>Ga0207675_100002664_pt1 | contig 17612 bp, 12 predicted proteins | sample KBSSwiS42_FD_184305 | JGI IMG/M metagenome (GOLD analysis project Ga0207675, IMG submission 184305) | Switchgrass rhizosphere microbial communities from Kellogg Biological Station, Michigan, USA - KBS Switchgrass S4-2 (SPAdes) (version 2) | ecosystem: Host-associated > Plants > Roots >... | reverse complement strand
CTACGGCCTCAACAAGAACGCGAAGGGCCAGTTCGTGGCCGTCTACGACCTCGGCGGAGGCACGTTCGACATCTCGATCCTGGAGATGGCGGAGGGCCTCTTCCAGGTGCGCGCCACCGGCGGCGACACCTTCCTGGGCGGCGAGGACTTCGACCAGCGCGTGATCGACTGGCTCATCTCCGAGTTCCAGCGCGAGACGAACATCGATCTCAAGCAGGATCGCATGGCCCTGCAGCGCCTCAAGGAGGCGGCGGAGAAGGCGAAGTGCGAGCTGAGCTCGGCCGCCCAGACCGAGATCGTCCTCCCCTTCATCTCCGCCGACGCCAGCGGCCCCAAGCACCTCAACACGGTCCTCACCCGCCAGAAGTACGAGTCGATCACGGACGACCTCCTCGAGCGGACGCTGGACCCCTGCCGGCGCTGTCTCTCCGACGCCGCCCTCAAGCCGGAGCAGATCGACGAGGTCCTGCTCGTGGGCGGGCAGACGCGGGCACCCAAGGTCGCCGAGGTCGTGCGCAAGGTCTTCGGCAAGGAGCCCAACCGCACGGTGAACCCCGACGAGGGGATCGCCATGGGCGCGGCCATCCAGACCGGCATCATCGCGGGCGAGGTCAAGGAGCTCGTCCTCCTCGACGTCACCCCGCATACGCTCGGCATCGAGACCAAGGACGGGACGTTCACGCCCCTCATCGAGCGCAACAGCACGATCCCCACCCGCAAGAGCCGCGTGTTCACGACCGTCGCCGACAACCAGACCAAGGTCGAGGTCCACGTCCTGCAGGGCGAGAGCGACATGGCCGCCTACAACAAGTCGCTGGCCAAGTTCGAGCTCACCAACATCCCGCCCGCCCCCAAGGGCGTGCCCCAGGTCGAGGTCTCCTTCGAGATCGACGTCAACGGCATCATGTCCGTGAGCGCGCTGGACCAGGCCACGGGCCGCAGCCAGTCGATGGTCATCCACGCCTCCGGCGGCCTCAGCCAGAGCGAGCTCGGCAAGCTCGTCAACGAAAGCCGCGTCCGCGAGCAGTCGGACAAGCAGAAGAAGGAGCAGGAGGCGGTCGTGCGCCAGCTCGACGGGCTGGTGACGAACACCATGCGCTCGGTGCAGGCCCTCGAGGGCAAGCTCACCGCGGACGAGCAGAGCCGCATCCTGGCCGCCATGGAGAGGGCGAAGAAGGCGCGCGCGGAAGCGGACATCGAGGAGCTCAAGACTCGACTGGCAGAGATGGAAAAGGCGGCGTCGCTCATCGGCCAGGCCATGCTCCGTCCGTGATCGCCGGATCCCACCTTGGGCCTGCAGATCGGGTCACGCGCCGCGCAGCCGTATTGCCTGACTCGTTTAACGCTGCTGCTCTGCGTGACCCCTCTCCGCAGGCCCCCGAGATATCCTCCCCACAACGTGCGCATGGCCTGACCGTCTCGCTCTACTGAAATGACCACGACTCGCGACTACTACGAGATCCTTGGCGTGGCGCGGAACGCGTCGGATGCCGAGATCAAGTCGGCCTACCGGAAGCTGGCGCTCAAGCACCATCCCGACCGGAACCCCGGCAACAAGGAAGCCGAGGACAGGTTCAAGGAGGCCGCGGAGGCGTACAGCGTCCTCTGCGACGCCCAGAAGCGGCAGCGCTACGATGCCTACGGCCACGCCGGGCTCGGCGGAGCGGCCGGCTTCGATCCCACGATCTTCTCGGACTTCGGGGACATCCTGGGCGACCTCTTCGGCTTCGGCGACGCGTTCGGCCGCCGGCGTGGAGGCCCGCGACGCGGCGCCGACCTGCGCTACAACCTCGACCTCGGCTTCGAGGAAGCGGTCTTCGGCACCGAGACCCACATCCAGATCCCGCGCGCCGAGCCGTGCGCGACCTGCCAGGGCAGCGGGGCCGCGCCCGGCACCTCTCCCAGCACGTGCGCGTCGTGCGGCGGCCGGGGCCAGGTCACGTTCCAGCAGGGATTCTTCAGCGTGGCCCGCACCTGCGGCCGCTGCCACGGCACCGGCCGCATGGTGGCCACGCCCTGCAAGGACTGCGGCGGAGACGGCCACGTCACCGTCGAGCGCAAGCTCCAGATCAAGATCCCGGGCGGCGTCGACACGGGCAGCCAGCTGCGCATCAGCGGCGAAGGCGAGGCGGGCAGCGCGGGCGGGCCTCCCGGCGACCTGTACGTGGTGGTCCGGGTCGAGGAGCACGCGTTCTTCCAGCGCGAAGGGGCCGCCCTCCTGTGCGAAGTGCCCGTCGGATTCGCGCAGGCCGCACTGGGGACGTCCATCGAGGTACCCAACGTCGGCGGGGGCAAGACGAAGGTCGTCATCCCGGAGGGCACGCAGAGCGGCACCACCTTCCGCGTCCGCGGCCAGGGCGTGCCGCACCTCGGAGGGCGCGGGCGCGGCGACCTCCACGTGACCGTACGCGTCGTCGTCCCCACCAAGCTCACCGCCGAGCAGCGGAAGATGATCGACCAGCTCGGCAAGTCCCTCCCCTCGCCCGAAGAGCAGGAGAAGGACCGCTCCTTCCTCGGCAAGGTGAAGGACATCCTCGGCTGAAGGCCTTCCGACTCCTCCTGCCCGGGGACGACGAGGAGGCGCTCTCTGCGGTGCTCTGGGATCTGGGGACGGCGGGCACTCAGTCTCTCGGCCTCCAGGATGGGCGCGCCGTGGTGCTCGCCTACTTCGCCGACGAAGGCGGCCTCGAAGACCGGCTGCGGGATGCGCTGCGGCCCTTGCGCGTCGAGATCACGCCGGCCGAGATCCCCGAGGTGGACTGGGTCGCACGCGTCCGGGAGGGCTTCCGGCCGTTCACCGCGGGCTCGTTCCGGATCGTGCCCGCGTGGGAGGCCTCCGCACCCGCGTCGGCCAGCGATCGCGTGATCGTCGTCGAGCCCGGCCTGGCCTTCGGAACCGGCACCCACGAGAGCACCCGGCTCTGCCTGGCCGCCCTCGAGCGGCGCGCGAGCGCCGGTCCTCTGGGCCGCGTCCTCGACGTCGGCGCGGGGAGCGGCATCCTGTCCGTGGCCGCGGCCCGCCTCGGGGCGGAGCGCGTGATCGCGATCGAGCTCGACGAGGAGGCGCTGCCCGTGGCGCGCCGCCATGCCGAGCTGAACCAGTCCGCCGCCATCGTGCTCGTTCGCGGCGACGGGGCTCGCCCCTTGCGCCCGGCCGCGTTCGACGTGGTCCTGGCCAACATCAGCGCGCCCCTCTTGATCGAGCGGGCGAACGAGCTCGCCTCGCGGCGGCGGAAAGGCGGGTGCCTCGTGCTGTCCGGCCTCCTCACCGAAGACGTGCCCGCGGTTCGCGCCGCCTACGCGGAGCTGGGCGCGATCGACGTCCGCACTGAGGGCGCCTGGGCCGCGCTGGCCGTGGGTCCGGCGTGAGCGCGCATCGCTTCCACGTCCCCGAGGCCGCCCCCGGCGCGCGCGTCCACCTGCCCGAGCACTCCGCCCATCACGCCCGGGACGTCCTGCGCCTGCGGCCGGGAGCGCTCGTGCGCCTCTTCGACGGCGCGGGCGCGGAGTTCGAGGCGGAGCTGGACGCGGTTTCGCGGCAGGGAGTGTCGGCCCGGATCACGGGGCGCGCGGAGGCGCGGCCGGAGTCGCCGCTCACGATCGTCCTCGCCGTCTCCCCCCTGCGTGGCGATCGCATGGAGCTCGTGGTCCAGAAAGCCACGGAGCTCGGAGTGGCCGAGATCCGGCCCGTCATCACCGTGCGCACGGATGCGGCGGCGCGGCCCGCCCTCAAGGGCTCGCGTCAGGAGCGCTGGGAGAAGGTGGCCAGCGGCGCCGCCGAGCAGTGCGGCCGCGCGGTGGTACCCCTGGTCGCGCCCACCGTCACCCTGACCACGTTGCTGGCCGAGCCCTTCGACGGGCTCAAGCTCTTCTTCCTGGAGCGGAGTGGGCCCGCGCCCCTCTCCGCCCTGCCCCGCCCTCAGCGCGTCCTGATGCTGGTCGGACCGGCCGGGGGTTGGGAGGACGCGGAGCTCGCGCAGGCCACCGCCGCGGGTTTCGTTCCCGCCGGACTCGGCCCGCGCATCCTGCGCGCGGAGACGGCCGCCCTGGCCGCGGTCAGCGCGGTCCAGGTGCTCTGGGGCGACCTGGGCTGACCTCGTCGGCCCGGCGACGGTCACTTCAGGCGGCGGTAGATGGCGAGAGGCGCTTCGGGGTCGGCGGGGTCGACGCGCTGGTACCGTAACCGCGACTGCGTGTCCTGCTCGAGCGGCGTGCCCGCCGGCACCACCACGTAATCGAAAGGGACCTTCCGCTCCAGCCGGCGCAACGCGCCGCCGTCGGCCAGGCTGGAGATGACTTCCGTCGGATAGTGGCGCCACCCGTAGAGCCAGCCGTTGGGCAGGATGATCCGCTCCGGCGCGGCGGGCAGATGGCGGTCCACGTAGTCCGCAATGGCGAGCTGCCGCCGCTGGCGCGAGGACTTGTAGTCATTGAAGATCGTGCGGACGCCGAGCAGCAGGAGCACCGCGGGCACGGCCACGCCTCCGGCCGTGATCCACCCTCGCCGCCCCGGCGGAAGCACCAGGGGCAGGAAGCCCGGCATGAGGAACATCACGTACCGGTACCCGCTCCACTGCGCCACCACGTAGACGCCGAACAGCAGCGCGACGATCGCGACGAAGCCGGCCAGGAGAGCGATCAGGTAACGCCGGGACCGCGGCGAGTGCGCCCGCCATCCGGCCAGGGCCAGAAGGGGCAAGGCAAGGTAGACGGCCAGGATGCCTCGCTCCGTCCACGTCGTCGACAGGCCGGCCAGCTCCGCGGCGTTCATCGCGGCGCGCCGGCCGATGAGCGCGAGGGCGGCCCCCACGCGTCCGCCTCCGGCCGCCTGCACCGCCTCGAAGCCGAACGCGCGCCCTCCCGTGGGGATCCAGAAGTTCGCACCCCCGGGCGCGCGGTCGCGGGAGAGCGGCGCGTAGACGAGAAGGAGGACGGCGACGAAGGCGGCGAGGGCGGTGCGCCGGGCCCGGGGGCCGAGCAGGACGAGCACCGCGGGCAGGGCGAACAGGGCGGACTCGCGGACGACGAAGGCCAGGCCGAGCACCAGGCCGGCGGCCATGCCCATCCACGGCCGATCCTCGCGAGGGTGGGCCGCGACCACGATGGCGAGGAGGACGAGGGCGGTGAGGACCGTCTCCGCCATGGCCCAATACACGTAGGGCAAGGCCCCGGGCAGCAGGAGGGCAAGGAGGGCGGCCAGACGGCGCCGCGCCGGCTCCAGGCCGAGCGCTCCGGCCAGGGCGTACGCGAGCCACGCCGCGGCCGCGAAGGCGATCACGTTGAGCGCGATGGCCGCGGCGTTGGTCGTCCCGGCCACGCGGTCGAAGGCACCGAGGATGAGCACGTACCCCGGCGCGTGAACGTCCTGATGGGGATGGCCGCGGGCGAGGATCGCGTTCGCGTCGTAGTACCGCGCGTCGAGGCTGCCGGTGCGCGCGAAGTGGCGCGCTCCGGACAGGTAGATGAACTCGTCGGCGAGGGCGGGTCCCAGCCTCACGCTCGTGCCGTAGGCGACGAGCAGGAAGGCCGCCGCCGCCAGCACCATCAGGCCGTCGCGGCCTGAAGGGCGCTCCCGGCTCGTCTCCGTCGTCTCCGCGCCCGCCACGCTCAACCGGCCGGCGGGAGAACCACGGCCCGCGGCGGCTCGATGACCGGCGGCGGGTCGGGAGGCCGGGCGACGCGCATGCGATGCCAGGCCACGAGGACGGCGAGGCCCCAGAGCTCGAAGCCGAGCTGGCGGCGGCCCGACATGTGGTCCTCGAGGACGGAGGTCACGCGCGCGGGATCGAGCACGCCGAGGCTGGCCACGGATCGCGGGGACAGCAGATCACGAACGAGCTCGGACAGCGGTCCTCGAATCCACGCGTGGACGGGAATGCTGAACCCGCGCTTGGCCCGGTCGGCGATGGAGGGACCGAAGATCTCGCGCGCGGCCGCGCGGAGCAGGGCCTTGAGCTCCCCACGCGGCCCCACGGCCAGATGCTCCGGCAGGCGCAGTGTCCAGGAGGCGAGCTCGTGGTCGAGGAACGGCGCCCGCGTCTCCAGGCCGTGCGCCATGCCCATGCGATCCACCTTGGCCAGGATGTCGTTCGGCAGGTATTCGGCCACGTCCACGAGCTGCAGCCGTCTCACCCCGACCGGAGGCCGCAGCCCGGTCCGCCGCGCCAGGTCGGGGATGGCCGCGAGGACCATCGCGCGCGCCTCTCCGGGCTGGACGAGCGCCGCCGCCTCCGCCGGCAGCCACGTGCCGTTCCAGGTGAAGTGGGCCTGCGCGGTGGGCAGGTCGGCGGCGCGCAGGAACCTCCGGGCGCGTTCCGAGAGCGACACCTTGCCGTCGCGCGTCGGCAGGTGGCGGCCGACCGCGGCCAGGCCCGAACGCATCGCCGAGGGAATCCGCGAGATCACGCGGGCGTGGAGCCGGCTCGCGCCATAGGTCAGGTAACCGCCGTAGAGCTCGTCGCCTCCGTCGCCGCCGAGGACCACCTTGTTGGCCTTCGCCGCCTGGCGAGCGATCGTCCATACGGCGAGGGCGGACGAGTCCGCGAGCGGATCGTCTGCGTGTGCGACCAGCTTCAGGAAGTCCTCGAGGGCGGCCGGGGTCAGGGTCGCAGACTCGAGCGGAAGCCCCAGACGATCGGCGACGGTCTGCGCCGCCTCGCGCTCGCTCCACTGGCGCTCCTCGAAATCGAGGAAGAAGGCGCGATTGAGGCGGCCCTGGCGCATGGCCGACTCCGCGACGAGGGATGAATCCATGCCCCCCGAGAGGAGGATGCCCACCGGCACGTCCGCGCGCATGGCCAGCCGCACGGCACGGTCGAACCGCGGGCGCCATTCCTCGAGTGCCTCGTCCATCGTGCGTGGCCCCGCGGCCGTGTCCTCGTCGGGCCCATCCGGCGGCGTCCAGTAGCGCTCGACGCGCTCCCCCTCGGGCGAGAACAGGGCCCAAGTGGCGGGAGGGAGACGCCGCACGCCCGCCAGGAGCGTGGCCTCGCCGGGCACGTAGTTGAGCGAGAGATAGCCGCCGAGCGCGGGCACGTCCATCTGCCGGTCGAGGTCGGGCAGCGCGGCCAGCGGCCGCACCTCGGACGCGAAGGCTACGTAACCGGGAGCGCGACGGATGAAGAGCGGCTTCTCCCCGAAGCGGTCGCGGGCGAGGTAGAGACGCCGGCGCGGGCGGTCCGCGAGCGCGAAGGCGAACTGGCCGATGAGCCGCCGTGGGAGTTCCTCGCCCCAGGCGCGATAGCCGTGGAGCAGCACCTCGGTGTCCGAGTCCGTCCGGAACGCATGCCCGAGGGCCTCCAGTTCCGCGCGCAGCTCGATGAAGTTGTAGATCTCGCCGTTGAGGATCACGACCAGGCGCCCGTCCGCCGTCGCCATCGGCTGGTGGCCGGTGGCCAGGCCCAGGATGGCCAGCCGTCGGTGCCCGAAGAAGAAGGGACCGTCGGCCCAGAACGAGCCGGCATCCGGACCGCGATGACGGAGGTGGTCGACCAGCTCGAACCACTTCTCGCGGTGGGGCGGCTCCCCGTCGTGCGCGAACAGCCCGACGAGGCCGCACATCAGGGAGGCGGCGCCTCCGCTCCCCACTCCCGGCGCACCGCGTACACGCGGCGATCGCCCATGCCGAAGAGCACCCGCACCAGGATCTCGGCCAGGATACCCGTCATCAGGATCTGCACCGAGGCCAGGAGGAGGAGGATCGAGATGAGGAACCACCCGCTGTGCTCGCGCACGGTGGGCATGCCGGAGGCCCAGGCGAGCAGGAGCAAGGCGCCCAGGATCGTCGCCCCCACCGTGGCCGCGAGGAGCGCGAGCTGCCCGAACGCGCGCAGCGGGCGATCCATGTAGCGCATGAGGAAATACAGAAGGACGAGGTCGAGCGAGACCCCGACCGTGCGCCCGAGGCCGTAGCTGCTCTGCCCGGCCGGGCGCACGACGTTGCGGATGGGGATCTCGGTGATCCGCCCGCCGGCCTGCCGGGCCAGCGCGGGGATGTAACGATGGAAGTCGCCCAGGAGCCGCAGCTCCTTCACCAGCTCCGCGCGGTAGGCCCGGAACGTGGTGCCGAAGTCGTGGATGTCGACCCCGGACAGCGCCCGCAGGAGCACGTTCGCGACCCGCGAGGGCCAGCGGCGCACGATCCCTTCCGCGCGCCGGTGCCGCCATCCGCACACGACCTCGTAGCCCTGCTCGAGGGTATCGAGGAACTGCGGGATGTCCTCCGGGAAATGCTGGAGGTCCGAATCGAGCGAGAGCAGGATCTCTCCCCGCGCGGCGTCGAACCCCGCCTGCAGGGCCGCCGTCTGGCCGTAGTTGCGGCGCAGCTCCAGGACGCGCAGGCGCGGCTCCGGCCGGGCCAGCTCCTTGAGCCGCGCCAGCGACCCGTCGCGGCTGCCGTCGTCGACGAGGATGATCTCGAAGTCGTACCTGTCCCTCAGCCCGTCCGCCACCGCTTGCAGGCGTGAAACGAACTCGCCAATGATCGCCTCTTCGTTGTAGACGGGGGCAACGATGCTGACGAGCGGCCGGGTCATGGTCGGGAGCGGCGGCCCGCGCGCATGGTTTGTTCAGTCCCGGCGGCGCGCGGCGACGCCGAGCACGTCGCCGAGGCGGATGTAGATGGGCCGGTCCAGGATGGGGGCGGGCAAGGCGCGCCCGAGGCTCGCCCCCCAGCGCAGCGGCCCGCGGTGCAGGTACCGGAGACGGTCGAACACGTAACGCAGCCGGTAGTGATGGCCGAACGACCGCCAGGCGACGGGCTCGAATCCGGCGCGCTCGAGCGCTCGTCCGAGCGTCTCGCGTCCGAAGAGCACGATGTGCTGGACGGGATCGAGATAGTGCCAATGGCGACCCAGGCCGCGCGCGGCCAGGCTGCGCGCGTCCGGCGTCGACAGGAAGACGTGGCCACCCGGCCGCAGCGCTCCCCGCATCGCCTTCAGGGCGCCGATGGGGTCGGGGACGTGCTCGATGAAATCCCAGGCCGTCACGGCGTCGCACGATGCGGCCAGCGCTTCCGGTATCGCGTAGACCGAGCCCACGTCGCAGGAGACGCCGAAATGCGCGCGGGCGCGCTCGACGGCCAGCGGCCCCAGCTCCAGGCCGGACGCGCTGTAGTGTCCGGAGGCGGCCTCCAAGAAGTGCCCGAAGCCGGACCCGACGTCGAGCAGCCGCCCTCCCCCGACGAATCCGCGCATCCAGGCGACCTTCTCGCGCGCGCTCGCGAGGTTGCTCTCGTCGTCGAGGTAGTACTCGTCGTTGCCGTCGGCGAGGAACACGGGCGTGTCGGATTCGTAGATGGTCGCGCCACTGGGCGTGCGGGCAAGCCCCTCCGGCACGAACACGACCCGGCAGGAACCGCAACGCGCGATGGTGCGCCCCGCCTTGGCGAACCAGGGCGGCGCCACGCCGCCGCACAGCGGGCACGAAGAGCCGACGGGCGGGCCGGAATCGGCGCGAGGCTGCATGAGGGCCTGGGGATTCCGGGGGATCACGTGCAGGCGCCCCCCCCACACCATGCCCACGACGATCCGCGGGGAGAGCCAGCCCAGGAGTGCTTGCAGGCCCCAAGCGACGACGATCCCGAAGGCCACCAGGTGCATGACGCTGTAGTAGACCGTCCCCTCACCCGAATACACGACCAGCGCTGTCGAGGCCAGCGGGGCCAGGAAAACGAGCGTCTTCAGCAGGAGCCGGTGGCGCGCCCGCACCAGAAAGGGCGCTACGGCGAGAGGGAGGAACCCCCAGACGGGGGAAGCAGGAAGGCTCGCTTGGCGGGAACCGGTCGGGGCCAGGCTCGGCGGCGTCGCCGTCGTCAGGATCCGCCAGATGCGCTTCCCCAGGATCGTCACGTACCAGCCGGGGTCGTGCGTGATGTCGTGAACGACTTTCTCCCGGATGACGTCGGTGTATTCGGGCACCTCGAACGGCGTCCGGGGATACTTGCGGGCGCGGTCCCAATACACTTCGAGGGTGAGAGACGAGTACCTCGCGGGCTCGATCATCGGGTACCCCTCGGCGACGAAGCCGCGGGCCTTCATGATGGGCAGGGCGTAGGCCATGCCTTTCGCGTCGCTCCACTCGTAGCCGTAGCGGGTGTCGAAATCGCCCAGGCCGCACCAGAGCGCATGCCATACCATGTGGTAGACGTGCTGCGGGCCGTCGTACGGATGGCCCCCGACGGCCTTTACCTTCGCGTACGCTTCGCGGAACTTCGCGTCGAAGTACGCCGTCCACCCGGCCGAGCTCGCCCAGAACGAAACCGCCAGCATACCCACCATCAGCGCGCGCGTGCGCGGGCGCAGTGCGCTCGCGGTCAGGTAGGCGAGCGCCACCGAGACCGCGACCACGACCGGCTCCGTGCGGATATGGCGAATCGTGCCCAGGAGAAGGCCGGCGACGACAGGAACCAGACCGATGTAGAGGGCGGAGGGTCGACGGTCCCTGAGGACGGGGACATGGAGTGCCAACATGAGGACGCCCGTGGTGATGACCCAGCTGAAGACGTTGTTGCGGCCGTAGACCTCGCTCACCTGGAACGGGTTCGAGCCGAGGAGGACGACGAGTACGGCTCCCAGCAGCGCGTAGCCCGCGTTCCAGAACGCGAAATACAGCGCCAGCAGCGCGAGCACCCATGCCGCCCCGTTGGCGGTCGACATGACACGCGGATCCGCCGCCGAGCCCGTCAGATAGGCCTGGGGCAGGAACAGGTAGGTCTTGAGCCGGTCCCCGTATCGGATCGTCCAATAGCGCTCCATGACGAGCGTCGGGCCCTGTGTCTCGAGGAGCCGCTGGGCGCCTTCACGGCTGAATTCTTGCGGCTCTTCGGTCACCGCCACCGGGAACAGGTTCAGGTAGTAGAGGAAGTAGACGAACTCCTGCTGCCAGCCCAGGAGTCCACCCGACGCCTTCAGGACATAGTCCGAAGAGCGAAGGGATATGTCCGGGTAACGGTGGCGGAAGAAGGTGCTCTGCCAAAGCACGATGGCAAGCAGGCCGACGACCAGAGCGGTCCCGCTTCGCGTCCGCGGCGCGCTCGGCGGCGAGAGTTCCGCTCCGGGCGGCGAGGAGCGCCAGGTGACCGCCCGGCCGGCGGCACGGCGCAGCGCGTCCCTCGGTCCGTGTTCGCGCAGGAACCGCGCTATCGACCTCACCCTTTACGAGCTTCTCTTCATGCCGCGCTTCACCGGGCGGCGGGGATGGTCCCGGGCTTCGTACCCACCACCGACCAGCTGTAACCGTGCCGGTGATGCAGGGCCACGTCCGTGAAGCCAGTACGCGTGAGCAGGCTCGCGGCCTCGCCGCGCGTGTAGTACTTCGCGTACGCCGGGTTGAGCTGGTCGTAGACGGTCAGGCGCCGCTTCGCGGGATCGAGACGCCCCACGACCTCCCGCATGTAGCCGCCCAGGGGAAGCGGCAGGACGCGGCACAGAGCGACGTAGGCGACGAGGGGCAGGTCAACGAGGCGGACGAGCGCGGCCAGCGCGGCATGGGGCAGGCGCTTGGTGACCGCGCGCAAGGGCGTCAGGACGGCCAGGTAGAGGCCGTTTCCTTCACGTCCGTAGAGCCAGATCCCCATCTTGCCCCCGGGACGCAGGGCCGCAAAGGCCGCCCGGACCACCGCATCGGGATCGGGGATGTGGTGGAGCACGCCGATCGAGAACGCGAAATCGACGTCCAGGTCCGCGGGGATGGCATCGCCCGCGATCGGGAGGAACGTGACGCGATCGGCATGGGGCCGGAGGTTCTGACTCAGCACTTCGAACGCCGCCGACGGCTCGACCGCCGTGACGTGGGCGGCGCCCGCGGCCAGCAGCATGGCCACGATGCGGCCGGTGCCGCTGCCGATGTCGAGGACGCGCCGGCCGGCCAGGTCCCCCGGCCCCAGCAAGGGACCGAACATGTCCTGGAAGAGCGCGAGCGAGCCGTAGTACCCGGTGTTGTCGCGGTAGTTCGTCCACTGCTGGCCGAAGTCGGCGATCGTCTGCTGGGCGACGCGGTCGTTCATTTCGCGAGCGATCATTATAAGCCGTCGGTCCCTTCGGCTTCCGCGTCCGCGGGCGCGGCCGAGACTTGACGGGCCTCGTCCTCGCGGGCCATCGTCTTGCGAATGACCCTGGCGCGCGCCCCCTTCCTGTTTCGCCGGATCCTCGTTCGTGCGCTCCGGCGGCCCTCGCGGGGGCCGCGGCGCGCGTCCGTGCTCCTCCTCGGGCTCGTCCTCATCACCGTCTGGCAGCGGGACTTCTACCGGCACGCGAGCGCCCTCGACGATCGCTACGTGCACCGCGAATCCACGGGCATGAACGAGGAGTGGCGGTTCGTCTACTTCCTCTATTACCTCGGCCTCGTCCCCGTCGTGGCGCACGAAGGCCATGCGCGCCTGAAGGCGGAGGCCGGTTACAACAAGTTCGACCGGGCCGCGGCCGAGCGCGTCATCCGGGAGCAGGGAGAGAGCCTCTCGATGGAGGAACGCCACACCGTCCGCGCGGGCGACCTGGGCCGGCTCCTCCTCTACCTCCCCTACGCGATCTGGGCCGGCGATACGCGTGATCCCAAGCTGGCGCCGACGCATGCCGTCGTCTTCACTTTCGCCCTCGCCGCGCTGTACGCCGCCTTCTGGTGGGTCCGCGATCCGCTCCTGGGCGCGATCTCGGTCGCGCTGCTCGGCTCCAATCCGTACCAGCTCTACGAGGTCCACGCGCGCGAGAACGTCTTCAGCTGGTCGATCACCGCCGGCGTGTTGACCCTCGCCCTGAGCCTGCCCCTGCTGCGGCGGCGGAGCGGGAGGTGGGCCTGGGTGGCGCCCCTCGCCATTGGCGTCCTCCTGGCCAGCGTCCAGCAGATCCGGCCCGAGCCGGTCGCCATCCTCGCCTCCGCCGCCCTCGCGTGCCTGCTCGCATCTCGCGCGTCCTGGCCGCGGCGAGCGGTGCTGGCCGGCGTCCTCGTCGGCGGCTTCCTGCTCGCCTCCTGGAGCTGGCAGCGGTATTTCGATCGGAAGTTCGACGAGGCCACGCGGGTGGTGGCGGCGGCGGGCGGCCGCGTCTACCACGGGCCGCGCGACCGCTATCACACGTTCTGGCATCCGCTGTGGTGTGGGCTCGGCGACTTCGGCCAGAAGCACGGCTACGAGTGGCGCGACAAGGCCGCCGCGCACTACGCGGCGCCGATCGTGCTCGAGCGCTACCACGCGCGGGGCCAGGAGCCCGAGTGGTCCTATCTCTTCTGGGATCCTGTCTACAACCAGGTGCTGGCGGAGAAGATCCGCTACGACGTCACCCACGACCCTGTCTGGTACGCCGGCGTCCTCGTCCGGCGGGTGGTCAGAGTCTTCACCTGGACGACGCCGGTGCGCCTGGCGGCGGGACGATGGTGGGTGGACTTGCCCTGGAGCGGCTGGGCCGTGGTGCCCCTGTTCCTGGCCCTCGCCTTCACGCGCTCGTGGCCCCTCCTCAAGATCGCGTGTTTCCCGCTGGCCACGTCGTTGCCGGCGGTGCTGGTCTTCTCGGGCACCGTCCCCGGCCAGACCTACATGAGCTGGTTCCACATCCTCGGGGCCGCGATCGTGCTCTCCGCGCTGATCGACGCGGTGCGCGAGGTGGGCCGGCGCGCCTGGCGCGCGCGCGCCGCCGTCCGTCCCGGCGCGGCCCACGTGGCCTGATCAACGCGTCTCACGGGCGCGCCGCTCCGCCAGGAGCAGATCCACCATGCGGCCGTAGCTGCGCACGCCGTCCGCCTGCCCCTGGGTCTTGAGGTACGCGTCGTTGACGCGCTCCTGCACTTCGCCGAGGCGGCTCTCGTACCGGCGATGCCAGGCCGCGAGCGCGGCGAGATCGCGCGCGAGGGGAGCGGTGACGGTCCCGCGCAGCCGGCCGTAGGACGCCCGGTCCGCCTGGGCCAGCGCGGCCAGCGAGTAGAGCGCGGCCCGGAAGGTCCCGGAATACTGGAAGTCGCGATCGGGGTGGGCGCGGCAGGCGAGGTACCCGACGTAATTCGCTTCGTCCTCGCGCGCGAAGCCGCGCTGGTGGGCCAGCTCGTGCGCGGACGTGAACGGGATCTCCCAGTCGGGCAGGGTCGCGTTCACGTTCGCCTCGCAGGTGTAGGGAATGAAGATGCCGCCGATGCCGAGGTACGACATCAGCGGGGACAACAGGACCAGCTTGGGCGGCGCGGACAGATGCGGCACGGGCAGACGGAGCGCGAGCTCGGGCGCCGCGTATCCTCGCGCGGCTCGTCCGAGCGCACCGCGCCGGCCGTCCGTGAGCCGAAAGACGCCCGTGCCGTCCTCGGGCAACCCTTCGCGTAGCGCGGCCGCCTGCGCGAGAAGCTCGGCGGCCAGCGCGGCCAGGTCGTCCGCGGGGGCCGGCGCCAGGTCGTAGCGCAACAGGGCGGCCACGGGCGCGCGGTCGTAGTTGTATCCCCAGGCCAGGTCGAACGCGAAGACGGCGACCGCGATCGCGGCGGTCAGGCGCGCGACGGCGCTGGCCGCGCCCGCCGCCGTCCATCCCCTCCAGCGCGCGCGCAGCAACACGTGAAGGCCGGCGGCGCCGATCGCGACCACGCCCGCGATCACGATCGCCTCCGACAGCGAGAAAGGCAGCCATCCCGTCGCGGCGGAGACGAGCCGGGCCACCACCGGAAAGACTCGGCGCGCGTAGACCGTCTCGACGGCTTCCGGTTGACCGATGGCGAGGAGCCGGCCGGCCACGACGACGAGCCAGAGAACGAGCGCCACCGCGCCGTGCCGGGCGGCCCTGGTCCACGACGCGGGCTTCGGTTCCAGGCCCGGGGTCAGGCGCCCGTCCCCAGGGCGAGGGCCTGGACGGCGGTGATGACGCCGACGTCCGCCAGGTCCTGGACGGAGCACCCGCGCGAGACGTCGTTGACGGCGCGGCGCAGCCCCTGGAGGATCGGACCCACGGCGGAAGCACCGGCCAGACGCTCGGTGATCTTGTAGGCGATGTTGCCGGCGTCGAGGTCCGGGAACACGAAGACGTTGGCCTCGCCCCCGAGCGGGCTGTCCGGGCACTTCTTCTTCGCGACCGCGGGCACGAAGGCGGCGTCGAACTGCATCTCGCCGTCGATCTTGACGTCGGGCGCCGCGGCGCGGCACAGCGCGGCCGCCTCACGCACCCGGTCGACATCGGCGTGTTCAGCGCTGCCGCGGGTCGAGAAGGAAAGGAACGCCACCCGCGGTTCGACTCCGAACGAGCGCGCCGTGGCCGCGGTGGCGCGCCCGATCTCGGCCAGGGTCTGCGCATCGGGCGCGATGTTCACCGAGCAGTCCGCGTAGAAGAGCACGCGGTCCGGCCAGACCATGATGAAGACGGACGACGCGCGCTTGTATCCCTCGCGCAGGCGCACGATCTCGAAGGCGGGGACGAAGGGCTTGGTCCGGCTGTCGAGCCCGGAGACCAGCCCGTCCGCCTCCCCCGCCGTGACCATCAGGGCCGCGAAGTAGTGCGGGAGGGCCGCACGCTCGTGCGCGACCTCTTCCGTCACGCCCTTGTGCCGGCGCGCCTCGAGGTAGGCCTGCGCGAACGCCGCGCGCCGCGGATCGTCGGCCGGGTCGCGCACCTCGATGCCGGCGAGGGGCACGCCCAGCTCGTGCGCGCGCGTGGCCACCGCGGTGGCCGGACCCACGAGGACCGGACGCGCCAGGTCCTGGTCGCGCAAGAGCGCCGCCGCGCGCAGCGCGCGCTCCTCGAGCCCTTCCGGGTACACGATCCGCAGGCCACGGCCGCGCACGCGACTCCTCGCCTCGTCCATGAAAGTCAAAGGGACCTCCTTTGCCCGGATGCTATACTCCGCGCACCCTGATGTTCCTCCTGGGACAGGCCGTTGGTAAGTACCAGGTCCTCTCCAATCTGGGCTCCGGCGGCTTTGGCACCGTCTTCCTCGCGAAGGACGCGTGGATCGACAAGAAGGTCGCCATCAAGGTCCCCCACCGCCAGAGCGGCGACTTCGACGACATGCTGCTGGAGCCGCGCCTCCTGGCCGCCCTCGATCATCCCAACATCGTGGGCATCGTCACCGCCGAGCGCGTCGAGGGCGTGTTCTTCATCGTCATGGAGTACGTCAAGGGCGAGAGCCTCGAGGCCGTCCTCGACCGCGAGAAGAGCCTCGACGTGCCGCGCGCCCTCGCCTACGCCGTGCAGATCCTCAAGGGCGTCGAGCACGCGCACGAGAACCAGATCCTCCATCGCGACCTCCGGCCCGCCAACGTCCTCGTCTCCGAGAGCGGCATCGTGAAGGTGGCCGACTTCGGCACCTCGCGCCTCCTCGAGAAATCGCACGCGACGACCGTGATCGGCAGCCCGCCCTACATGGCCCCCGAGCAGTTCCAGGGACGCGCCGTCCTCGCCTCCGACATCTACTCCGTGGGCGTGATGATGTACCAGATGCTGACGGGCCAGCTTCCCTACTTCTCGCCGAACCCCGCCCAGATCGAGAAGATGGTGGCCCTGGGCCGCTGCACGCCCCCGCGCATCCGGAACACGCAGATCCCGCGCGAGGTCTCGGACATCATCATGAAGGCCATCGCGCCCGAGCTCAGCGAGCGCTACCAGCGCGCGGGCGAGCTGCTCGACGACCTCTCCACCTCGGCCGAGATCGACCACAACGCGACGGCCATGGAGGACATCCGCAAGCGGCTCAAGGCCCGCGAAGTACCCAAAAAGGGGTTCTGCTGGCATTGCCGGAAGCCCCTCCATGCGCGGAGCGACTCCTGCCCCTTCTGCGGCGAGAAGCAGTAGTTCTAACTGACGGGCATACAGTCACTTCGGCCGCTCGGTGAGTTGACACACACCGGCCCGCTGGCTAGAATCGGGCCGGCTGACGGCCCGTCACGAGGAGCCGCGCGAACATGACCTTCCCGAAGTCGGACGTCATCTGGATGAACGGGAAGTTCGTCCCCTGGGATGACGCCAAGATCCACGTCGCCTCGCACGTCGTGCACTACGGATCCGCGGTGTTCGAAGGCGTGCGCTGCTACAACACCCCGGAGGGGCCGGCCATCTTCCGCCTCGACGCCCACACCGAGCGCCTCTTCAACTCCGCCAAGATCTACCGCATGGACATGCCGTACACGTTCGAGGAGCTCTCCCGCGCGCAGCTCGAGACGGTGGCCGCGAACAAGAAGGACGCCTGCTACATCCGCCCCATCGTCTACCGCGGCTACGAGCAGCTCGGCGTCAACCCGTTCCCCTGCCCGGTCGAGGTCGCGATCATGGTCTGGGACTGGGGGCGCTACCTCGGCAAGGAGGCGCTGGAGACGGGCGTCGACGTGTGCGTCTCGTCCTGGGCCCGCATCGCGCCCAATACGCTGCCGGCGATGGCCAAGACGGCGGCCAACTACATGAACTCGCAGCTCATCAAGATGGAGGCGATCAAGGCCGGCTACGTCGAGGGCATCGCCCTCGACTCGGACGGCTATCTCTCCGAGGGGAGCGGCGAGAACCTCTTCCTCGTGAAGAACGGAACCCTCCTGACGCCGCCCCTCGTATCCTCGGTCCTGCCGGGCATCACGCGCGACACCGTCGTGCAATTGGCGCGGCGCCTGCGCATCCCGGTGGAGGAAGCGCGCCTGCCCCGAGAGATGCTCTACATCGCGGACGAGG
>Ga0207675_100002662_pt1 | contig 17615 bp, 15 predicted proteins | sample KBSSwiS42_FD_184305 | JGI IMG/M metagenome (GOLD analysis project Ga0207675, IMG submission 184305) | Switchgrass rhizosphere microbial communities from Kellogg Biological Station, Michigan, USA - KBS Switchgrass S4-2 (SPAdes) (version 2) | ecosystem: Host-associated > Plants > Roots >... | reverse complement strand
CGATCGCTGCGCGGACGATCGGTTGGCGGCTTGTTGCTCCACGGCCGATCGCTGCGCGGGCGATCGGTTGGCGGCTTGTTGCTCCAGGGTCGATCGCTGCGCGGGCGATCGGTTGGCGGCTTGTTGCTCCAGGGTCGATCGCTGCGCGGGCGATCGGTTGGCGGCTTGTTGCTCCACGGTCGATCGCCACGCGGCGGTCCCGGCTTGCGTTCCCACGGTTTGTTTTCGCGTGGCGGCCGACCTTCGACGTTCGACTTTGGACTTTTGACTTCGTCGGACCACGGTTTGTTTTCGCGTGGCGGCCGACCTTCGACCTTCGGCCGACGTTCGACGTTCGACGTTCGACTTTCGACTGTGTCGGTCCACGCGCGCTCCGGCCTGTTCCGCTTCTTGAACCGATCGCGCGGATCCTTGTGCGCGCCGCCCGGCCGCCAATCGGCGTTGCGCCGCTCGCCGCCCGCCGGCGGCTTGCCGTGCGGCGCCTCTGCCGAACGCTTGCGGCGCTGGAAGTCTTCGTGCTCCGCTTCGCGCGATTCCCAGAGCCTGCCGCGCGCGAACCACTGCAAGGCGACGTTCGGATTTTTTCGCTGCAGCTGATGGAGGGTGGGCAGGAGCTCTTCCCGCTCCCTGGCCCGGAATGCCGTTGGCGCGCCGTCGACGAGGATCGTCCAGTACGCGTAGCGCGGCGGCATCCGGCCATTCTAGCCGGTAAGGCCGACGTTCGAATTCAGAAGTTCGGCTGAGAGCAGGCGAGGTTATCGCCGGCGCTGCGCGGCGGCGACGCGGTAGTTGTGCGCGGCAATCGCGCCGCAGGTCGCATTCACCGCGATCATCGTCAGCACGGCCGCCTTGCGGTTGCTCTTCCACAACTGCTCGGTCGCGAAGATCGTCGCGCCGAAGACACCGGCCTTCACTGCAGCCAGCGCCAGCGGCGAGCGCGCGAACGGCGCCATCATCGGATTCGCCTCGGTGGCGCCGGCGGCGAGCGCTTTCCGCGTCGAGACGACGTCGAGCGCGTGCATCCCGGCGAGCGATACGTACAGCCCAACGAGCGGCGCGGGACGCGTCTGTGTCGGTGCGTCAGGTCGCGGCACGACGCGCATCGGCGCGCGATTGAACGGCCGGGCTTCGCTGGCGACAGGAGCCGCGTCGGCGACGAGCGACTGCGCCACGAGCGACTGCGCGACGAAGACCTCGGTCGGTTCCTGCGCGAACGCGGCGCGCGCATCGGCGATGCCGAAGAGTGCAATCACGGAAACGAAGGCGGCGGCGCGGCGTCTCATGCCGCATCAGTAGCTCAATCCGCATGCCGCGCGCGTTCGCGAGCTTTTTGGCGGAATCGCTGGCGTTGTGCCGCGTCGACGGAAACGGCTGTGCGCTGAAGGGAAGTTGTGGTGCGGTTGTGGCGCGGGCGTGTGCGGTTACGCCCGCTTCTCGAGGCGCTTGAGCTTCTCGACGAGCGTCGTGCGCTTCAAACTCAGCAAGCGCGCCGCCTGGCCCTTGTTGCCGCCCGTGCGCTCGAGCGAGCGCTCGATCAGCTGGCGCTCGATGCTGGCGATGTACGCATCGAGATCGACGCCGTCTTCGGGCAGCGTGACGGCCGTCGTGGGCGCCGGCGTCTCGTGCGCCTGCTGGATCTCGGTCGGCAGGTCGCCGACGTCGATCTGCGATCGACCGGCCGCGAACGCCACCGCGCGTTCGACAGCGTTTTCGAGCTGGCGGACGTTGCCCGGCCACGGGTAGGCCATCAACCGGCGCATGCATTCCTGCGACACGGTCAGCGGCTCCACCGCCTGTCGATCGCCGTTGCCGCCCCGCTCCGCCTGGAACCGGCTGAGGAAGTGCTGCACCAGCAACGGTACGTCCTCCTTGCGCTCGCGCAGCGGCGGCAGCTGCACCGGAATCACGTTCAGCCGGTAGAACAGATCCTCGCGGAACTGCCCCGACGCCACCATGCGGCCGAGGTCGCTGTTGGTCGCAGCGATGACCCGCACGTCGACCTTGATGGTGTTCGAGTCGCCAACGCGCTCGAACTCGCGCTCCTGCAGCACGCGCAGCAGCTTCATCTGCAGCGCCGGGCTCATCGTCCCGACTTCGTCGAGGAAGAGCGTGCCCTTGTTCGCCTGCTCCAGCCGCCCCTGTCGGTTGCCGACGGCGCCGGTGAACGCGCCGCGCACGTGACCGAACAACTCCGCCTCGAGCAGGGTTTCCGGAATCGCGCTGCAGTTCAGCGCCACGAAGCGGTGCATCCGCCGCGGGCTGTTGTGGTGGATGGCGCGCGCCACCACTTCCTTGCCGGTGCCCGTCTCGCCGGTGATGAGGATCGTGCTGTTGGTCGCGGCCACCGTTTCGAGCAGCTGGAACAGCAGCTTCATCGGCCGGCTCTTGCCGATGATCCCCTCGAAGCGGTAGCGCTCCTCGAGCTGCGCGCGCAGGTACGCGTTCTCCGATTTCAACCGGCGCTGCTCGAGCGCCGAGTCGAGCACGTGCAGCAGCTCGTCGATTTGAAACGGCTTGTTGACGAAATCCCACGCGCCGCGCTTGATGGCTTCGACCGCGTCTTTCACCGTGCCGTAGCCGGTGACGACGATCGCGATGATGTGCGGATAACGCTCGACCGCGGCTTCGACGACTTCCGACCCGTCGATGCCGGGCAGGCGCAGGTCGGTGATGATGATGTCGAACGCGAAGTCGGCGAGCTTGCCGATCGCCACCTCTCCTGATTCGGCCTGTTCGACTCGATATCCCCGATCGGTCAGCTGCTCGGCGATAGCCTCGCGCAGGGGCGCCTCGTCCTCGACGAGGAGGAGATGTTTTTGCGAGTCAGGCATTTACAGGTGCCAATATGTTGACACCCGTTTGGCCGCGCTGTCCACGTCATTCGACCGACCCGCGCAGGACCTATGAAAATGGTCCAGTTTCGACGCCCCAGATTGCGGCCGCCGCGGCCTCAGAAGCTTCGCCAAGTCGTTCCGTCTCACCATTTTGTAAGAGTACGGTTTTGGCCCCTAAACCCCGGCCGGAGACCCACCGATAGTAGTCAACGGAGGCAAGCAGCCCAGTGGAACGAAAAACTATTTCCATCATGAAGGCCTGTGAGCTCGTGGGTGTGAGCCGTCGCACGATTTACAACTGGCTGTCCAGCGGCAAAATCGAGTACGTGCGCACCGCGGGCGGATCCGTCCGTATCTTCGTCGACACGCTCTGGCGCGACGCAAACAACAGCGAGCGCCCGGTCGTGCAGCAGATGTGGCAGGCGGAAGGCCGGAATCAGGCGTGACGACCCGTTCGCACAGCGTGGAAGAGCTCCTGGCGAGGGGACCAATGGACGAAGCACCAGCGTTGCGTCTCCTCTTCCATCGTCTGAACAACCAGCTCGGGATCATCCTCGCCCATGCCGAGCTGCTCGAATCGAAGGCCGGCGACGATATGAGCCGCGCCCGCGCGGCGCAGGTCGTCTCCAGCGCGCTCGAAGCCATGAACACGGCGAAGGAAATTCGCCGTGTGGCTGGCACCTCAGCCGACTCCGAATAGCCCCCACCCAAATCGTAATTTCTACGTCAAAGTTTTGACTCGCGTGAGCTGATTTTCGTCAGTTCTTTGACGAAGTATACGGTTTTGCGCCCTAAGCCCAGCCGATCGTTCAGAAACGAATCATCGATCTATCCCACTGAAAAAATGGCGCTTATAAGGAATAGCCGACCTTGAGTGGTGAAGGCTGGAACACAGCCTCGGCTGTTGGTATCTCCATTGCGATAACGGGAAACGGCCTGAAGCAAACGGACTTCAGAGCCCTTAACAGGAGATTCCATGCACGCCGCCGCTCAGCTCGCCACCGCCGAACAGGACCACCGCATCGTCACCGGACTGCCTTTCGTTGAAGCGCTCGCACGGCGCATGGCGTCCTCGATGCCGAACTCGATCGATATCGGCGATCTGGTTCAGGATGGCGTGCTCGGGTTGATTGATGCCGCCAAGCGCTTCGACGAGGAGCGCGGCATCAAGTTCGAAACCTTTGCCGAGCGGCGCGTCCGCGGCGCGATGATCGACGCGCTGCGCAAGGACGCCTGGCCCCGCGGCGTGCGCCGGCAGCGGCGCGAGCTCGACGCCGCGCGCGAAGCGCTGCGCCGCGAGCTCGGGCACGAGCCGTCGATGGCCGACCTCGCCGCCCGCGTCGGCTCCGACGAGAAGCGGCTCAGCCGCACCATCGTCCGCATCAACACCATCGAAGCGACCTCGCCGCTCGCCAGCGGCGATCACATGGACGAGAGCTCGCTGCCGACCGTCCTCGTTCCCTCCGAACCCGATTCACCCCACGTCGCCTACGAGAAGGCCGAGACCCGCGACCGCGTGCGCGCCGCCATCCAGGCGCTGCCCTGGCGCGAGCGCAAGGTGATCAGCCTCTACTACTACGGCGAAGTGACGATGAAGCAGATCGGCGCCGAGATTGGCGTCAACGAATCGCGCGTCTCGCAGCTTCACGCGCGCGCCATCCGCCGCCTCAAGGAATCGCTCGGCGACATGAACCCGCAGCACGTGGCCGAGATGCGGCGCCAGCTGATCGCGTTCGCCGCGCGCAAGCCGACGATGGCGAAGGCGGCGCTGAAGCCGGCCAACGCGGCGGCGGAAGCGCAGCCGGCGGTGGTGCTGCCGTACAAGCCGGCGGCCAGGAAGGTTGCGCAGGCGAAGACGACGCTGAAGATGTCGCGCCGCCGCGCGCAGCAGCAGACGGAAAAGATCGCGGCCGCGCGCTGACGCGGGGCGCCGCGTAGCGGTTCGGGGTTCGAGGTTCGGCCCCGAACCCTACCAAGGGTGCCGCGCGTAATCGAGCGCCAGCTTCTGAAGTTCCATCAGCCCTTCGCGCAGCGTCGTTCGTGACTGCCACCAGTCCTCGGGCCTGAACATCGCGTACGGCGTCGCCACCACGCGCGGCGGCTGCTCGCTGTCGGGCCAGGCGCGCAGCAGCGCACGCCGGAATCGCCGGCCGTGCGACGGTCCCACCACGACCAGCATTCGTTTGCCAGGATGACGGCGCGCCCATTCGCCGAGCGCGGCGGTGGTCTCCGTCGTGCCGCCTTCGCCGGCCGGGATTCGCACGATGTCGTCTCGCCGCAGGCCGAGCTGCGCGAGCGCCTCGAACGTCAGGTTTGGCAGCACGATGCCGCGCCGATGCAGCTCGTGCTCGACGCGCGTCGCCTCCGGCACGAGCACGGCGACGGCGGCCGCCGGCTGGCTGCGGTGCAGATCGGCCAGGTAGAGCACGCCTGCCGCCCCGCTTTCGACGTCCATGGCCAGGAGATCCGCGGCGACCACCTCGTCCGACGCCGCAAGCGCGTGGCCGGCGCTGCGCAGCGCCGCCTGGCGGACGCGCGGCACCGCGAGCGCGCACACCATGACCACCGCCACAATCGCCGCGGCGCGAAAAACGCGGCGCACCGTCAGGTCAACCCTTCGCGGACGGTGCGCAGCAGGTCGCCGAGCCTGAACGGCTTCGCCAGCCACGGGCAGCCACTCTCCTCCAGGAATTCCTCGGCGTCGGTGCCGGCGACGTCGCCGGTGACGAAGATCACGCGCTTCTGAAGCGCGGGCGCGGTGTCCGCGAGCCTGGCGTAGAACGCCTTGCCGTCGAGGCGCGGCATCTTCAGGTCGCAGACGACGAGATCGAACGGCTGAATCTCGATTTTCGCCAAGGCTTCCTCGCCGTCGGATGCGTGCTCGACCAGGTAGCCGGCGTCGCGCAGCGCGTCGACGACGGCGCTCGCCAGCTGCGCTTCGTCTTCGACGACGAGGATGGAGCCGCCGGCGACGGTTTCGGCCGGCTCCTCGACCCGCGCGCGCACCTGCGGCGCCGGGGCGAGCCGCGCGCCGGTCACCGGCATCTCGACGTAGAACGACGCGCCCTTGTTCGGCCGCGACTCCAGGCGGATGCGGCCGCCGTGCTCCTGCACGATGGCGTAGGCGACGGTCAGCCCCAGGCCGGTGCCCTTGCCGACTTCCTTGGTGGTGAAGAACGGGTCGAAGATCTTCGGCTGCAGGTCGTCGGGGATCCCAGGGCCGTCGTCGTTGATCTCGAGCACCACCGTCTCGCGATCGGCGTCGTGCCACGTGCGCACGACGATCGTGCCGTGGCCGTTGGTCGAGAGCATCGCCTGCTCGGCGTTGATCACCAGGTTCAACAGCACCTGCTGCACCTGGTGCTGGTCGGCGAACACCTGCGGCAGCCCTGCGGCCAGCGCATCGATCACGGCGATGTTGGTGACGCGCTGCTCGTACGCGCGCAGCGCGAGCGTTTCGCGGACCACCTGATTCACGTCGACCATCGCCCGCGTCGTTTGCCGCTTGCGGGCAAACGTCAGCAGGTTGCGCACGATGCGCGCGGCGCGCTCCGATTCCGAAAGGATCGTCTCGAGGCCGCGTCGGACCGGCTCTTCGAGCTGGCGGTGAGACAGGCGCTCGGCCCAGCTCAGGATCGTCGCGAGGGGGTTGTTCAGCTCGTGGGCGACGCCCGAAACGGTCTGGCCGAGCGCCGCCATCTTCTCGGCCTGCAGCAGCTGGTGGTACAGATCGCGCGTTTCGTCGTCGAGCTTCTTGCGCTCGCTGACGTCGCGCACGAGCGCTTCGACGCGGAGCGTCTGATCCTCGGCCGGCGTGTCGGCGCGGGCGGTGAGCTCGACCCAGACCGGGTTGCCGTCGGCACGGCGCAGGCGGAGCAGATAGTCGTTGACCGATCCGTCCGACGCGAGGCGCTCGAGCAGCGCCACCCGCGCCTGTGGATCGACGAAGCGATCGGCGTCGAAGGGGCGGACGTCGCTTTCGGGCGAGTCGCTCTCGTAGCCGAAGATCAGCTTGAGGTGGGGGTTGGCTGCGATGGTGGCGGTGCCCTCGGGCGTCAGCGTGCCGATGTAGACGCCTTCGTGTACCGCCTCGAACAATCGCGCGAACGCCGCCGCTCGACGATCCACGCGGGGATTATATGTGGGTGACTTCGCTGCGGTGGCGGTTCGGGGTTCAGCGTTCAAGGTTCGCCGAACATCGAACCCCCGAACCCCGAACCTCTCACTTGGGCTTCGGCGTTGGCGTGTGCCCCCCTTGGAATCCGGCCCACTTCTTCTCGTTCGCCGCGCGAATATCTTTCACCGACGCTCCCGACGAGTGCATTTGCATCGCGTCACGCGCGACGTCTATGCAGACCGCTCACGTGACCCCGTGCGGATCCCACCTCGTCACATCGCCCTGCGAGTTGCGCTCGGCGACGAAGCAGTCGTCGTTGCCGCGATGTCCGGACTCGCGCTCGCAGCCGCAATAGCACGGCACGTAGCCGAGCACCTCGGGATGTTCGGCGGCGAACTCGTACACCGCTTTCACCACCTCCGCCGGCCGCGCCGGCGGGCCGTACTCGAACGGCAGCGGCGGCAGGGTCGCCTGCTTGTGCGGTCCGTATCTGGCGTTGGTCGGCGGATCGACGACCGGCAGCGCGGTAGTCGATGCCTGCGACGGATCGGCCGCGTCGGGTCCGCCGCGGCGCGTGTAAGCGAAGACGCCGACGATCACCGCGATGACGATCGCAGCGGCAAGCAGCGGCGTGAAAGAGCGCGAAGTTCTATCGGTCGGGGGCGGCGGCACGCTTCCTGATCGAGACTGCGACTTCGCCGAGGATTTTCTACCCATGCCTTTTCATTCTATCGCGGCGTTCGACGCGGTAAAATGTGATTTCCCCCCGGCCGAAAAAGCCATCGCGATGAATCTCGTCGCCCGGCAAGATCGGGCATTGCTCGTCGGCCTGGCGGCCGCCCTGATCGTGGTGTTCGCCCAACCGATCCGATACCTGCTCGATCTCGCGAGCGAGGTCGAGCGGAGCTCCGGCCTCGCGCTGGTGCCGGCGCTCATCATCCTCACCGTGGTCTTCACCGTGCACCAGCATGGGAAGCGCCGAGAAGCGAAATCACGTGCCGTGCTGGCGGAGGCCGATGCGCAGGAAGCGGCGGCGCGCGCCTCGGAGATGGAACACCTGGTCGACTTCGGCCAGGCGCTCGGACGCTCGCTCGATCGCGAATCCATCCGCGCCGTGGTGATGGAGCATCTCCCCAGCCTCTGCGGCTCCTCCGCCGCCTGGGTGATGATGCACGTCGATGACACCTGGGTGCCCCTCACTGACTGCGATCGGGCGCGCCGCGACCGCGAGCGCGTGTGCCAGTGTGCCGCCGAGCGCGCCGTCGCCGCCGAAGGGGCGTGGCAGCCGGCGCCGATTCTCGTCGACGGGCACCTGTGCCTGCCGATGACCGCTGGCGGCCTCGCGGTCGGCGTGCTCGGCCTGCCTGGCGGCGAACGACTGTCCGACGGCCGGACGCGGGTGGTGACGATGGCGGCGGCGCTGCTGGCGATTGCCCTGCGCAACGCGCAGCTCTTTCACGAGGTGCGCGAGAACAGCCTGCGCGACGGCCTCACCGGCTGCGTCAACCGCACGCACGCGATGGCGGTGATCGACATGGAGCTGCGCCGCGCCCGGCGCAGCCGCCTGCCGGTCTCGCTGATCATGCTCGACATCGATCACTTCAAGAAGGTGAACGACCGCTACGGGCATCTCGGCGGCGACGCCGTGCTCGCCGCGGTCGGCACCAAGCTGCGCGAAGTGCTGCGCGGCAGCGACTTGAAGTGCCGATACGGCGGCGAGGAATTTCTCGTGCTGCTGCCCGAAACGCCGCTCGAGGGCGCGAAGCGAGTGGCCGACACGCTGTGCCGCGACCTGGCGAACCTGCCGATTCACTGGCAGGGCCAGACGATCTCGATCACCGCGAGCCTCGGCGTCGCCGTCGCCCATCCGGCGGAGTTCGACACGCCCGCGCTCATCGGCCGCGCCGACGCCGCACTGTACTCCGCGAAGCACCATGGACGGAATTGCGTGCGGCTGTCGATCGAGACCGGCGTGCGCGAGCGCGAACCGGCGCTGAACACGACGCCGGCGTGACGGGGCTGGAGGCTGGGGGCTGGTTGATACCAACTAGCACCGCCTCCCTCGATAGACATTCAGCCCCCAGCCCCTACAGGCACCACTCTCCAGCCCCAGCCCCTGTGCCAGTTACACTAGTTCACCATCGCTGACTCGCATTCCCCGCACAACTCCCGGCCGTATCTCGCCTGGATCGCGGTGTGCCTGATCTGGGGCACCACCTATCTCGGGATCCGCATCGCGCTCGAGACCATTCCGCCGCTCTTCATGGCCGCGGTCCGCTGGATCGTCGCCGGCGCGCTGCTCATCGCCGCGCTCAAGCTGCGCGGCGAGCGGCTGCCCGATCGCAGCGAGTGGCCGTCGCTCACCGTCCTCGGCATCCTCCTCCTTGGCTTCGGCAACGGCGCCGTCGTCTGGGCCGAGCTCACCGTGCCGAGCGGCCTGACCGCCGTGCTGGTCGCGACCTCGCCCTTCTGGATGGTCGGGATCGACGCGATGATGCCGGACGGCGATCGCCTGACGCTGCGACGCGTGCTCGGCCTGGTGATTGGATTTGGCGGCATCGTGATGCTGGTGTGGCCGGAGATTCGCATCGGCGAGGGAGGCCGCGCCTTTCTCGGCGGCGTGATCGCGGCGCAAATCGCCTGCATCGGCTGGGCGATTGGCTCCTCGTACGCCCGCAAGCGCGGGCGCAACGAGGCCAGGGACGAAAACGTGCTCGCCACGGCCGCGTTCGAGATGTTGTTTGGCGGGATTGCGCTGCTCGTCGTGTCGCTCGCGCTCGGCGAAGCGGGCCGCCTCGCCTTCGCGCCGCGCTCGACCGGCGCGCTCGTCTATCTCATCTTCGTCGGCGCGATCGCCGGCTTCTCCGCCTACGCCTACGCGCTGAAGCACCTGCCGGTCGCAACCGTCTCGCTCTACGCCTACATCAACCCGATCATCGCGGTGATTCTCGGCACGTTGATCCTGGACGAGCCGTTCAGCGCGCGGATGGCGGGCGCGGCGGCGGTTGTGCTGGTGGGAATGGCGCTCGTGAGGAAGGAGAACTGAGGCGAAGATGGCGAATTGCGAATTGCTTCCGCAATCCGCAATCCGCAATCCGCAATGTCTCGATCAGACGACCCGCCGGCCGCTCACCAGTCGCACCAGGAACAGCACGATGGCGATGACCAGCAGCACGTAAATAAAGTTGCCCATCGTGTAGCCGCTCACCACACCGAGCAGCCACAGCACGATCAGGATGATCGCAATCGTTTCCAACATACCAGCCCTCCAGTCCTCAAAGTTCAGTCACGGCCCTGCGGCTGGATTAGCAACTTGAGTGCCGTTCGCTGCTGCGATTGCACAGAAGAGTCGGTGAGGAATTCTGGGGATTTCCGCGCGCCGCGGCTGATTTGGCGCGCCGCCTCAGCCGTGGCCGCTGACAAGAAGGCGGAGCCCAGGAGCATTCGCCTACACGACTGGGAAAGTTCTTGCCGGGCGGGCGAGACCTACGAGGCGTCCTGCGGCGGACCCAGCGCGAAGGTCATCGTGCCGTCGATCACCGCGCGGCCGTCGACGCGCGCGACGCCTTTGAGCAGTCCCATCCGGCTCCGCAGCCGCACGACGTTGGCTTCGATCACGACGACGTCGCCCGCGTGCACCGGCCGCCGATAGCGCACGCGCTCGATGCCGGCGAAGAAGATCAGGCGCTGCCGGTTCTCCGGCTTCGCCAGGATCATGATCGCGCCAACCTGCGCCACCGCCTCGGTGAGGATCGTCGGCGGCAGCACCGGCCGCCCCTTGCCGGCGGGCGAGAGATAGCGCTCGTCGAGGGCGACGTTCTTGATGCCGACGATCCGCTTGTCGACTTCGAACTCGGTGATCCGGTCGACGAAGAGAAACGGATAGCGGTGGAGCAGGATCTTTTCGATCGCCGCGTAGTCGAGCGGCAGGGTCAGGTCCATCGTGGAAGATGCAATTATACTGGTAATCTCGTGACCGACCCTGTCGCCGCCGCACCGGCTCCGCCGCATACGCGGGAGCTCGTGACGACGCTCTTCGAGCTCGGGCGGGAGATCACCTCCGTCCTCAACCTCGACGAGCTGCTGCACAAGATCCCGCTGCTGATCGCGCGGATCACCAAGTTCCAGGCCTTCGCCGTCTATCTGCTCGACCCCCGCCGCGAGGAGCTGTCGATCGCCTACGCGGTCGGCTATCCCGACGATGTGGTCTGGGGGCTGCGGCTGAAGGTGGGGCACGGCCTGGTCGGCGCCGCGGTCGCCGACGGCAAGCCGATCCTCGTCAACGACGTCCACACCGATCCGCGCTACGTCGAGGCGGTGCCTGGATCGCGCGCCGAGATCGTCGTCCCGCTGCGCCGCAAGGGCAACGTCATCGGCGCGCTCAACCTGCTCAGCGACACGCCGGGCCAGTTCACCGAGACCGACGAAGCGATGCTGCGGCAGTTCGGCGCGCACGTCGCGGTGGCGATCGAGAACGCGCGGCTGTTCGAGAGCACGCGCGAGTACACGCACACGCTGGAAACGCTCGCCGAGATCGCGCGCGAGTTCGGCGCCATCCTCAACCTCGACGAGCTGCTCACCCGGATCGCCAACCTCGCGCGGCGGGTGATCGACTACCGCACCTTCGGCATCCTGCTCGTCAACCAGGACACCGACGAGCTCGAGATGAAGGTCGCGGTGCGCTACGGCGACAAGATCACCGTGCCGCGCGTCAAGCTTGGCAACGGCATCGTCGGCTACGCCGCGCTGCACAAGGTGGCGGTCAACGTCCCCGACGTCGAGGCCGATCCGCGCTACATCAGGGTGGTCGAAGACGCGCGCTCGGAGCTGGTGGTGCCGTTGATGGTGCACGACCGCTGCATCGGCGTGATCGATCTCGAGAGCCCCGAGCTCGACGCGTTCGGCAAGAACCAGGTGGAGATCGTCACCCTGCTCGCCAGCCAGGCGGCGGTCGCGATCGAGAACGCGCGCCTCTACGAAACCATCCGCAACAACGAGGTCCGGCTCGAGAAGGAGATCCGGTTCGCGCAGCGCGTGCAGGCGGCGCTGCTGCCGGTGGACCTGCCGAAGCGCCTCAAGCAGGTCGACGTCGCCGCCCGATTCGCGCCCGCGCGCGAGCTGGGCGGCGACCTCTACGACTTTCTCGCTCCCGAACCGAACAGCCTGGTGGTCGCGGTTGGCGACGTGTCGGGCAAGGGCGTTCCGGCGGCGCTTTACAGCGCGTTTGCCGGCGAGTTGATCCGGTCGCGCACCTTCCGCCGGCGCTACGCGCCCGAACGCTTCGGCCCGGCCGGCGTGCTCGCCTCGACGAACACGATTCTCCACGAGCGGCAGCTCGAGGAGTACTACTGCACGCTGTGCTATGCGGTCTTCGATTTCAAGCGCCGGACGATGACGATGGCGAACTCCGGGCTGCCCTATCCGGTCCGGTGCAGCGACGGGCGGGCGGAGCAGATCACGCTCCCCGGGGTGCCGCTGGGTTCGTTTGCCGGCTCGACTTACGACGAAGTGTCGTTCGACCTCGCCAAGGGCGACCTCTTCGTGTTCTGCACCGACGGCGTGTTCGAGGCCAACGACGCGCTCGGCCGGGAGTTCGGCGCCGAGCGGCTGCTGGAGGTGATCGGCGCGGTGCGCACGTCCACCGCGCGCGAAATCGTCGACGCCATCTTCTCCGCGGTGCAGGAGTTCCGCGGCGAGACGCCGCCCAACGACGACATGACCGCCGTCGCCCTCAAGATTCTCGTATGAACGCCGCAGCGCTCGCACTCGGCGCCGCGCTCGCCGCGCAGTCCACGCCGGCCGCGGAGCTGAAAGCGAAATTTGAACGGCGCGTCGAGGAGATCGCCGGACGGCTCGACGGCGTCGCCGGCTACGTGTTCGTCGACCTGACGTCGGGCGAGAAGATCGCGCACCTCGAGCGCGAGGTCTTTCCAACGGCGTCGACCATCAAGCTCGCCATCGTCTACGAGTTGTTCACGCAGGCGTCGGAAGGACGCATCAAGCTGGACGAGACGATGACGCTCGATCGCACCAAGGCGGTGGGCGGCGCCGGCGTCCTCGCCGAAATGGGCACGCCGACCTTGTCGATCCGCGACTACGCGGTGCTGATGGTCACGCTCAGCGACAACACCGCGACCAACGTGCTGATCGATCGGCTCGGGATGGACGCGATCGGCAAGCGGATGCAGATGCTCGGCCTCGGCGCCACGAAGCTGCGGCGGCACATGATGGATACCGCGGCGGCGCGCCGCGGCGACGAGAACGTCTCGACGCCGGACGAGATCGCCCGGTTGCTGCAGGCGATGCCGCCCGAGGGAATCGAGCTGCTGAAGAAGCCGAAGGAGAGCCGCCTGCGGCGCGGCTTGCCGCCGGGAGTGGCCACTGCCGACAAACCTGGAGAGCTCGATGGTGTTCGCGTCGACGCCGGAATCGTCTACGCGAAGAACCGTCCGTACATCTTCTGCGTGATGACGACGTTCTTGAGGAGTGAAACCGAAGGAGAGCGCGCGATCGAAGAGATCGCGCGCTCTGCCTACGAGTACTTCAGCCGGCTGGGTGCCGGACCGATTGGCCGACGCATCGGGCCCTGACGAGACCTAATCACTAACCGAGAACTAATCACTAACCAGAACTAGTCCCCAATCCCTGAGCCCTAATCCCTCTTCACGTACAGGTCCCGCTCGCGGATGTGAAGCCCGAGCGGCCGGCCACCGAGCTGCGCGACCTGCTCGACGCGTCCTTTCACCCGGACGTGTTCGCCCTTGGCCGGCATCCGGCTGTTTTCCGAAAGCACCGTCACTTCACCGGTGCCATCGTCGACTTTGTAGAAACGGAAGGGCACGAGTGGCAGACCCCATGAGCTGGTGACCGTGCCGTTGATCGAAACGGTGCGGTCCTGATAACGGCCGGGATGGCGCTGAAGGTCTGCAATGTCCGGCGACCGGAGCGACATCGCGCATCCTGAGGTGAGGACAGCGAGCGTGGCGGCGGCGGCGAAGCGAGTAACCGTGTTCATCATCAGCAGCCCTTCTTGAAAAGGGCCGCGCCGAACCGTGGAACGTACGGCGGGATGCGGCGATGCCAGCGCCTGCCTGATGTTACGCACCCCGTTGATTCGACACGACCCGCAGCTCAGCACATCAAAGCTCGTGCCCGGCCGGCCGGCCGGAATTCTTCGAAAAACAGGAGCAAGGCGCGGACCGTTCGTCCTGAAGCGTGGACGCGGCTGACCTCAGGTCAGAACGGTTTGCTGGATGGCGCGTCGCGGATCCGTCTCAGCCGAAACGATTTGCGGCGGCTTTGTGGTTGACCTCTCGTCGCCGAGCCGCTACGTTCTCGTCGATCGACAGATCGGACGGTGTTCGTTCTTGGCCAAGGAGTCGCCGATGACGCTCACTCGCCTGCGGCTGGTCGCGTTCGTCCTCCTCATCGCCGCGGTCCCGTGTGGGGCCGCCGCCCAGGGCAGCTTCTTCACCTCCCTCTCCGGCGCCGTCGTCGACTCGCAGGGCGGCGTGATCCCCGGCGCCGACGTCAAGGTGCGCAACAACGGCACCGGCATCGAGAACAACGCGGTGACCGACGCGAACGGGACGTTCACCATCCCGTCGCTGCCGGGCGGCACCTACAGCGTCACGGTGTCGCTCCAGGGCTTCAAGACCGTCACGCTGACCTCGGTGACGCTGAACGCCGCGGTGCCGGCCAACGTCAAGGTGACGCTGCAGGTCGGCGCGCTGGAGGAGAACGTGACGGTCACCGGCGACAGCGCGCTGGTCGTGCAGACGCAGACGCCGTCGATCGCCACCAACCTGACCGGCACGCAGATCACCAGCCTGCCGCTCACCAGCCGCAACGCGCTCGATTCGCTGACCTCGCTGCCCGGGTTCAACACCTCGGGCACGGCCAGAAACTCCACCGTCAACGGCCTGCCGAAGAGCGCCGTCAACATCACGCTCGACGGCATGAGCATCCAGGACAACTACAACAAGACGACCGACGGCTACTACGCGCGGCTGACGCCGACGCTCGACTCGGTGGAGGAAGTGACGGTGACCACCGCGGGCAACACCGCCGACGCCACCGGTCAGGGCGGCGTGCAGATCAAGTTCGTGACCAAGTCGGGCAGCAACAGCTGGAACGGCACCGCCTACGAGTACTTCCGCCACGACGCCCTGAACGCGAATTCGTGGTTCAACAACCGCGACCTGCCGCCCGACCCGGTGACCGGCAAGGCGCCGAAAACCGAGCTGCGCCACTACCAGCAGGGAATCGCGCAGGGCGGGCCGATCGTGCGCAATCGCGCGTTCTTCTTCTTCAACTACGAAGACGAACGACGGCCGAGCCAGGCGACGTTGAGCCGCAACATGCTGACGCAGGACGCTGCGAACGGGATCTTCAGCTACAACGTCGGCGGCGCGGTGCGCCAGGTCAACCTGCTGCAGCTGGCGACAGCCAACGGACAGCTGTCGTCGCTCGACCCCACGGTCTCCAGGGCGCTGAACGACATCCTCGCCGCATCGAAGACGACCGGCAGCGTCACGCCGCTCAGCAACCCGATCGTCGCGCAGTACACCTTCCAGACCGACACCAACAACTTCAACCCGGCGCCGACCGTGCGCCTCGACTACGACGTGTCGCAGAACCATCGGCTGACCGGGTCGATGAATTACCGCCACGTCAACTCGACGCCCGACACGACCAACAACGCCTATCCGCCGTTCCCGGGCTTCGTGCAGACCGGCAGCCAGCAGTCGACGCGCTGGACGACATCCGAATCGCTGCGGTCCACGCTCCGCTCGAATCTCGTCAACGAGTTCCGTGTTGGCGGCACCGGCGGATCGACGCTGTTCTCGCCCGAGCTGGGGCCGTCGATGTGGGATGGCACGGCGGGGATGCGGCTCGATTTCTTCAACGCGTGCTGCGGCGCCGGCTTCCGCCTCACCAACCTGAACACCGGCAATACCGCCACCAGCGGCGGCGCGGCCAACGGCCAGGCTCGCGAGGCGTCGACCAAGGTGATCGAAGACACCGCGACCTGGATCAGCGGCAAGCACAGCGTCACCTTCGGCGGCTCGATCATCCAGGCCGACGTCTGGCAGACGCAGCAGACGATTGTGCCGACCGTCACCTTCGGCGTGCTCGCCACCGAGCCGGCGGCGGCGATGTTCACCGCCGCGAACTTCCCCGGCGCCTCGGCCGCCGACCTGACGAACGCGCAGAATCTCTACGCGCTCGTCACCGGCCGCGTCAGCTCGGTGAGCGGCACCGCGCGCATCACGCCGGACGGCGACCAGTACGTCCCGCTCGGCGAGTCGCGTGCGCAGGGGCGGATGCGCGAGTTCGATTTCTACGCGCAGGATTCGTGGCGCGCGCGCTCGAACCTGACCGTCACCGGGGGACTCCGCTACGTTCTGGCGATGCCGTTCTACCCGATGAACAACAGCTACACGACGGTGACCGAGGAAAGCCTCTACGGCATCTCCGGCGTCGGCAACCTGTTCAAGCCGGGGACGCTCGGCGGCACGAGGCCGAGCTACATCCAGTACCCGGCCGGCACCTACGCCTACAACACCGACACGAACAACATCGCGCCGAGCGGCGGCGCGGCGTGGCAGGTGCCGGCGCAGGGCAACCGCATCGGCCGGTGGCTGTTCGGATCGCAGGAGGGCGACAGTGTGATCCGCGGCGGCGCGGCGGTCGCATTCCAGCGGCCCGGCATGGTCGACTTCACCGGGCCGTTCGGCGACAACCAGGGGCTGTCGGTTGCGCTGCTGCGCGACGCCAACAACGTCGTCGGCAGCCTGCCTGCCCTGTTGCGCAACCCGGCGCAGGTCGCGCTGCCGGCGGCGCCGCCGGTGACCTATCCGATCGTGCCGGCGGCCAACACCAACGCCGTGAACCGGTTCGATTCGAACCTGCAGATGCCGTACACGCAGTCCTACACCGTCGGCTGGCAGCGCAAGCTCGGTAACGACACCGCGATCGAGCTGCGGTATGTCGGCAGCCGCCACCGGCAGGACTGGGAGACGGTGAACATCAACGAGGTCAACATCGTCACCAACGGCTTCGTCAACGAGTTCCGCAAGGCGCAGGCGAACCTGCAGGCGAACCTCGCCGCCGGCCGCGGCGCCACGTTCGCCTACACCGGCGTGCCGGGCACGAGCGCGCTGCCGATCTTCCTGGCGTACCTGAATGGACTGCCGAACGGCGTCGCCGGCGACCCGACCCAATACACCGGCACGCTGTGGTCGCAGGCGTCGTTCGTCAACTACCTCGCCGCGATGAACCCGAACCCGTTCGGCTTCATGTGCAACAACGCGCCGGCCTGCACCACGGCGACGCTCGGCAACGGTTTCCTCGGCCAGGCGCTGTTCCGCAACAACGCCGCGCGCGCCGGGCTGCCGGCGAACTTCTTCGTCGCCAACCCGGACATGCTGAACGGCGCAAACCTCACCACCAACTCGGGCGGCACCAACTACAACTCGGTGCAGGTCGAATTCCGCAAGCGGTTGAGCGACGGCCTTGCCTTCAACAGCAGCTACGCGTGGGGCCGCGCGACGATCCTCCAGCGTTACGGCTTCATGCGTCCGCTCGCCGAGATCCCGCAGGCAGGGCAGATTGGCGGCGTGCAGCACGCGGTGAAGGGCAACTGGGTCTACGACCTGCCG
>Ga0207675_100002661_pt1 | contig 17620 bp, 17 predicted proteins | sample KBSSwiS42_FD_184305 | JGI IMG/M metagenome (GOLD analysis project Ga0207675, IMG submission 184305) | Switchgrass rhizosphere microbial communities from Kellogg Biological Station, Michigan, USA - KBS Switchgrass S4-2 (SPAdes) (version 2) | ecosystem: Host-associated > Plants > Roots >... | reverse complement strand
TCAAAACTCGAACCGTTTCGATGGGTGGTCGTGCGCAGCACCGCGACACCCATCGTCGTCAACCTTCCGGACGACACCTGGCCGTAAGCGGGTGTCTTCCTGCGGAAACAGGGTGGCACCAGGCCGTAAGCCCGATGCCCCCTGTAACCAGCCTCCCGGACCCTTGCGAACATGGAGCAATCATGGACGACCACGAATCCAACAGCGAGCCGGATGCACTAATTCGATTTGAGGTTACCCGCCGTACCGTCGTCGAGACCGGAACCACCGCGCTGCTGCTGACGGCGCTTCCACGCGCCGCTGTTGCCGCCGGATCCGTCGACAACAAAGAGCCGCCCCCGCCATCGGTGAGCGTCACACTTCAGATTAACGGCCATTCGCATTCGCTGACCCTCGATCCCCGCACGACATTGCTCGATGCTTTGCGGGAGCACCTCGCCCTGACCGGCTCGAAAAAGGGTTGCGATCACGGCCAATGCGGCGCGTGCACGGTGCTGATCGAAGGACGCCGCATCAACTCCTGCCTGACGCTCGCGGTCATGCACGACGGCCAATCCGTCACCACGATCGAGGGGCTCGCCCAAGGCACGAATTTGCATCCATTGCAGACGGCCTTCGTCGAGCATGACGGCTTCCAGTGCGGTTACTGCACCTCCGGCCAGATCTGCTCGGCCTTCGGAATGTTGGCTGAAAGCCGGTCGGGCATGCCGAGCTACGTGACCGACGATTTGACGAAGTCGGCCGCCGAACTCACCGATGTGGAAATCCGCGAGAGAATGAGCGGCAACATCTGTCGCTGCGCAGCCTACCCCAACATCGTGGAGGCCATCAAACAAGCCGCGGGAGTGCCGACATGAAAGCCTTTACCTACCAGCGCGCCGACTCGGCGGCGCAGGCTGCCGCCGCTGCCGTCAAGCCCGGTGCGAAAATCATCGCCGGCGGCACCAATTTGCTCGACCTGATGAAATTGCAGATCGAGACACCCTCGAATCTTGTCGATATCAACCGCCTGCCACTCGACAAGATCGAAGAAACTCCCGACGGGGGCTTGCGTATCGGCACGCTCGTTCGCAACAGCGATCTCGCCGCCGACCCGCGTGTGCGCCAGCGTTACGGCGTGCTGAGCCGCGCGCTGCTGGCTGGCGCCAGTGCGCAGTTGCGCAACAAGGCCACGACTGGCGGCAATCTGCTGCAGCGAACCCGCTGCTACTATTTCTATGACATCACAAAATCCTGCAACAAGCGTAACCCCGGCTCCGGTTGTGCAGCGCTCGCCGGCTTCAACCGCATTCACGCGATCCTGGGTACCAGCGAGCACTGCATTGCGGCCCATCCGTCGGATATGGCTGTGGCGATGCGGGCGCTCGATGCCAGGGTGGAGACGATCAATCGTCAGGGCGAAGCCAAGGTGATTCCGATCGCGGAATTCTATCGTCTTCCCGGTAACACGCCCGAGATTGAGACGTCGCTCAAGCCGGGGGAAATCATCACCGCGGTGACGCTGCCTCCGCCGCCTCCGGGTGTGCAGGTTTACCGCAAGGTCCGCGATCGCGCTTCCTACGCCTTTGCGCTGGTGTCCGTTGCTGCAATCGTCGACAGCACGCGCGGCCGGATCCGCGCGGCCCGGCTGGCCTTCGGCGGGTTGGCGCATAGGCCGTGGCGGGTGGCGCAGGCCGAGCAGAGGTTGGTCAACTCAACTGCAAACTCGACCACTTTCAACGTGGCTGCAGATGCTGTTCTCGAAAGTGCGCGCGGATTTGGCGGTAACGACTTCAAGATACCCCTGACGCGCCGCACGCTGCACAGCGTGCTGGCAGAGACAACCCGGACTTGAGGGAGCGAACCTATGGAAATGAATTCACCCGTCGGCCCGAATGCCCTCGATGCGCAGGGCATCGTCGGCAAGCCACTCGACCGCGTGGATGGTCCATTGAAGGTCACCGGCGGCGCGCGCTACGCCTATGAGATGCAGCAGGACAACGTGCTGTATGGTTATGTGGTCGAGGCCTCGATCGGAAAAGGAAGGATCAAATCGCTTGACACGCGGGCGGCGGAGAAAGCGCCGGGCGTCGCACTGGTTCTCACCCATCGCAACGCACCCGCGCAGGGCACCGGTAATCACCGCGAAGCGCATCCCGTACTCACCGGGCCGGAAGTGACGGGCTACGGCCAGCCGGTTGCCTTCGTGGTTGCCAGGAGCTTCGAGGAGGCCCGGGCGGCGGCTTACCTCGTCAACGTGAAGTATGATCGGTCGAACGGAAAATACGCGCTCCGCGCCAACCTCAATGAGGCTCGCGTTCCAACGCCAAGTGACGCTCCGGCAGCCGACAGCGCGGTGGGCGATTTCGCAGGCGCATTTGCCGGCGCCCCGGTGCAACTCGACGTGACCTATACCACCCCATTGCAAAGTCACGCGATGATGGAACCCCATGCCACGCTCGCGATGTGGGACGGCGACAAGTTGATCCTGCACACGGCAAACCAGATGCTCAACCAGGGTCAAAAGGTCGTCGCGACAACCCTGAAAATTCCCGTCGAGAACATCCGCCTGATTAGCCCGTTCATCGGTGGCGGGTTCGGCGGCAAGCTCTGGGTCAACGCCGATGCGATCCTGGCGGCGATCGCATCACGGCAACTCAAGCAGCCGGTGAAAATCGCACTGACCCGGCAGCAGATCTTTCACGTCACGACCCACCGCTCGGACACAATCCAGCGTGTTCGTCTGGGGACCGATCGGGAGGGCCGTATTCTCGCGATCGGCCACGATGTGTTCTCCGGCAACTCGCCCAGCGAGCAGACTTACGAAGGCGCCGCCCTCCAGACCCGCACGCTCTATGCCGGGGCCAATCGGTTGACGCGACATCGTCTGACGCCACTGGATATTCCAGTGGCATCGTCGATGCGGGCTCCCGGCGAGTCGGTCGGACTGATGGCTCTCGAATGTGCGATGGACGAGCTTGCCGAGAAACTCAATCTCGACCCAATCGAATTGCGCATTCGAAACGAGCCGAGCGAGGATCCGGAAAAGCACATCCCCTACTCGAGCCGCCACCTGATCGCCTGCATGCAGGAAGGCGCACGCCGATTTGGATGGGACAAGCGAAATCCAAAGCCAGGCCAGCTTCGCGATGGACGATGGCTGGTGGGAATTGGCATGGCTGCGGCGACACGCGGCAACCCGCTTCTGCTTTCCAAGGCCAATGTCCGGCTGGATCCCGACGGTACCTGCACCGTGCGAATGGCGATGACCGACATAGGAACCGGGACCTATACCATCCTTTCGCAGATCGCAGCGGAGATGCTCGGCCTGCCGACCGAAAGCGTCCGGGTCGAACTCGGCGATACCAGCTTTCCGCAGGCGGCAGGTTCGGGCGGCTCATGGGGCGCGGGCAGCTCGGGCTCGGCCCTGTTCGAGGCATGCAATGCGCTGCGCGAAAAGCTAGCACGGACCGCCGGCATGGATCCGACAACCGCAAGGTTTGCCAACGGCAGCATCGCCTCCGGCGAACAGTCCAGAAAACTGACGGACCTTGTGGGCGCCGGGATGGACGCCGACGGCGAAATCCAGCCCGGCCGCAACAACAAGGATTTTTCACAGCAATCCTATGGCGCGCATTTCGCCGAAGTCGGCGTCGACACGGATACGGGTGAGGTGCGCCTGCGGCGCATGCTCGGCGTATTCACAGCCGGCCGTGTTCTCAACGCAAAGACAGCCCGCTCGCAGGCGATTGGCGGAATGGTGTTCGGCGTAGGCGCAGCGCTGCACGAAGAAATGACGCTCGATCCGCGTTTCGGCTTTTTCGTCAATCACGATCTCGCCGAATACCACGTGCCCGTGCATGCCGATATTCCAGCCATTGAAGCCATCTTCCTTCCCGAGCTGGACGACAGGTCCAACCCCCTCAAAAGCAAGGGCGTCGGCGAACTCGGAATCTGCGGCGCCGGCGCCTCGATTGCCAATGCAGTTTACAATGCATGCAGCGTCCGGATTCGGAATTACCCGATCACACTCGACAAGCTGCTTTCCGGGCTGCCAATGCGCACATGATCGGGCCAGAAGAAACAGGCATCCGGCGCCGCCCGTTCATGGTTGCGGCGATCGCAGTTACCGCAAGCGCCATCCTGACGATCTGTCTTGCGGCCTCGCGCGGCGGTGCTGCAGGACCAGAAGCGACGCCCTCACCTCATGCCATCGAATATCTGCCTAGCATCAGCGACCTGATGATTGCGACAATTCAACCACGGCATGAGCGCCTCTGGCAGGCTGAGCAGAATGAAAACTGGCAGCTTGCGGCCTACGAGCTCGGAAACCTTCGCGGCGCCTTCGATCGACTCGGGCGCGCTCATCCCAGTGAGCACGACATCTCCTTCCCGGACATGATCACATCCGTTACGGCGCAACCGTTCAAGGAACTCAACAGCGCGATCCAATCCAAAGACGGCACCGGATTCGCCAAGGCCTATGCCGATCTGACCGCCGCATGCAATTCATGTCATCAGGCTCTCGACCACAGCGTGGTCGAAGTCCGCGTACCGAACCGGATACCCGCGTCGGATTTGAACATCAATAACACGTCGGGGAAATAACGCCCCGCCTGCCATCAGATCAGTCCCCGAGGCAACTTTGAATCCCAGATTTCGGACACAAACAGAAGAACTCGTGATCCAGCGGTCAGCCGCTGGATCACAATGGGATCACTGACGAGGAAGATATGGACGCCCTTAACGACATCACGATTGGCATGACCGCCGAGAAGACCATCATCGTGACTCCCGAGATGACGGTGGGCCATTTTGTGGCGGACATGCCGTCGGTCTACGCCACTCCGATGATGATTCTTCATATGGAAATGGCATCAGGCTCCGCGATCGCCCCCCATTTACCGACGGGCTTCGTCAGCGTTGGCATGGATGTGAAAGTCCGTCATCTCGCCGCAACGCCGGTCGGCCGCACGGTCCGTGCCATTTCGCGGGTGATCGAGGTCGACCGGAAGAGCGTGGTGTTTAAGCTCGAGGCCTGGGATGGCGACCGCAAGATAGGTGACGGCACCCATCGCCGTGGGGTCGTCAATGTCGTGGAGTTTGAGAAGCGGTTCGACGTGAGGCAAGTCACCATGAGCCCGGATCGATGAGATCCCGACAGCGCTGCGCTATCAGGACCCCGATCGCCATCGCCCAATGCCGTGACAGCCCGGCAGGTTTGAGCCGACCCCGTGGCTCAAGGCAGCCCGGCTGAACAATCCTGGGTTTTCTCAGTATTCGCGTTCATCCCCAGCGCCACCGCGAGCACAGCGAGCCCCACAGGCAAAGCCAGGGACGCAAGGCCAATTGCTGCCTCGCATGTCGCTCCAAGGCCGCAGCCAACGGCAAACCCGACGATCGCCCGCCAGGTCAGCATCGCCCGGGCGCGCGCCTTGGCGACGTCAGACGGCTTGCGACCGAACAGCACATCACCGAGATCCATCATGAAATGCGTGATGTTGGTTGTCATGACCGCGGTCGACGGCACGCCTTTCAGCGAAATCTGCACAAGCGCATTTTGCACGGCCATCGCCGAGACGCCGAACATTCCCGCAAGGATCGCCCTCGTTGCGTTCGGGTCTACTCTTGCACCGGCGAAAGCACACAGGGCGAGGAAGCCAACGAGCAATAGCAGTTGCAGCAGAAGAAGCGGTCGGAGAGAGGCGAATCCGATCCTCTCCAGGACGCCGGCCAGCAATCTGGTCGACCCGAGCGCCGCCACGAACACCGGAACCGATAGAATGTTCGCTAGGGGCGCGCGGCTCCCAATGGCCAGATGCGCGACAAGGACAACAAGATTGCCTGTGACATGGGCGGTGAACAGGCCGCCAAGTCCGAGAAAGCCGATGGCATCCACGCTTCCCGCGATAATGCTGAGCACGGTCGGCAGCATTTTCGCATTGAGCGCGATCGCCATGAAGACTATCTAGTGCCCGTACCCGCCGCTCGCCCGGACTTTTCCCCTGAACACACTGTAGCTCACCAGCGTGTAGATCAACATCAGTGGAAAGACGATCACCCCGCACCCCCAGAACATGAACACCAGGCTTGATTGCGGTGCGGCAGCCTGGTCGACGGTGATGACGGAAGGGATCATGTATGGCCAGAAGGACAGCGCCAGCGTGCCGAACGCCGACATGAAGACCAGCGCGACCATGTGGAATGGCAAGTAATCGTTGTGGTTCAGGATACTGAGCGCGAGTACCGTCGCCGCAATCGCGCCAATCGCCGGAAACACAAACAGATATGGCCGGTCGATCCAGCGATGCAGGATTGGAAGATTTTCGGCCAAGGCGTATGCGAACACAACCACGAGGAACGCCAGTACGCCGACCGCAAGTACGGGAATCTGGCGGCGCGCAACGTCTCGAACCTCGCCCTCGCATTTCCTGATCAGCCAGCAAGCGCCAAGAAGCGCGTAGCCAAGACACAGGCCGATGCCGCAAAGGACCGCAAACGGCGTGAGCCAGCCCACCTCGCCGCCGGAATACTGGCCGTTCGTGAACGGCAGTCCTTCCACCAGCGCGCCAACCGTCAGTCCCTGAATGAACGTCGCAATCAGCGAGCCGCCGACAAAGCTCAAATCCCAGATCCAGCGCAGCCGTTGCGTCTTGTAGCGAAACTCGAACGCCACGCCGCGCAGGATCAGGCCCAGTAGCATGACAATGAGAGGGAGATAAAATGCTGAGAGCAGATTCGCATAGACCAGCGGGAAGGCTCCCCAGAGGATCACCGCAGTGACCACCAGCCAGGTCTCGTTGCCATCCCAGATCGGCGCGACCGAGCTCAGCATCGCGCCACGCCTGGCGTCCCCGCGTGCCAGTCCGAACAACAAGCCGACCCCGAGATCGACGCCGTCGAGCAGCACATAGAGCAGGATGCTGATGGCCAGAAGCGAGACCCAGAACATGACCATGGCTATTCTCCGGCAACGAGGTGGCTGGGCTCTTCAATGAGTTCTTCGTCGGCCAGCGACATCGGCCGATTCGGAACCGCGAGATGCGGAACTTCGAACTGCCTTCGGGCCGGTCCGGTGCGGATCAGCCGATAAATGTAAAATGTGCCGAACAGGAAGATGAAGGCATAGACCGCGCAGAAGATCACCAGCGAGATCGTCGCCTGCCGCGCGGTCAGGAATGGCGTCATGGCATCTGCGGTTCGCAAGACTCCATAGACCACCCAGGGCTGACGGCCGACTTCCGCGGTGAACCAGCCGGTAATGACGGCGATGAAGGGCAGCGGGAAGCTCAGGAAAGTCGCCCAAAGCAGCGGGCGATTGTACGCGAGGCGATGCCTGTAACTCAGATAGCTGCCGAGCCAGGCGAGCCCCAGCATCAGGAGACCACATCCGACCATGAGCCGGAATGCGAAGAACGGGATGACCACCGGTGGCCAGTCCTCCTGAGGAATGCTGTTGAGTCCTGTCTCCTTCGCAGTGAGACTATCGGAATCGATCAGGCTGCCGAAGGGGGATGGCAGCGTGATCGCGAAAAGGTTGCGCCGGTTCTTCACATCCGGCCATGCGAACAGCACTTCAGACCCCGGCTGTTCGTCATTCCAGCGTCCCTCGATCGCAGCCATCTTGGAAGGCTGATAGGTGTTGACATAGATGCCGTTTAGATGCCCGAAGAACAGCTGAATCGGCATCAGCACGGCGGCGAGACCAAGCCCCATGCGCAGCATGATCCGCGCCTCGGCGTGATATATCTTCCGCAGCACGTACCACGCGCCGGTCGCGGCCACGCAGAAGGCGCCCGTAAGATAAGCGGCAAGCAGCATGTGCGGAAATCGCGACCACACTACCGAATTGAAGAGGATCTTGGTCCAGTCGTTTGGAGCAAAGACGCCGTTTTCCAGGACATAGCCTGTTGGCACCTGCATCCAGCTGTTGTTGACCATGATAAAAAACGCGGAAAACGTAGTCCCCAGCGCCACCATCGCGGTTGAAAATAGATAGAACCATGGCGGCACGCGGCTTCGGCCAAAGATGAGCACCCCGAAGAAACTGGCCTCGAGCATGAACGCCCAAAAGGTCTCATACATCAGGAGCGGCCCCTGAATCGGCCCGGACATCTTGGAGAGAACGCTCCAGTTCGTGCCGAACTGGAACGCCATCACGATCCCGGATACGACGCCCATCCCGAACGCCACCCCGAATATCTTCAGCCAGAATTCGAAGATTCCGCGATAGACCGGACGGCCCGTCGCAAACGACAAGGCTTCAAGGACGGTGAGCCAGGCTGCCAAGCCGATCGTGAAGGACGGAAAGATAATATGGAACGTGATGGTGAAGGCGAATTGAATCCTGGAGAGAAGAAGCGCCGTGATATCCATTGTAATTCCCTGCCCAGGACCAGATCAACGAATCTGAACGTAGTCACGGCACGACCGAGAGCCACTAAATTTGCGTTTAATGCGGGATCAGAAAGCGATGCGGTTCATTGCTCTCGGCGATGTATCAACAGTCGCCGAGAAGCGATCACTCTTCAGGTTCCAAGACAGGGCAAGCGGTGTTGCGTCAGACTGCGACACTGCGTGACGGCGGCGCCATGAATTCCGGGCCCACCGGATCGGTGATGGTTTCGCGAAGGATCTCATCGATTTTGGCCATATCGGAGGCATCGAGCGACCATCCGGTCACCTCGTCGGCCGGCTGCAGCTGATCGGGATGGCGAGCCCCCCACAAGGCGGTGGTGATGCCCTGATCAAGCATCCAACGGACTGCGAGGTGAATGACGCGCTTGCCGAAACGCTGCTGAGCGAGCCGATCGAGCCGGTGGACGGCTGCCAGATATTGCGCGAACCGAGGCTCAAGGAACTTGGGATCGGTGCGCCTCAGATCGTCGCCACCGAAAACCGTACCTGCCCGCATTCGTCCCGACAGCAGGCCACGGCACAGCGCGCCATATCCCAGCATCGCGATCTTGTTCCTGCGACAATAGGGCAGAAGGTCGGCTTCAATTCCGCGTTCGAACAGATTGTAGGGCGGCTGCAGCACGTGCAGCGGCGCGATGTGGCGAAACCGCTCCATCTGGAGAACCGAGAAGTTGCTCACGCCGATGGCGCGAATCTTCCCTTGCGCGAACAGGGTGTGCATTGCGTCCGCGGTCTCTTCGATCGTAACCAGTGGATCGGGCCAGTGAATCTGATAGATGTCAATGTAGTCGGTTCGAAGCCTGCGCAAGGACTCTTCGACCTCCCACATGATGCGCGCGCGGCTGGCATTGCGCGATACCTTTCCACCTTCCCATTGGAGTCCGGCCTTGGTGGCAATCAGCACGTTGGAGCGCAGTCCGCTTTCGGCGATCGCCCTGCCAACGATTTCTTCGGAGCGGCCAAATCCATAGACCGGGGCCGTATCGACAAGGTTGATGCCGTGCTCAAAGGCGGTCCGGATGGTGGCAACGGATTCGGCTTCGTCGGTTCCGCCCCACATCCACCCGCCGATCGCCCAAGTACCGATCGCCACCGGCGATACCTTGAGCGGCGTACCGGGAATGCTCGTCAACTCCATTCTCGTTTCGAGAGCTTCTGCTTGGTCGGTCATGATGCTGTTCCTTCTTCGAATGCGTGCCTTTGGGAGTGTGAGCGGCGGACAAGTCAAACTCAGCCGGGATTCCGCGACGGTATGGCGCAGAGCCCCGCCTCCTCCTCGGCGATGAGCGCGAGCGCAGTCCAGTCGAGGTCGCCGTAACCGCGCGAGATTCCCGTGATCAACCGGTCCCTGACCACGCCCACTGACGGCATCGGGACGCCCGCCTTCTCTGCTTCCGCAAGCGCCAGGCGCACGTCCTTGAGCACGAGGGGCAAAACAAATCCGGGCGCATAGGTCTGCCTCACGATCCTGTCACCGTAAATCTTGTGCGCGCGCCCGCCGAACATCGTGGCCGTCATGATGTCGACGAAAGGCTGTGGATCCAGTCCGCGCTTTCGGACTACGGCCACGACTTCTCCGAGCATCTCGAGTGCCGTGGCGCTCATCATATTTCCGAGCAGTTTGACGAGGTTGGCGTCTTGCGGGTCGGCTCCGACAACAAATGTCCTTTGTCCAAGGTTGTCCAGGATCGGCTGGCAGCGTGCGACATCGGCTGAACGGCCAGCGGCGATGATGAACAGCTGGCGCGCCTTGGCAGCATCCGGATTTCCGAACACCGGCGCGGCTACATAGCCCTGTCCGTTGCGTGCGTGCTCGCTCGCAAGCAGCGACGCAGCCGCCGTGCTAATCGTGCTCATCGACAGGTGGATCGCGCCAGGCATCAGACCCGCGGCTAGACCGTCGAGGCCGATGTCTCTGCGACCCAGCACGGTCTCGCGTACCGCATCATCGTCCGGCAACATGCTGATGACGATCTTGCAGTCGAGCAGATCGCCGATATCGGTCGTCGGCCTGAGACCGAGTGCCTCAAGCCTGCCGATCTGGTCCGAGCGGCGGACATAGGCGATTACCCGCCGTCCGGTGGCTGCAAGGTTCGCGGCCATCGCCGTTCCCATGTGGCCAAGGCCGACAAAGCCGATTTCGCCCTCGCCCGGTTGGACGCCAGCCAACCCAGCATCGCCTCGCTCGCTAGGCAAATTCCCCGATGAGCTCGCGACAGTAGGAGAGATTGGCTGGTGTTTGGACATGGCGACTCCTGGCCGGGCTCAACACACCTTTTTGATGCGCACCTGCCGACTGACATATCCGCCATTTGGTGAACAGCGCTGCTTGCCCTTGTCTCGACTTGCCGCGCTCTTGGGCTTTCTTGCTTAGATTCTCTGAAAGGCTCGCACAATTTGACAGGTTCCTGGCTCGGCCACCCTGCACGCCTGTCAAGAATAAAATCGAATTTAGTTTCTGAACGACAATTTAATGGTGTCATGAATTCACACGCTTACTCTTTGAATGAGCTGTCGCAACGACCCTCCGCCAAAGATGGAGAACACTCTTTCAATCGCGAGCGGCAATGACGACGACGCGATCCCCTCATCAATAGCCGTGGATGGAAGAATGCTGCCGAGTCAATGCCCGCATGAGGAACGCACTATGAGTGGAAGTGGCATTCTCGCTGTTCCTTCGTCTCCCCTGCGGATTGTTGATATTTCCCCACCCGATATCGCACGTCGCCAACTGGCGAATTGGGGCCGGATACAAGCTGACAACGTAAGAATTATCCGGCGCGAGACTTTCGAGGATGGCTTTCAAGCACAACGACATTTGCTAATCGCTTACGAACGCGCAGAACGGCACGACGGCGAGACGCTAATCGAGGGTCTGCCAAAATCGACCTTGCGCGAATTCAATTGCAGGCTCAGTTTCGTGCCCGCCGGCCATCGGTTCTACGGATGGCAGACGCCGCGGGTGCTGACGCGCGTCACTTATATCTATATCGATCTGCCGGATCGACTGTTTGACCAAGGATCCGGCCTCGCTCGTACGGCGATCCGCCCGCGTCTGTTCTTCTTCGATCAAGCCGTCTGGGACACAGCGATCAAGCTCAAGGCCGAAGTCGGGAATTCCGACCCGTGGAGCCGCGAATATGCGGAGACCTTGAGCCTCGTGCTGATGCACGAGCTCTTTCGACTGGAGCGAACGGCACCCGCCACGGCAAGACCAGTTCGCGGCGGCCTGCCAGAATGGCAGCAGAAACGGGTGGTCGAATTCATCGAGGAGCATCTCGCGGAGCAAATTTCGCTGGCGGCTCTCGCAGAACTCGCCGATTTGAGCCTCTATCATTTTGCGCGCGCCTTCACGCAATCGTTCGGCGCGCCCCCGCATCGCTACCATATGGCCCGCCGAATGGATCGAGCCAAGAGCCTGTTGCAGAGGCCGGCGCTTTCAGTGACGGAAATCGGCGCCCGAATCGGCTTTCGCGAAACGAGCTCGTTTACGAGGGCATTTTGCAAATTCACCGGGCTTACGCCGTCCGAATATCGCCGTCACCGAGAGGATTAGAGCCTTCCCAGGTACAAACCGGTCTTCGGTCGCTGGGCCCGCGCCGCCCGAACGGAGGCATGGCGGCGCGAACCCATGTCGAGAACATCACGCGTCAATCATTCGACTTCGGCCCGCCGTGATAATGGAAAGCATCCGCGTGGGCTGTCTCCGTCGCGGCCGTCCCATTGAAAGCGTTGCCGGCGTAGACCGTTTGCCAGGCCGAGGGGCTAGTCGCTTCGGACCCGTACCGCGCGTTCGGCGCGGCCGTTGCCGCCAGTGCCTGTCCTGAAATCGTCATCAGCATCGCTATCGATGCGGCAAGAGCGAAATTTTTCGTCATCGTTCTGTTTCCTTGTGTTTGGGTTTCCCGATCGCCGGGAACGCGCATCGCGGCATCTCGAACGCCCAAGCGCGTTGCGTTGATGTGGGGTCCGCAATCGACCGATACAATTAAATTCGCTTCTACAAAGCGCTGTGTTGCGGACGTGAACCTTCGGCTGCCAATTTCACCAGCCAAAGTGGCTTTCATAAAAAAGGATTTAGTGGCCTCGGAGCGACTGATTCCTATGTCCCAAAGGACAACAAACACGAGGCACCAGATATGACGATTATCACCGGCAGACGGAGCGTCTTGAGGACGGTCGCGTTGACCGTGACCGCGGGCGCGATTGGTCTTGCCTCGGCGGCCAGGCCGGCTGTAGCGGCCGCCAAGTCGGCGTTGACGCCCGCCGGTGCCACGCATCTCAACGCATTGATGAAGCGTCTCGCACAGGCACCCCGCCGTCGCGATTTCAAGACCGTACCAATGATCCTCGACCATCCAGAACAATGGGATCACGAGGCATTGACTGAAGTGCTTTCGTACCAGCCTGCGGCCAAGCAGGCATGGGACAATACCGACATTGCAGGGCCCTGGCTGAACATGATGCGCAATGCGCTCAACACGCAGGTATGGTCGTTCAAACATCCGGATTTTCTAGCTGTTTCGGTTACACATGGTACAGCGGATCTTGCGCTCTACGATCCGACGATCTGGGACAAGTATCAGCTCACGAGTTTGGCCGGCGACGAGTTCAGGACCAATACGCTGATCATCGAGCGGAACGAAGCGGCTGCTGATACCGGTAACTACGAGGATCCGGTGGGGCCCTTCTCCGGCGATGACACTTCCATACCTGCGCTAATGCGGCGCGGCGTTGTTTTCATGTCCTGTCATAATGCGATTTGGGAACAGGCAGCTGCCCTCATCAAAACCGGCATCAACCCCGACAAGCTCTCTCACGCCGCGCTTGCGGCGGAACTGACCAATCATCTCGTGGATGGCGTCGTTCTTATCCCCGGCGCGGGCGGCACGCTGCTCGAACTACAACAGGTCGGTTTTCACTACGCTTAATAACGCCAATATCCCACACGAGATCCATTCTTCATGTATCGGGTTCAGGTCAACCGGCGGGCATCGATGTCCACGCTTACGTTTGACGGCAAATCGGCGGCCTCAAATGAAGCCGCTCAGCGCGGCAAGGCAGACACCCTTCGCGTGGCCGCACTTGCCGTGCTCTCCATCCGTTTCATTCAGGGATTCGTTTATTGGGGCGGCGGTTCGCGCCGCTTCATCTACGCCCCCGCCAAGCTGGACCCGAACGCTGCGAACTGGATGGCCAACAAATTCCAATCGGCGATGCCCGGCGCATTGCTCGGAACCGACCATATCATCGCCTATCTGCTGCATCATTTCTATCTGCTCTATGCCTCGTTGATCCTGTTCAGCGCGGTTGAGCTGTTCACGGGACTGTGCTTGATGGCGGGCTTCCTCACCCGGGCTGCGGCGCTGGTCTCGATCGGGCTCTCAGTCGTTCTTATGCTGATGTTCGGATGGCAGGGCGCTACCTGCATCGATGAATGGACCATGGCGGCCGGCAATCTGGCGATCGGCGCGACGCTGATGCTTGGCGGCAGCGGTGCCTTCTCACTCGACAACGCGCTGCTGGCGCGTAAGCCGACGCTCGCCGAACGGGGCTGGTTCCGCTGGATCTCCGGAGCCTTGCCGCTTCCAATGCGGAGCGGCATCTTTCAGAAATTCGCGTTGGCGATATTCGCGGCAACCGTGATCTTCAACGTCGCTACCTACAACTATTATCGCGGCTCGGTCGTAACGCCGTTTCACGGCGGCCCGGTCAGCCCCAGCGAGCATCATCTCAGCCTAACCGATGGCGTCGTGCTGCCGAGCGGCGCCGTGCGATTCCATGCATATCTCGATGGCGGTACACCGGCAGCGCCTTTGAACGTAATGAGGGCGGCGCTGAAATCCCACGATGGCAGCGTGCTCGAGCTGTGGGACGGTACAGCGCTCAGTCACTTGCCAGCTTCCGCGATCAGTAACGAGTTCGCCTACAACCGCTTTGCGCCGGGCCCGTTCGGCTTGCGGGCGCAGATGGGAGCGATGGCGACGATCACATTGCCCGCGACCAGCGCGGCGGCGATTAGCGGGATCCATGGGGCGGCCAAATTAGAGCTACGTACGGTCAACGGCAACGCATTCAACATCGCTGTCAATGCCGAATAGGTGAAAAAGGAGAGTACCTAACCCTCTCCTTTTCCAAGGACCACTCTTTCCAAACGCAATTCCGGCGGTGTCACAGGCCATGCTCGACTGGATCGCGCCGATTGGCGTCGAATTATCCGTATTCATCTGTTCGTGCTGCCATTTTCACACCCGTGCCGGTGCAGACGGGCAACCGATCTCGACCACGCAGCCGGACCCTGAACGGATTGTGAATCGGAAGTCGTGCAATTTTACAATCGCGACCACGAGGTTCAAGCCGAGGCCCAAGCCTGCCGTGTGTCGCACTTTATCCGACCGGTAGAAACGACGTAGCACAGCGTGACGTTCGTGTTCGTTGATGCCAGAACCGGTATCTCTCACGCGTACGATGCTTTCGCAATTGCCGTGCAGTAATCCGATTTCCACCTGCCCTCCGGCGGGAGTATATTTGATGGCGTTGTCGACGAGATTGGCGACAGCCTCGATCAGCAGATCGCGGTCGCCACGCACGTTTAATTCGTGTGGCGAGTGAGTCAGAAGAGCAATCCCCTTGTCCTCCGCTATGGGCTCGTACATATCAGCCACTTCGCGGATGAGTTCCGCGAGGGCTACTTTACCAAAGCTGGCAGATCGCTGACTTTTCTCGATTTCTGTTAGTCGCAAAATGGCGGTAATAGCGGATAACGACTGATCGAGTGCCTCTGTCGTTCTGTCTGCAACCACCTGGAGCTGCTCAAGCGTTGTTGCATTGGAGCGACCGCGCTCAAGTATCAGGCGCGCGCGGGTAAGCGGCGTGCGCAGATCATGGGCGATGTCACTGCCGACACCCGCAAGGGATTGGATGAGAGTTTCCATCTCATCGAGCATGCCGTTGACGATCATCGCAAGTCTGGAGAAGGGGTCGTCGGTGTTTCGATGCGGGAGTCGTTCGCGCAGGTTGCCAGCGACGATGCGCTGAACGCGCTCATTGACCTCGACAATACGCTGACGGGCACGAGCGCTCAGTACCAAACCGACCGCAAGGCAAAGAAGCACGGCGGGGACCACACCGAGCGCAAACGCCCCGCCAACGACGTGTGCGATCTCGGCGACTTCGTCGATATTTCGTCCGATCGCCAGCACGTCGCCACTCGGCAACCTTCGCGCAATCAGGCGGACTGCCTGTCTTTCCGATCCACTTTCGTCCATCCTGTCGACCAAAGCGCTTTGCACGGCGTTATCGGTCTTGAGATCGGGCGGCAGATTTCCCAGGTTACCCGAGATCCTGCGGCCGTTCGGGTCAAATAATGCCGCAAGCCGAACGCGCCACGGATCCTGTTTCAGATGCTCATCGATCGCGTCCAGCCTGCGCTCGGGGGGCAAATCTCCAAAAACACTCATCTGCGAGGCGATCATACGGTCGGATCGCATCGTCAGGTCATGCTTCGTTTTCAAGTAGACAAAGCCGAGCAGCGCGACGACAAAGCCGGCGAATAGCGCTGCCACCAGCAAAGTCCAACCCAGCGTCGTCGAGCGCGCAAACGTGAGCAATTGCATCAGATTGTCCCGCCGGAAGTATGAAGAGGCGTTGAGGTTCCTTCCTGGGTTTCAGGGATACCTGCGAAGCTTGGGGCAGAGTTCATCAACCTTTGCCATGACGCGTTTCGCCTGCGCCCGTCCGGCGCCTCCCTGGCCCAGTCATGGATCAGCCTAACCTGATTGAGGAAATGGCTCGATACTACAGAGGGTTGCCTGGGAACATCGTCTGGTTTGCGAGACTCATACTTTGGTTTACCCGCGGCAGCACTCGCTCCAGCCAAAAACATACCGATGTCAGAGACAATGCGTCGGCGTTCATCGCCTCACTTGCCGGCACTGCCGCGATGTCGGTTCAGCGCGGTTTCGATGCAGCCAATCAGGACGGAGCCTGTGAAGGGTTTGGCCAGGAAGCCAATGGCTCCGACCTTCAACGCCCGGGCACGGACACTCTCATCGGGGAACGCCGTAATAAAAATAAACGGCACGTCGTTACCCCGAGCACGCACCTGCTTCAGCAGGTCCAAACCGCTCATGCCGGGCATCTGCACATCCGCAACGACACACGCGGAGTCGCTCGGTTGGACAGATTGCAAGAAGTCCTCGGCCGACGCAAATGTACGTACCATGTATCCATGCGCGCTGAGGAGATTGTCAGTTCCTGCGCGGACGGATGCATCGTCGTCAATGACGGAAATCACCGAAAGCGTTGACAAGACGGGCCTTCCTGACGGGGGAGCAACGCCCTCTTTAGCATACCCCAACCTAAATGGGCTGCCTATCTGATTTCTAAAATCATACTTAGGTTTGTTTACCCAACAGCTGGGTGCACAGAGCCGACAAGAATCGGCGGCATACGTACAGTGCTTATGCACACCACCATCGCCAAACGGAAGTGGATCCCGGGTCAGGGATGCAAAATCAAACTTGCTGCTAGGCCTTGTTGCGACTAATTCCGAGGAGTTCCGCCTGTCTCAACAGATCGGCCAGCGACCTTGCGCCCATTTTCTTCATGACATGTCCCCGATGGATCTTCACGGTAATCTCAGCAAGTCCAAGTTCGGCTGCTACTTGCTTGTTCATCAGGCCGGACGACACCAACGCCATAACCTCCCGCTCGCGAGTACTCAGGGTCTCAAAAAGGGTCCGCACATCCGTGACGATCCTGTCGGCCTCACGCCGCTCCCGATCGTGTTCGATCGCCTTCACGACAGCGTCGAGCATGTCCTGATCGCGAAACGGTTTGGTCAGGAAATCGATTGCTCCTCCCTTCATGGCCCTGACGCTCATCGGGATGTCGCCATGGCCCGTCATGAAGATAATTGGGATATGAATGTTCGCTTTGGCCAGTTCGGTTTGAAAATCCAGGCCACTCAGTCCAGGCAACCTGACGTCAAGCACCAGGCAGCTGGCAACATCCGGAAGCTTGCCTTGCAGCATTTCGGACGCCGAACCGAACACCTCGACCTGCAGTCCCACCGACTCAAAAAGGTTGCTGAGCGCTCTGCACACCGAGGCATCGTCTTCAACAACGAAGACAATCTTGGCGCTCGAGGGGCCATGGGATGATTTTGGTCGTTCGTTCATAACGTGTCCTCCTGATGGAAGGGCAGGACGAACTGAAATGT
>Ga0207675_100002655_pt1 | contig 17641 bp, 17 predicted proteins | sample KBSSwiS42_FD_184305 | JGI IMG/M metagenome (GOLD analysis project Ga0207675, IMG submission 184305) | Switchgrass rhizosphere microbial communities from Kellogg Biological Station, Michigan, USA - KBS Switchgrass S4-2 (SPAdes) (version 2) | ecosystem: Host-associated > Plants > Roots >... | reverse complement strand
GACGGCGCCGAGGTACCCGAGACGACACCGACGACAGCGACCGCCGTGGCGAGGATGACGAGCGATGACTTCATGACGACTCCTTTCGGTTGGGGTCGCCACGAGCATCGATCGCCGCGGTCAAGCCGCGCCAAAGCGCGGGTAAAGACGGACGCCGCTAGGTCGGAAAACCGCTAACCAAAGCCAAGAATGAACTTGGCGTCATCCGACATCTTCTCCGGCGACCACGGCGGGTCCCAGGTCAGCTCGACCTCGACGTCCTCCACCTCCGGCATCGAGCGCGCGATCTGGTCGATGTTCTCCTGGATCATCGGCCCGACCGGGCAGCCCATCGAGGTCAGGGTGTGGATCACCTTGACCTTCGGCCCCTCGACCTCGACGTCGTAGAGCAGGCCGAGCTCGACGATGTCCATCCCGAGCTCGGGGTCCTCGACCGCGCGGAGCGCGTCGACGACTTGTTCCTTGGTAGGCATCAGAACCAGCCTAGCCCAGAAGCCGCACTTCCTCGCGGCGCTCGCGGGCGAAGAAGTGGATGCCGTCGACGAAGCGAACCCAGTTGCAGCGGGTGCACATGACGAGCGAGTGCGTGCGTGCGGAATCGGCGAGGAAGCGGACGCCGCGGAGCAGGTCGCCGTTGGAGACGCCGGTCGCGGCGACGATCACCTCGCCCGGCGAGAGATCGTCGATGGTGAAGATCTTCTCGAGGTCCTCGATCCCGTACTCGCGCGCCTCCTCGATCTCCGTTCGCGTCGTCGGCCAGAGCTGAGCCTGCAGCTCACCACCGAGACAGCGGAGCGCGGCCGCCGCCAGTACGGCCTGGCGCGTGCCGCCGATTCCGATCGCGAGGTGGTCGTTGGTGCCACGGATCGCCGCCGAGATCGACGCGGTCACGTCTCCGTCCTGGATCAGCTTGATCCGGGCGCCCGCGGCGCGGATCTCCTCGATCAGGTCGTGGTGGCGAGGACGGTCGAGGACGATCGTCGTGACGTCGTTGACGCTGCGCCCGAAAGCCTCGGCGATCCCGCGGATGTTCTCGGCGACCGGGCGACGCAGATCGATCGCGGCCCGGGCCCGCGGACCGACCGCCAGCTTGCGCATGTACATGTCGGGCAAGGTCTGCAGCGAGCCGGGCTCGCCGACTGCGATCATCGACATCGCCCCTCCCCCGCCCCGCGCGACCACACCACGTCCTTCCAGCGGATCGAGAGCCAGATCGACCTGCTCCCCGCCGGCTCCCACGCGCTGTCCCCGCCCGAGCGTCTCGTCCTCGTCCGAACCGGTGCCGATCACGACGTGACCGTCGACCGGTAGGTGCTCGAGCGCGGACCGCATCGCCTCCGCGGAGTCGCGCTCGGCGCCCTCCTGGTCGGCCCGCCCCAGCCAGCGCGCCCCCGCCAGCGCCGCTCGCTCCGTCGCCCGCGCGTAGCTCTCACAGAGGCAGTACCGATCGAGTGCCGAGCCCTCGCGCTGCCGGATCGATGCGGTCTCCGTCATCCGACCTTCTCGAACTGCTCAGCGCTCTCGAGCACGAGCTCCATCGCCTGCGCGATCGCCAGCTCGATGTTGCTGTTCTCGATTACGGGCACGCCGGCCTTCTCGGCCCGCCCGACGATGTAGTCCTGGATCTCGCGAATGTCCCCGAGCGAGTCGAGATACCGCTCGAACGGGCGTGCGCTGCCCGAGGCGGAATCGCGCAGCCAGAAGTGGCTCGCGTGCGCCTCGACGTCGTCGATCGCGAGCACGAACTGGACGACGAGCGCGCCTTCGATGTCGGCCGAGACCATGCCGGGGACGAGATGGACGCCCTCGAGCACCATCGACCAGCCCTCCTGCATGACCCGTTCGATGGCGGCTCGCACGCCGACGAGCACGTTGCGGGTCTGGGCAAGGAAGCCGTGCAGGACTCGATCCTCGTCGTCCTCGTCCTGCGAGGCCCCCGCCTCGAAGCTGGAGTAGTGGATTGCCGGCATGAAGTCCTGCGAGAAGAAGGCCCGCATCGTCTGGCGGACGAAGTCGGTGGAGGTGACGCGCGTGATGCCGAGCCGGTAGGCGATCTCGGTTGCGACGGTGGACTTGCCGGTACCGGTCGCGCCGCCGATCAGCAGGACGACGGGCAGGTCGAGGTCGTCGAGGCGGCCGAAGAGGCGCAGCCGCCTGATCACCTGGGCGCCCTCTTCTTCCCCCCACATCCCGACCGCCAGCTCCTGCAGCCGTTCGAGCGAGGAGGCGCGGCTTCCCGCGGCGGCCAGATCGGCCTCGGCCGTCAGCGCGAGCTCGTACGCCTTCTCGGCCGGCACGCCGGTCGCGATCACGGCCCGTGCGAGCAGGCCCTTCGAGAAGGGCAGGCCGTCCTCGCCGCCGAGCGGCAGCGGCTCGCGGTGGCGCTTCTCGGTCACGTTCCGACCGCCGCGCGTTCCACTTGAGCGAGGGCCAGCAGCGCCGGGTCGAGCTCCGGCTGCCCCGGACAGTGCACGAGGTCGTTCGCGGTAAGGACGATCTCGACGCCGCGCCTCGCACCGACTTCGGCGACCACGTCGATTCCGGCCGCTTTGATCTCCGTCAGGTAGACGTCCGCGTCGACGGTCTCCAGCTCACGCTGGAGCGCCGGCCGGTCTGCGAGGTTCCCAGAGACGTGGACAACCTCCGCCCCGTACCCGCCCAGATCCGCGGCGAGCCGCTCGTGCGCCGAGGGCGCGGCGGTCGTGAAGTACACTACGCGCTTGCCGTCGATCGACGCGAGCGGCCGCGGCCGGAAGCCGACTGCAATCACGGTGACATCGGGTTTCACCTCGCGGATCGCGTCCGCGAGCGCCTCGTGTCGGGTCGACGCATCCGCCATCGTCACGAGCACGAGGTCGGCGAGCAGGATGCGGTACGCGTTCAGGTAGCCGGTCACGAGGGCCGGTGGGTCGAAGGTGCTCGTGACGAGCACGCGCTTGGCGGTCGCGACCGGCGGAATCGCCGCGCCGCTGCCGTCGAAGACGACGAAGTCGGCCTCGCGCTGCAACGCCAGCTCAGCCCCGGCCTGAACGTTCGAGGTTGCAACGGCCCCGGCCAGCCCACCGCCGCAGCGCCGGCAGCCGATCGTGACGACGCCGGCGACGGCGGCGATCTCGAGATAGTCGGACGCCGCGTGACTGCCTGCGCGCGAGAGCGCCAGCAGCTCGTCGAGGCTCGGCGGCGACTCGGCGACCTCGGGCGTCGCCGGCCCGCCTCGGCCCATCGCCACCGCAATGACATCGCGATCGCGCGAGAGCAGCCGCCCGATGTGCGCAGACACAGCGGTCTTGCCGACGCGCTTGCCGGTCGCGAACACCGCCAGCGAGGGCAGCGGAAAAGCTTCGAGCTCGGGCGGCTCGAACCGGAAGTCCGCCCCCGCGTAAGGGATCCCGGCCGCGAGCACACGGCTGGCAACCCGGAACCGCGCCGCGGGCCCCAGCACGGGCTCGTCCGAAAGATCGAGCACGAGCTCAGGCTCGAGCTCGCGCAAAGCCTCCTCGAGCTCGTCGTACAGCGGGACGCCGTAGTCGGAGTCGCCGCGGAGCTTCTCTGTCCCACCGACCATGAGCGCGCCGACGAACTCGTACGGAAGCTCGGCCAACGCCTCCCGCACCGTCGAGGCATAGTGCTCGCCGTCGATCACGGCCAACGCTCTCACCGCGACGAGGTCACCTCGCCCTCGATTCGCGCCGTGTACTTCTCGAACGAGCGTGTCTCGGTCGAGAACTGGATGATCCTCTCCTGCCCGTGGAACGGGTACTTGCGCCAGACATCGACGTGGTGGTCGGTGATCTCGATCAGGTTGTAACAGGGGCGAGTCCTGCCGCGGAGGCGCTGCGAGGAGACCGTGCCCGCGTTGATCACAAACAGGTCCTCGAGCCGCCACGCGTAGGGGACGTGCTTATGGCCTGACAGGACGATGTCGACCCCGGAACGCTGCAGACACTCGATCGCGTCGCCGGCGTCGTAGACGATGTTGCGCTCGCGACCGGTGCCCGGGATGGGCAGCAGGTGATGGTGCAGGACAAAGATCCGCAACTCGGCGTCGCCCTCGGCGAACTTCTCCTCGATCCAGGGGTACCGGCCCCGGCCGATCTGGCCGTGGTCGAGGTCCGGCTCGGTCGAGTCGACCGCGACGATCGTGACCCCCTCACGCTGTACGACGTGGTTGCGTGAACCGAACAGCTCCTCGAAGTGGATGTAGCCGACGTTGCGGGAGTCGTGGTTGCCCGGAATGACGACCACGGTGTCGCACTCGAGGCGATCGAGATACGCCTTCGCCTGCACATACTCCTGCTTGAACCCCATCGCCGTCAGGTCACCCGAGCAGACGACGATGTCCGGCTGCTGGTCATTGATCTCGTTGATCGCCCGGTCCATCAGCCCGGGGACGAAATGCACCTCGCCGCAGTGGATGTCGGAGATGTGGGCGATCTTCATCGCCGGAAGTGTAGGGCTGCGCGTCCAGCGCGGCATCCGCTCTCGTTGCTACTTTCGGTCGAGTGGCGGCCGAGCCAGCCCGAAGCGCGGAGACACCCCGCTTCGCGAACGACGCGGAGCGCGAATGTGCCCGTCTGCTGGACTTTTACGGGGTTCCGTGGGAGTACGAACCTCGAACCTTCGCGCTCGAAGAAGCCGAGGACGGCCGCGTGACCGTGGCGTTCACGCCCGACTTCTACCTGCCGGAGCAGGACCTCTACGTCGAGGTGACGGTGATGAAGCAGGCGCTCGTCACCCGAAAGAACCGCAAGTTGCGCAAACTCCGTGAGCGCTACCCGGACATCCGGATCAAGCTCTTCTACCGGCGCGACATCGAGCGCCTGGCCCAGAGATTCAGGCTCGACCTCGCCCGCTAGCCGACGACCTGCGCGTCGGCGAGACCTACCTCTCCGCCGAGGAGATCCAGAGGCGCGTCGGCGAAATGGGGGCCCAGATCGCCGCCGACTACGCCGGCCTCGACCTCCTGCTGGTCGCGCCGCTCAAAGGTTCCTTGTTCTTCCTCGCAGACCTCTCGCGAGCGATCCCGTCGCTCCACGAACTCGATTTCGTCGAGCTCGCCGGCTATAACGGCGCCGTCCCGGGGGGGCACGAGCGGGTGAGGCTGCTGAAGGACCTGAACGGTCCGATCGATGGCCGCCACGTGCTCGTCGTCGAGGACGTCGTCGACACCGGCTTGACGCTGAACTACTTGCGCAAGCTGCTCACGCTTCGTCGGCCGGCCTCCCTCTCGATCGCGACGCTGCTCGACCGTCCCTACCGGCGGCTCGTCGACGATCTCCCGGTCCGGTACATCGGCTTCGTCGTCCCGGACGAGTACTTCGTCGGCTACGGCTTCGATCTGGACGAGCGCCACCGCAACCTGCCGGAGCTGCGCGTGGCAAAGTTTAGGCGCACCTAACTCTCTCGCTAGACTCAGCTTGATGAACGCCACGGCGCGCACCGCGTACGACGCCGGCCGCGTGTTGCGAGGTGAGCGCCGCGGCAGCTTCCGCATCCTCCCTTTCCTCGGCCCCGCGTTCGTCGCCTGCGTCGCCTACATCGACCCCGGCAACTTCGCCACGAACATCGCCGGCGGCTCGAAGTTCGGCTACACGCTGGTCTGGGTGATCGTCGCCGCGAACCTGATGGCGATGCTGATTCAGACACTCTCGGCGAAGCTCGGGATCGCCACCGGCCACAACCTGCCCGAGGTCTGCCGCGAGCAATTCTCCCGGCGGACGTCCTTCGCGCTCTGGATCCAAGCCGAGTTGATCGCGATGGCGACCGACCTCGCGGAGTTCCTCGGCGCGGCGCTCGGCTTTCACTTGCTGCTCGGGATTGAGCTCTTCCCGGCCGCCATCATCACGGCGATTGCCGCCTTCCTGATCCTCGGTCTGCAGCGATTCGGCTTCCGGCCGTTCGAGGCGGTGATCGCCGCGATCGTCGCCATGATCGGCGTCTGCTACCTCGGTGAGCTCTTCTATGCGAAGCCTCCGCTCGGCACCGTCGCCAAGCACGCGCTCGTGCCCCAGTTCGCGGGCAGTGAGTCCGTCCTGCTGGCGGTCGGAATCCTCGGCGCAACCGTGATGCCGCACGTGATCTACCTGCACTCGGCGCTGCTGCAGGATCGGGTGCTGCCGAAGTCCGAAGAACAGGCGCGGCGCCTCTTCCGGTTCACGCGCATCGACGTCGTGATCGCGATGACGCTCGCTGGGCTGATCAACATCGCGATGCTCGTCGTCGCCGCGAGCACTTTTTTCGAGAGCGGCCTCACGAACGTCGCTTCGCTCGAGACCGCGCACAAGACGCTGTCCGGGCTGCTCGGCGGCTACTCGAGCACGCTCTTTGCCCTGGCACTGCTCGGCTCGGGCCTCTCGAGCTCGACGGTCGGCACGCTCGCCGGACAGGTGGTGATGCAGGGGTTCATCCGCCGCCGGATCCCCGTCTGGGTGCGCCGGCTGGTGACGATGCTGCCGGCGCTGATCGTGATCGGGATCGGCGCCGACCCCTCGCGAACGCTCGTGCTCAGCCAGGTCGTGCTCTCGTTCGGGATCCCCTTCGCACTGATCCCGCTCGTGATGTTCACCTCCAAACGGGAGATCATGGGCGGGCTCGTCAATCACCGGGTGACCACGATCGTGGCGACGATCGTCGCCGCTCTGATCTCGGGTCTGAACATCTTCTTGCTCTACCAAACATTCTTTTAGGCGCTCACGGAGAGCCGCCGCTCGCCGGCGAAGCCGGGCTTGCCCCGGCGAGAGCCGAAGCACCGCCTGCAATGTCGCGGCAAAAAGAAGGGGGCTCATGGGGGAAACATGGTTTCCCCCATGCTCTCTACAGGTAGCCGAGCGGGTCGACCGGCGTCCCGTTCACGCGCACTTCGAAGTGGAGGTGCGGCCCGAAGCAGTGTCCGGTACAGCCCACGTAGCCGATCACCTGTCCCTGCGTGACGGCCTGCCCGTCCGAGACAGCGATGCTGGACTGGTGTGCATAGCCCGTCGAGATGCCGCGGCCGTGGTCGATGAAGACGAGATTGCCGTACCCGTCCATCCAACCGGCATAGATGACCTGGCCCGATGCTGCGGCGTGGATCGGCGTGCCGTATGCGACCCCGATGTCGATGCCGGTGTGCATCCGGCCCCAGCGCATCCCGAACGGGCTTGTGACCGGGCCGCTGACCGGCCAGATGAATCCGCTCGACGATCTCGAGGCCGGCGGGCTGTAGGACGAAGCCGACTGGGCCGCCTGGATCTGCGCGCTGAGAGAAGCGCTCACCCGCTCGAGTGCCTGTGCCTCGCTGACCTCCTGGCGCTCGCTCGCCCTGATCTTGCTGAGGCTCACCCGTTTCGTCGAGCGAGCGGCGACGAGCTCAAGCCGGTTCGACACAAGCTGCTCGCGGACTGCGCGCACCTGCTCGGTACGGGCCTGGACGGCTCGCGTCGCGGCGGCGACGACCCTGCGGAGCTTCCGCGTCTCTGCTCGCGCCGCTCGCGCCGCGTCCTTCGCGTGGCCGACGCTCGTCGCGATTCGCTCGTCCGCCGCCCCGACCTGGTTGACGTAGTCGAGCCCGTCGACCAAGTCGGAGAGGGTGCTGGCGCCGAGGATCACGTCGACCGAGTCGACGTCGCCCTGCTCGTAGACCTCGATGAGCCTGGCGTTCAGGCGTGTCAGCGCAAGCGAATACTCCCGCCGGAGAAAGAGGTACCGCTTCGTCTCGAGCCGGTAGAGGGCCGTCAGGCGGTCGAGCTTGCGCTGATGCAGCGCCAGGTCGTTCTCGAGCGTCGCCAAGCGAGCAGAGACGTCGCCGACGCGGCCTGCGAGGCTCTGGATCTGTGAACTGACCGAGTCGATCTGGGCCGAGAGTTGCTGCGCCTGCCGCTGCGCCGCGGCGATGCGAGCGTGCAGCGCCGACAGCCGGGCGTCGACGGAATGCTTGCGGCCGTAAACGTCTCCGGATGCCGGCGCCGCGATGACAGCCGAGAGGACTGCCAGCGCCACCAAGGTTGTACGCCTCATCCGCGGAGCTTTCGCGAGCCCTCCGGGCGTCCCTGCCCGGTTCCTACCTCAGCTGGGCTGCTCGGGTTGTGGAGGCGAGGGTTCCGGCGAGGGCACGGGCATCGGCGGCTCCGAGGGAACCGGCGACGGCTCGGGGACGATGACGGGTTGCGGCGGCTCGGACGGAGCCGGCATCGGCTCGGGCACGTCCGGTGGCTCGACCACCTCGGTCGGCTGGACCTGGAGCTGCGCGCGCTGAATCCGCTCGTTTGCTGCCGCTGCCACTCTCGTCATCTCCCCCTCCTTGTCGGCGAGCGCCTGATCGAGCTCGCTCATCCGCTTGCGGCCGGCTTCGACCTCGTCGTCGGCGCCACCGTACACAGCCTCGCCGAGCGCCCGGGCAGCCTCGGTGCGCTCGGCGGCGAGCTCTGAGAACTCGTGACGCAGCCGGAAGAGCTCCTTCCGTGCGGCGGAGTGGACACTGACCGCCTCGACCGCGAACCCGGTTCGGTCCCGGGCCGTCGCGAAGACGCGGCGGCTCACCCTCGCGACCGCGTTTTCGGGCAGGCGCTTGGACGCTGTGACGAAGAGCACCGAGAAGAGCGCGGCGGCGGCCAGCAGCAGTGTCCCCGCGATCACCTTGCCGCCGACGAAGGCGACGATCGCGGCGGCGAGCGCTGCGACTGCGAGGGCGAACAGCGCGAGCGGCGGCGCGATGCCGAAATACCGCGGAGTCACGGAAACGGTGTGCACAGGGACGCGTCCGGTCTCCTCGGGCGGGATCTCCTCGACGGCCGTGACGTCGTTTTCGACCGAGGTTCGGACGCCGCACTCGGGGCAGAAGCGACCGTCCTTGGGCAGCCGGGCGCCGCAGTTGACGCAGTTAGCCACGGGCATGAACCTTCGCTTCGGCTTCGCCCGAGCGCGGCTCTAGGGCGCGGAGGGCGTCGGCCGCCCGCCTGCGCAGCGGTCCGACCAACTCGCGGTAGTCCTCATCGGACACCTTGCCGGTGCGATGGTCGAACTCGAGCTCCTTCAGGGCTGCCAGCGCGCGGTCGCGTTCCTCCGCGAGCTCCAGCCTGCGGCGCTCGAGCTCATCGGGCTCGCCGAGCCGGTCTTCCGCGGCCGTGATCCCGGGCCGCCGGAGAAACGGCAGCGCGACCACGACGACAGCGGCGACAGCGAGCACAACGCCGAGCGAGAGCCAGACGCTCACGCGCCAAATGCTAGTGGCGGGTCAGGCTTCGGGTGTAGCCGTGGCCCGCCGCGCGGGCACCCGGTAGCCGTGCTCTTCGCAGAGGCTGCCGGGCGAATCTTCGGTCAGCGCGTCGCAGTAGCCCTTCCCGTAGGCGGCGCGCATGAAGGCCGCGACGACATCAAGGTTCCACTCGTCGATCTCGGCGGCCTCACGCCAGAGGTCGGCAAGGCGGAGGTCGATATCGAGTTCCAGCAGATCGATGCGGCTCGGGCGTTTCGGCATGGAAAAAGCGTAAGAAAAGGGTCGGACGGCACTGACGCTCAGCTAGCGTTGGCCGGATGGGAGCACTCCATTTCGGGCCGGCTCGAGTTCCCTCGCGCGAGAGCCCGGAGGCCGCGACCGAGTTGCTCCAGGAGCGCGGCTTCACCGCCTGCGAGATCGACTTCGAGGGCAAGTTCTGGATGGACTACCCGTGGGCGGAACGCTTCGGTGAGCTTGCGCGCAAAGCGGGAATCGTGCTCTCCGTCCACGCACCGATTGCGGGCTTCATGGGTCACGTCGAGCGCGACAAGAAGCAGCGGATGGCCGTCGGGATGCTCGACCACTCGGCCGGGATCGCGAAATCGGCAGGCGCCGAGCTCGTCGTCTTTCATCCCGGCTTCCTGCTCGGCCGCAATCGGAAGGACGCGATCGACTCCGTCGTCGAGCAGCTCGGCGAGCTCCGGGAGCGGCTCGAGGGCAAAGACCGCGCGGTGCCGTTCGGGGTCGAGATCATGGGCCGCGTCCGCGAGCTCGGGACGGCGGAAGACGTGTTCACGATCGCCGCTCGGACCGGCTGGGTCCGCCCCGTCGTCGATTTCGCCCACCTACTCGCCGTCACCGACGGCGGCTTCACCGAGACCGAGGCTTTCACCGAGATTCTCGAGGGCGCCGACGACGTGCTCGAGCCCGGCGCGCCCTTCCACGTCCACTTCTCGGACATCGCCTATGCGAACCGAAACGAGACGAAGCACCTGCCGTACGGCGAAGGAACGCTGCGCGCCGAGCCGCTGGGCGAGGCGCTGGCGCGTTTCGAGCGGCCCGCGACAGTGATCAGCGAGTCGCCGGACGAGGCCTCACATCAGGCGATTCGCGCCGCGCTAGAGGCGACTCTGGTGCCCTCGAGCCGCCGTTCGAAGGTCTCTGCCTCGTCCTCGCGGCCGCGGTCACGCAGCAGCTGAGCCAGGGCCTGCAGCGTGTCCGAGCCGAACGCGCAGTACTCGGTCTCGTCGATGATGCCCACCGCCTCGCGTAGCAGCTTCTCGGCGTCGTCCAAGCGCCCCTGAGCGCTCCGCACGCGGGCGAGACTGGAGCGTGTTGAAGCCCTCGACGTCATGTCCTGGGGGCCGACCGTGTCGAGAGCCGCCTCTGCGTAGCGCTCGGCCTCGTCGACTTTGCCCTTCTCGAGCAGAACCTCGGCGAGCCGACGCTGCGCCTCGCAAAGAGTGCCCCGGTCCTCGAGCGGCGCGAGCGTCCTGATCGAGTCCCGGCTCAGGCGTTCGGCGCGGTCGAGGTCGCCCTGGTGCCAGGCTACGACCGCGAGGCGGTAGAGGACGCGGCCAAGGGCCGAGGCGACTCCGGCCTCCTCGTACAGGGCGCGTGCAGCCTCGAGCTGCCGCTGAGCCTCGTCGTAGTCCTCGCGGTAGATCGCAAAGTCTCCCGAAGCCGCGAGGGCATGTCCCCGCGCGACGATCGAGCCGCTCTGCTCGGCCAACTCGAGCGCGCGCGCGTAGAGCGGTGCCGCCAGCTCGTACTCCTTCCGCGCGTTGTGCACGCCGGCCAGATCGATGGCGGCCCGGCTCTCGAGATCCCCACGCCCGGCCTCCTGCGCGAGCGCGAGCTGGTCGCGCGCATAGCGTTCGGAATCGGTCAACCGGCCTCGCCACCACGCGCCCGTGTTGAGAACGTGGAGAGCATCGAAGCGCGGCTCGTAGTCGTTGGCGTCCGCCACATCGACGGCGAGCGCCGCAAGCCGGCTCGCCTCGTCCACGTCGGCGTCGCGGTTCAACGCGACCTCGGACAGCGCCGCGAGCGCGCGGGCTTCGCACCAGCGGTCGCCCTCCTCCGCGGCCTCCGCCCGGACACGCTCCATCTCCATCGAGACGGCCGGCAGGTCGCCGAGCCGCCACGCCGCCCGGGCCGCCTGATAGCGGCGCTCCAGGGTCGGTTCCAGCTCGAGCGCGCGCAGCAGCTGCTTGCGAGCAGAGCGATGCGCCTCGCGCGCGAGCGAGCGCCGTCCGGCGGTCTCGAGCGCTTCCGCGGCCTCGTGGGCCAGCTCGAGCGGTGGGCCGCCGTCGAGCTCTGAGATCAGGGCCGCCGCCTGGTCGAGGTGGTAGGCGCGGATCTCGAGCAGCTCCTCGCCGGCGCGCTCGCGGAGCCAGTGGGCGAAGCGCTCGTGCAGGTCGGCGCGCGCGGACTTGGAGAGACCCGAATACGCCACCTCGCGGATCAGCACGTGCTTGAAGCGGTAGGCGGTCTCGCCTGAGATCGAGGAACGAACCTCGGGGACGAGGAACTCGCGCAGGAGCAGCGTGTCGAGCACCGAGTCGAGCTCCTCGACCTCCGTTGCAAGCTCCTTGATCGCTCCGCCCCAGAACGTCCGGCCGATCACCGATGCGCGCTGGAGCACGGTCTTCTCCTCCGGCGGCAGACGGTCGATGCGGGCAGCGATCAGCGCCTGGAGGGTGTCAGGGATCCGCTCGGCGAACTCAGACAGAGGGCGGCCCTCGCACTCGGCCAGCATCCGGACCGTTTCTTCGACGAAGAGGGGGTTCCCCTCGGTCTTTTCCAGCAACGCCTCGAGGGCGTCGGCGTCGAGGGGTCCGTCCGCCGCAAGCGCCTCGACGAGCTGCTCGCTCTCCTCTCGCCCCAGCGGCTCGAGCTCGATCGCAGTCGCCCGGACCCTGCCGCCGCCCCAGCCGGGGCGGACATCGAGCAGCTCAGCGCGGGCAAGGCCGATGATCAGAAGCGGTGCGTCACGCACCCACTCTGCGAGATGCTCGATCAGGTCGAGCAACGCGTCCTCGGCCCAGTGGATGTCCTCGAAGGCGAGCACGAGCGGCTGGTTCTCGGCCATCCGCTCGACCCACTCGCGCGCCGCCCAGGCGATCTCCTGCTGACTCCGCTCGCCCTTAACCGCCTCCAGCACGCCGGAGGCGAGCCCGAGCAGGTCGGCGATCGCTTCGTTCTCGCAGGATTCGCGCAGCTTCTCGACCGCCACTTCGAGCGGGTCGTCGTCGGTGATCCCTGCGGCGGACTTGACCATCTCGGCAAGCGGCCAGTACGTCACGCTCTCGCCGTAGGGCAGCGCCCGGCCGACGAGCACGGTCGCCCCTTCGAGGCCTTCCACGAACTCCTGCGCGAGCCGGCTCTTGCCGACGCCGGGGTCGCCGTAAAGCGTGAACAGGTGAGCTCGGCGATTGCGAACGGCGCGTTCGTACGTGTTCTGCAGCAGCTCGAGCTCGGCCTCGCGCCCGACGAGAGGCGCCGCGACGCCGGCGCGCTTCGGTGCGCCGTCGAGCACCGCCTCGGCGCGCCAGGTCCAGATCCGGTCACCGAAGCCCTTGACGTCGAGCGGACCGACATCCTCAGTCTGCAGCCGCCCACTCGTCAGCCGGTAGGCGTGCGGGCCGATCAGTACCTCGCCGGCGCCGGCCGCCTGCTGGAGCCTTGCGGCGAGCGTCACGGCCTCGCCCGTGGCGAAGGTCGAGTCGGCCTCGTCGACGACGACCTCGCCCGACTCGACGCCGACGCGGGCCTCGAGCCCTAGCTCGGCGACCGAGTCCAGCATCGCGAGCGCCGCGCGGACGGCGCGCTCGGCGTCGTCCTCGTGGGCCTGCGGAATTCCGAACGCAGCCAGGACGGCGTCGCCTGCGAACTTCTCGACGATGCCTCCGTGCGTGATCACGGAGTGCGAAACCCGCTCGAAGAACTGCGTCACCCGCCGGCGCGCGACCTCCGGGTCGGCACCGGCGACGAGCGCCGTCGAGTCGACGAGGTCGACGAACAGAACTGTTGCGAGCTTTCGTTCCATGAGCCTAAGTCTATGAACGACCGAGCAGCCGTCAAAAGTCCTGAAAATCCAGGTTTCAAGCCAAAAAACTCGGCTGGTGCAGACCTGTAGCGTCGCGAACTTTGGTGGTCGTCCGCGCGCGCACGCGATGCGGTGGAAACGGCTGCATTCGACCAGAAGCACCGAAAAACTGACGAAAAGAGACGCAAACTGCGAGACCCGAATTTGACAGCGGAGACGTTCGGCGTGAATCTCCCCCGCTTGTCGGGTTGAGTGCCTGCAAAGGGCCGCGATCGGCATCTCCCCTCCCCTCGGGCCGCGCGGCCGACCGCATACCACGCAGCCCTGGCGCGGCTAGCGCAACGCTCAGCGGCGCCCCGGTCGGCCTTGCCGCAGAGTCCGCCCGGGGCGCCGTTGGACGCAGGCGTCACAGTTAGCATCCCGGCCGGTGCTCGATCCCAAGGTCTTCAAGGCGTATGACGTCCGTGGCATCTATCCCGCGGAGATCGACGAGGAGGGCGCTTACGCAATCGGCCGCGCCTTCGTCGAGCAGTTCGAGCCGAAGAGGATCGCGGTGGGACACGACATGCGCGTGTCGAGTCCAGGGCTGACCGACGCCGTTACCGACGGAGCCGCGGACGCGGGGGCCGATGTGCTCCAGCTCGGCCTCATCGGTACTGAGATGCTGTATTTCGCGGTCGGCGACCTGGGGCTTGACGGCGGCGTCGCCGTCACCGCCTCGCACAACCCGAAGGAGTACACGGGCATGAAGATCGTGCGCCGTGGCGCGCTTCCAGTCGGCGGGGAGTCGGGGCTGCTCGACATCCGCGACCGGGCCGTGGAGATCAAGGGCCGCTCGGAGACAGGCAAACGCGGCCGCGTCGAGCCGTACGACATCTGGCCCGCCTACGTCGACCGGGTGCTCTCCTTCGTCGACGTCCAGGCGATCAAGCCGCTGCGCGTCGTGATCGACGCCGCGAACGGGATGGCGGGCGCAATGCTGCCCCGTGTGCTCGACCGGCTTCCGATCGACGCAATCCGATTCTTCTTCGAGCCCGACGGGTCCTTTCCCAATCACCCGCCGAACCCGCTGCTGCCGGAGAATCGCGAGTTCATCGTCGCGAAGACGCTCGAGGAAGGCGCCGACCTGGGCGCCGCGTTCGACGGCGATGCCGACCGATGCTTCTTCGTCGACGACACGGGCGAGTTCGTTCCCGGTGATTTCGTTACCGCCTTGCTCGCCGCATCGCTGCTCGAGAAGGAGCCCGGCGCAAAGATCATCTACGACCTCCGCGCAAGCTGGGCGGTGCCGGAGACGATCGAGCGCGCCGGCGGCGTGCCGCTGATCAACCGAGTCGGCCACGCGTTCATCAAGCAGCGGATGCGCGACGAAGGCGCTGCCTTCGGAGGCGAGGTCTCTGGGCACTACTACTTCCGCGACTTCTCGCAGGCGGACTCGGGGGTCGTTCCTTTCCTCCTGATGCTCGAACTGGTCTCGAAGGAGGGCCGCAAGCTGTCGGAGATCCTCGCCGACTATCGCAGTGGCTACCTACTGACCGGCGAGCTCAACACCGAGGTCGCCGACGTGGCGCGGAAGCTGCAGGAGCTGGAGCAGCGCTTCGGGAGCGAGGGCGAGGTGAGCCACCTCGACGGGCTTTCGATCGACGCGGGCGACTGGCACATGAACGTACGGCCGTCGAACACGGAACCTCTGCTACGGCTGAATCTCGAGGCACGGACGCCCGAGCTGATGGAGCGCAAGCGCGACGAAGTGCTGGCGGCCATCCGCTCGTGAACATCGAGCTCGGGCACGCCACGGCTCGCAAGCCGCCGTTCAAGTACGCCGCCTTCACACGCGTGGGCTTCTCGGACACGGACGCCCAGGGCATCGTCTACTACGGCCGCTACCTGCCCTACTTCGACCAAGCGCGCGTCGAGTACCACCGCCACCTCGATTTACTCGGCGAGGCGATGGGCGAAGAGCAGTTCGTCATGCGCGCCTCCTCGGTCGAGTACTTCGCCCCGGCCCGGTTCGACGATCTGATCGAGATCTTCATCCGCATGCGCAAGATCGGCCGTACGAGCGCCACGTACGAGTGCGCCGCCTATCGCGTCGAGGACGACGTGTTGATGGTGACGGCGACTCAGACGCTCGTCCTGGTCGACCTCGCGCAGCGCCGGGCCCGGACGATTCCCGGCTGGTACCGCGACGCGATCCGTGGGTTCGAGGACGGAGACTGCGAGATCGCCGCTGCGTGAGTCGCGACGCGATCGACTATCGCGGGGCGCTCGAGGCGGTCGAGCGGATCCTCAACCGCGGCGGCGACGCCGAAGACGTTCTGCGGAGGGTGCTGGAAGCGCTTGGCGGGCGAGGGATTTCGTTCGCACGGGTACAGCTCGCGGATAGCGACGGTCTCAATCCTGCGCTCACCGTCGGTGAGCAGCGCGAAGCGGTCGCGGTGCCGGTCGTCTACGAAGGTTTGGAGGTCGGCTCGCTCGAGCTGGCCACCGATGATCGCGCGTTCGCGGAGCGAGTGGCGACCCTGATCTCGCACCACGTGGCTCGCCTCGAGAGGGGCGGAGCTGCGGCCAGCCTTTCACCCGAGCAAAGCGACGGCTCAAGCTAACCCCGAGGAAAGTGCGCAGCACTTTCCTCGGCTGAGCGCGCCGGGCGCCCGCTGCCGTCCTCGAAGCGGCGGGCGCCACAGCTCTGCGCTGACCTCTCCCCGGTCTTGTTGTAAGTCGGATCGGCCGAGCGCGCTATCCCTCGTTCCAGGTACCCCACACGTTCGAGGGACGATCCCTCACTCGAGGGGTTCTCGCCCGACGCGGCCGAATCGTGACATTACCGCTGCAAACAAGCCACATTTTCGGCGATAGAATCGCCGGTGGGTGGTGGGTTAGGGGTGCCCCGAGGAGAACGCGGCTGAGGACATGTCCCTCGGTTGGGTGCCCGGAACGAGGGGCTCGGCCCGACGGGTAGCTACGACGGTGTGACGCGGTACGCGTCGAAGACCGCGTCGACGTTTCGAAGCGCGGTCAGCAGCCCGCGCAGGGCCTTCACGTCCCCGACCTCGACCGTGTACCAGTTCTTCGCGAGCTGATCCTCGACGTGGCCGCCATACTCGACGATGTTCGCGGCGTGCTCGGCGAAGGTGCGCGCCACATCCTCGAGCAGCCGCGGCCGGTCCCAGGAGGCGACCGCGATCTGAACGAGGAAGCTGTGACTGGCGCCGCCGTCCCAGTCGACCGGGGTGAACCGCTCCGGGTTGCGGAGTAGGGCCTTGACGTTCGAGCAGTCGGCCCGGTGGATCGTAATGCCCTTGCCCATCGAGATGTAGCCGACGATTTCGTCACCGGGGACGGGCGTGCAGCACTTGGCCAGCCGGACGAGCACGTCCTCGACGCCCTTCACCCGGATCCCGAGATCGCCGCCGGCGATCGCGCGGCCGGCCTTCGGGGCCTTGAGCGGGACCGCCTCCTCCTGGGCGACTTCCTCCGTCTTCAGCCGGTTCAGGACCTTGTTGACGATCTGGCCGACCGGCACCTTGCCCGAGCCCAGCGCGACGTAGAAGTCCTCGGCCTTCTTGAAGCCGGTCTCGCGGATCACCTGGGCGAGGACGGCGGAGCCGACGAGCTTCTTGTAGGGAAGGCTTTGCTTCTTGAGCCCCTGCTCGAGCGCGTCGCGGCCCTTCTTCTCGGTCTCCTCACGCGTCTCACGCGAGAACCACTGGCGGATCTTGTTGCGGGCGCGTGACGAGGCGGCGAGCGACAGCCAGTCGCGCGAGGGGCCGCGACCCGTCTTCGTGGTCAGGATCTCGACGACGTCGCCGCTCTTCAGCCTGTAGTGCAGCGGCACGATCCGGCCGTTGATCTTGGCCCCGACCGTGCGGTGGCCGAGGTCCGTATGCACCGCGTAGGCGAAATCGATCGGCGTCGCCTCAGCGGGCAGACTCTTCACCTCGCCCTGCGGCGTGAAGACGTAGACCTCCTCGTCGAAGAGGTCGGTTCGGAACGTCTTCATGAACTCGCGTGGGTCGGCTTCGTCCGCCTGAGACTCCATCAGCTGCTTCGCCCACGCCGTCCACTGCGGGTCGCGCTTGCCGCGCTTGTACAGCCAGTGCGCAGCGACGCCGAGCTCGGCGATCTCGTGCATGTCGCGGGTTCGCACCTGGATCTCCAGAGGCCTGCCCTCCGGCCCGATCACGGTCGTGTGCAGCGAGCGATACGCGTTGAACTTCGGCATCGCGATGTAGTCCTTGAACCGACCCGGCATCGGCTTCCAGAGCGAATGGATCAGCCCGAGCGCTCCGTAGCAGTCGCGGGTTCCCTCGTCTCCAGACCGCTCCACGATCACGCGCATCGCCGTCAGATCGTAGATCTCGTTGAACTCGCGGCCCTTCTTCGCCATCTTGTCG
>Ga0207675_100002654_pt1 | contig 17641 bp, 15 predicted proteins | sample KBSSwiS42_FD_184305 | JGI IMG/M metagenome (GOLD analysis project Ga0207675, IMG submission 184305) | Switchgrass rhizosphere microbial communities from Kellogg Biological Station, Michigan, USA - KBS Switchgrass S4-2 (SPAdes) (version 2) | ecosystem: Host-associated > Plants > Roots >... | reverse complement strand
CTTTATGTCATAACTTCAATTCGAAAAATAACTGCTATGAGAAAATTGATAGTATTTCTTTTTGTTGCTCCAATATTTTGTCTGGCTCAAAAGCTCCCAACAATCGAGGAGAAAACCAAGGAACTTAAAAAGCATGAAGGCTTCTTCAATTTTTATTGGGATGAGAATACTGGTAAAATTTGGTTGGAAGTAGATACACTTGATACAGAAATTCTTTATACAGTTTCATTACCTGCAGGCTTGGGATCAAATGATATTGGCCTCGATAGAGGTTTATCGGGAGGTGGACGCATTGTCAGGTTTTCAAAAACCGGAAGAAAAATATTGCTGATACAACCCAACTATGAGTATCGTGCTGTTACAAAAGATGCTGCAGAAAAGAGAGCAGTTGAACAATCTTTTGCACAATCAACATTGTGGGGCTTTACAGTCGAAGCAGAAAGTAATAATCATTATCTCGTTGATGCAACAGATTTTCTATTGCGTGATGCAATGCAGGCGGCTAATCGAATTAAAAGTTTTCAGCAGGGAAATTATGTTTTGGATAAAACCCGGTCTGCTATTTATTTACCGAGAACAAAAAATTTTCCATTAAACTCCGAATTTGAAACAACGATCACATTTGTAAATAATGATGGCATTACCGGCAATTTCGTAAACTCAGTAACACCTTCACCCGAAGCTATCACTTTAAGAATGCATCATTCATTTGTTCAATTGCCGGACAATGATTACAAACCAAGGCTTTTTGATCCACGCAGCAGTTATATCCCAATTTCATTTTATGATTACAGCACCCCGGTAACAGAGCCAATAGAAAAATTTTTCATTATGCGTCATCGCCTAAAGAAAAAGGATCCAACTGCTGCAAAAAGCGAAGCAGTGAAGCCTATCATTTATTATTTAGATAACGGAACGCCGGAACCAATTCGAAGTGCATTACTGGAAGGAGCAAGTTGGTGGAACCAGGCATTTGAGGCAGCAGGATATATCAATGCATTTCAGGTAAAACTTCTACCTGAAGATGCCGACCCGATGGATATACGTTACAATGTTATTAATTGGGTGCACCGCAGTACAAGAGGTTGGAGCTACGGTGCATCAGTTATTGATCCACGAACTGGCGAAATAATCAAAGGCCAGGTAACATTGGGTTCATTACGTGTAAGGCAAGATTACCTGATCGCAACAGGTTTATTAGCTCCATTTGAAAATGGAATGCCTGCTGATAATAAAATGCTCAGGATGGCATTGGAAAGATTAAAACAATTAGCTGCACATGAAGTTGGTCATACACTTGGACTCATGCATAATTATGCTGCAAGTGTAACTGATCGGGCAAGTGTAATGGATTATCCTCATCCAACTGTAAAATTGAATACATCAGGTGAAATTGATCTGAGTAATGCTTATGACAATAAGATCGGGGAATGGGATAAGGTTTCCATCACATGGGGCTATAATGATTTTCCATCGAGTACAAATGAGACGACAGCATTGAATAAAATTTTATCGGATGCAGAGAAAAGAGGTTTGCAGTTTATTTCTGATCGTGATGCAAGAGCACCGGGTGGTTTGCATCCGCAGGCACATCTTTGGGATAATGGAAATGATGCGGTGTCGGAATTAAAAGATGTAATGAAGATCCGGGCAAAAGCATTGAACGATTTTGGTGAAAATGATATCCGACAGGGAATGCCAATGGCAATGCTTGAAGATGTTTTGGTGCCGGTTTATTTTTATCATCGTTATCAGATCGAAGCGGCGACAAAGATTGTTGGCGGCATGTTCTATAATTATTCTTTGCGTGGTGACGGGCAAATAATCACAAAGTCATTATCAAAAGAGGAACAAGCAAAAGCATTGAACTCAATCATTGATTGTATTGATCCAAAGTTTTTAAGATTGCCTGATAGAATTGTTCAGATCATCCCTCCTTTACCTGCGGGATATAATTTTTCAAGAGAACTTTTCAGAAAGAGAACAGGGCTTGCATTTGATGCATTAGCTCCTGCTGAAACAGCGGCCGATCTTCCCCTGTCATTTTTATTTAATTCAGAAAGATTAAATAGAATGGCACAGTATGAAGTGATGAGTAAAGGATTGGGTATTTCTGAAATGATCAAGATGCTGCTTGCCAAAACATGGAAAGCCCCAAGGCTAACAGGTATTGATGGATTGATACAAATGCAAACGGAACAAGTATTGTTAACTTATTTACTTGCTGCTAGTATTAACGATAATAATTCATTTGCTGTAAAATCAAATTTGCTTTCGGCTTTAAAAGATCTGAAAATTTTTGTTGAAGCAAAACTCAAAACAAGCACCGATACTAATTACAAAGGACATCTATTATTGGCAATAGAAAGAATGAAAGAACCTGAAAAAGCCAAGCCAACTATTCATAAAGAAATTCCACCAGGAGCACCTATTGGTTGTGATTTGGAAGAGTAATTCACTCTATCGTTCGATGTATTGGACCTTAACAACATCTCCAAAGCTTTGGACTTGTTCGAATTTCTGATGCCCTGTATAAGCTTTTTTGGTTTCAATAACGATTTTATTATTGTTCACCCAATATGTTTTAATATCCGCTCCAGTTGTGTCAACAGAATAAACACCAGAACCTGTAGAGCGAAATTCAATAAATACTTGGGTGTATCCTCGTTCGCCTTTCCATCCATGTTCTTTTAAAGTCAGAATTTTTGTCTTATCAGGCGAATAACTTTCAGAAATAGTTTTGGCGTATGATTCTTTAGGAGTTGCATTTGGATTATAGTCGTTTTCACCACAACCATAGATCAAAAACCCTAGTGATATTATTGTGATCGATAGATGACGCATAATGTCACTCTTTATTTTTTTAGTGTTAGATGCGTGTCATCACAAAAAGGCGGTGTTTTTGTTTTTTTACATTGACAGAAGTATACTTCTTCCTCTTTATCAAATACAACTTTGATGCTTTTATAAGGTTCGCCAACAATATTTCTATGGGCATGATCGCAAAAAGGTTGAGTAGCGCTTAATCCGCAGGTACACCATGAATACACTTTTCCTGGTTGAACTTTCACAATTGCAGGTTCACACTCCGCCATCTTTGGCAAATTTTCATTCGGTATCATTTCCATGCTACAAATAATTTTTTATGAATGAATACAACTGGAAAGAATTTTTGCTTGTAAGATCTTTTATTTCTTCTTTCAGTTTTTCTTTATTGATGCTATTCATCTTTTTTCTTTGAATAAGTTGAAAAGCTTTCTCTGCCAGCAACCAATATTTCCTTTCTTTTGAATGATGATGTTTCAATAAATGCTCGATCGTTCTTGATAATTCATTTACTCCTTCATTTTGTGAAGCAACAGTTTTTATTACTGGCACTTCATCATAACGATTATGAAAAACAGGGGCCAGCATCAATCTTAAATTTTTTACAAATTGATCCGCACCTGGTCGGTCTGCTTTGTTCACAACAAAAATATCAGCGATCTCCATCAGGCCTGCTTTCATAGTTTGTACTTCATCGCCGGCTTCCGGAACAACAACCACAATAGTGACATCAGCTAAACCAGCGATCTCTACTTCACTTTGTCCAACGCCAACTGTTTCTACGATCACATAATCAAACGTCGCTGCTTTCATTAATTCAGTGATCTCAATGATCTTTGGATGCAAACCACCTAATGAACCTCTTGTTGCCAATGAACGAATAAAGACATTTGGATGATCATACCATCTGCTCATACGAATTCTATCTCCAAGCAATGAACCCAAATTAAATGGAGAAGATGGATCAACACAAAGCACCCCAATTTTTTTATTTTCTCCAACTAATAGCCCAATTAATGAATCAACTAATGTGCTTTTACCAGCTCCCGGCGGGCCCGTGATACCAATTACTGGTTTATTCAGGTTTTGCGGAAGCGATTGCAGCAACTCTTCATACCCCGGCACTTCATTCTCAACCAATGAAATTGTTCTTGCCAATGCTTTTGCATCTCCCCGCTGCAATTTTGATAAAAGATCCTTCATTCAATTCAGTAGTCACCAAAAATACTCTTTATAAGTTTAATAATTTTATTTTGCATGATGCAAAAGCTATCTGTTGTTATTGTTTGCAAGAACGGGGCGAAGGTGATCGAAGAAACGATAAAAAGTTTTTCTGGTCTTACTGATGATATTTTGATTTATGACAATGGCAGCACAGATGGCACGCAAGAGAAAGTAAAAGGAACTGAAGCTAAACTATTTGAAGGAAGTTGGGAAGGCTTTGGAAAGACAAAGAATAAAGCAAATGCATTGGCACAACATGATTGGATCTTAAGTCTTGATGCAGATGAAGCGATTGATGATGAGTTGAAAAAAAACTTAGTGAGCCTTGATCTTTCAAATGAAATGATAGTGTATGAGATCAGGTTTAAAAACTTTTTAGGAAATAAATGGCTTCGATTTGGTGAATGGGGTGATGATAAACATATACGGCTTTTCGATCGAAAGAAAATACAATGGAATGATGCCGACGTACATGAGTCGTTGATATTTCCGGCAGGAACTCAAACCATTTTACTAAAAGGAAATGTATTGCATAAAACAGCCTCTGGAGTTAATGAATACAAACAGAAGATGATTAAATATGCAGCATTGAACGCTGAAAAATATTTTAAGCAAGGGAAAAAGGCAGGAAGTTTAAAAATGATTTCCTCGACCATCTTATCATTTATTAAAAACTATTTTTTCAAGCTTGGTTTTTTAGATGGGTTAGCCGGTTTCCATTGTGCCCGGATCAATGCTCAGTACACTTTTTTAAAATATAAAAAACTAAAAGAGCTTATCCGGGCATGAATTTAGCTGCAAAAAAAATTCACAATTCACCATTGACCATTCACAACTAACTTTATGGTATGACCAATTTCATTCCCATATTTCCTCTTGGCATTGTAGTGTATCCGGGTGAAAATGTAAACCTTCACATTTTTGAACCTCGCTATAAACAATTGGTGAAAGAGTGCAGTGATAATAAAAGATCCTTTGGTATTCCTGCAGTACTTGACAACCGTTTACAGGAGAGAGGCACTTTAGTGAGTGTGGCCGAAGTAAGCAAAGTATATGACAACGGAGAAATGGATATTAAAACAAAAGGGGAAAAGGTCTTCCGGGTGCTTGAAGTGATAAAAGAAGTTCCTGATAAATTGTATAGTGGCGCTATTGTGAATTATCCTGACAATAAAGAACAAGGTGATATTGAACTGATGCGAAGAGTAATGAATGGTATTCGGGAACTACATAAACTACTTAATGTTTCAAAAGATTTTAAAAAACCAGACGAAGAATTAAAGACTTATGAAGTAGCTCATCATATTGGACTTACTTTGCAGGAAGAGTATGAGATGCTCGGTTTGTTTGATGAATTGCAAAGACAGGAATATCTAAAAAGACATTTGACCAAAGTGTTACCTCTTGTTGCTGAGATGGAAGGTTTAAAAGAAAAAATAAAACAAAACGGACATTTTAAAAACTTATCAGGCTTTCAGTTTGAATTGTAAGCAACTTTAACTACCATGAACACTCTTTGCTTCGACTTCGGCAACACAAGATTGAAAGTTGCCTGCTTTCAAGATAAAAAACTTGCAGAAGTAATTGTTTTAAAGAATGATGATGTAGAAACGATCGAATCTTTTATAAAACAATTTGGACCAGCAAAAGCAATTCTTTCATCCGTCATCAATCATAATCTTGAGATTGAAAACCTACTGGCGACGAAAACAAAATTTCATAAGCTCAATCATCTTTCGAAACTCCCATTTACAACTCCTGTTGGTAAACCTGAAACAATTGGTGCAGATAGATTAGCATTATCAGCAGCAGCAGTTTATTTTTTCCCAAAGCAACATAACCTGGTTATTGGAATGGGAAGCTGTATCACTTATAATTTTATTAATGCGGATCATGAATTTTTAGGTGGTGGTATTTCACCGGGCATGGAAATGCGAATGAGATCATTGAATCAATTCACTGCCAAGCTTCCTATTGTAAAACCCGATGGCAATGTGCCATTGGTTGGGTATGATACAATCACTAATATTTTAAGCGGAGTAGTGATGGGAATGGCAAATGAGATCGATGGATTTATCAACACATATAAAGAAAAACTCAGCAACTTTAACGTCCATTTAACCGGGGGTGATTTAGTGTATTTGGCTCCCCACCTTAAAAGCCAGATATTTGCAGACCCTGAACTGATCTTCAAAGGGCTTTATGCCATAAGCGAAGTGAATAACCAGTAAGATAAACAAGGAGTTAGGGGATTATTCCGGGACTAAATGCTCAATGTTCAATGTCGAATCTTCAAAGAAAATTGTTCGGTTTTAAGCCATCAAAATTATTTCTGTATATAATAACTGCTATCAGCTTACAGCTAATAGCTAACGGCTTTTTAAATGCCCAGGATAACTCACCTTATTCACGATATGGGCTGGGTGATCTTAACCCCAATTCAAATATCTACAATCGCGGCATGGCTGGGTTAAGTGCTGCTTATTCTGATCCAAGAGTTGATGGTGCTTCAGATCCACGGAATGGTAAATACTATTCATCAATAAATTTTTCCAATCCTGCATCTTATTCTCGTTTTTATGCAGTGAAAGAATTGAACTCTAAAAAACTTCAATTCGGAAGAATGATGTTAGATGTTGGTGTTAATTTGAATAATCGCACATTACATGAATCAAACAAAGCGCAAAGCTTTACTGCATCCAATGCATATTTCTCTTATATGCAATTGGGGATACCATTAAGAAGGAATTTAGGATTAGTATTCGGTCTTCGTCCACTTTCAACGATCAGCTATAAAATATTCCGTAATGAAAGATTAACTGATCCCGTAACTGGTTCACCGATCGATAGTGCACAAACTCAATTCATCGGCGATGGCGGTTCTTATCTTTTCAATTCAGGGATCGGCTTTGCTGTTAAAAATTTAAGCCTCGGCATCAATGCAGGTTATTTATTTGGTAAAAAAGATTACAGCACCCGCCGCACATTCATCAATGATACAATTGCATACAGTGCTTCGAATCATCAAACCAAAGCTGTATTTGGAGGAATATTTTTTAATGCAGGTGTACAGTATCGGGTTGATCTGAGCAACGATAAAACAAAGTATTTGCAGCTCGGTGCATTTGGAAATGTTCGTCATGGTCTCAGTACACACAGTGATATTATTCGCGAAACCTATACTATAGATCAGAGTGATGAATCACAATTACGTCTTGACAGTGTATCGCAACAACTGGATGTAAATGGCAAGATGGTTTATCCTTCAACATTCGGCGTTGGTTTTATTTTTGAACAGCTGCCAGATGATAAAAAACAAGGATGGCTTTTTGGTGTTGACTATATAACTAACAATTGGAATGATTATCGTTTCAATGGACAAGCGGATGCTGTACGTACCAATCACGAATTAAAAATAGGCGGTCAGATAAGACCCAAATTGAAGAACTCATACAAAAGTTTACTGGCGTATCGTGCAGGAGTATTCTTTGGTGATGATTATGTTTATTTGAGTAATCAAAAACTTTCAACCTGGGGCATCTCGGGAGGGATAACTTTGCCAATTGCCAATCTTAAGGATGCTTCAGCAAGATTCCGTTCACAATTCTCTGTAGTTAATATTTCGGCTGAATACATTAAAAGAGGAAACAACAGCAATCCCATCCAGGAAAATCAATTCAGATTGTCATTCGGGTTTACTTTGATGGACCGTTGGTTCAACAAACGCAAATACGATTAAGCTATCTTGCATCATTAATTTATTTATGTGACCAGCTTGAGGAACAATATTAAGCTTCTGTTGCGTCGCACTCTTGTACTGCATAATTTCAATTCAACTTTTCTTTTACCTTTCACCTTATGCCTTGTACTTTACTTTTCTTCATGCGAGAATGATCCAAAGGTCATTGATGATCTGACCAAACCTGTTGAGATGAAAGAAGAAGCAAAAATTGTCGAAAGTTATCTCAGCCAGGGTGGTAAAATAAAAGCAAAGTTGAATGCACCATTAATGTATCGTCATCAACGGGATACAATTATGACCGAATTTCCAAACACGCTGCATGTAGAATTTTATGGCGATAGTTTAAAAACTGAAAGCTGGTTGTTTTCTAAATATGGGATCTATTACGATAATCTCAATAAAGTTTTTCTTCGGGATAGCGTAGTTGTAATAAACCTTGAAGGTGATACCTTACGAACACCTGAGCTTTGGTGGGATCAAAATTCTGGAAAGTTTTATACTGATAAACCCAGCCGCCTGGATGGTAAAGACAAACACATTTTTTGCAAAGAGGGTATTGACGGTCCACAGGATTTAAAAATCGTTACCTGCCATTATCCCACAGGTCCTTTCAATGTAAAAGAAGGACAAACGCCTAAGTGATTTTTTCACTCAACATCAAACCTCGAACTTCGAGCTTCAAATTATTTGTATGGAATACAGACGAATGGGCAAAACCGGTTTGCAGTTAAGTGTACTTTCTTATGGTAGTTGGGTCACTTTTGCCAAACAGCTTGATGATTCAAAAGCTGATGAACTAATGGGACTGGCTTATGATAATGGAGTAAACTTTTTTGATAACGCTGAAGTGTACAGCCGTGGTGAAAGTGAAAAGCTGATGGGTCGAGTTTTAAAAAATAAAAAATGGGATCGTACATCTTATACGGTTAGCAGCAAAGCATTCTGGGGCTGGCATGGACCCGATAATAAACCAACACAAAAAGGACTTTCCCGAAAACATTTGGTTGAAGCTTGTCATGAAGCATTGCAAAGAATGCAGCTTGATTATCTTGATCTTTATTTCTGTCATCGTCCGGATAAAAATGTACCGATGGAAGAAGTTGTGTGGACAATGAACATTCTTATTCAGCAAGGAAAAATTTTATACTGGGGCACAAGTGAATGGAGTGCGCAGGAGATCACGGAAGCTCACATGGTGGCCAAAGAGAATCATTTGATCGGTCCGGGTGTAGAACAGCCGGAATACAATTTGTTCAATCGCTATAAAATGGAAAATGATTTCCTGAAAGTTTTCGAGGATATCGGAATGGGCACAACGATCTGGAGTCCTTTAGCAAGCGGATTATTGACAGGTAAGTACAATGAAGGAATTCCTGGAGATTCACGCATCGCAATTCCGGGCTTTGAATGGCTGAAGGAAAAAGTCTTAATAAATGAAAGAATTGAAAAGGTAAGGAAACTAAAAACTATCGCAGATAGGTTAGGAACCAGCCTTGCTACTTTATCAATTGCCTGGTGCATCAGGAATCCTAATGTAACCACAGCCATCCTTGGAGCAACAAAAAGGGAACAATTAGAACAGAATATGAAAGCAATTGATCTTTATCCAAGACTTGAAGAAGGAATATTGAAAGAAATTGATGAGATCATGGGGACTAAGCCGGTTCTTCCGGAGCATTAAATAAAAAATCCCCCGGTTTTAGGCGGAGGATAATTTTTTTCAAGCTCAATTAACCTTAAAGCATTTCAACGGATACGGGATTTCGATTTTGGTTTTTCATCAGGCCCTGGATTAAAACGGGTCCCTGAATTTTCATAAGAAAGAAAGTTGACTGATACGGATTTTACTTTTGGTTTATCAGGATTTGGATTTAAAGAACTTCTGGACGGTTTTGGACATTGGATATTGGATGCAGTAATCTTTATCAATCAACTTCTGGTACAAACATACAGTCCGTTAAGATTCTGTAAAAGAGCAAAACTGCTCCTTTTTTTTACTGTCTTTTTTACTGTCGTGCTCGTAGAATTACGAAGTAGTAGAACTTGAAATGAGATTGGTTTACTTATCTTCATTGCACAAAATATTGATATGTCATTACATAATAAGACTGCATTTATCACTGGAGCAAGCCGCGGCATTGGGAAATCTATTGCTTTACGAATTGCTAAAGATGGAGGAAACGTTGTTATAGCAGCAAAATCTGTTGAAGAGAACCCAAAGTTGGGGGGAACTATCTTTTCTGCTGCAAAAGAGATCGAAGAGGCAGGAGGAAAAGCGTTGGCTGTGCAATGTGATATCCGTTTTGAAGACCAGGTACAGGCTGCAGTTGATAAAGCAGTAGCTCAATTTGGTGGAATCGATATTGTGATCAATAATGCATCTGCAATTTCATTGACACCAACTGAACAGACCGAACCAAAACGTTTTGACCTGATGAATGACATAAATGTTCGCGGAACTTTCTTTGTGACAAAAGCATGTATACCTCATTTGAAGAAGTCAACAAATGCCCACATCATTACTTTATCACCACCAATAAACTTGAATCCAAAATGGTTTGGTGGTCATGTTGCTTATACAATAACAAAATACAGTATGAGCATGATGGCAATTGGATGGGCTGCTGAATTAAAACAATATCGTATTGCATCCAATGCCCTTTGGCCAAGAACAACTATTGATACTGCTGCTGTAAGAAATTTATTAGGTGGTGAAGCATTAGCTAAAATGAGCCGCACACCTGATATACTTGCCGATGCGGTATATTATATTATAAACAAACCTTCAGCAGATTGTACGGGAAATTGTTTTATTGATGAAGATGTATTGATGAAAGAAGGAATTACCGATCTTTCTCATTACAGTGTTGTACCAGGAGCTAACTTGTACAGGGATCTGTTTGTAGATTAATTACTCCTCTTCTTTTTTCTCAGGCCTCATCATCGGAAATAAAAGCACATCCTGTATTGAAGGCTGACTTGTCATCAACATACAAATACGATCGATACCGAAACCAATACCTGCTGTTGGCGGCATTCCATACTCGAGGGCTCTTAAAAAATCATGATCTATATACATCGCTTCATCATCACCACGTTCCATCAGTTTTGATTGCTCTTCAAAACGATCACGTTGATCGATAGGATCATTTAATTCACTGTAAGCGTTTGCGATCTCTTTTCCATTTACCATTAATTCAAATCTTTCAACGAATCCTTCTTTGCTTCTATGTTTTTTGGTAAGCGGACTCATTTCTTTTGGGTAATCGATAATGAATGTTGGTTGTACAAAATGCTTTTCACATTTTTCACCGAATATCTCATCGATCAATTTTCCTTTTCCCATTGTTTTGTCAACATGAACATGCAATTGTTTACAAACACTTCGCAAATGCTCTTCACTCATGTTTGTAATATCAAAACCAGTATGTTCTTTAATAGCATCAGTCATTGTCACACGACGATAAGGGGCTTTGAAATCTATTTCTTTACCATCAACAACAACTTTTGTAGTTCCATTTACAGCGATCGCTGCTTTTTCCAAAAGCTGCTCTGTTGTTTCCATCATCCAGATATAATCTTTATATGCAACATAAAACTCCAGAACAGTGAACTCAGGGTTATGTGTTCTATCCATTCCTTCATTCCTAAAGTTGCGGCTGAATTCATATACCCAATCAAACCCGCCAACGATCAATCTTTTTAAATAAAGTTCATTTGCAATACGTAAATACATTGGAATATCCAATGCATTGTGATGAGTTGTAAAAGGTCTTGCAGCAGCCCCGCCAGGAATACTTTGCAAAACAGGAGTATCAACTTCCAGTGCGCCACGTTCATTTAAGAATTCACGGATAGCATTAATTAGTTTTGTTCTTTTTGTAAAAACCTCTTTTACTTCAGGATTAATAATAAGATCAGCATAGCGCTGACGATATTTGAATTCGGGATCAGTTACCGCATCAAAGGTTTCACCTTCTGCAACTTTTACAACAGGTAATGGTTTTAATGCTTTTGCCAACATTACCAATTCCTGAACATGAATAGATATCTCTCCAGTTTTTGTTCTGAACACATAACCTTTCACCCCAATGATATCACCTATATCAGTTGATTTTTTCCAAATGATGTCATAAAGAGTTTTGTCTTCACCTGGACAAATATCATCTCGCTTAATATATAATTGAATTCTTCCTGATGAATCCTGTATCACAGCAAAATTTGCCTTTCCCATATCACGAATGCTCATAATACGACCGGCAACACAAACATCTTTAAATGATTCCTTGGTTTCATCAGTAAACTGTTGTTTAATATTTGCTGCATAATTATTTACCGGGAATAACTCAGCGGGATAGGGATCGATACCCATACCTAAAAGATCGCCTAATTTTTCCCTGCGTATCTGTTCCTGCTCTGATAAATGAAGAGTCTGCATCCGTAATCTTTATGAATTAAATAAGGGGGCAAAATTACGGGATGCAGACTGCGAAAACAAAAGACATATAAAGTGAGAGCCGTGTTATTAGTTACTGTTCACCGGCTTTTCTTCCTTAGGTTCTTTTGGCTTTTCTTTTTTTGATTTTCTTGTAATGCTTCGGATAACAAAGAAGGTTAGAAGTACAATACCAGCTAATCCTAATATTGCTACTACAGTTGCTGCTCCTTCAGATCCGGAACAAGATAATGAACAAGATAAAGCTGCAACTCCATAAGCAAGAACAAGAGCCAATAATACGCAAAGAATGATCAAACCAACTTTCCCGCCATCAGACATTTCTTTATCCTTCTTGATCGCCTTTACCTGCTGCTTCAATAACTTTTTTCTTTCTTTCCATTTCAAAGGCTTTCCTGATTCATTATATAAAGACTTCCTGAATTCTTCTACCGACTTAATTGTTTTGGTACTGTCTTTTGGAAGAGAAGAATTGCTAACTGAAGAAGCGAATAAGATTTGGGAGTCGAATGGTGTAGTTTGACGATTTCCAAAATACATGAACATAAGAAAAGTTGTACCGATCAAAATAGCATCACATGTTTTTTTGAAGGCATATGTACTGCTTCGGTCTTGTCTTTTTTTTGGATATTTCAACCATACAATCCCAAAAACAAGAATTGAGAGAACAAGAAACCAAGTTGAAAAATTTATGTTCAGATCATTGAACAGTGATCCCGTAATTATTGCTAACAAATTCATAGCGATGAAAGAGAAAACAATGATGAAACGTGAAGGCCATTTATGTTCTCTGGCCCAGAATGATAGTTGTTTGAATTTTGACATAAATTGAATATTAAAGTTAAGAATTGGTTACTTACTTAATATCCGGCGCTTTGGCCTGGATATTTAAAAACTTAAAATGTGATACAATAGCTTCAGATAAATTATAATGCGGATAGTTAATGCCATACTCCATGCAATGTTGCCTTATGATCTTTGTAATATCATAATAATGCCGGTAACAAAATTTTGGAAAAAGATGATGAGCAATATGGGTATTCAATCCGCCTGTGATCCAATGAAGCCATCTTGTATTTGTATTGCAATCATAAGTAGCATCCCACTCATGCTGCATCCATGAGTTTTGAATAATGCCATTATCGTCAGGAGCTGTGTAGGTGGCGCCTTCAACACAATGTCCCAGAACAACCACAGTAGAAAGCAAAAGGCCTGCTGCAATATGATAGATCAAGAAACCTATGAGAACAGTTGCCAACGGGATATTTACAAACAAAACAGGAACTATCAACATATAAAAGATATAAAAGGATTTGAAAAGAAAAAGTTTTAGCCATTCCTGTTTTGAGTGATGCATGTCTTTATAATTACCCATTTGTTTTTTCTGGAACATATTAAAGTCTATAAAAAATATCCAGAAAATAGAGTATAACATATATAACAATACAACATACCATGATTGATACTTGTGCATTTCCAGCTTTTTTTGTTGTGAACAAACACGTATAAAAGGAATATTATCCAGCAATACATCCCCACCTACAACATTTGTAAATGTGTGGTGTTGGATATTGTGACGGATATCCCAGATATAGGAATTCATTCCCACTATATCGCCGAGATAAGCTGCAAACCGGTTGTGTTTTGGGTTTTTAAACAAAACATTATGTGAAGCGTCATGAACAATATTAAAAACACTCATCACAGCCGTAAGCCCCATTCCTGCTACGAGTAAGATCGAAAACCAGGTATTCAACTCACAAGTTAGCAAAACAAAGTAGATGCAGAAATAAAACAATACTAGAAAAAAGCTTTTAGCGTGAGTCAGAGAACTGCCAAATCTATTTCCACCTGTTGCTTCTAAGTATGAATCCACTTTCTTACTGAGAGTTGTAAAAAAATCTTTATCATTCTTTGATCTGAATTTCATATAGCTTGTTTATGAGTGATGATTTGTTTTTGATATGTTTTGCCAAAATATAGGTCGATCGTTTTTGCACTTACTGTTTTTTCAGTTTTCTCAGCTGTGTTAAATACCCTATCCCATAAAGTGCTCGTTACGCCAAAGCATTTTTCTGTTTTGCCAAAGTGATGTTGCATATGAAATTTTTGAAGCCGCCCAAACCATTTTGATGCAGATCTGTCATGTAATAACCGATGCATATTTATGTATAAAGCAAAACCAGTAACGAAACCTGCAGGAAGTAATAAATAATTGGTGAATAAAATGCTGATCACAGTCACAACTACAGCAATTGCGGAAAAAAATATTCTTTTAATCGAGCCGGTAAATATTGTTCCCGGGTTGGTGTGATGAAGAAAATGATCGCTTTTATAATAATCTTCTTTATCATGATCGTGCATAAGAAAGCGGTGGACAAAATATTCGGTGAATGTCCAGCAAAACAACCCGGCTGCAAAAGCAAGAAGCTGAAATATCCAATGTTTATTCAACAGGAAAAAAAGTGTAATTGCCGGCGGTACTGTTATAACTGCAAAAAACAGGAAGCATATAGTGGCAGGCGCAGTCTTATTAACAAGTTTATAATAACTCAATATGCCTAACAAATAAAATATCATATTGCTTTATTTAATGGTGAATAAAATATTTCTGTTGATGATTTTTTTGTATCGACTTTCTTCAGTGTTGTAATTGTTTCACCGGGTTTAGAAAACAGGAAGCGTATTTTGTTGATCACTCCCTTTATCTTTCTTAATTCTTTACACATATCCTTATACTCATGCAATAAAATAGCTCGGGGATCATGCGAATGGATGTTGTGTGTGATGCCATATACAGGGGGAATAGTTTCTTTCACATAAGTGCCAAACAGGCGGTCAAAAATTATCAGTACACCACCAAGATTTTTGTCTATGTACTCGGGATTACTGGCATGATGTACACGATGATTAGATGGAGTATTAAGTATCCTATCCAGCCATCCTAACTTCTTTATTTTTTCAGTATGGATGATGAAATTCCAAATGGCAGTTAATGATTCAAAAAATAAGATCATGAATGGTGTGATCCCTATAAGACATAGTGGAGCCCAGAAAACAAAACGATAGTACAAGTGAATGAAATTTACCCTGAACCCAAGCGATATATTATAGTGCAATGAAGAATGATGTGCGACATGTGCGGCCCAAAGTAATCTTGTTTTATGTCCAAGTAAATGATAAACGTAAATAACAAGATCGCATAAGACAAATGCTATCACCCATAACAAAATTGAAGACGCTGGTTTTATAAAGGCAATTGCATAAATAAAAGAATATACAGCAAGTGCCAATGCTTTCATAAAGAAACCAGTCAATAACACAAGCGTACCGAGACAGAGATTCGCCAGCATATCTTTTGTTCGATCTCCTTCTTTATGAATAAGACTCAACGATAATTCGACAAGAGTTAGTAAAGCCAGTATCGGAGTTCCTATGGTATCAATTTTTAACATATCACAGATTTATTTGAAATGACCCTCAATTGTGTCTTTAATTTTTTTAGATATGACTATCCCGTTCCCGGCAAATGCTGAGTTTGCGAGATAGCTATTGCATTATTAAAATGAGCTGGATCTTTCTTAGATACTACAGGATATTATATCCAAAGCTTACATAGTACATTCCCCCGATATAAGGATTACCGAAACCAGTTCTGTAATATTGATTGGTGATATTTGTTCCACCTATTTTGATCATTGATTTTATTTTTGGCAACTTGTAGTTTACTTGTGCATCCAATGTTGTGTATGATGGTACTGTTCCATCTGCAAGGCCACCACTTTCCCAATAGAAATCATCCTGCCACCTTAAGTTGACATTGAATCCAATTCTTTTCTTTTTACCTAAGCCACTATTGCCAAAGCCTGCATTCAATCTGTATTTTGGTGTACTGAATCCTGCCTGGAAACCACTTGGCACATTAGTTAGATTATCAGTGTAGGCATTAAAGGACGAGAAAAAATTATTTGCCATTTTATAGTCAAAGCCAATGCCTGCACCCCATGTTTTTACTTCATTACCACTATTGGTTACAATTGAAAATGGTTTAGAATTTGGAACTGTTGGCTGAATCAATACGATACGACCAAGGAAATTTGTGTATTTACCAAAGTATCCATACATGTCGATCATAAATTTATTATTGATATTACCTCTGTATCCTGCCTCGAAAGAACGCATACTTTCTGGTTTTAATTCCTGGTAAGAATATGGAGCACCCGGAGAATTTGAAGGGTTGTAGACAAAGGTTGGCTTTGCTTTTACATTCATATAATCATTTACCCAGGGAAGACCACCTAACAGGATCACATTACCTACATCTAATCTTATCCATTGCTGTTGCGTAGTTGGGAATTTATAAGCAGTTTGATAAGAGAAGCGGAGATTATGATCTTCAGCTACACTTACCAGGGCAGTAACTCTTGGTGTAAACTTTCCATTAAAGTTCTCATTCTTATCATAACGACCAGACACACCGAGTGTAAGTTTATTTTCGAAAAGTGGTTTTGTTACTTGTGCATATGCACCCCATTCATTTATTTTAATTGGCCCATTGGGTTCGTAGAACAATGTGTTCTTTGAATTAAGGATATATTTTTTCACATTGCCACCAACGATCACTTCAGCAAATTTTATTTTGTCTTTGAAATTGTATTGACCTTCGCCCATCCACATTTGAGATTTTTCTACAAACAATCCACCAGCAGGAATTGGAACTTTTCTTACTGAATCAAAAAGATGATTGAAACGATCAGAACCTGCAACAGGACGTCCCTGGTCTGCAAATCCACGGGCTAAATTATGTGACGTGATATCATTTGCACCGCCAAGGCGTGATTGAATATATGCTTGCGCATATTGTATGTACCAACTGCCTAAAGGATTTGAAGGATTATAACTTGGCTTCCAGGCTTCATTAAAATATTGCGATGTTACTGTAGCGCTATATGCTTCACCGGCATCTTCCTGAGTGGTATATCCACGAAGGAACCAGTTCTTATGTTTTAATTCAAATTTATATTGACCGATCTTGATATCTTTTAGTGCATAACGATTGTTACCTGTATAAACTGTATTACCAGTTGCCCAATGACCGGCCAGGATTGCTTCAATGTTCTTATTTATTTTATAATGTAATGCCCCGTTCAATTTAATATTCTTTGTTTTTGGGTCGATCACGTCAATTTCATTATAACCTGTTCTTGAAACAGGAGTGGGGTTGGTCATTGAAGAATACAATTGTAAAATAGCAGCTTGTTGCGGACTACCGGCAGGATACATTTGAGCAATTCCTCCCACAAACTGTCGAACATCTACTGATGTTTCATCTCCATACACATTCACACCATCATAATTAGGATCTGATTGTCTTGTGCCTCCAACTACTTTAC
>Ga0207675_100002652_pt1 | contig 17652 bp, 13 predicted proteins | sample KBSSwiS42_FD_184305 | JGI IMG/M metagenome (GOLD analysis project Ga0207675, IMG submission 184305) | Switchgrass rhizosphere microbial communities from Kellogg Biological Station, Michigan, USA - KBS Switchgrass S4-2 (SPAdes) (version 2) | ecosystem: Host-associated > Plants > Roots >... | reverse complement strand
AATATAAACGCAAATAGTGAAAGCTGAAAACACTGGAAATCGCCCGCGCATTGCGGCGTCAAGCTACCTCAATACGGCGCCGCTAATTTGGAGTTTTACCCACGGCTCGCAACGCGACGCGGTCGAACTGTTTACCGATACCGCGCCCGCGCGCTGCGCCTCGATGCTGGCAAACGGCGAAGTCGATGTCGCGCTCGTTCCGGTTATCGAGTACCAGCGAATTCCCGACATCGCGATCGTTCCCGATGTTTGTGTTGGCTCGAAAACCGCTGTGCGCAGCGTTGTGCTCGTGACGCACAAGAATAATTTGAAGAAAGTCGAGCGAGTGACGCTCGATGAGTCATCGCGCACCTCAGCAGCGCTCGTGAAAATCCTGTTTCGCGAGTTTCTCGGTTTTGAGCCGCAATGGGAAATATCGGCTCCGGATGTGAAATCGATGCTCGCGCGCGCCGACGCAGCGCTCATCATCGGCGATCCGGCGATGACGATTCCACGCGATCAGTTCCGCGTATTCGATCTGGCGACCCTTTGGCATGAGTTCACCGGCTTTGGGTTTGTGTTTGCGATGTGGATGATGCGAAGAGCGGCCATCGAAAAGGTTCGCCCAATCGACTTTGCTGCCGCGCGTGATGAAGGTCTGGCAAATCTCGATCGGGTCATCGCGGACTATCCACACGAAACGCAATTTTCAGAAAATGATATGAAACAGTACCTGGCTGGGAATATTGTTTTCCGCATCGACGAAGAAATGCGCGCAGGTTTGCAGCGTTACTTCGAATTGGCGCACCGGCACGGTCTAATCGCAGCCAACAAACCGCCCGAATTCATCACGTCTTAGGAACGGACGCAAACTCACTTCGCCATCAACGCTTCAATCTCTTCCCGCTCTTTCGGGACTTTGTGCGTCAGCACGCGCGCGCCGTTCTCCGTCACGAGCACATCGTCTTCGATGCGGACGCCGATGCCGAGATATTTCGCAGGAATGTCTTTGTTGAAGCCTTCGGGAATGCGGCTGGTGTCAGGCGAGATGTAGAGTCCCGGTTCGATCGTCATTACCATGCCAACTTCCGCCGGACGTGATTCGCCTTTGAAGTAGTACTTGCCGGCGTCGTGCACGTCGATGCCGAGGTAGTGACCAAGATTGTGCATGTAGAACTGCATGTACTTCTTTTCTTTGATTAGCTTCTTCGGATCGCCCTTCAGCAAGCCAAGCTCGACCATGCCTTCGGTGAGCAGCTCGATCGAATGCGTCTTGAGATCTTCCAGGCGCACCCCGGGACGCACCATGTCAATGCACGACTTCTGAGTTTTCAGCACGAGATCGTAAATCTCGCGTTGCGCATCAGTAAACTTGCCGTTAATCGGAAATGTGCGCGTAATGTCCGATGCGTAGCCTTTGTATTCCGCGCCGGCGTCGAGCAGCAGCAAATCGCCATCCTTCAGCTCGTCCTTGTTGTCGATGTAGTGAAGAATCGTGGCGTTTCCGCCGGCCCCCACAATCGAAGTGTAGGACGAGCCGGATGCGCCGGCCTTGCGAAAGTAGGCTTCCACCATCGCCTCGACTTCGTACTCCATCATGCCGGGGCGCGCCGCCTTCATCACTTCCGTGTGCGCTTCGGCAGCGATGTCCGCCGCGCGTTGCATGATCTCGATCTCTTCGCGAGATTTCAGCACGCGCATCTCGTGCAGAATGGTGGTGGGATCGATGATGGTGGTTGGCGGCTCGAATGGTTTGCGATTACTCTCGCGCATTAACGTAAGCTGCCGAATGATCTTCTGATCGATTCCCGAATCCGTATGGCCAAACGCGTAATAGAGCACCCGAGGGCCGTCGAGGATTTCCGTCAGCTTCGCGTCGAACTGATCGATCGTAAACGCTTCGTCGGCGCTGTAATCGCGCTGGGCGCCTTCGACGCCGGCTCGATAGCCGTACCAAATTTCCTGATCCAAGTCGCGCGGGCGGACGAATAATGTGAACTTTTTCTCGCCCGAAGGCGCGATGACCGCAATTGCCTCCGGCTCTTCGAATCCAGTCAAATAAAAGAAGTCCGAATTCTGGCGATAACGATAGTTCGTGTCGTGCGAACGCACGGCTTCGCGCGCGGCTGGAATGATGGCCACGGAATCTTTTTCGATACGACGCATGAATTCCTTCAATTGCGGTTTGATCATGGTTCTCCTCGGTCTGGAAAATTGAATCGGCATTGTAGCCGAGTCAGAAGGCGCTGCGGTAGCGCGCGAATTCAGGACCGCCTGCGGTAGCGGGCGGTTAAACTCACTGTAAAGGCCAGCCCGCCTCAAATAAAGATCAACCAGCCGCTATCGCAGGTGGTTCTGACATGCGATAATCCGCGCATGGCCCAGAGCATCCCAGCCAAAGCCGAAGCTCCCGAAATCATTTCACGTGATCCCGCAACCGGAGAAGAGATCGGTCGCGTGCCTTTGACGCTGCCGGAAGAGGTCGCGCGCGCCGTCGATCGCGCACGCGCTGCACAAGCGGTGTGGGCCGCAACCTCATATCGCGCTCGCGGACGAATCATCCTGCGCGCGCGCAAAATCATTCTGAGCGAGCTCGACGAAATCGCTTTGCTCAATTCGCGCGAGACGGGCAAGCCCGTGGCGGAAGCGATCGCGATGGAGATGGCGCCCGCGCTCGATCTCATGCAGTACTTCGCGCGCAAAACCGAAGGCTTACTGCAACGCGAGCGCATCAACATCGGCTTGTATGGCTGGCTTGGTCGCACTTCGTACCTCGTTTACAAGCCCGTCGGCGTGGTCGGAATCATATCGCCTTGGAATTTTCCGTGGGCCACACCGCTCGCTGAAGTGGTCATGGCGCTGATGGCCGGTAACGCTGTCGTGCTAAAGCCAAGCGAACTAACACCACTGACCGGCCTAAAGATCAATGACGTGCTTGAACGCGCGGGACTGCCCGACGGACTGCTGCAAGTCGTGACCGGTGACGGGTCGACGGGCGCCGCGCTGATTGGCGCAGGCGTCGACAAGATCATGTTCACCGGCAGCGTCGCCACCGGCCGTCGCGTCGCGGAAGCCGCCGCCAACTACTTAATTCCGGTCGTGCTGGAGCTTGGCGGCAAAGACCCCACGATTGTTTTGGAAGACGCGGACATTGAGAACGCCGCCCGCGGTTCCGTGTGGGGCGCTTTCGCAAATTGCGGCCAGTCGTGCGCGGCCCTCGAACGCTGCTACGTTCACGAGCGTATTGCCCAAAACTTCATTGACGCGGTAGTGGCCGAAACCAGGCGATTACAGCAGAGCGGTGACAAGCAGGGCGACCTCGGGCCAATGAGCAGCGAGCAGCAACTACGGATAGTCGAGCGGCACGTTTACGAAGCGACCGCGCACGGCGCCGTCGCCTTGACCGGTGGTGAAAGAAAGTCAGACTCCACTGGACTTTTCTTTCCGCCGACGGTTTTGACGAACGTAAATCACGAAATGGCTGTGATGCGTGAAGAGACATTCGGTCCGGTGCTGCCAATCATGACTTTCAAGACCGATGACGAAGCTGTGCGCCTCGCGAACGACAGCGTTTACGGTTTGACCGCGAGCGTGTGGACAAACGATCTGGCGCGCGGCAAACGAATCGCGGAACAGATTGACGCCGGCACAGTAATGATCAATGAAGTGCTTTACATTCACGCCGTAGCGCAAACACCTTGGGGTGGCGTAAAGCAGAGCGGCTTCGGACGCACCCACGGACGCGCTGGGCTGCTCGAGTTAGTGAATCAACAGCACATTCACGTGAATCATTTCACCTCTATTCCAGATGTTTGGTGGTTCAACTACACACCCAGCGCCGGCAAACTGTTCCGCGGACTGGCACGCAGATTTGCGTCAGGCTCAATCCTCCAAACTCTCCTCGTGCTGCCGCAGATGATTCGCCGCTGGCGTGAAAAGCGATAGGCCACCGCGCTCACAATTTAAACCTCCACAATGTGCCGATGATGTGCAGATCGCCCGGGCGGCTCCGTCCGTCATTCTGTCGCATGTAATAAAGCTCAAGCGTGAGATGTTTGTTGAAAGCGTGATTCGCACCGATGGCCGCGCGGTTGCGCACCCAGTCCTTTAAGCTCCGATCGTAAAAAACTTCGTCTGAGATAAACCAATTGAATTTGTGCTTTTTGATTTGAAACGGATGTTCCACTCGCACGCGATTGCGATAGCGCCACGCGTCAACTTGCGGCTCGCGCCAGCGATGCTCGAACCAGTTGCGATCACTTAGAGTGAATTTGCCGAAGGGCTTTTGCAAAGTCGGGCCGAAGATCACTCGTAACTCATGCTCTCGGCGCCCAAACGGCAGCTTGGCTTCACGACCGAAGACCGCTTCAGTAAGCGTAACGTATTTATTCAGCTTGTAATTAAAACCAAAACCAAAACGTTCATCGACCGGTGTGGTCAGATTGTCACCCAAGCGCAGCGTGCCCAAAAGAACGAAATCAACTTTCTTGGTCATTGGAACCGTGAACTGCACGTCGTTCCAACTTTGCGCGTCGGTTTCCGGCACCCGTAGTTGCGCGGGTGCGCGCACAACACACACGGCCATAAAGATCGTTGACCAAAACAGAGGTTTCATCAGTGTTTACCTTTGTCTTGCGAGCGTGTAATTGGGCAAGAGGCTAAATGAGGTAAGGCCAACCGCGACGCGGTCACCGGTTTTATAACGGGTCGTGTTCGCTTCGGGTTTCGGGCGAGTGGCCATAATAGGGACGCCGACCATTTTCTCGGGAGTGTTGATTGTTACCTGATAAAGCGGGGCTGTGAGTTCGCCAGTTTGCGGTCGATGCGCTAAGTCCAGACGCACGTTCAAACGCTCGTAAGATCCGACGAAGCTGACTTCCTCGATCACTCCATTAGCCAAACGACGACAAGTCTCAGGGAGGTTTGCATCAGGACTGAGACAGACGTCTTCGGGTCGAAAGACCAGCTTGACGGATTGGCCATCGCGAAATCGTCGCGTTTCCTTTTCGGCCGGCAGTCGCGCCGTGCCAATCTCCACGCTGCCGCGCGTGACGACGCCCAGCAATAAGTTCGCCGCGCCCAGAAATGTCGCCACGTATTCGGTAGCTGGATGGTTGTAGACATCGTCAGGCGTACCGACCTGTTCGAGATGTCCTTCGTTAAGCACCGCAATCCGATCGCCCAGTTCAAGCGCCTCTTCCTGATCGTGCGTGATGAAGATGGATGGCACCTTCACCTGTTTTAGAAGCGCACGAATTTCGCGACGCAAGTGAACGCGGGTTTGTGCATCCAACGCTCCGAACGGCTCGTCAAACAAAAGCACCTGCGGCTTGTAAGCCAGCGTGCGCGCAATGGCCACCCGTTGTTGCTGACCGCCGGAAAGCTGCCAGGGATATTTCTTGCGATGCTTTTCAAGCTGCACCAACTCGATCAGCCGATCGACCGTCTCGCGGCGCTCCTTGCGCCGACGATGACGAATCTTCAAACCATAGGCGATGTTCTTCTCAACCGTCATGCGCGGAAATAGTGCGTACGATTGAAAGATCACCCCGACGCCACGTTCGCGCGCAGGCAAATCGGTCACGTCTTTGCCGTGCAAAATCACGCGTCCCGTATCCGGCTGTTCAAGTCCGGCGATGATGCGAAGGATGGTCGTCTTGCCGCTTCCCGACGCGCCGAGAAGCACCAGCGACTCACCCTCCGCAACGTCGAAGCTGACGTCGTCGAGCACCGGAACTTTCTTGAAGCGCTTGCTAATACTACGCACGCTGGCCGCGACGCCGGTTTTTTCCGCGCGTTCAGGCGCCCACGAGATGTGTGGATCGTCGGGAACCAATTTCATTTGCGGCTTCATGCTTCCTGTGTCTCGAACTCCAGCCAATCGCGCGCAAAGAACAGCACGCTAAAAATCACAAACGACAAAAGCGCGAGGACGATCGCGATCGCATTAGCCGCTTCAATTTGTCCTTCGTTGAACTTGGCGAAAATGTACAGCGGCGCTGTCTGAGTGCGCAAAGCAAGATTTCCGGAAACGAGAATCGTCGAGCCGAACTCACCCACCGCGCGCGCAAACGTCAAGAGCGCGCCCGATACGATTGCGCCGCGCAAACTTGGTAGTGTTACATGCCAGAATGTCTGCCAACGAGTTGCTCCGATTGTCGCCGAAGCCTCTTCGAGCGAGCGGCTCATGGTGTCAAAGACAGGCTTGATCACGCCGAATGCCAGCGGAAAAGTGACGAAAATGTTCGCCAGGATAATGGCGTAAGGGGTGAACATTACTTGCACGCCTTGCGGATTCAGCAAGCGTCCGAGCGTGCCGTATGGTCCCCACAACAAGAGCAAAGCGAAACCAGCAACGGCTGTCGGGATCGCGGTGGGCAAGGAGATCGTGACGATGACCGCATTGCGTCCCCAGAAGTCGTGCCGCGAAAGCACGTACGCGGCCAACAAGCCGAAGACCACATTGAACACAGTCGCCCAAAAACTCGTCACCAGCGAAAGCTTCAGCGCGAAGATCGCTTCCGGCGCCGTTAACGATGACCAAAACGCGCCAAGGCCCTTGCTCGTTCCGTAGATGAAAATGGACAGTAGCGGCAGGAACACGAGCGGCAACATGATGACGAGCACGACACCAATACTGACCGGGCGCGCCACGTCGTAACCGCGAACATGTCTGACCGCTGTGAGTTTCATTGAACCGTTTTTCCCTAGCCCAGGCGTTCACGCACGGGCTATGGAAATCATTTCCTGCTTTGTACCTGATTCCGAAAGATGCCTTCAATGACGTCCGGATAGGCTTTGTCCCAGCCGCCAAAATAGTCAACTGTGAACGGGTACTTAATGGTTGCGAGTTCCTTGTTTTCCTGATTCAGCGCGTCGTTGGTGCTGGATCTGAAATTGAATTTCACGAAAGCCTTTTGCGCTTCTTCGCTGAACAAATAGTTCACAAATGCGTCGATCACCGGACGATCCGCAGAAGAGACATTGCGGTCGATGACTACAATCGGATGCTCGCTGAAGATGGTCGCCTCGGGCACGACAATTTCAGCATCAGCATTTGCGTTTGCCTGCTTCATCAGCAAGGCGTCAAGTTCGTATGTGATCAACGCATCCCCATTGCCAAGCTCGAACGTGGTTCGCGCTTCACGCGCCGAAGCCGGTGTCGAGAAAACGTTCTTCCAAATCGCCTGCAACGTTTGCAACGCACGCGCCCGAAAGGCTTCATTTGACTGTTCCATCTTTGCCTCTTCGGACTTTTTGAGCTCTGAACCGTAGATCGCCAGGATAGACCATTGCGCGCCTCCGGAGCTGATCGGATCCGGGTGAATCAGCTTCACGCCGGGCTTCGCGAGGTCAGCGAAATCATGAATGCCTTTCGGATTTCCGCGGCGCACGATGATGACAAATGGCGTTTTGTTCACGATTCCCTTTTGTGGCAGCGTGTGCCAGTCGGCAGTGATAAACCCCTTCTCTTTCAATCGTTGTGGATCGCGGTCGATTGAGAAGATACCAATCTGGGCTTTCACGCCTTGCAGAATCTGATTCGTAATTGTTTCGGAACCGGCGAAGGATGAAGTGAAGTGCACATCGGCGCCGTGCTCGCTCTTCCACTTCGCGGAGAAGGCCGGGTAAATGGCTTTTTCCAGCGGCTCTTTCATCACTGAAAATCCATACAGAGTGATGTTGACCGCTCCGCCGGATTCCGTCGGACTCTGTGGCAAACAGGCACTGAACGCCAAAAGCGCCAGTAAGAGCATCGCCAGAACGGCAGTGAGACGACGAGTCCGTGACATTCAAACCTCCCGTCGTGTAAGCAACGCAGGCACTTGCCGCGTCAAACACAACGTGCGCGCGCAGCAAGCATTCGGAACAAGGAAACGGGGGTTACTTGATTTTGCTTGGGGTGAACTTTAGGATGACTGACTCGATTTGTGCAAGATATTTTCCGGCGTGAGAAAACTGTGACAGATTTGTTTGGAAAATGGATGCGGGCGCGTGAAATAGCGCACACAAAACGCGACGATAACCGCGTTGTGCGGCCATTTGCATGGGGACTTGAGCACGTCGTCGATCATGTGAACGGCGGCGATCCCCGCATGGTTTTATCGCGACATTCGGTTCAGGCAATGGCGGCGAGTGACGAGTTCTACGAGTTGCCGGCAATCTCGGATTACAAACTCGATGAAGTGCGCCCTCTGTCACGTTCGGGTTTCGCCGGTGTGCTCACCTGGACCAGTGCCGTTCACACGCCTTCGCCCGAAAATAATGTCGCGCGAGCCCGGCTTTTTCGGCCGCAGCGCGAACGAAAGAACAAACCGCGGGCCGCTGTGCTCGTCCTGCCACAATGGAACGCGCAGCCCGACAGTCACGTGGAAGCTTGCCGCATCTTCAACGGAATCGGGATGACCGCGCTGCGTCTGACGATGCCGTATCACGAAGAGCGGCGGCCGCCGGAGCTTGAGCGCGCCGAACATCTGGTAAGTTCAAACATCGGCCGCACTATTCAATCGATGCGTCAAGCAGTTCTCGACGCGCGCGCCGCAGTGAGGTGGCTCAAAGAACAAGGGTTCGAACGCGTCGGCGTGCTGGGCACGAGTATCGGGTCGTGCACAGCGTTCCTGACGTTCGCACACGAACCGGACATCAATGTGGGCGTGTTCAATCATGTGTCGGGTTACTTCGCCGACGTCGTTTGGCAAGGTATCTCGACTCACCACGTGCGGCAAGGAATTGAACCGGTGTTGACGCTTGCGGAGTTGCGCGAGTTTTGGCGACCAATTAGTCCCTTTCCCTTCATTCCACGCTTGTTGACAATGAAGCCACGGCCAATGCGCTTCATCGCCGCGAAATACGATCTGACTTTTCCGGTCGATCTTTCGCGCGCGGTGATTGATGAAGTGCGACGGCTCGGAATCGATCTCGACGTGGTCTGGTTACCGTGTGGCCACTACACAACCGCAGAACTTCCGTGGAAAGCGATCGACGCGTGGAAGATCGCTACGTTCATGCGCAAGCATCTGTAGGGCCGCAACGGATAAATGCCCCATCCATCAACACGTCCCAAAGACGCTGAATCACTCATTGAGCTCCACGAGCAACTCCTCTTTCGCCGCGCCTATCCCCGCAACCAAAGCGAACTCACCCGCACCGAAAACCAACTGAAACGGACGGAGTCGCACGTCGACCGCTTTAATCGGGCCGCCCTGGATCTCTCGCCGCTTGACGCTCCCGAAGTCTCCGGAATCGCGGGCACAAGCGTCACCAGCAACTTCAGTTATGTGTTGGTGCGCTGGCTAGTGTCGAAGTTTCCGAACGAGGTAACAATTGATTGGGATTGGTTCGACAGCGAAGACCAGTTCGGCGCGACGATGCGCCGATTTCTGCCGTTGCTCGAAGAAGACGCGATGGTCGAGGCACACGTGCCGTATCGAGAATGGTTGAACTCGGCGCGTGGCCGTCGAAACGAAGTTACCTGGATCATCGAAAGATTCGAGTCACTGCCGCTTAGTGAGTGCCAAAAAGCTGAACTGTACGATTCGCTGAAGCTGCACGTGACCTGGCAGTTTGGATGGCGCTCTTCACGGACAGGCATGAGACTGCCGGCGCGTAAGACTTTCTTCCACGATGAGCCGCTGATTAAGCGACGCGACGTCTCGCTGGTCGATGAACTCAACTCGCCTGCGATTCCTGTAAAAAAATTATCCCGCGCGGAAGGTGAGAAGGCGCTCGATCTTGCGCGCGAGACTTCAGCGGTGCGATATCGAGAGCTGCACGGGTTCACGTATGGCGATCCTTCACGGGTGGTGAAGGCGGATTTAGGCCGCGGAACCGAAGCTTTCTTCGCCGGTGTTCCGCCTGGGCATCGCCTGCCCTTGCGCGCTTATCATGCGGCAATGATCTTCAAGAACGGTGTGCCGGTGGCTTACTTCGAAGGGCTTTCGCTGTTCGAACGGATGGAGAGCGGTTTCAACCTTTATTACACGTTTCGCGAAGGCGAAACGGCGTGGCTCTACGCACGCATCCTGCGGCTCATGCGTCAACTGCTGGGAGTCATTGTCTTTTCAATCGATCCTTATCAGGTGGGACACGAGAATGAAGAAGGCATCGAGTCCGGCGCCTTCTGGTTTTATCGTAAGCTTGGCTTTCGTCCGGTCAAGCCCGAGCTATTGAAATTAACCTTGGCTGAAGAGAAAAAGATGGCAACTGATCCTGGCCATCGGACGAGCGCGCGAACCTTGCGTAAGCTGGCATCAGGCCACATGCTTTTCGAAATGCCCGGAAAGGAATCGCGTGAATGGGATCGATTTGAAGTGCGGAACATTGGCCTCGCAGTGCAACGGCGCATGGCGAGCGAATTTGGCGGCGATCCTGACAAGCTTCTTCGCTACACTTCACAGTTCGCTGAAGCAAAGCTTGGTGTGAGTCCGTTACGAGATGAAAACCAACTAAAGCTCTTCAACGATCTCGCAATCGCATTGTCCACGGCGACGGATGTCAGACACTGGTCTGAGGATGAAATAAAATCAGTCGCCAGAATCTTTCTTGCCAAAAGCGGCGCCGGCGAAACTCAGTACCTCAAACAAATGCAAAAGCACGCATTACTGCGTGCTTCGCTGATCAAACTTGGTTGTCGCCGAAGTAACTAGATCGGCGAGAGTTCGAGCACCCGATTCAAGTCACGATACAACTCGTTGTAATACCGCAGCGAAACGCCCAGCACTTCAGGCATTCGTGCGATATCGTCCGGGTTCACCACCAAATTCGCGTTGTGCAAAAACGCCGCGTGCAAATCCATCGTGCGCACGTTCGGCGTTACGTAAACCAGGAAAAGGCGACGACGCTCCGAGGGTTGCATCAACTTCACTTCTCTGGTGACAAAAGCGAAACCCTGCTCGACCAGATCAAACTCACCGTCCAAAACGACTACATCAATTCGATCTTCGCGCATGCGACCTAATGCTTCGGCCGTGTTTTCAGCGACGAAGACTTCATAATCGCGTTCGACCAGCCCGTTCGCGATTTCGGTGCTGCGTTCTGGATCTACACAAACCAGCGCTTTGCGGCGGTTCCACGCCGGTCGTTTTAAAGCCGCTGATTTTGGCGCGGGGCTGTCAGCGTGTCGTAACACTTCCGCCAACAACTTCACGACGTCGTTTGGCGAGGTCGCTGATGCTTCGGCGACTTCCGCCTCTACATTAGCCGGCTTAAAAGGCGCGGCGATTGGCGGCCGCTCAAACGGAGACGCCTCACCAGGCGGCGGCGTCACCTCTGCGGGGAGAGTTAACCCACCACTATCATTGTCTGACGGAACCGCAGACTTTATTTCGATTCGGCTTTGACACTTCGGACAACGCAGCTTGAACGAGTGCGGCGGCAGCTTGCTTTTGTCCAGTTGCAGACGCGCTTTGCAGTTTGAGCAGATAACCACCATGAGTTTAGTTAGTCGGTCAGGCTGAAGGCGGGCATCGTAGAAACTGGCTCAGCGATAATCCCGTCATTCTGGTTCCGAATGAAGTCGTCCGAAGATGTGAGACCCCTGAGAGAGAGCAACAAATTGTTTTGATTAGTCGCAAAGGCCAATCCGTCATCGAACGAAACAACCTTGCGCTCAATGTAACCTTTGATTACGGTATCAAAGTCCTGCATCCCGTCGAGCTTGCCATCACGCATCGCGTCAAGCAGTGACTTGCCTTCAGTCTCGCCATTTTCGATGTATTCGCGCGTGCGCGGCGTCGAACGCAGTATTTCGACCGCGGCGATTCGTCCGCGAAAATCCACGCGCGGAATCAGGCGCTGCGAAACAATGTAGCGGAAAGTCTGCGCCAAACGCGTGCGAATCACCGCTTCTTCATTCTTCGGATATAAACCGATGATGCGATCGATTGTCTTCGAAGCATCGATGGTGTGCAGTGTCGAAAGGACCAGGTGACCGGTCTCTGCCGCTTCGAGCGCGATCTCAGTCGTCTCATAGTCACGCATCTCGCCGATGAGAATCACTTTGGGCGCTTGTCGCAGCGCGGCCCGCAAAGCCGACGGAAAATCTTTAGTGTCGTGTCCGACTTCGCGTTGATTGATCGTCGAGTTCTTGTGCGAATGCAGGTACTCGATCGGATCTTCGATGGCGACGACGTGGTAATGCTTTGTTTCGTTAATGATGTCGATGACCGCCGCAAGGGTTGAGCTCTTGCCTGAACCCGTCGGCCCGGTGATCAGTACGAGACCGTTGCGCAGCTCGGCAATCTCGGAAAGTTGCGAAGGAAGATTCAGCGAAGTGAGCGTCGGGATGTCGGTGGGAATAACGCGCATCACAATTGAATACACACCGCGCTGCTGAAAAATGTTGCAGCGGAAGCGTGCGCGCGAAGGCAGCGAATAACTCAAATCTGCAGTGCCCGTCTTGACCAGCTTGTCGGCTGCCTCAGGGTTGTCGTGCAGCAGCGTCATGGCAATGATCTCGGTTTGATAGGGCGTGAGCTTCTGAAGTCCGAGCGGTTGCACCGGCGTCAGCTTTCCGTTGATTTCGACCTGCGGTAGCTGGCCGACAGAGAAATTCAGGTCGCTGATCTTGTCAGAAACCAGCAACATGCGCTCGATGATAGGCGGCAGATCGAAGAAGCTCATGCCGAAAGATGCTCCATGAGTGACGGTTTAAGAAGTCTCAAAACTGGCGAGTGAGGTAAATCGAAGTGGCCGCGAAACGCGGCAACCCATTCTCGCTGATGACACGAGAAAAACGCAAGCAAAAAGTGTTTTGCGCTGACTGAGAACGTTAATCATGCGCGTCGGAAAGCATTAGCCTGAGTTTTTCGGCGATTTTGCTGGGTTCTTTTAGCAGATCTGAGATTACAGCTACCGAATCAGCGCCTTTGGCTAAGGCGCTACTGAAGTTTTCCGCTGTGACGCCCCCGATGGTAACAAGCGGAATCTCGGCCAGTAGAGTTTTCACTTCGCGCAAACGATCTAAGCCAACGACAGGCTCGTGATCGCGTTTCGTGCGCGTGTCAAAGACGGGGCCGAAGGCAACGTAATCAACGGGAAGCGTTGCGGCGAACTCCACCTGCGCAATGTTGTGCGTCGAGAAGCCGATCATGACCTGCGGACCCAACAGTGCTCGGGCAGCCTCGACCGGCAGGTCCGCCTGGCCGAGATGCACACCGTCCGCATCAACCGCCATCGCAATGTCTACGCGGTCGTTGATGACGATTCGGACGTTGTTTCGTCTCGCGACGGCCAGCGCTGCTTCCGCATCACGAACAAAGTCTTTCGGCGCGCCGTGCTTGTCGCGCAATTGAACTAGGGTTGCGCCTCCATCAATTAAGCGCTTTACCTGTTCAGTGTGCGACAATCCGGAGACGGCTCTATCGGTAATCGGATATATTCTTGGTAAAGAAATCGGCATGTCCAACTCATCATCTGACAAACCGTCTGAATCGAAAAGGCGGCGACTTGAGCAGTCGAATCACGACGGATCGAAGCCAGAAGAACAATCAGGTTATTACTACGACGACGCGACTGGGTATGAGATTTACGAAGACGAAGATGATGAAGAGGAAACCCAGGACTGAGCCGGTGCCTTTTTTATTTAAAGGCTGCCGGTCTGTCGCAGGGCCTCATACAAAACGATCGCGACGGCATTAGCGAGATTCAGGCTCCGCACTTTAGGATTCAGCATCGGTATCGTCACGCAATTCCCCCAGTTGCTCTTTAGAAGATCCTCCGGCAAGCCGCGCGTTTCTCTTCCAAAGACGAGGCAGTCACTTAAATTGAAGTTCCAGTTGAAACATGACAACCGCGCTTTCGTCGTGAAGTAAACCAGGCGCGCTTCGGGGACAGTTGTTTGCAACTCATGCAGGTCGCGGTGACGCTGGAGTTCAACTTCAGGCCAGTAATCCAGACCGGCTCGTTTCACCGCGCGCTCATCCATGCGAAAACCGGTAGCCCCGACGATGTGCAGCGGTGTGTTCGTTGCCGCACACAACCGCGCAATGTTGCCGGTGTTCTGCGGGATTTCCGGTTCGACTAAAACAACCCGAAGCATTTGTGCTCACCTTCCGAGCGGCCAGTGTACGAAGGCGGGATTATTTCGCCAACTATAGCGATGTTGGCACCGCGGGGCGACGCGTAGGTTTCGCAGGAACGGCACGAGCGGCAATTGATTGAGATGCAGGTGGTACTGAAGCCTTGGGCTGAGCGCTCAATTCCCTGCGCCCATCGCGCGCATCTTGTTGGCAAGTTGTTCAGCTTCTTTCGTAAATCGCGGCGATTGGCACTCTGAAACGAGTTGCTGATACTCCTTCAGTAATTCATGCGCTAGGGCACGCTTGCCCGCCGCATCTTCATGCTGCCCTTGCTTTTCCAATCGGGCAGCGTTTTCTAAGACAACTTCAATGTAAGTCGGTCCCAGCCAGAGCCGGCTAACGCGCGACTCGGTTGGCGCCAGCAGATCAGCCGCGGCCGCACACGTCTCTTCTGCTTTGTCCCATTCGCCACGATAGACATAAACCAGCGCGAGGCATCGCAGACTTTCAAAATGCATATAAAACAAGCCGGGCGCGTCGCTCGCTGCTAATGCCTGCTGCGCGGTCTCGAGCGCCACGGTCAGCAGGCTCCGGCCTTCGTCGGTATCGCCACCCAAACGCGCGCCTTTCGCGGCCAGCGAGACCGCGTAGTCTGCTTTGAGGAGCAACAGAACACGTCGCTCGCCAATCGTCTCAGCCAGAGTGATGCCTTCAGTGTACTCGCGTTCGGCGCGCTCAAATTCACCAAGCAGAAACGAGCTGAGGCCGGCGGCAAAAGTGGTCCAGGCGCGTCGCTCGCGCGAATGAATTCTCTCGGCAATAGCACGTTCACGGAGCGCATTATCGACAGAGGCGGCGTAATGACCAGTGTGAATCGCGTTCTCGGCAAGGAACTCAATACCCGCCGCCTCGGCAAACGCCACGTTATGCCGCTCGCCAAAATCGATGGCGCGCTGCGCCCATGCGTTGGAATCGTCGTAAAGACCGTAATGTTGATACGCGCCGGCCAGGTACGTATAAACCTGGCTGATGATCGGTGCGGCAAATGTCGAGACAGAGTCTGCTGCCGTAAAGGGCGCGACCAATTCGGCGGCGCGGTTCAACAGGTCGATTGCCTGACGATGACGGGCCGCCAGATGGTGAAATCGCGCTTCGTTGGATATGGCATTGGCCGTCTCTAGCGGTTCCTTTTCGGGATCGAGAACTTTAAGCGCTTCGTGAAGATATTTGATGCCCCGCTGATCGCCAGTGGTTACCAGTGAACCGGCCACCTCCGTTTGCAGACGCGCGCGCACATGCGGATCTTCAGTCAGAGCCATGGCCCGTTCGAAGTGCTCACCCGCAGCAATCGATTCGCTGTGCATTAGGTACGTCTTGCCGATCGCTTCTTCAAGCTCGACCTGGTCTTCGATCAGACCGAGCGCTTCCGCGCAATCGCGAGCACGACTGTAGGCGGCGATGGCTTCATCGAACGCGAATACCTTCTCGGCAGCAGCGGCTGCTTGCGTCGCATACGTCAGTCCACGTTCGTAATCACCCGCCTGGATGTAGTGATAAGCAAGCCGCTCAACGGCGCAGGCGGAAGTCACTCCGTGACGATCGGTCTCGCATGGGACTCCGCGCCGCTCCAGACCTTCCGCCGCATGTCGATGCAGGCGCCGGCGGCGAATCGGATTGAGCTCTTCGTAAAGCACTTCGCGAATCTTGTCATGCGTGAACGTGAACGATTCAGTGCCGCTCGTGTTGATTAATTGCGCAGTGGTGGATTCATCCAGCGCGTCGAGCAGAACGTCTTCAGAAAGGTTCTCGGCCGCGGCTTGCAGCTCCTCAAAGCTGAACGTCTTGCCGAGCACCGCAGCGACCCTCAGCACGTCATTCGTTTGATCGCTGACGCGATCCAGACGACTGCCGATTGCTTCTTTTACGCTTTGCGGAATCACCAGCTCGCCGACATCACAACGCTTCCACCGGCCACTCTCGCGCCGCACTGAGCCCTGTTCAATCAACGCCTTGAGCACTTCTTCGATAAAAAACGGATTGCCTTCCGTCTCGCGATGAACCGCTTCGCCGAAATCAGCGCTGACGCTTTCGCCCAAGAGCGCACTTAGCTGCTCGTTCGTCTCGGCAATTTCAAAACGGCGCAGCGTGATGCGCGTAACCAGACGTTCGCGATTCCAATCCAGCAACGCGCGCGAAAGCGGATGCGCACGATCGAGTTCTGTTTCGCGATAGCAGCCGACCATCAAGGCGCGCTCTTCACGCATCTGACGCAGCAGATGCGTCAGCAACCAAAGCGTGCCGCGGTCAGCCCAATGGAGATCGTCCGCGTAGAACAGCAGTCCTTTACTGCGCGCCAGATTCGAGAGCACCTGAACGACTGCATCGAAGAACAACAGCCGCTCTTCGTGCGGGGCCAGCTCAGGCCGCTCCGGAAAAGGACCCAGACGTGTTTCTATCTCAGGCGCTAGTTTCGCGATTTGCGGCGCGTCGTCACCAAGAACCGCGCGAAGCTTCTCGTCATCCTTCTCTTCGCGAACGAATCGGCGAAACGCTTCCACAAACGGCAGATACGGCGTGGTCGCCTCGTACTCGTAGCAACCGCCGGTGAGCACCACGGCGCCATCAACTGCTGCCTGAATCGTGAGTTCGCGGGCCAGTCGCGTCTTGCCGGCGCCGGGCTCGCCACTCAATAAAACCGCGTGCCCGTGACCATCGAGCGCGCGTTGCCAGAGTTGGCGCGCCTCAGCCAGTTCAGTGGCGCGGCCAATCAAGCGACCACGCGACAGCGCGTCGAGAATCGCGACCGCCGGCGCCGCCTCCGCGTCACCTTCGAGAGAAGGTTCGTCAAGACACGTTCGTAACGCGGCCGCAACTTCCGTTGCGGTTTGAAAACGCGCCGCGGGATTCTTTTCAAGCAGTCGCAGGATTAGGACTTCGAGAGCGCGCGGAACGTCTGATCGCAAAACGCGTGGCGGAACCGCGGGCGCGTGCACGTGCTGCGATACAACAGCCAGCGGATCATTGCCTTTGAATGGCACGCGGCCAGTCGTCAGCTCGTAGAGCAACACCCCGAGTGCATACAAATCCGTACGTGCATCTACGTCCTGGCCGAGCGCCTGCTCGGGGGCCATGTATGAAGGCGTACCCAACACGAGTCCCGCACGCGAAATGCGCGCGCCCTGTCCCGGCAAGGCCAACCCAAGGTCCGCGAGCTTGACCGATTGACCAGTCGCCGACACCAGCACGTTGTCAGGTTTCAGATCGCGATGAATGATATGGTTTGCGTGAGCATGCTCGAGCGCGGCGCAAATCTGTAGTCCGAGTTCGACGATCTGCGAGAGTCCAGTCGGCGGAGTGCTGCTGAGGCTTGGCCCTTCGACCAACTCCATCACAAAAAACGGCAAGCCGTTGGCCTCGCCCACGTCGTAAACCGAAACGATGTGCGGATGATTCAATGCGGCAGCGGCCCGGGCTTCTCGAATCAGCCGTTCGCGCGCATCGCCGGAAGAATTCTCAGAAATGACCTTGACGGCGACGCGACGGTGCAGCTCGAGATCCGTCGCGCGATACACGACCCCCATGCCGCCGCGACCGATCTGCGAATCCAGGCGATAACGTCCGCGCAGAACATCACCCGAAGAGATAGTCACGCGCG
>Ga0207675_100002651_pt1 | contig 17653 bp, 15 predicted proteins | sample KBSSwiS42_FD_184305 | JGI IMG/M metagenome (GOLD analysis project Ga0207675, IMG submission 184305) | Switchgrass rhizosphere microbial communities from Kellogg Biological Station, Michigan, USA - KBS Switchgrass S4-2 (SPAdes) (version 2) | ecosystem: Host-associated > Plants > Roots >... | reverse complement strand
CCACCCATCCACACCTATGCCTTCGACTGCGGTGGCCTGACCCTGGCCGGGTCACCAGCCTTCGACGGCGCTCCCGTCGCGTACGCCCCCCGGCGAACTGTCCTGGACAAGCTGCTCGTCGATGCAGCAAGGGAGGCGGGAGCCGAAGTCCGCGAAGGTTTCAGCGCCGACGCCGTGCTCTCTGCCGAAGGCGGGGTTGTCGGGATCCGTGGCCGCGATGGACACGGTCGAACGGTCGTGACGAAGGCGCGGGTCGTAGTCGGCGCGGATGGACGGCATTCGCTCGTCGCCCGGACTGTCGCGCCGGAGCAGTACCACGAAAAGCCGCCGTTGCTCGCGGGCTATTACGCGTACTGGAGCGGACTGCCTATGGACGGGCGATTCGAGACATACGTGCGCCCGAATCGGGGATTCGCCGCGTGGCCGACCAACGACGACCTGACCCTGGTTATCGCGGCGTGGCCCTACCGGGAGTTCGAGGTGAACCGCACGGACATCGAAGGCACCTTTCGAAAGACGCTTGCTCTCGCCCCGGCCTTCGCCGAGCGCGTCGACGCCGGCCTGCGCGAATCACGGTTCTTCGGCGGAGTGGTCCGTAACTACTTCCGGAAGCCGTACGGACCGGGCTGGGTGCTGGTCGGAGACGCCGGGTACGACCGAGATTTCATTACCGCCCAAGGCATTCAGGACGCCTTTCGTGACGCCGAGCTCTGCGCCGCCGCCCTGAACGATTCCCTGTCGGGTGCACGGACGTTCGAGGCCGCGATGGACGACTACCAGTCTGCCCGCGACGGGCAGGCACTCCCGATGTACGAATTCACCTGCCAGCTCGCCACCCTCGAACCTCCGCCACCTGAGCTGGCGAACCTGCTCGGCGCGATGCGTGGCAATCAGGACGCGATAGACGGATTCGCAAAGCTCAACGCGGGTGTCATGTCCCCGGTCGAGTTCTTCTCGGACGAGAATGTCGGTCGCATTGTTGACAGCGCGCGAGCTGAGCTTTCGTAGCCGCGGTTATCGATCCAGAACAGCCTCAGCCTCGATGGTGATCGTGACCTTGTCGCTGACGACGACTCCGCCGCCTTCGATGGCCGCGTTCCAATTGAGGCGAAATCGCGGCGGTTGATCTCCGCGGTTGCGCTGAAGACGGAGCGGACGCCGCCGTACGGATCCGGCCCGAAGCCGGTCCGGCGGCCGCCTTTGGGACCGCAGAGCGGGGTAGCCGTAGTCAAGCGCGGGCGGCCCAGTCGGCGAGCCGGCGTTGGCGATAGCGCCGCTCCGGTGCCGTCAGCTCGCCGGTGAGCGCAGCGGTCGTGGCTTCGACGGCTTCCGCGTACCGGCCCTGCCGGGCCAGCAGCTCCCCCCGAACGGCGTGCCAGCGAGGGCTCGGCGCAATATTCGTCAACGCGGCCAGGCCGGCGTCGGCTCCGGCTGCCTCAGCCACCGCCACTGCCCGATTCAGCTCAACCGCGCCGCTCGGTGCCACGCCCAGCATGAGGTCGTACAGCCGGACGATCTCTCGCCAGTCGGTCTCGGCGTAGCTCGGGGATCGCGCGTGCTCGGCGGCGATCGCTGCCTGTAACTGGTAGGGATCGGCGATCCCACGGCTGCGGCGCAGGGATGAATCGAGCAGCGCGTACCCCTCGACGATCTGCTGGCGGTCCCAGAGCGACCGGTCCTGATCTGATAGCAGAACCACGTCACCGGCGTCATCAGCCCGTGCACGGCGCCGGGCATCGGTCAGAAGCAGCAACGCCAGCACGGCGGCCGGCTGAGGCTCGTCAGGTAGCAGCTCGACCACGAGGCGGCCGAGCCGAATGGCCTCAGCGCATACGTCGACATCAACCACCGCTGCGCCGGTGATCGGCGCATGCCCTGTGGTGTACAGCGCATGGATGACGCCACACACGGCGGTCAGGCGGGTCGGCAGCTCGGCCGGAGCGGGTATTCGGTAGGGGATGCGTGCGGCGACGATCTTCTGCCGGGTACGCGTCAACCGCTTGGCCATCGCCGACTCGGTCAAGAGCAGGACGGCCGCGATCTGCGCCGTCGACAACCCGCAGAGCGTTCGGAGGGCCAACGCCATCTGAGCCTCGGTGGCCAAGGCGGGGTGGCAACAGGTGAAGATCAGGCGTAACTGGTCGTCTCGCACCGCGGCATCACTGGGCAGGTCCGCGGTCGCCAGATTCCGGAGGTCGGCGCTATCGCGCTCCTTCGCACCGCGGGTGGCCTCTCGACGTAGCGCATCGATCGCCTTGCGTCGCGCCACGACGGTGAGCCAGGCTCGTGGCTCGCTGGGAATCCCAGATCGGGGCCACTCTCGCAGCGCTGACACGATCGCGTCCTGTACCGCGTCCTCGGCGACCGGCAAGCTGCCGGCCGTCCGAACCAGTGTCGCCAGGATGCGCGCACCTTCGGTCCGGACGGTTTCGGCCAGCCGGTCGACCGGGTCGACCACGTCACACCCAGGTGATGACCGGTCGGAGTTCGACCGCTCCGCCCCATGCGGCCGGAATGCGAGCGGCGATCTTTACTGCCGCGTCCAGGTCGGCGGCATCGATGACGTAATAACCCGTGAGCGCTTCCTTGGTTTCGGCATACGGTCCGTCCGCGGTCGCCACATCGCCGCCACGTGCGCCGACCACGCGGACCACGGTGGCGGTGGCCGTCGGGTGAAGGACGGCGGCGGACCGGATCGTGTCGCGGTTCTCTTCGCCGAACTGGCGATACTCGGCCAAGGCGTCTGCCTGCTCCGGGGCGGTCCAGTCAACGTCCTCGGTGTACGTGAGGGCCAGGTAATGCGGCATGGCTGCTCCTCTGTCCGGTTGTCGGGCCCTGATGCCCACCTCGAGAACTGGACGAACGGGACGGGCCGGTTGAGGACATTCTCCCCAAGGAGGCTGGGTAGCCGTACCGACGCAGGCGCTGATGTGTGCGACCGGTGCAGTGCTGTGCCCGCTTGCGTATAACGTGGCGGCGCCGCTAGCCCGTGGTCAGCTTGACGTTCGGCCGTCACGGTCCGGCAATGACCGGTCAGTGGGCTAGCGGCAGCGAGATTTCGTAGTGATGGAACTTGCGGTAGATCGTCGCGCGCGACATGCCGAGTGCGCGGGCGGCGGCGGCTGGGCGCTGGGCGTTGTCGAGGAGCGCCTGCACGATCGCGTCACGCTCCAGCGCCTCAATCGGCGTCAGCACTCGGTGGCCAGCCGTCCGGGCCTCGGGGGGCAGATCCGCTATCTCGATGACCCCGGAGTGCCGGCGCTTGACGACTTCGCCCAACAGCCGTCGCAGCTGGGTGACGTTTCCGGGCCAGTTGAGCCGACGCAGCTGGGCCATCGCCCGTGACGACACCGTGAGCCGATCGTCGCCGATGAGTTGGCTCAGCAAATGCGGCACGAGATCGTCCAGATCGTCGACATGGTGACGCAGTGGAGGCACCTCGATCGTGCGCGCGAACGCGAGCACAAGCGCATTGGGCGCCAGATCGGTCGATGTCATCGTGATCGCGACCCGCCCGCGCTGGGCCGGGTCGTCATCGTCGCAACCGAGCTCGAGCAGTTGGTCGGCGACGAGTTGCGCCGTCTGCTTGTCCAAACGGTCGGCATGTTCGAGCACGACCATGGTCCCGGGCGTCGACAGAGCATCGTCGAGCGCAGTCAACCAGGCGTCGATGTCGCCCGGTTCCGGTGGCTCCAGGTTGCGGAAGCTGCGGGTGGGATTGTGCAACTGGTGAATGGCCCGCAGCAGCGTCAGCTTGCCCGTTCCAGGTTCGCCGGCCAACGCCAGCCATTCGCCGGCCTCGTAGCACGAGTTGACCTGTTGGACGCAGCGTGTCCAGATGGCGCTGGAACCGATCACGCCGGGCGGCGTGAGCGACGAGCGGATCCCACGGATCAGCGCCGCACCCGGTGTAGCGCGCCGCGCCGCCTGCACCAGCCGGACCCGGAACACTGTGCCCGCCCGCCCCGCTTCGCAGGCGACTGGCGCGCACTTGACGTTGGCCGTCCGAGCACTGGGCAGCTCCACCGTGCGGGTCACGGTGCGATCGTCGCTGTGGAGCATGTCGGCGGCGTAGGCGAGCAGCGCCTGCTGCTCGGGAGCGTCGAACATGAGCCGCACGTGCTCGTTCATCATGACGACGTCGTTGTTGATCGCCAGCACCGGTCCGCCGGACTGCTGACACGCCTTGAGATACTCCTGGAACAGCGCGAATTCGCGCAGTCCGGTCTGGGCCAGTAGCTCCTCCTCGATCTGACGGGCGGTTGCGGACGCCAGCGCCATGAGCATCGCGCCGGGCGCGTGCGCCCACGAAGTCAGGTCGAGGATGCCGATGACCGTCCGCCGGGTGGGATGGTGAATCGGGGCACCCGCACAGGCGAATTGACCCAATTGGTGGGTGTAGTGTTCACGTCCGTCGACAAGTGCCTGCTGTCCACTGGAGATAGCAGTGCCGATACCGTTCGTGCCCGCGAACTCCTCGGCGTAGCTGTACCCAGGCGCGAGGGACACCAAGTCGAGCCGCGCGGTCAGCTCGCGACTGGTCGTCCGCCGATCGAGAACGACGCCGGAGTGGTCGGTGAGAATGATGCTGACCGGCTCGTCCTGCAGCTGTTGATGCAGCGTGTCAAGGATTGGCGTTGCGCTACGGAGTAGCGGCGTCGCGGTATCCCGATCGTGCGAATAGGGCACATTTATCCGGTCGACATCGATGTCGTTGTCCCGGCTGCGCTGCCAGGACGCGAGGATGATGCGACGAACGTTGAAATCGTCGTCGGTGCTGTGGCTGAGAAAACGCTCGCGCGCGTGCGCCACATGGTCGTCGGTGGTGACCGCACGGGTGCGTTCAGGATCCACAGCCGCCCCCGTCACTTATCGTCGGTGGTAGCTACGTCGGTCAGCCCACAGTATCCCGAGGTCCTGTTATGGCAATCTCAGATTGAGACAGCCACGCCTGATACGGGGGAAACGACCAGTCCAGTACCGCCCTCTTAGCCAATTGACGGGCCGAGCCCGAGTGACTGCGGAGTGCTCGAGTCGGGTGATGGTTGGTGCAGTCCCTCGTCCAGCGGGCCGAACTCGGTCATCAAGGCCGGACTGCCGCCCCACGGCGTCTGCTCCTCGGCGACGAGTGTGTTGGTTGTGAGGAGCAGTCCGGCCACTGACGCGCCGTTCTGCAACGCGGAGCGAACGACGCGAAGCGGATCGATGATGCCCATCTCGATCATGTTTCCGTAGCGACCCTCGAGCGCATCGAAACCCTCGTCGACGCCGAGCTCGACCGTCTGGGCGATCACATCTTCCGCGTCGTAGCCCGCGTTGGCCGCGATCAGGTATGCCGGCTGATTGAGCGTGCGTCGGACGATGTCGACGCCGATCGCGTAGTCGTCTTTCACCTGGAGTTCGTCCAACACCGGTGCCGCGTGCATGAGCGCTGCGCCGCCGCCTGCCACCACGCCCTCCGCCATGGCGGCGCGGGTAGCAGACAAGGCGTCCTCGACCCGGTGCTGCAGTTCCTTGAGTTCGGCGTTCGTCGGCGCCCCGACGTTGATCACCGCAACCTTGCCGGACAGGGACCCGATGCGTTCGGTGAGCACGTCCTCGTCGATGCCGAAGGTGGCCCGATCGAGCTCGGCCCGAAGCTGGGTCAGACGGAACTCGACCTGATCAGCGGTGGCGCCGCCGACGATCGTTGTGCGGTCGGCCGTCGCGCGGACCTGCTCAGCCCGACCCAGCTGGGCGACCGTCATGGTCTCCAACGTGAACCCGGCGTGTCGGCTGTAAACGGCGCCGCCGGTGAGCGCGGCGATGTCTTCCAGCTTGTGCAGACGACGATCGCCGAACCCAGGTGCCCGCACGGCGACGCACTGGAAGATGCCGTTGACGTGGTTGTGCACCAACATGCTCAGCGCGGTGCCCTCCAGGTTCTCGGCGATGATCACGAGCGGCCGCGGCGCCTTCATGATCTTGTCGAGCAGCGGCATGAGCTGCTGAACCTGGGTGATCTTCTCGCTGCACAGCAAGATGTACGGATCGTCGACGACGGCCTCCAAGCTGGCCGGGTTGGTGACCATGTAGGGCGACAGGTAACCGTTGTCGAACTCGAAACCCTCGACGAAGTGCACGGTCATGCCGGGCTCGGTCGCCTCCTCGACCGTCACAATGCCGGCATCGCCTACGGTATGCAGTGCCTTCGCGATCACCGCGCCGACCGTGTCGTCGTCGTTGGCGGAAATGGCGGCTACTCGAGCAAAGTCCTGCTCGCTCGCGATCGGGTGGGCGACGGATCGCAGGTGTTCGATGAGCCGGCCTACTGCCAGGTCGATCCCACGCTTGATCAGCACCGGGTTGCCGCCCGTGGAGATGGCCTGCATGCCTGCGCGCACGATGCCCTGGGCGATGACCGTCGCGGTGGTGGTGCCGTCGCCGACGATGTCATTGGTCTTGATCGCGGCTTCCTTGACGAGTTGCGCCCCCATGTTCTCGAACTGGTTCTTCAGATGGATCTCCCGCGCGATCGTGACGCCGTCGTTGGTGACTACCGGCGATCCGGTGATCTTCTCGAGGATCACGTTGCGACCCTTCGGCCCCAATGTGGACTTCACCGCTTCCGCGAGCTGATCGACACCGGATTGCAGCAAGTCACGGGCGGTGGGGCCGAAGCGAAGTTCCTTGGACATCCTGATCCTCCAGAGGTCGGTCGCCGGTCAGGGGCGGAGCGAGCTGGATCACGCTACCGAGCCTGGCAGCAGTGACGCCGCCAGGCTCGGGACGTGCGGCGCCTTTTACGCGCGGACGACGAGATCGAAGTCGAGGAATTCCGCGGCATCCTCCGGGTTGGCGAACATGATCGTGCGGTCGTCCTCGTGGATCATCCGGCCGTAGTGGGTGGACATGTTCTCCTCGAACTCGGCCGAGTTGAACCAGCCGTCCTCCTCGCCGGCCGCCTCGTCCATCTCGGAGTAAATGACGTCCATGCGGTTCTTCGCGTCGACCCGGATCATCGACGGCAGCGGGGTGATGGTGACGTTGGGCTTGTGCGACATGACCTCGGCGACGATCGCGCCGACCTGGTTGTTCATCAACGTGAAGCCGCACATGTTCGACGCCGTGTTGTTGGCCTTGAACGGGCTCTCCGCCGTCTTGAAGGTCGTGGTCACTGGCTCAGCTCCTTCGGTGTCTGCAGATTCAGCTCGGACAGGATGCCTCCGAAACGGTTCTTGGCTCGGTCGAGGCCGTCCTCGAACCGCATGGGCTTGGCGTCGGGCTGTGACCACAGCGGCTGCAGCGTGCGCGCCGCAGCGATGCACCGCGGCACCCACGTCGTCAGCCACGACTGCAGGATCTGCTTGTTGTGGTCGGCGAACTCCTTGTCGTTGATAAGCAGCTGGAACATCGGCTTGGTGTAGCGCAGGTCGCGCTCGGCGTAGTCGTACTCCTCGGCACCGATGACGGTCGGCGTAATGAAGTCGCCGTTGGCCGGTGCCGCCTGCTGGACGAGGTTGCTGCGGAACAGCTCGCCCACGAGCGGCTCGAAGACGACGTTGGCGGCGAAGATCGCCTCGCACCAGTCCCAAATGGCAGTGAGCTGTTCGGCGGTCTCGTGCACGCCCTGCCAGGCCGGGTCGGAGTTCCACGTCGCGAGGTGCGCCGTGCCGTCGAATCTGTCGATCTCCTCGGAGAGCGTCAGGTTGTACAGCGCTATGTCCTGGGCGGACCGGATCCGGTGCATGCTGTTGACCGAGATGGCGTTGTTGTGCATGTTCGTCGGGGCACGCCGGTTGGCGTTCGCGAACAAGTAGAGGCCGAGGCCGTGGTCGACGTGCATCCAGGCGCCGACATGCCGGGCCACGAAGTCCACCCAGTTGTTGTTCCACTGCTCGAATGCCTTGGTTTGGCGCGCAGCCTCGATGTTCTGGTTGAGTTGGCGGACCACGTTCGCGTTGTAGCGGTACAGAGTGAGTTCCCACTCCTCATTGGGATCGCGGAACTCATGCCAGCCGAGCGCCGGCCACGGGTAGCCCGCGCCGCCCGAGCCGGGCCCGCGCTTGGGCTCTGGCCGGTCGGACCCCCAGGACTTGAGCACCGTCCACTCGAGCGGGTAGCCGCCCTTGCCGTCGGCGAAGCCGTAGAGCCAACCCTGGGAGAGGTAATGCCGCGGGTCGGGCTGCACTTCGACGGTCATGTCCTCGTAGTGCGTCTGCTTGCGCTTCTGTGGGGTGTAGTAGTTGAAGGTGCGCGAGGTGGAGTCCGGGAACTCCTTGGCGCCTGCCTCGGCGTCGGTGAAGACAACCTTCGGCACGCTGCGTTCCGGCGTAAGTGTCATTTGCTCTCCTCCTTGTACCTGCACTTGTGTCGTGGCCGTATCTGGCGTGTCCTGATGGCAGGAAGGCGTGCTCGCCGGGTGGGTGTGGACGTCACGGGTCCCCCGTTGTCGTGAACTTGTCGTAGAAGACGCGTTTCTCCGCTACGCCCAGCGTCGGCAGCAACTCCAGCGCCGCTTCCACCATGGGCGGCGGCCCGCAGACGTAGGCGTCGGTCTTTGCGAGGTTGGTTTCACTTCGCCGGAGCACGTCGGTGATGAACCCCTTCTCGCCGTCCCAGCCGTCTGCGTCCGCGGGTTCGGAGAGCGCAGGCACGTAGCGGAAAGAGGGGAGCGTCTTCTCCAGTTGCCGCAGCTCATCCTCGAAGCAGAGGTCCCGGCGGCCGCGCGCCCCGTAGTAGAAGGTCGTCTTCCGCTGGATTCCGCGACTGGCCATTGAGCGCAGCAGCGCCAAGATCGGTGCCATGCCGGCGCCACCACCGACGAACACGAGGTCGGAGTCGGGCGCATCGCGCAGCGTGAACACGCCGAACGGCCCGGTGACGTCGAGCCGGTCGCCTGGCTTCACTTCAGTGTCGAGGAATTCGGAGAACAGTCCGTTCGGATAGACCTTGATGACGAACTCCAATTGCCCGCTCTCCAGGCTCGAGATGTTCGCCATCGAGAACGACCGGGTTTCCTCGGTGCCAGGTACGTGGAAGTCCACGTATTGCCCTGGGAAGAACTTGATCGAGGCGGGTTCAATCAGCCGAACGACGAGGTGACGCATGTCGTGCGTGACATTCTCATTCGAGACGACCTCAACGACTGCCTCTTCGATGGGCAACCCGGAATGAATCATCTCCTCGTCGTAGTTGAGCAGCTCGATGGTCAGGTCTTCGTAGGGGTGCGCCCGGCAGAGCAGCGTGAAGCCTTCCTCCTTTTCGAAGTCGGGAAGGGCGAACGTCGAGTACCGCTCGTACTCGATATCGTCCCCGTCGAGGATGAAGGACTTGCATGACGAGCACTGACCTTCCTTGCAGCCGTGCATGAGCATGATTCCCTGCTCCGCGGCCGCGCGGAGGATGGTCTTGTCCTCGTCGACCTCGATCTCGATGCCCACCGGCTCGAAGCGCACTAAGTGCTTTTCACCCATAATTGCCCGCTCTTCGTTTCCTGCCGTCGATTTTTAGGATCGCACCGGAAGCGAGGAGGGCCCCAATCTGTGGAGCCCTCCTCGGCGTGCCGGTTGGTCGCTACGGCTTCGACGTCACGAGGTCGCCGCGGGTGCCGGCCGACCGGCCGGGCCCTGGCGGTTGTAGTCGGCGACGAACGCTGCTCGCTCCGCGTCAGTCATCTCGTTGAGCAGGACGTTCGGGCTCTGCAACGGCGGGCAACGGCGCAGGTGGTCCAGCGTCCACATCTTCCTCGGGTCGAGGTCGAGATGCGGCTGGGCAACGAGCGTCTTGCCGTCGTCGCGGACGTAGCCCATGTCGGACACCACGTCGGCCCAGTTCCAGCCGTGGTAGAGCGTCTCCCACTCCCGAGAGCCGATGAGCTGGCCCATGTTCGGAGTCTGCCGACCCTGGAATGTCGGCCGGAACGCCTCGGCGTCGGTCCACCGGCATACCTCGTGGCAGTAGGTCCGCCATTGCCCGTCGACCTTGTCGATGACCATGTCCTCCCGCACCAGGCACGGAACCATGCAGGTCCAGCAGCGATGCGGGTAGACGTAGTCGACGTTCTCCAGGGCAATCGGGTTGTGCCCGTTAGGCACGGACAGCCGGTTGTAGTTCTCCCACCACTTGCCGTACTTGTCGTACCAACCGGGGTACTTGTACTCGAACCATTCGAAGTCCGCGTCGGTCATCGGGTCGATGCGCCAGTAGTTGGCGAGCCACCCGGTGGCGAAGAACTGCGCGACCTCGTGGACGTAGCCCTTGTTCCAGATCTGGTTCCAGGCCTCCTCGATGAGATCGTGCGGGATCACGAGCCCGTACTTCTCGAGCGGTACGAGGTAGCTGCGGTAGTAGTCGTCGTAGATCCACCGCCGCCACATCTCGGCGTAGCTCTCGCGCTCCTTGCGGCGGTCCTTCGTGCCGTACTCGATGAACGTGCCGATGGCCGCGTCCACCACCCGGTGGTTGTTCCACCAGGCGTAGCGCAGGTCGCGCTCGAGGAGCTGGTGGTTGCTCTCGTCCGAGAGCGCCATGAGCAGGGTCGCGTAGCCGTTGCTGATGTGCCGTGACTCGTCGGACTGCACCGAGTGGAACACGGTCGGCAGCAAGTAGTCCCCGTTGGCGGCCGCTTCGGCCGGCATCGCGACGAACAGCGTGTTGGTGAACGCTGTCTCGGCAACGATGGTGAGGTAGATGCTCGCTGCGGTGATCGCGTCACCGGTGATGAAACCTTCCGCGAACTGCCGGCCGATCGTTCCACAGTAGTCGTTCTGGAAATTGCGCAGGCTCGAATTGAAGCCAGCCGGGTCGATGTAGTTGTTCATGTATATGCGCTTGAGGTTTTGCTGAATCGTCGAGTGCCTGACCTCGTCGATCATCTGGATTGCTTGGCCGTTGTGCAGTTCCGGGTTGGGGACGGTCCGGAATAGCAGCGGCATTGCCCGAGCCGCAGAAATTTCCGGCAGCGGAATGATGGAGAGGAACAGCTTCTGCCATTCCAGCCAGCGTTCCTGCACCTGCCGGAACATGTTGCCACGGATGGCGCCATCCTCGGCGCCGTACACGCGGTGGTCCTTCTCCTCCTGCATCGGGAAGTACGAGCGCAGTACCTGCTTGAGCGGGTCCTTCTTCTTTGCCTTCTGGAACGTGTAATCCGTTCCGTAATGCGCTACGGGCTCGTGGTAGACCGGCTCCCAGGACAACTCCTGGATCTTCTGGTGGGCTTTCGCCACACTCTGACGGCTCATGGGCACTCCTTCGCGGTCGGTGGCTGCTGCCGACTCCTGCTGCTTTCCCCTAGTTCGCGCTGGTTCAATCGGCCGGGCGTAGGCGTACGCGGGCTGGGCGCGCGCCACACGCCGACAACCCGATTAGATCCCTGGATCCGCGCCGGAACGGTCTCAACATGAGACGGACCGCTAGGTGATCACTGATCGTCCATCATCGCTGCCCGAAGCTCGGCCAGATGCTGACGCCTCTGCTCGGATTCTCGGGCATCACCCTCGATCGTCGGGGTGATACCCAGCGCGCGCAGCAGCGCTGCGGCGGGCTCACCCGGATGCCCGGCCTCGCCCAGCGTGGGGTGCAGGCCCACGTCGACAAGGTGATGGAACACCACATTGACGACTGTCCAAGGGCTGTAGGTCTCCGGCTGCGGCCCGTTGGAATCGGTCACGGCAACCTCCTTGGTAGGCAACGGCATGAAACGGCCCGGCGGCTTCTCCCGACGTCTCGTTTTGAGACAACTCGAGATTCGGCCGCGTCCTACTGTCGAGCCACGGAGAGGACCGGGAGCGCCCCGCCCGCGGGTGTGGCGTGCATTCGAGCGTGCTCAGCGACCCGACGTTGATCAGGTCGGCCCGTCTGGCCGGCAGCCGACCAGCCAATCGGAGGAGATTGCGGATGTACACGAAGGACGGCGAGAGCTACTGGGTGGTCGACGGCCACACCCACCTGTGGGACGCGAGCCCGGCCAACTGGGTCGAAGGTAAGGAGGAGTACGCGAAAGGGTGGATCGAGTGCTTCCACGCCTACCAGAGTCTCGGTCCAGCAGATACCCATTGGACTCTCGAGCATTTCGAGAAGTACTCCGAAGACGACTTCATGAAAGACGTGTTCCAGGACGGCTATGTGGACGTCGCAATCTTCCAGCCCACATATCTCAAGGAGTGGTATAAGACCGGCTTCAATACGACGGAAACCGACGGCGACTTCGGTTTGAAGCATCCCGGGAAGTTCCTCATTAACACTCGCTGGGATCCGCGTGAGGGCGATGCCGGACTCAAGCAGCTCGCCGAGGATGTCAGCAAGTACGGATGCAAGGGATGCAAGCTCTACACCGCCGAATGGCGCCAAGGTTCGCGCGGCTGGACCCTCAAGGACCCCGAGGCCTGGAGGTTCCTGGAGAAGTGCGAGGAACTCGGCGTCAAGAACATCCACGTCCACAAGGGCCCCACGATTTGGCCGCTGGACAAGGACGCCTTCGACGTGTCTGACGTCGACCAAGTGGCGACGCGGTTCCAGGGATTGAACTTCATCGTCGAGCATGTCGGCCTGCCGCGCATCGAGGACTTCTGCTTCATGGCGACCCAGGAGCGCAATGTCTACGCGGGGCTGGCGGTGGTGATCGGCGGCCTTATGCACGCCCGGCCGCGCTTCTTTGCGAAGGTCATGGGCGAGCTGCTGTTCTGGCTGGGCGAGGACAAGATGCTCTTCGGCAGTGACTACGCCATCTGGGAACCGAAGTGGCAGGTCGAGGGTTTCGCTGCCTGGGACTACCCCGACGACACCTATTCCGATTACCCGAGGCTGACTCCCGATGGCAAGCGGAAGATCTTCGGGCTCAACGCCGCGAAGCTCTACGACCTGGAGATCCCGGCCCAGTTCAAGGGCGGCGCCGCAGCCGCCGAAGCGGCCTCGCAGGAGTCGGCAGTTGGGGTTGCGTAATGACCGCAGTGACCCGCGCCGGCGCGGACGAAGCCGCGGTGACCGAGGCACTACGGACCGTCCGCGATCCCGAGCTCGACGAGTGCATCGTGGATCTCGGGTTCGTAACGGCGACGGAGGTGCGCGACGGCCGGGCGGTGGTGCGTCTGCGCCTACCGACGTTCTTCTGCGCACCGAACTTTGCTTTCTTGATGGTGGCCGACGCACACGACGCGGTCCTCGCGGTACGTGGCATCTCGTCGGTCGAGATCGTGCTCGAGGACCACTTCGCCTCGGACCAGATCAACGCCGGGGTCTCGGCCGGTTCGGGCTTCGTCGGGTCATTCCCGCAGCACGCTGCCGGTGAGCTCGACGAGCTGCGTTTGACCTTTCGGCGCAAGGCCCACATCGCGAGCATGGAGCGGGCGTGCCGCAGGCTGATGGAGCGCGGGTGGTCAGTCGACGATCTACCTCGCGCAACCATCGCCGACCTGCCGCCTGGCGCACCGCGCGACGGGTTGGTCCGCCGCCGGGCCGAAGTCGGCCTGGCGACGTCTCCTGAGGCTCCGGTGCTGGTCGACGACGACGGCACGCCGGTCCCGCGTGACCAGGTGGCACGGCGGCTGCGGATGGGTCGCACCGTCGGCGTAAGCATCGAGGGAAACGCGCACATCTGCCGCGGGCTGCTGGCCGCCCGCTATCCCGAATCCGCGACGGCAGCGCGGGCACACCTACACCCGGTCCCGGAGGAGGCTCGATGAAGGCTGTGCAGCTAATGAAGTACGACGTCGCCCCCGAACTGGTTGACGTACCGGAGCCTGACGTCGCCGCGCCGTTCGACATCATCGTCAGGATCGGCGGCGCTGGGGTCTGTCGAACCGACCTACACATCATCGAGGGGCAGTGGGCCGAGAAGTCCGGCGTGTCCCTGCCGTACACGCTCGGTCACGAGAACGCAGGCTGGGTCTCAGCAGTAGGTAGCGCGGTCACGAACGTAGCGGTCGGCGATCCGGTGATCCTGCACCCCCTCGTCACCTGCGGACTGTGCCGAGCGTGTCGGGACGGCGACGACGTGCATTGTGAGAACTCGGCGTTTCCCGGAATCGATTCCGACGGCGGGTACGCCGAATACCTCAAGACATCTGCGCGTTCGGCAATAAAGCTCGACGCCGCACTCGAACCAGCAGGTGTCGCCGCGCTCGCGGACGCCGGGCTTACGGCCTACCACGCGGTCGCCAAGGCGGCTCGAAAGCTCCGCCCAGGCGACCGGGCAGTGATCATCGGCGCCGGTGGACTCGGACACATAGGCGTGCAGGTGCTTCGGGCCCTGTCGCCTGTCGAGATGATCGTTGTCGACCGCAACATCGACGCCCTCGCTCTGGCGAGCGATCTCGGCGCCGACCACACCGTTATTTCGAACGACGACACCGTAGGCGCGGTACAGGACTTGACCGACGGCAAGGGTGCCGAGGCCGTGATCGACTTCGTTGGCGAGGGTGGCGCGGTCGAAATGGGAGTGGCTTGCCTGCGCCGTAATGGCAACTACTACGTCATCGGCTACGGCGGGTCGATCAACGTTCTTGCGATCGACATCATCTCGACTGAGATCAACTTCATCGGCAACCTCGTCGGGTCCTACAACGACCTGGCCGAGCTGATGGTCCTGGCCGCCCGCGGTCAGGTCACGTTGCACACGAGTACCTATCCGTTGACTGACTTCCAGAAGGCGCTCGATGATCTCGACCACGGCAAGGTGCGCGGTCGGGCGATTCTGGTGCCCTGATATCTGCAGTCTGGCGGCTGGGCGACATGGATCCCGACGTCAGGGCGTGGGTAACAGCAAGACGGCCGTCCTAAGGAGGTGGCCTGGATGTCACCGGCGCTATGGCTGCTTGCGGCCGCCGTCGTGTTCGCCGCCGCGATGTGGCTGTCGGTCCACGTAGTGCCGATATCCGACCTGGACGTCCTGCCGGTCAGGTGCCGCCGACGCATCGAGTGGTGGCAGCGCAATGCCCGCAAGGCCTACGCCTGCTGTGCCGTCCTCGCCGCAGCGGCGTCGGTCATGCACTTCTCCACCTGACGAATGACTGAGTCAGGCTCAGCTTTGCCAGGGGCCGATCCGCCAGTGGGCCGCGCGAAGCCCCTGTTCGTACCACCCTGTCGATCTAGGAGGAGACATCATGACCACCCAAAGCGTCACGCCCGGGCAGCTTGATCTCGACGCCGGACCTCCCCCTTCCACCGCGCCGGCCAGCGTGCCGGAGAACGCCTTCCTGGCCGGCAATCCCGCCGCGCTCGGGATACCGGTCTTCGTTGCCGGCTCGGTCGCCCTGGCGCTCGCTCTCACCGGGTATGTTCCGGCCGGCGCCGTAGGCGCGCCGCTGGCCGTCATCGCCGCCGCCACCGGACTTGGCCTGACCATCGCGACGGTCTGGGCGGCTGCGGTCGGCCAAAGCGCCGTCGCCAGCATATTCGGCATCTTCGGGGGATTCTGGCTCAGTTATGCCCTCCTGGTCTTCGGACTGCTGCACAACTGGTTCGGGATCACCCTGGACGCCCTCGTGCACACCCAGGGGCTGTTCCTCATCACCTGGATAGTGATCATGGGGATGCTGACCCTGGCTACGTTGCGACTGCCGCTCGCATTCACGGCAATCTTCGCTCTCGTCGAGCTGGCCCTGATTGCCGTGCTGATCGGGACGATCAACGCCTCGAGTGGCTGGCTCAAGACCGGCGGCGTGCTTGTCTTCCTGTTTGCTGCGATCGGCGTCTACGTCTACTTCAGCATCGCTTCGGCCGTCACCGGCGGGCCCGGTCTGCCGCTCGGGAGGCCGGTTATCAAGGGCTGACCGGCGGGGCGCCGGCACCACCGCTCGGCGGGCACTGATCGTTAGGCCCCCCGACCAGGTGGTACTCGATCGCGCTGGCAGGGCGCCGTCATAACCGCCGGGTCTTGGTAGCACGGAATTTCGGGGTGAATCAGGCGGTGGGGGATACGTGCGCATCTCAGATTGAGACCAGCCACAACCTCGATCTCGTCGAGGCTCAGAACCATGTTCGACGAGGCTGATAAGCCGACCCGGGCGGTCGAGGACTACGTCAAGGCGATCTACAGTCTCGGCGAGCGCGGCTGTGCGGTGACCACCACCGTGCTGGCGGTCGAGTTGCAGGTCACGGCCTCGTCGGTGTCGGCGATGCTCGGCCGGCTGCGCGCCATGGGCCTGATCAGTCACCGGCCCTATTCGGATGTCAGCCTTTCGCCGGCCGGACTGCAGCTGGCAATGCGGGTCATTCGTCGCCGCCGGCTCGTCGAGCTGTTCCTCGTGGAGAGCCTCGGCTACGGCTGGGAGGAGGTCGAGCACGAGGCCGAGGTGCTCGAACACGCCGTTTCGGAGCTGTTCGTCGACAGGATCGCGGCCAAGCTCGGTAACCCGGCAACCGATCCGCATGGGGATCCGATACCCACCCGCGATGGTCAGCTGCTGGCCGCGCCGAGTGAGCTGCTCTCCCGGCTCGAGCCGGGCGCGGTCGGGCGGCTCGTACGGGTTTGGAACGGCAATCCAGAAGTCCTTCGATATCTCGACACCTGCAGCATCGATCTCGGCGATCGAATCGAGGTCCTGGGCCGGGAGCCCTTCGGTGGATCCGTGGTAATCCGCGTCGGCGAGCCGAAGGAAGGGCGCGTGCACGGTTTCGGCTACGGCCTGGCCGAGGTCCTCTCCATCGAATTGGACCGCGACGGAGGGGCGAGTTGAGCGCGGTCACCAGTGCACCGGTTCAGCTCACGCTGCAGGACGTGCGCCGACGGGGCCGCGTCCGGACGACTGTGGCGCTGTTCGGTCCAGCGTTCGTTGCATCCGTCGCGTACGTCGATCCGGGCAACTTCGCGACGAACTTCGCCGGCGGCGCCGAACACGGTTACCAACTGGCCTGGGTGATCGTGCTGGCCAATCTCATGGCTATCCAAGTGCAGTACCTCACGTCCAAGGCGGGACTCGCAACCGGCCGCAGCCTCCCCGAGCTGTGCCGGGACAGGTTCGGTCGCCGCGCCAACCTGGTGCTGTGGATACAGGCCGAGATCGTGGCTATGGCGACCGATCTCGCGGAATTCGTCGGCGCCGCGGTCGGACTTAACCTGATCTTCGGGATCCCGTTATTGCCGGCCGGGCTGATCACTGCGGCCGTCGCATTCGTCATCCTGGCCCTCGAGCAGCGCGGCTACCGACGATTCGAACTAGCGATCGTCGCGTTGCTCGCGTTCGTCGGGCTCGGCTTCCTCTATGTCTTCTTCGTCGCCGGCAATCAGCACTACGGGCAACTCGCCGCCGGCATCGTCCCGCACCTCGGCGGCGGTAACCAGTTGAGCCTGACGGTCGCGATCATCGGGGCGACCGTGATGCCCCATGTGGTCTACCTGCACTCGGCACTACAGAAGAACCGGATCCCAGCCGCAGACTCGCAGGAACGCAAGACCCTGCTGAAGTACAACAAGTGGGACTGCGTGGTCGGGCTCGGCCTCGCAGGCGCGGTCAATCTCTCAATGCTGTGCATAGCCGCGGCTCTGTTCCACAAGCCCGGGCAAGCCGGCATCGGCGATCTCGGCGCGATCCACGCCCAGCTGGGCGTACTCCTCGGCGGCGGCGCGGCGCTTGCCTTCGGGATCGCCCTGATGGCGTCAGGCCTGTCGTCGTCGAGCGTTGGAACCTATGCGGGCCAGATCGTCATGGCGGGCTTTATGAACTGGCGCATC
>Ga0207675_100002647_pt1 | contig 17671 bp, 13 predicted proteins | sample KBSSwiS42_FD_184305 | JGI IMG/M metagenome (GOLD analysis project Ga0207675, IMG submission 184305) | Switchgrass rhizosphere microbial communities from Kellogg Biological Station, Michigan, USA - KBS Switchgrass S4-2 (SPAdes) (version 2) | ecosystem: Host-associated > Plants > Roots >... | reverse complement strand
CTGGTCAAGTTCAAGAAGCTCGCCGGCGGCGGCTACTTCAAGATCATCAACCGCGCGGTGCCGGAGGCGCTGCGCGTGCTCGGCTACTCCGAATCGCAGATCGCCGAGATCGAGGCCTATGCCGTCGGGCACGGCAGCATGGGCCAGGCGCCCGGCATCAACCACACCACGCTCAAGCAGAAGGGCTTCACGCCGGAGGCGATCGAGAAGGTGGAGAAGGCGCTTCCGACCGCCTTCGACATCAAGTTCGCGTTCAACAAGTGGACCCTGGGCGAGGACTTCGTGGCCACGCTCGGCATCGCGCCGGAGAAGCTCGCCGACCCGCGCTTCGATCTGCTCTCCGCGATCGGCTTCACCAAGCGCGAGATCGAGGCCGCCAACATCCACGTCTGCGGCGCCATGACCATCGAGGGTGCCCCGCACCTCAAGGCCGAGCACTATCCGGTGTTCGACTGCGCCAACCCGTGCGGGCGCAACGGCAAGCGCTATCTCTCGGTCGAGAGCCATATCCGCATGATGGCGGCGGCGCAGCCCTTCATCTCGGGCGCGATCTCCAAGACCATCAACATGCCCAACGACGCTACGGTCGAGGACTGCAAGGCGGCTTATCTCCTCTCCTGGAAGCTCGCGCTCAAGGCCAACGCGCTCTACCGCGACGGCTCCAAGCTTTCGCAGCCGCTGCAGTCGCAGTTGATCGCCGACGAGGAAGAGGACGACGACGTCATCGAGGCCTTCATCGAGAAGCCGGCGGCGGCGCGCGCCTCGGCGCTGGCGGAGAAGGTGGTGGAGCGCGTGGTCGAGCGCATGGTGATCATGCGCGAGCGCGAGCGCATGCCCGACCGCCGCAAGGGCTACACCCAGAAGGCGGTGGTCGGCGGCCACAAGGTCTACCTGCGCACCGGCGAATACGACGACGGGCGGCTCGGCGAGATCTTCATCGACATGCACAAGGAAGGCGCGGCGCTGCGCTCGCTGCTCAACAACTTCGCGATCGCGGTCTCGCTCGGCCTGCAATACGGCGTGCCGCTCGACGAGTATGTCGATGCCTTCACGTTCACGCGCTTCGAGCCGTCGGGGCCGGTCCAGGGCAACGACTCGATCAAATACGCCACCTCGATCCTCGACTACGTGTTCCGCGAGCTCGCGGTGAGCTACCTTGAGCGCTTCGACCTCGCCCATGTCGATCCGACCGAAGGCGGCTTCGACGCGCTCGGCAAGGGCGTGGAGGAAGGCAAACCCGGCACGACCTCCTCCGCCTCGACCAGGTACGTCTCCAAGGGCCTGACGCGCTCGCGCACGGACAAGCTTTCGGTTCTGGCAGGAGGTGCGACGACCTCCTCCGCCCCACCCTCCTCCCTCGCGGGAGAGGGTCGGGGTGGGGGGAACATCACCGCCTTCGGCGGCCGCGAGGCCCGCGCGGAAGTCTCCGGCACGGCCGCGCTCAAGGCCGAGCCCGAGCACAGGCTCTCGCCCACCGAGCAGCTCGAGCAGCAGAACCTCCCGTTCGTCCGCGGCGAGACACGTTCGGACGCACGCGTCGATGCTCGCGCTATGGCCGCCGACCGACGCGCCGAGGCCAAGGCCAAGGGCTACGAAGGCGAAGCCTGCGGCGAATGCGGGAATTTCACGCTGGTGCGCAACGGCACGTGTCTCAAGTGCGACACGTGCGGCGGCACGACGGGCTGCAGCTAGAAACGCCAAGCCTCAATAATGGCAAGGGGCGATCGGTAACCCGATCGCTCTTTTTTTGCCCTCTGGGCACAATTGCGGGAACGGATTTCGTCCCGGCTTGTCCTACAATCGCGACGATGATCGGCGGCCGAAAACCATCACGGCACGAGCTGCGAGTCACCGGACTTCTTCCACCCTGGGCGTACTGTCTGTGATCCCGACCGCGCAACGCAACACGCGACAGCCCGGCGCCGGTATGAAGATATTCAGCGCCGGCTCGACGCTCTACGGCCTGCGCGCGTGCGCGGAGATGTTCGGGCGCGAGCGCGGCATTCCGGTCCAGGTCGCGACCGACCATGGCCATCACATTCATCAGGCGGCGTTGCGGGGCGAGGCCGACGCCGATGTCGTGCTCCTGCCGGCCGACATGACCGCGGCGCTCGCGGCCGCGGGTGTCGCCGATGACGGGACGAAGGTCGCTATCGGCTCCGTGCGTATCGGCGCAGCCGTGCACGCGGACGCGCCGGTGCCGGACGTGTCCACGGTGGCGGCGTTACGCAACGCGCTCCTTGCCGCCGACGCGGTGCTGCTGACGCGCGCGCCGACCGGTGATCCCCTGATGCAAGCGATCGCGCGGGTCGGCGTGGCCGAGGCGATCGCGTATATGCCGGCGCCATACCCGACGAGATGCAGATCGTGCTCCCCTATGGGGCGGCCGTGCTGAGGCGCACGCAGGAACGCGAGCTGGCCCATGCGCTGCTCGCGTTTCTCGCGACGTCCGCGGCCCGCGAGCAATTCCTCGCCAGCGGCGTGGAATAAGGTGCGCATCAAGTCGTCATTGGCCGGCTTGACCCGGCAATCCATCTTGTTCGCGAAAAAGCGTTTTACGAAGACGAGAAACCCCCGGGTCAAGCCCCGGGGGTGACGCCCATCGGATGGGGGGTGCGGTGCCTCGCCGCGATGCGAGAGCCGTTGAGGCTCTCGCCTGCGGTCCCCGGACTTAGAAGAAGGGCCGGAAGCCGCCGTTCGACTGCGCGCTCCGGGACCGGGTGTTGCTGGCCCGAGCGTTGTTGTTGAAGCCGCCGGAGAAGAAGTCAAAGAAGCCTGGCTGCGGCTTGGGCGCTGCCACGCGCTTGCGGGCCGGCTTCTTCGGTGGTTCGACGGCCGCGGTCTTTTCCGCGGTGTCCGCTGTCGCGTCTGCTGCCACCAAGGGTGTCGCTGCCGGCGTTAGCGCCATGGTCGGAGCCACTGCCGGAGCCAAATCTGCTGCCGGTGCCGCTGCCGGCGCCAGTGCCACCGCCGGGGCCGGCACCACTGCAGGGGTTGGTGCCGTGGTCGCGGTAGGTGCCGGGGCCACTGCCACGGCGGGGGGTACGGCCGGAGTTGCGACCGGCGCCACCTTCGCTGCCGTTTTCGTCCCCGCCTTCGGGGTCGCCGGGGCTGCCGCCGCCGGCCGGCCTGCTGCGACCGGAGACACCGGTACGGCCTCGGCCCGGGCCGCCAGCGCCGCGGCCGAATATTGCAGAACGGGTGGGGGCGGCGGCTGGTTCTTGCCCAGCGAGGGCTCTACCAGTGCATGAAAGCCGACGGCGCAGACGGCATACACCGCCAGGCAGCCGCCGATGACCGGCAGGATGGATGATTTCCGTTGACGCTGCAGACTGCCGACGCGCATTGCAAAATCCCCCCAACAACAAGCAGCCCAAAGGGCTTCCCGACAATTAGTCGCAGGGAGGGGCAGACTGGTTCAATCCGGGCCGCAAAATTCGCCTAACCCCGGCTGCCCCCCTTAACCCACCGCAGTGGGGAACCGGTTCGTAGGGGAAGAGCCGTTAACACAAGGAATCGGGGCGGTTTCCGAGCCGACGAATCCGAAACGCGCCGTTGTACACTCCCGTCGCCCATGCCCCGCACGACCGAGACCCCCTTCCCGCTCGCCAAATCCGACGCCAGACGCATCTGGCTGCGCGCCCAGCGGCTCGACCGCACCGCGCCGTTCGGCGAGGGGGCGCAGGCGACGCCCGCGGCGGTGGCGCATCTGGGCTACGTGCAGATCGACACCATCAACGTGATCGAGCGCAGCCATCACCACATCCTCTATTCGCGCATTCCTGGATACCGGCGCGAGCACCTCCACCAGGCGCAGACCATCGACAAATCCGTGTTCGAGTACTGGACGCATGCGTTGTCGTACATTCCAACCACCGACATGCGGTTCTACGTCAGCGCCATGAAACGGCACTGGCAGCGCCGCAGCGTCTGGTTCACATCGGTGACGCCGGCGGATTTGCGCAAGGTGCTCCGCCGCATCAGGACCCAGGGCGCGCTAACGATCCGGGACATCGACGACGACGTTCTGGTGGACAAGGACCACGCCTGGGCGAGCCGCAAGCCGTCGAAGCGCGCGCTGCAACTGGCGTTCTACCGCGGCCTCCTCACCGTCAGCGAGCGCAGCGGGATGCTCAAGACCTACGAGCTGATGACCCGGCATTTCGGCTGGGAGCGGTTGCCGAAGGCCGCGTCGGAAAGCGAGATCCTCAACCATCTGCTCGACCGTGCACTGCGATCGCAGGGCGTCGTGAGCCTGGATTCGGTCTGCTATCTCGACGCCCGGCGCAAGCCGGGCGTGCGGCGGCTGATCGAGAGCAGGATGCGCCGCAAGGAACTGGTGCCGGTCGAGCTCAAGGGCGCCGGCAAGCCGCAGCACTGGCTGCGGCCGGAAACGCTCGATGCCGGCGTCGAGGACGCGGAAGACCTCGTGCATATCCTGTCGCCGTTCGACCCGCTGATCAATCAGCGCAAGCGGCTGCACCTTTTCTTCGACTACGAGCACCGCTTCGAGGCCTACGTTCCCAAGGAGAAGCGGTTGTTCGGCTACTTCGCCCTCCCTGTCCTCGTCGGGGACGAGATCGTCGCGCTGCTCGATCTCAAGGCCGACCGCGGGCAGCAGAAGCTGTTGCTGCAGCGCTGGACCTGGCTCGGCAAGCGCTCACGCCGATCGCACCGGACAGGGATCGAAGAGGCGCTGCACCGGTTCGAGCGCTTCCAGCTCGCGCGCTGAGCACTTTGAGGTGCGGGGCAAGGGATGAAAGTACCGCCCTACTCTTCCGGCTCGGTGGTGAAGAACAGCGGATAGCCCTTGCTCTTGCCCAGCTCGGTGGCTTCCTTGGCCTTGGTCTCGGCCACGTCGCGGGTGTAGACCGCGATCACGCAGGCGCCGCGCCGGTGCGCCGTCATCATCACCCGGTAGGCCTGGTCCGCGTTCATGCGGAACACCGCCTTCAAGACCTGTACGACGAACTCGCGCGGCGTGTAGTCGTCGTTGAGCAGGATGACCTTGTAGAGCGGCGGCCGCTGCGTTTTCGGCCGCACCTTGGTGCGCGGCTTGACGATGGTTTTGGTCATCACGACCTTCCACGCCGGTAGCGGAATGACGGTGATGTTTTAGCGTCTCCGACCGGCCGGCACGAGCCTCAATGCGCGCGAGCACGCCCGTGTTCCACGATCCGCCGCGCAACAGCGGAATCCGGTCAGGCGCCACGCAGAGCAATTGCCGCGCTCGCGTTGATTCTACTTGTGCGGGACCCGCTCTAGTGCGGCGGATTTGACGTTCCTATCAGCATTGCCGCGAGTCATTCATAGGAACGTCAAATCCAAAGCCGCACTAGATCATATGGTTGCTAGTGTCCCTTTCGTTCCGACGTTCGTACGAGCGCGTGCTGCAAAGGGTTACGAACGTCGGAACCGGGACACTAGCGGCGCACGGTTGCAGGCTTGGTCGCGCGCTTGTCGCGCTCGGGAACGAGACCAAGCTCGACCGGGGTCTGCCGCCGCTCGCCGAACCGCGCCGCGGTCTCGTTGATCTGCGCCAGCGTGGGCAGGCTCGCTTCGTTGCCGAGATGCTGGATCGAATGCGCCGATGCCGCGCGCGCGAACTTGAAGTGCTGCTCCCACTCGGCATCGGGATCGACCAGATACGAATAGACGTAGGCACCGTGGAAGATGTCGCCGGCGCCGTTGGTGTCGATGACCAGGCGCTCGGGGACATCGAGCGCCGGCAGGAACCGCTCGTTCTTGGTTTCGTCGTACCAGAGGAGACCTTTCGCCCCCATGGTGACGCCGCCGATGCGGCACCCGCGGGAGCGCAGATAGGTCAGCATCTCGCCGGGCGTGAGGTTCATCTGCTCGCACAGGCGCTCAGCGACCAGCGCCGTGCCGACGAATGGAAGGAGATCGTGGGTGTTAGAGCGCAGCCCCCCGCCGTCGAGCGAGGTCAGGATGCCGGCTTCGTGGCAGATTTTCGCGTAGTGAATGGCGGCGTCCGGAAGGTGCCCATCGACGTGGAGCGCGCGGCAGCCGGTGAGATTGAGCAACGGAAACGGATGTTTGAAATTGTCGTCGCGGCAGCGCACGATCGCGCGCTGGTCGCCTTTCGGCATGATGAACGACAGCGACGATTCCGCCACCTTGCGGTGATGGACGGAGATGCCGTATTTCGCGGCCATGTCGATGAACATGCGGCCGAGCCAATCGTCGGCGACGGAGGCGAGCAGGTCGGGGGCAATACCGAGCTTGGCGCAGCTGAACGCGGCGGTGACGGCGTTGCCGCCGAAGGAGACCGCGTAATCGCGCGCCACCATCTTCTCGTCGCCGATCGGCAAATGGTCGGTCACGAAGGTGATGTCGATATAGCTTTGACCGATAAAGAGTGCCTTCATCTGCATCTACCCGCTGTTGCGCAAGCCTGCGGCAATTCCGTTGATCGTGAGATGGATGGCCTGAACCACGCGCTCGTCGGTATCGCCGGCGCGATGGCGTTTCAAGAGCTCGAGTTGCACATGGTTGAGCGGATCGATGTAGGGAAAACGGTCGCGGATCGTGCGCGCCAGCACGGGATTGCGCTCCAGCAGCGCGCGCTGGTCGAGGATCGAGAGCAGCGCCTGCTTGGAACTCTCCCATTCGGCGCACAGCCGGGCAAAGATCGCTTCCCGCAATTGCGCATCCTCCACCAGGTCCTTGTAGCGCGAGGCGATGCCGATGTCGCTCTTCGCCAGCACCATGTCCATGTTCGACAGGAGCGTCTGGAAGAACGGCCATTCGCGCGCCATCGCCTGCAGCAGCGCCATGCCGTCCTGGGGTCGCGCCTGGGTCCAAGCCGTGACCGCGGCGCCGAAACCGTACCATGCCGGCAGCATCAGCCGGCACTGCGCCCAGCCGAACACCCAGGGGATCGCCCGCAGATCCTCGACCCGCATCGATTTCTTGCGTGAGGCCGGCCGGCTGCCGATGTGCAGATTGGCGATCTCCGCGATCACCGTCGAGTCCCAGAAATAGCGGTCGAATCCCGGCGTCTCGTAAACGAGGGCGCGATACGCCTGGTAGGCATGGGCGGACAGCTCCTCCATCGCGGCCATGAACTCGGGACGCGGTGCCCGGTCCTGCGGGTGCAGCAGCGCCACTTCGAGCACGCCCGCGACGATGTGGTCGAGGTTCTGCCGGCCAAGCTCGGGGTTGAGATACTTTCCGGCGATCACCTCGCCCTGCTCGGTGACGCGGATGCCGGCCTGCACGGCGCCCGCCGGCTGCGCCAGGATGGCCTCGTAGCTCGGTCCGCCGCCGCGACCGACCGAGCCGCCGCGGCCATGAAATATGCGCAGATCGACGGCGCGACGCTCAAAGACATCGATCAGTCCCACCTCGGCCTTGAACAGCTCCCAGCCCGAGGTCAGGAAGCCGCCGTCCTTGTTGCTGTCGGAATAGCCGAGCATAACCTCCTGCACGCCACCGCGGCTCAGCAGGAGCCGTGCATAGGCTGGGATGGCGAGGAGCCTGTCCATCACCTCGCCGCAGCCGCGCAGATCGCCGATGGTCTCGAACAGCGGCACGATGTTGACATCGAGCTTGCCTTCGAGCGGCCGCAGCAGCCCGACCTCTTTGAGCAGCAGCGCCGCTTCGAGGATGTCGGACACCGTCGTAGTCATCGAGATGACGTAGTTGGGGACAGTGTCCCTGCCGTAGCGCCGATGGGCATCCGACGCCGTGCGCAGGATGTCGAGCTCGCCGGCCGTCTCCTCCGAATAGGTCACGAACGGAGAGATCAGCGGCCGCGCGGTCGCGAGCTCGGAGAGCAGCAGCTCGACGCGCTCGGCTTCCGGCATCTGCGCGTAGTCGCTGCCGGTGGCGGCGCGGAACAGCTCGGCCAAGGTGCGCTCGTGCACTTGCGAATTCTGCCGCAGGTCGACGCTCGCGAGGTGGAAGCCGAACACTTCCACCGCGCGCCGCAGGGCGCGCAGCCGACCGCGCGCGATCAGCGCCGAGCCGTTGGCGAACAGGGAACGATAGAGCACGTCGAGATCAGCGCGCAGCTCCGCGGCTTGCGCGTAGGGTTGCGCCTGCGTCACCGCGTGGCGCGGCAGCACCACCTGACCCAGTCCGCGCGCGGTCGCGACCAGCCGCGCATAGATGCCGACGACGGCCTGCCGGTACGGCTCGGCGGCGCGGCGCGGCGAGTCATCGGGCAAACGCCCGACCAGCTCCTGAAGCTGCGCCGAGATGCTCACGCGGGCACGGTCGAGCGAAAGCTCGGCACCGAGCAGATGCAGCTCGTCGAGGTAGAAGTCGACGACGCGCTTGCTCTGCATCTCGATCGCCTGACGCAGCACCTCGGCGTTGACGAACGGATTGCCGTCGCGATCGCCCCCGATCCAGCTTCCCATGCGGATGAAGGATGGCAGTTCGGTGTTGTTCCAGCCGGGATCGCTCGCCGCTAGCCCGTCCTCGAGGTCGCCGTAGAGCCGCGGCAGTTCGCGCAGGAAGGTGTGGTCGTAATACGAAAGCCCGCCCGCGACCTCGTCGATCACCGTGGGGCGGCCGCGCCGCAGCAGGCTGGTCTGCCAGAGCGTGAGGATGGCGCGCGACATGGCGGTGTCGGCGGCGCCGGCCTCCGCCGGCGTGAGAAACATGCGGTCGCGCTCGGCGAGGAGGTGCGCCACCTCGTTCTCCCGATCCAGCACGCTCTTGCGCCGGACCTCGGTGGGGTGCGCGGTCAGCACCGGGCTCACCAGGATTGAATCGAACAGTGCCTGCAGCTTTCCGCGCGGGACGCCCGCCGCCCGCAGCCGCGCCAGCGTGTCTTGAATGGTGCCCGGGAACGGCCCCGCCGCGCCGCCTTGGGTCTGCGCGCGCATGCAACGGATGCTGTGCTGGTCCTCGGCAATGTTGGCGAGATGCGAGAAATAACTGAACGCGCGCACCACCTCGATGGTGCGGTCGTGCGAGAGGCTGTCGAGGGTGGCCTCGAGCTCGCGGCGCGCCGCGGCATCGCCTTCCCGGCGGAATGCGATCGAGATCTGGCGGATGCGCTCGACCGTGGCGAACACCGCCTCGCCCTCCTGCTGACGGATGGTGTCGCCGAGCACCCGGCCGACCAGCCGGATATCGTCTCGCAGCGCCCGCTCTCGGTCCGCAACCTCACCAATATTCATCGTACGCCCCGTTCAGTCGCTTCGCGTGCGGCCGAGACTAGTGTGGCGGAGCGACGTCAGATCCAAAGCCACACTAGAATCATATAGTTGCCAGTGCCCTTCGGTTTCGAGTCCAGTACCAGCGCGAGCAGCAAAGGGACACGAACGTCGGAACCGGGACACCCGTTAGCTCGCTTGCAAGAAGTGCGCCTGACGGACGGGCGAAGACGTCCGATAACGGCCTACTTTCTGGACCCCAATAGCGTGGAATAGAGGCCGAAATAATCGCGTGCGGGCTCGGCCCAGGATACGTCCGCCTGCATGGCGTTCGCCTGCAGGGATTGCCAGCCCGGGCGGTCGCTCCACAGGTCGGCGGCGCGATGGAGCGTGGCTTCGAGCGCGTTCGGCGTCACCGGCAGAAAATGCATGCCGGTCGCGGCATTGCCATCGGCCACAGCGTCCTCGGAATCGACGATGGTATCGGCCAGTCCGCCCACTTTGGCCGCGATCGGCACCGCTCCGTAGCGCATGGCGCAGAGCTGGGTCAGCCCGCATGGCTCGAAACGCGACGGCACCAGCACGGCATCGGACCCGGCCTGGATCAGGTGCGCCAAATCCTCGTCATAGCCGATGAGGCATCCGATCCGGCCGCGATGGGCGTCGGCCAGGCTCCGCAGGCGGTGCTCCAGCTCGGGCTCGCCGGTTCCCAGCACCACCAGTTGCCCGCCGCGCCCGATCAGCGCGGGGATCGCATCGGCCAGGATGTCGATCCCCTTGTGCCAGGCGAGCCGGCTCACCACGCCGAACAGCAGCCGCTCCGGATCCTGCCCCAGGGCAAACCGCCGTTGCAGTTCCGCCTTGTTGAGCGAACGCGCGGGCATCGACGAGCGGCTGAAACGCGAAGCGATCCGGTTGTCGGTCTCCGGATTCCAGACATCCACGTCGATCCCGTTGCAGATGCCGGACAACACCCCGGCGCGAGCGCGCAGCAACCCTTCCAGGCCGCAGCCGCCGGCGGCGGTCTGGATGTCCCGCGCATAGGTCGGCGACACCGTGGTGATGCGGTCGGCGAATTGCAGGCCGGCCTTGAGAAAGCCGATGGCCCCGTAATGCTCGACGCCGTCGATGCCCCAAGCCTGCGCCGGCAGTCGCAGCCGGTCGAGCAGGTCGGCCGGAAACTGGCCCTGGTAGGCGAGATTGTGCACGGTGAACACGGTCGCCGGACGACGGTCGCCGCCATAGGCGAGATAGGCCATCGCGAGCCCGGCCTGCCAGTCATGGCCGTGCAGAATATCCGGCGCGAAGCCCGCGACGGGATGAATGCCGATATGAGCGGCGATCCATCCGAGCGCGCCGAAGCGGAATGCGTTGTCGGGCCAGTCGCGGCCGTCGTCCGTCACGTACGGATTGCCCTGCCGGCCGAAGAGATGCGGCGCATCCAGGACGAACAGATCGAGGTCGCCGACCTTGGCGGCGAGCACGCGCGCCCTGCCGCCGAACAGGTCGTCGACCGCGAGGACTTCGTCCGCCTTCCCGAAGGCGGCCTTCACCGCGGGATAGCCGGGCACCAGCGTGACCGTCTCGACGCCATGCTTGCGAAGCGCGCGCGGCAGCGCGCCCACGACGTCGGCGAGACCGCCGGTCTTGACGAGCGGGTAGATTTCCGACGCGACGGCGAGAACCTTGATGCGAGTCATTCGCTCAATTTGTCGATCATCGGCTGAGTGATCAAGCAGATGCCGCCGTCGGTGCGGCGAAACCGGACGGCGTCGACCTCGGGGTCCTCGCCCACGACCAGCCCGGACGGAATGCGCACGCCGCGATCGATGATGACGTTGTTGAGCCGCGCCCTGCGCCCGATCTCCACATCCGGGAGGATGACGGCATTCTCCACGTGCGAATAGGACCGCATGTGGACATTGGTGAACAGCAGCGACTGCCGCACCGTCGCTCCCGAGACGATGCAGCCACCCGACACCAGCGAGGAGACCGCCTGTCCGCGACGCCCCTCCTGATCGTGCACGAACTTGGCCGGGGGAGAGATTTCCGCAAACGTCCAGATCGGCCAGTTGCGGTCGTAGAGGTCGAGCTGCGGCACGATGTCGGTGAGGTCCATGTTGGCCGCCCAATACGCATCGAGGGTGCCGACGTCGCGCCAGTAGGACGAGGCCTGCCCGCTCGAGCGCACGCAGGAGCGGGAGAAATGATGGGCCGCCGCGCGGCCGCCGCGAATGATGGCGGGGATGATGTCCTTGCCGAAGTCATGGCTGGAATGCGGATCGGCGGCGTCGCGGCGGAGCTGGTCGAACAGGAAGTCCGTGTCGAACACGTAGACGCCCATGCTCGCGAGCGCCACGTCGGGCCGTCCCCGCATCGGCGGCGGCTCCTTCGGCTTTTCAACAAACGAGCTGATGAAATTGTCGGCGTCGACATGCATGACCCCGAACGCGGACGCCTCGCTGAGCGGAACCTCGAGGCAGCCGACGGTCACATCGGCGGCCTGCTCCACATGCTGCGAGAGCATCTTTTCGTAGTCCATCTTGTAGATGTGATCGCCCGCCAGGATGACGATGTATTTCGGCGCGTAGCTCTCGATGATGTCGATGTTCTGATAGACCGCGTCCGCCGTCCCGGCGTACCACGCCCCGTCCGCCACGCGCTGGCTCGCGGGCAGGATGTCGAAGCTCTCGTTGCGCTCGTGGCGGAAGAAGTTCCAGCCGCGCTGCAGATGCCGGATGAGGCTATGCGCCTTGTACTGGGTGGCGACGCCGATGCGGCGGATGCCGGAATTGAGCGCATTGGAGAGGGCGAAATCGATGATGCGCGACTTGCCGCCGAAATGCACCGCAGGCTTGGCCCGCCAATCCGTGAGCTCGAGCAACCGGGTGCCGCGGCCGCCGGCGAGCACATACGCCATCGCCGAACGTGCAAACGGTGCGCCTGAGGCTAACGCCGGCAATGCCGATTACCCCGCCGTCTGCCCCCTGAGTTGCTTAACATGTGGGCTGATCTGCGCACAACTTCACCACAGCAGGGCAGGATCATAGGAGGCACGCCCAGGGTTTAGCAAATTGCATACCAATTTGGCAGGTATACGACACCGCCGCCTACACATTCGTGCTTCGACGCTCCTCGCTGGGCTGTGAACCGCCGTTGCCGTGCACCCCGGTGTGCTCCCCTTGCGGCGAAGCGAGCACACCGAGCTTGCCGCCTGGCTCACGCCGTTCACCGTCGAACGCTACTTTCGTGCGTCCGCGGGCATGGTGACGGGGACCCGCCAGACGTCCTGCGCGTACTCGCTGATGGCACGGTCGGAGGAGAACCACGCCATGTTGGCGATATTCATCATGCACATCCGCGTCCAATCGGACGGCGATCGCCACAACTGGTCGATGCGCCGCTGTGTCGCGAAATAGGCGTCGAAATCCGCCGCCACCATGTAGTGGTCGTCGTGGCGAAGCCCGTTCATCAGAGGCGCGAACCAGCTGGCCTCGCCGGGCCAGTAGATGCCGGCCTCGATTGCGTCCACGACGCCCGCGAGCATCGGCGACGCCATTGCGCCGGGCCCGAGGCGGCGGCGCTCCTCGACCTCATGCGCTTCGAGGCCGAAGATGAAGATATTGTCCGCGCCGACGCGCTCGCGGATTTCGATATTCGCGCCATCAAGGGTACCGATCGTCAGCGCGCCATTGAGCCCGAGCTTCATGTTGCCGGTGCCGGACGCCTCCATCCCCGCGGTCGAGATTTGCTCCGACAGGTCGGCGGCGGGAATGATCACCTCGGCCAGGCTCACGTTGTAGTCGGGCAGGAACACGACGCGCAAACGATCGCGCGTGACCGGGTCCTCGTTGACCACCTTCGCCACGTCGTTGATCAGCTTGATGATCAGCTTGGCCCGCGTGTAGCTCGCTGCCGCCTTGCCGGCGAAGATTTTCACCCGTGGGACCCAGTCCCGCGTCGGGTCATCGCGCATCGCGCGATAGAGCGCGACCGTTTCCAGGATATTGAGCAGCTGCCGCTTGTATTCGTGGATGCGCTTGATCTGCACGTCGAACAGCGCATCGGGATCGAGGTGCAGGCCCATGCGGTCGCCGACCAGCCGGGAGAACGCGACCTTGTTCGCCCGCTTGGCCGCCGCGACGCGCTCACGCAGCGCGCTGTCGTCGGCTCCTTCTGCGAGGCGTGCGATCAGGGACGGATCGTCCAGCACCGCGTCGCCGCACACGTCGCGCAACACCCGCACGAGCGTCGGATTCGCCTGCATGAGCCAGCGGCGAAAGGTGATTCCGTTGGTCTTGTTGACGATGCGGTCGGGATAGATCGCGTGCAGATCGCGGAAGACGGTCTTGCGCATCAGATCGGTGTGCAGCGCGGAGACACCGTTCACGCGATGGGAGCCGACGAACGCAAGGTGTCCCATACGCAGCTTGCGGCCGTTCTGCTCGTCGATCAGCGATATCGCAGCGATCTTCTCGGAAAAACCCACCGGATCCTGGCTGCGCGCGCCTTCGATATGGTCGGCGTTGATGCGGTAGATGATCTGCAAGTGACGCGGAAGAACGCGCTCGAACAGCTCCATCGGCCAGCTCTCGAGCGCCTCCGGCAGCAGCGTATGATTGGTATAGGAGAACGTGCTGATGGTGATCAGCCACGCCTCACTCCACGGCAGGCCATGAATGTCGACGAGCAGCCGCATCAGCTCGGGGATCGCGATGCTGGGATGGGTGTCGTTGAGTTGGATCGCCGCCCGCATCGGCAGGAAATGCAGGTCGCCGTCGGTGCGCAGATGGCGCTGCACCAGGTCCTGCAGCGAGGCCGACACGAAGAAATATTCCTGCCGCAGACGCAGCTCACGCCCGGCCGGGGTTTCATCGCTCGGGTAAAGGATCTTGGAGAGCGCCTCGGCGCGCGATTGCTCGACCAGCGCGCCGATATGATCGCCGCTGTTAAAGGCGTCGAGCCGCATCGGATCGACTGCACGGGCGGTCCACAGCCGCAACGGGTTCACGTGGCGGCCGCGCCATCCCACGATCGGGGTATCGTAGGCGACCGCCTCGATGGTCTCGTCGGGACGCCACACCGAGCGGGCATGCCCGCCCGGAAGGTGTGCGGTCTCGACGAAGCCGCCGAAATGAATGTCGTAAAACACCTCCGGCCGCGCGAACTCCCAAGGGTTGCCGAACGACAGCCATTCCTCCGGATATTCCTGCTGCCAGCCGTTCTTGATGACCTGGCGAAACAGTCCGTGGTCATAGCGGATACCGTAGCCGTAGGCGGGGATCCCCAGGCTTGCCATGCTCTCCATGAAGCAGGCCGCGAGTCGTCCAAGACCGCCGTTGCCAAGCGCAGCGTCGGGCTCGGCGGAGCGCAACCGGTTGAGGTCCACGCCCAGATCTCCGAGCGCTGCGCGGAAGTCCTCGGCCATGCCGAGATTGCCGAGCACGTCCGACAGCAGGCGGCCGATCAGGAACTCGAGCGAGAGGTAGTAGACGCGCTTGCTGCCCTTGGCATGGCTGGTGCGCTCCGAGGCGAGCCAGCGATGGATGATCCGGTCGCGGACGGCGAGCGCGGCGGCCAGAAACCAATCGCGATCGGTGGCCGAGCCGGCATCCTTCCCGACCGCCAGGACCAGCTTGGCGAGCACGGCGCTCTTGATTTCGACCAGCGCCTCCTCGCCGGAAGCGGGACCTCTCTCCAGCAGCGGCTCGCGCGTCACGCTTTGAAACTCGCGAGCAGAGCCTGGATCATTCATTATCTGGTCTTTCAAGGCCGTTCTTTTTCCAAATGAATCGCCACGCCGGCGACCGCTGCCGGTTCATCGCAAACCGTAGCGCCCTGATCGCGGTGCAAGGGGTATGCCGGACCCCTGGTGAAACGCTCCCCCAGCCCGCGCAGGAGAGCCTGTGGGTATCCTTGCGCTGCGCCAGCGTGTCAATCGGCCTTGAAAAGGACTCCCCAGCTTCGGGATATGGTTTCCCCGCCTGTACGGGGACGTCCCCGGGGGGAAGGCCCACCCCACGGCTAGGACTGGACCCATGGATCATAGGTGCCGAAGGTCCACACGTTGCCCTCGGGATCCTTGCAGGTGTAGTCGCGCCCGCCGTAGTCCTGCGTCACCGGCTCGCGCGTAATCTCGGCGCCCGCGGCCTTCGCGCGCGCGAAGTGCGCGTCGGGGTCTGCCACGATGCAATAGGTACTCATGGTGACGCCGCCGACCTGGTGCGGGCGCACCAACAGCCTACCATAGTCGGTCTCCTTGGCCGAGCCGAGCATCACCATGCCATTACCGAGCGTGAGCTCGGCATGCGCGATGCTGCCGACCTCACCCTCGTAGACCGCCTTCTTCTCGAATCCGAAGGCCTTGCACAGGAAATCGATCGCGGCCGGTGCGTCCTGGTATTGCAGGGCAGGAATCACGGTCGCGGTCGTTTGCTTGGCGATGGCCATGAACGCTCCTTTCGAACAAGGCGAATGATTTGGACAGCGCCGGCCGGGGCCGAGCTGTCCCGAAGCCCGCTGAGGGGACAGGCCGCCTACCCCTAGAACCCGCTTGCCCTCACCCCGATTTTAGCCGACGTTGCGGCACTAGTTTAACCGGATTTTCCCCGCTCCACGGAGCTGCATGCCGCCGCCCAGAACTGGAACGGCCGGCCGCAGTTGCCTTGGGGTCCCATTCCTGCGGAGGGCACCTTGAGCATCATCTGGATCATCATCATCGGGTTTCTTGCGGGCGTGATCGCCCGCCTGCTGTCCGCCGGACCGAACAACCCGACCGGCTTCATCCTGACCACGGTGCTCGGCATCGTCGGCGCCTTTGTGGCGACCTTCCTCGGGCAGGCCGTCGGCTGGTATCGCGCCGACCAGGGCGCCGGCCTGATCGGCGCCACCGTCGGCGCCATCCTCATCCTGTTCATCTGGAATCGGCTGGTGGCGAACCGCACCATCAGCGACCCCGGCGTCACCGGGCGCCGCTGGCTGTAGCGATCGCTGGCAGAGCGCAATGCGGATTGCGCCGAGCCGCGCGTCCCATGGCGGAATACGCTGACGCTATTCCGCCCTGCGCCCCGACCTACCCCTTCGCCGCCAACGTCCCTCCCCGCCGGCGCGTGAGCGCCAGCACGGCGAGCGCCGCGCCGAAGAATACGACCGTGGCGTAGCCCACCGCCAGCAGATGCTCGTGCTCGAACAGAAAGCCGCCGAGTGCTGAGCCGAGCGCCTGTCCGACATAGATCGAGGACGTGTTGAGCGCGACGGTGGCGCTGGACAGCTCGGGCGCGGCGGCGACCAGCCGCGCCTGCTGCATCGAGTTCGCGGCCGCGAAGCCAAATCCCTGCAGCACGATGCCCACGGCCATGGCCGCAAGCATGCCTACGCCCAGCGACCAGACCAGCGCGCCGATAAACATCGACAGGATGAAGACGAACGAGGTGGCGAAGGTGCCGAGACGCGTCACCACGCGGGTGGCCAGCACGTTGCCGATGAAGCCGGCGACGCCGAACAGCGCGAAGAACGTCCCGATCGTGCGCGGGCCCGCATCGAGCAGCTTCAACAGTAACGGGCCGAGATAGGTGAAGATCACGAACAGCGCCGAGGTCGTGAGCGCGGTGATGAGCAGAAGCAGAATGATCGAACCGTTGCGGACGATTCCCCCAGCTTCTGAGCGAGACGGCGGCCCCCGCCAGGCGCTCGGGCACTCCCAGCACCAGCAGCAACAGACTTAGAGCCGCGAGCGCGGCGAGCACGCCATAGGCAACGCGCCAGCCGAGATGGGCGGCGAGGAAGGTGATGAGCGGAAGGCCGGCGGCGAGCGCGAGCGACCAGCCGAGGAACACGAAGGCAATCGCGCTCGGCCGCTCTTTCGCTGGCACGATCAGCGCGATCGTGCTCGCGGCCTGCGGCGTGTAGATGGCGGCGACCGCGACCATGACCAGGCGCAGCGCCAGCAGCGTGCCGTAGTTCGGCGCAAGGGCGGAGGCGGCATGTCCGACCGCGACCACCGCGATGGTGGCGGACAGCAGCGTGCGCCGCTCGATCCCGCTCGTCGCCCATGTCACCAGTGGCGAGCCGACGCACAGCACCACCGCGCCGAAGGTTACCAGCAGCCCGGCCTCGCGGATGGTGACCGCAAGCCCGCGCGAAAGCTCGGGCAGCATCCCGGCTGGCGCCAGGATGGCGACCCCGATCACGAAATTCCCAAACATCAAGGCGAGCTTGGCGAGCCGTGTGCTCATGATGACGCTTTGCAACCCCCCCGGGGGCGTGGACGAGCGATATAGGTGTGCGCGGAGGGTTGTGCTTACCCACGAGCAGCGCGATTCAAGGAGGCCAGCCATGCATTTGCCGTCGCGACCGCCTGAGCATCGAGCGATCCGGCACCGGCGATGCCGCCCTCTCCGTTTGGCCAGGCCACCGTGCAAGCCAACGGCCACGTCGCGCTGATGCGTTTCACGTCGCGCCGCCGCGCCGGCGTTTCAGATCAAGTTTGCAAACAACACGGCAATATCTCCCAAGCGTGCAGGGACGAAACCGAACACACT
>Ga0207675_100002645_pt1 | contig 17685 bp, 30 predicted proteins | sample KBSSwiS42_FD_184305 | JGI IMG/M metagenome (GOLD analysis project Ga0207675, IMG submission 184305) | Switchgrass rhizosphere microbial communities from Kellogg Biological Station, Michigan, USA - KBS Switchgrass S4-2 (SPAdes) (version 2) | ecosystem: Host-associated > Plants > Roots >... | reverse complement strand
CCTCGATCGCCATGGACGAAGGGCTTCGGTTCGCCATCCGTGAGGGTGGACGTACCGTGGGCGCCGGCGTCGTCACCAAGATCTTGAAGTAAGAGGAGAGTGTCGTGGCCAGTCAACGCATCCGTATACGCCTTCGGTCCTACGACCACGCGGTGCTCGATCAATCGGCGGGAGAGATCGTGCGCACCGCGCGTCGCACGGGCGCGCTGACCTCTGGTCCGGTGCCGTTGCCGACCCGCCGGCACATCGTGACCGTGCTCCGCTCTCCCCACGTGGACAAGAAGTCGCGGGAGCAGTTCGAGACTCGCGTGCACAAGCGGCTCATCGACATCACCCAGTCCAACCCGCAAACGATCGACGCGCTCATGAAGCTCGATCTGCCGGCGGGCGTGGACATCGACATCAAGCTTTAGCGGATTTCTGAGGAAGCAACCGATGAAAGCGATTCTCGGGAAAAAAGTCGGGATGACTCAGGTGTTCGACGAGACAGGGCGCGTCGTCCCGGTCACGGTCGTCTTGGCTGGTGGTTGGGTGGTGCAGAAGAAGACCCAGGAGACCGACGGATACGAAGCCATCCAGGTCGGCTTCGATCCCAAGAAAGACAAGCACGTCAAGAAGACGGAGAAGGGCCACTTCGCCAAGGCGGGAGTGAGGCCCACCCGCTTGCTCATGGAATTCCGTGGGCCCTCGGAGCTCGAAGTTGGGGTGGAGATCAAATCCGACCTCTTCGCTCCGGGAACGGTCGTCGACGTCGTCGGCACATCGAAGGGCAAAGGCTTTCAAGGCGTGGTGAAGCGCGAGGGATTCTCGGGCGGACCAGCCACGCACGGTTCCAAGACCGGCCGTATCCCTGGATCGGTCGGCGCGAGCGCCTGGCCGTCGCGCGTCATCAAAGGCAAGCGCTTGCCGGGACAGATGGGTAATTACCGCATCACGGTGAGCAATCTCATCATCGTGGGATCGGATCCGGAGCAGAAACTGCTCTGGATTCGCGGCGCAATTCCGGGCGCGCGAAACAGCACCGTGCTCATTCGCGAAGCCAAAGCGGGCCAGGGCAAAGCGATCCGGGCAGCCAAAGCTAAAGCTGCCGAACCGGCCAAGGCGAAGAAGAAGTAGGAGTCGGGGATGAAGGCGAAACACTACAGCTGGGAAGGCGGCCTCAAAGGCGAGGTCGATCTCCCCGAGATCGTGTTCGGCGTAGAGCCCAATGAACACGTGCTCTGGCAATCGGTGAAGGTCTACCAAGCCAATCAGCGCCAGGGAACCGCGGCTACCAAGACGCGTTCGTTGGTGTCGGGTGGCAACGTCAAGCCGTGGAAGCAGAAGGGCACCGGGCGCGCCCGTCACGGCACGACGCGCTCGCCGATTTGGGTGGGCGGTGCAACGACCTTCGGCCCCCGGCCTCGCGATTACGCGCAATCCTTGCCCCGCAAGGTGCGCCGGCTCGCGTTGACCTCGGCCATGAGCCTCCGCGCGCGCGAAGGCAACGTGACCGTCGTCGACGATTTCGTGCTCGAATCGCCGCGCACGCGGACCGTAGCGGGGTTCATGAAATTGGCGGGCCTCACCGGAAAGAAGGTTTGCTTCATCACCCAGGAGGCCACCGAGACGGTGGTGAAAAGCTGCCGCAATCTGGCCGGGGTGGCTGTGCTGTCGGGAAGCGCGCTCAACGTCTACGACCTCATGAACGCTCAAGTGCTGGTCGTGACGGAAGGCGCGCTCAAGGGATTGGAGGAGGCGTTCCGCGCATGAAGAACCCTCACGACGTGATCATCCGGGCTCTGGTGACGGAAAAAGGAACGCGGATGCGGGAAGCCGGCAACCGTTTCCTGTTCCAGGTCCACCGGGATGCCAACAAACTCGAGATCAAGCAGGCCATCGAAACCGTTTTCAGCGTGCATGTGGAGTCGGTGCAAACCCAGAACGTGGTCGGGAAGCAGAAGCGACTCGGACGTTACGTGGGAAATCGCTCGTCCTGGAAAAAGGCCATCGTGACCCTCCGGGAAGGCGACAACATCGATCTCTTCGAGGAGGTTTAAGGGACCATGGGTCTCAAGACATTCCGGCCGAATACTCCCGGCCTGCGATACAAGACGGTCTCCGATTTCAAGGAGATCACCAAAAAAGAACCCGAGAAGTCGCTGTTGCGTCCGCTCAAGGAAACCGGCGGCCGCGACAACTACGGCCACGTTTCGATGTGGCTGCGCGGCGGCGGGCACAAGCGCCGCTATCGGATCATCGACTTCCGGCGCGACAAGCGCGGCATTCCGGCGCGGGTCTCGGCAATCGAGTACGACCCGAATCGCAGCGCGCGCATCGCGCTACTCGTGTACAAGGACGGTGAAAAACGTTACATCCTCGCGCCCAACGGTCTGGAAGTGAACATGACCGTGGAAGCGGGGCCGAACGTGGAAATACAAGTCGGCAATGCGTTGCCGTTGAAGAACGTTCCTCTGGGCACGGAAGTGCACAACTTGGAAATGATCCCGGGCAAGGGTGGGCAGGTGGCGCGGGGCGCGGGCTCGGTAGCGACCTTGGTGGCCAAGGAAGGCGCCAAAGCCCAGGTCAAGATGCCGTCGGGCGAAGTGCGGATTTTCAACTCCGAGTGCTATTGCACGATCGGACAGATGGGCAACATCGAGCACGAGAACATCGTGATCGGAAAAGCAGGACGTAACCGCTGGTTGGGTCACCGGCCCTCCAGCCGCGGCGTGGCTATGAACCCGGTCGATCACCCGATGGGTGGCGGCGAAGGCAAGTCCTCGGGCGGACGGCATCCCACCACGCCTTGGGGCAAGAAGACGAAGGGTCTCAAGACCCGCAAGCGGAAGAACTCCGACAAGCTCATCGTCCGGAAGCGTAAAGGGAAATAACGATGGCACGTTCGATCAAGAAGGGGCCCTTTGTCGATCAAAACCTGGTGGGCAAGATCGAAGGGATGAACAAGAAGAACGAGAAACGGGTCGTGCGCACGTGGGCGCGCCGCTCGACCATCATCCCCGAGTTCGTGGGACATACGGTGGCGGTGCACAACGGCAACAAGTTCATCCCGGTCTACATCACCGAGAACATGGTGGGACACAAGCTGGGCGAGTTCGCCCCCACCCGCCTCTTCCGCGCCCATGCCGGCACGGACAAGGCGACCAAGATCGCGCCGAGCGGACCGCCGCCGGCGGCCAAGTCCTAGGAGAGGCAATGCGAGGCTTATCTTTTGCCAAAGCACGGTACGTGCGCGTGACACCGAGGAAAGTGAACCAGGTGTTGGATCTGGTCCGCGGCGTCAATGTGGAGGCCGCGCTCACCACGTTGACGTTCTCCAAGAAGCACGTAGCCAAGCAAATCGAGAAGACGGTGCGTTCGGCGGTGGCCAATGCCATCCAGCAAGATTCGAAGCTCGACGTCGAGGATCTCTTCATCAAGGAAGCGTTGGTCGGACCCGGTCCGATCATGAAGCGCTGGCTCCCTCGCGCGCAGGGGCGCGCGACGCCGATCCTCAAGCGTTCGTGCCATATCACCATCATCCTGGACGCGAAAGAGCATAAGAAGAAGGCGTCGCGTGCGCGCGCCGCCGCGGCAACCAAGACCGCCGCGACCGGAGCGGAGACGCACGGCAAGACGAGTCGCGCCAAAGTGTCGGCAAAGCCGGCCAAGAGCGAAGCGGCGCCCAGACCAAGAACGAAAGCGCCGGCCAAGCGCATGAGAAAAGCTACCAAGCGGGGCGGCTAAAGCCCGGAGGCAAGCGTGGGTCAGAAAACACATCCGATCGGTTTCCGGTTGGGGATCATCAAGACCTGGGACTCCCGTTGGTTCGCGGGGAAGAACTACGCGAACCTGCTCGAGGAGGACATCAAGATCCGGCGTTATCTGGAGAACCGTCTCTCTGGTGCGTCGCTCTCCAAGGTCGTCATCCAGCGGGCGGTCAACAAGGTGACCATCAACATCGCCACCGCGAAACCGGGGCTTGTCATCGGACGCCGCGGAACGCAGGTGGATCAGCTCCGCGATGAGCTCAAGCACCTGACCGGCAAGGATGTGTACATCAACATCGATGAAATCAAGAAGCCGGATATCGACGCGTCCTTGGTTGCCCAGCACATTGCGCGGCAGCTCGAAGGTCGCGTGTCGTTCCGCCGGGCAATGAAGAAGGCCATTCAAGCGGCGATGCGAAGCGGTGCCGGCGGCGTGCGCGTGGAGTGCTCGGGGCGCTTGGGCGGTTCGGAAATGGCGCGCCACGAATCGTATCGCGAAGGTCGCGTGCCGCTGCACACGCTGCGGGCGGACATCGATTTTTCGAGAGCCACCGCGCGGACCACGTACGGGGCGTGCGGGGTGAAGGTGTGGATCTTTCATGGGGAGGTCATCGGACCGGATGGCGGAGAGCGCATGGACGCCACGCCAACACTCGGCTAAGACCTTGATACCGCGCGTCGGCCGGGGCTGACGCGGCGGGGGAACGTGAATGCTGTTACCGAAACGAGTCAAACATCGGAAGCAAATGCGGGGTCGCATGAACGGCCTCGCCTACCGGGGCGGCAAAATCGCCTTCGGTGAATATGGGCTTCAAGCGCTCGAGCCGGCTTGGATCACCAATCGGCAAATCGAGGCAGCGCGTGTCGCCATCACGCGGCACATCAAGCGTGGCGGCAAGATGTGGATTCGCATCTTTCCCGACAAGCCCATCACCAAGAAGCCTGCGGAGACGCGAATGGGCAAGGGCAAAGGCAATCCAGAGGGATGGGTGGCGGTGGTGCGGCCGGGCCGGATCCTGTTCGAGCTGGAAGGGGTGACGCGGCAGCTCGCCGACGAGGCGATGCGTCTGGGCGCGGCCAAGCTTCCCATCAAGACCCGCTTCGTATCTCGCGACGAGCAGTTTGGAGAATAACGCGTGGCCAAGGAAAAACTGAACATCCAGGAGCTGACCATCCCGGAAGTGGAAGACAAGATCCGGGAGATGAAGAAGGAAGTCTTCACCCTGCGTTTTCGTAACGCGATGCGGCAGCTGGACAATCCCATGCGGATTCGGTTTCTGAAGCGCGACATCGCGCGGTACACCACCGCGCTTGCCGAGCATCACCAGGGCATTCGCTTCCTCGCCACCGGCGAGGACATGTCGGCAACGGCTGAAGCGCCGGCCAAGCCGAAAGCAGCCAAGAAGGCTGCGGTGAAGAAGACCGAGACCAAAGCGGCTGCCAAGCCGGCCGCCAAGGCGAAGAAAGAAACCGCGGAAACCAAGGTGGAAACGAAGAGCGCCGGCTCCGCCAAGAGCACCGAGAAGCCCAAGCGGCGGGTGCCGTGGTCACGGGGCAAGAAGAAGGACAAGGAGTAAATGGTGGAACGCAACCGGCGGAAGACCCGCGTGGGGCGGGTCGTGAGCGACAAGATGGACAAGACCGCGGTCGTGGTGATCGATCGTCTGGTCAAACATCCGCAATACAAGCGATACATCCGGCGCCGGAAGAAAGTGGCCATTCACGACGAGCAGAACCAATGCCACGTCGGGGATCTGGTCCGGTTCATGGAAACGCGCCCCTTGAGCAAATCGAAGCGGTGGCGCCTGGTCGAGATCGTGGAGCGAGCGAAGTAGGAGTTTAGGACGATGATCCAGATGCAGACCATGCTCGTGATCGCGGACAACTCGGGAGCGCGCACCGCTCGCTGCATCCACGTGCTGGGGGGTACCCGCAGGCGGTATGCGCACCTGGGCGACGTGGTGGTGGTGGCGGTGCAGGACGCGATCCCGGGGGGCGCGGTGAAGAAGGGCGACGTGGCGCGAGCGGTGATCGTGCGCACGCGCAAGGAATTTCGGCGTAAGGACGGCTCGTACATCCGGTTCGATGACAACGCGGCCGTGCTGGTCGAGCCGACCGGGGAACCGCGGGGCACGCGCATCTTCGGGCCGGTGGCCCGAGAGCTTCGGGAAAAGAACTTCATGCGCATTGTGTCTTTGGCCCCTGAGGTGCTTTGAGACCATGAACAAGAAACAAAACAACGTGCGGAAGGTGAAGAAGCCGTCCATGCACGTACGAAAGAACGATCAGGTGACGGTGATCTCGGGCGACCACACCGGCAAGACGGGGCGTGTGCTCCGAGTGTTTCCGGAAACCAATCGCGTGGTCGTCGAGGGCGTGAACCTGGTCAAGCGTCACACGAAACCACGTAGTAACAAGCAGGGAGGCATCGTGGAAAAAGAAGCCTCCATCCATGCTTCCAACGTGAAGAAGGTCGATTGAGATGAGTGCAGAGGACAAGCCGGAAAAGGCGGACAAGAAAGCCAAGGGTCAAGACGCCAAGGGAAAGAAGGGCGGTGGTGAGGGCAAGAAGGCGGACACCAAGAAGGCGGACACCAAGAAGGCCGGCGGCGGTGACGCGCCTAAGGCGCGCGAACCGCGCGGTCCGTTACCGACTCCGCGGATCAAAACGGATTTCGAGAGCCGGGTGGCCCCGGATCTCATCAAGCATTTCGGGTACCGCAACCCCATGCAGGTGCCGCGTCTGACCAAGATCGTGGTCAACATGCGTGTAGGCGAAGCGGTGCAGAACGTCAAAATCGTGGACGGCGCGGTCGCGGAACTGTCGCGCATCACCGGCCAGCACGCGTCGGTGCGGCGAGCCAAGAAGGCCATCGCTAATTTCAAACTGCGGGAAGGGATGCCGATCGGGGCCGCGGTGACGTTGCGGGGGCGGCGCATGTACGAGTTCTACGACCGTTTCGTGAGCGTGGCGGTGCCGCGGATCCGCGACTTTCGCGGGTTCTCGATGAAGTCGTTCGATGGACGTGGGAACTACAGCGTCGGCATCACGGAGCAAATCATCTTTCCTGAAATCGACTACGACAAAATCGAGAAAGTGCGAGGGCTCGACATCACGTTCGTGACCTCGGCGCACACCGATGAAGAAGGTCTGGAACTCTTGAAGCGGATGAAGTTCCCCTTCCGCCAGAGCCAGACAGGACGCTAGGAGACGCACGCGTGGCCAAGAAGTCGAAGATCGAAAAGTGGAAGCGAACGCCGAAGTTCGCGGTTCGCGCCTACAACCGCTGCCGTCGTTGCGGAAGAGCACGGGCCTTCCTGCGCAAGTTCGGCCTTTGCCGCATTTGCTTCCGCGAGCTCGCCCTCGAGGGCAAAATCCCGGGCGTGACCAAGGCAAGCTGGTAGGCGACACGTAGAAGGAGCGATTTGGAATGCCGTCGACTGATCCCATTGCGGACATGCTGACCTCGATTCGAAACGCGCTCATGGCGCGCCATCGTCGCGTGGACGTTCCGTCCTCGCGCATGAAGCTCGCCATTGCCGAAGTGCTGAAGTCGGAGAGGTACATCGAGAACTTCAAGATTGTCCCCGACCAGAAGCACGACACGCTGCGCATCTATCTGCGTTACAACGTGAACGAGAAGCCGATGATCCGCACCCTGAAACGTATTTCAACTCCTGGGCGCCGGGTGTACGTGAAGCGGGACGAGATTCCGCGCGTGCTGGGCGGGCTGGGTACGGCGATCCTGTCCACGCCGGACGGCATTCTGACCGGTCAGGAAGCGTCCCGCCGCGGACTGGGCGGCGAGCTGGTTGCCGAGATCTGGTGAGGTAACGATGTCTCGAGTCGGTAGAAAACCCATCTCCATTCCGAAGGGCGTGGACGTCAAGGTGTCCGGAAGCACGGTGGCGGTGAAGGGACCCAAAGGCGAGTTGACCCGCGAGTTCCGCGACGGTCTCGTGATCAAGCTCGAAAACGGTCTGGCCACGGTGGAGCAAACGGACTCCGGAAAAATGGCGGGAGCGTTGCACGGGCTCACCCGCGCGCTCTTGCAGAACATGGTGGAAGGCGTGTCCCAGGGATTCACGAAATCGCTGGAGATTCACGGCACGGGGTACAGAGCGGCGGTTCAAGGCCAGAAGCTGGTGTTGAACCTCGGTCACTCGCACCCCATCGAATATCCAATCCCGAAAGGCATCACCGCGGCGGTGGATCAAAACCGCATCGTCCTCTCGGGCGCGGACAAAGAACTGTTGGGTCAAGTGTCGGCGGAGATCCGCCGATTCCGGCCGCCGGAACCGTACAAGGGCAAGGGCGTGCGGTATCTGAACGAGCACGTGCGGCGGAAGGCCGGAAAGAGCGCGGGAGCCTAAGATGAGTTCAAAAGCAAAGACGAGCAAGGAACAGCGCGTCCGCCGGCATCAGCGCGTGCGGCGGAAAGTCTCGGGCACGCCCGAGCGGCCTCGGCTCTGCGTGTTCCGAAGCCTCAAGCACATTTACGTCCAGCTCTTCGATGATTCCGCCAACAAGTGTCTGTTGACCGTGTCGAGCTTGCACGCGGACGTGCGGCAGCGCATTGGCGAGGCCAAAGGCAAGTCGGCGATCGGAGCATTGGTGGGTCAAATTGCGGCCGAGAAGGCCATGGCGGCCGTCATTGAGGCGGTCGCGTTCGATCGCGGCGGATATCTTTATCACGGCCGGGTCAAAGCCCTGGCCGACGGCGCGCGCAAAGCCGGTCTCAAGTTCTAGGAGGAAGTCGGTGCGACGCTTGCAGAATCAGGAAAGCGAATTTGTCGAGAACGTGGTGGCGGTGAACCGCTGTGCGAAAGTCGTGAAGGGCGGTCGCCGGTTCAGCTTCAACGCGATCGTCACCATGGGCGACAAGAACGGCCGGGTTGGCATCGGGCTGGGGAAGGCGAACGAAGTCGCCGACGCCATCCGGAAGGCCACCGACAGCGCGCGCCGCTCGATGGTGAGCATTCAGCTCGTGAACGGCACGTTGCCGCACGAGGTGGTGGGACGGTTCGGCGCGGGACGCGTCCTCTTGAAGCCTGCGTCACCGGGAACGGGCGTGATCGCGGGCGGCGCGGTGCGCGCCGTGCTCGAGGCGGCGGGAGTGCAGGACGTGCTCTCGAAGTGTCTAGGGTCCTCGAATCCGCACAACGCAGTGAAAGCAACGTTCGAAGCGCTCTTGAGCTTGCGTCGCGCGGAAGACGTGGCGGCCGAGCGCGGCGTTCCGGTTTCGAATTTCTTCCGTGCCAAGGCCAAGACGGTTGCGGAAGGGACGGAGAGCGTTCCTCCCGTGGGAGTGAACGGCAATGGCTAAGAAACTCAAGGTCACTCAGCGCCGGAGCGCGATCGATCGGGATTTCCGGCAAAAGCGAACCATCAAGGCTCTCGGTATCCGGCGGTTGAACGTGCCCGTGATGCACGACGACACGCCGGCCGTGCGCGGGATGATCTACAAAGTGCGCCACCTTCTCGAAGTGGAAGAAGTGAAGTAAGGGACACACGATGCATATCGGAGACTTGAAGCCGGCCAAGGGAGCGACCAAGAACCGCAAGCGGCGCGGCCGCGGCCCGGGTTCGGGCCACGGCGGGACGAGCACGCGCGGACACAAAGGCGCCAAGGCCCGGGAAGGCTACAGCGCGCATCACTGGTTTGAAGGCGGGCAGATGCCGCTCAAGCGGCGCTTGCCCAAGCGCGGTTTCACCAATGTCCATGCCGAGCCCATGGAAGCGGTGAACTTGCGTGACATCGAGAAGCTCGGGCTGACCACGGTGAACAAAGACGTGTTGGCCGAGCACAGGCTCATTCGCGGCGGGACGCGACTCAAAATCCTAGGCATGGGCGATCTGACGCGGGCGGTGGCGGTGCGGGCGGATGCGGTGAGCGAGAGCGCGCGCCAGAAAATCGAGGCAGCGGGTGGAAGCGTAGAGCTCATCCAGCGGCCGAAGCGGCCCAAGCGCTACAAGAAAAAGGAACACCGGAAGACCGGCGCATAGCGCGCCGTCGAGGCAAGGATGCTCGAGAAGATCCAAAACGTATTCAGCATTCCGGAGCTCAAGAAGCGGATTCTGTTTACCGCCGGCCTACTCATTGTGTACCGGTTGGGTGGACACATTCCGACGCCGGGCGTAGATGCCCGGGCGCTCCGGGTGTACTTCTCTCAAAACCAGGGAACGCTGTTCGGCCTCTACGACATGTTCGTGGGCGGCGCGTTCGAGCGGGCCACGATTTTCGCGCTGGGCATCATGCCCTACATCAGCGCATCGATCATCATTCAGCTCTTCGGGGCGGTGATTCCGTACTTCGAGAAGCTGCAGAAAGAAGGCGAAGAAGGACGGAAGAAGATCACCCAGCTCACGCGTTACGGCACGGTGGCATTGGCCTTCGTGCAGGCGATGGGCATTGGGATCTTCCTCCAGAACCTGAATGGTCAGGGGCTGACCGTGGTTCCCAATCCGGGACCGGCGTTCTTGTTCCTGGCCGTGGTGACGCTGACCTCGGGCACCATCTTCGTGATGTGGCTCGGGGAGCAGATCACCGAACGCGGGATAGGTAACGGCATATCGTTGATCATCACCGTCGGGATCGTGGCGGATTATCCAACCTATATCTTGAACACGCTCCGAGCGTGGCAGGCTGGCCAGTTCAACATCTTCAAGCTGCTCATTCTCGCGATCGTCATGATTGGGGTAATCGTGCTCGTGGTGTTGATGACTCTGGGGGTCCGGAAGATCCCGGTCCAGTACGCCAAGCGGGTGGTGGGACGCAAGATGTACGGCGGTCAAACCACGCATATCCCGCTTCGCGTGAATAGCGCGGGCGTGATGCCGATCATTTTCGCTCAGTCGATCATTGCGTTTCCGGGTACGTTGGCGGCCTTGTTCCCTGGGAACGAGGTCATGCAGACGGTGCACACCGCGTTCTCGCCGGGGCAGCCGATCTACCTCGCGCTGTATAGCGCGATGATCATCTTCTTCACGTATTTCTATACCGCGATCGTGTTGAATCCTATCGACCTCGCGGACAACATGCGGAAGTACGGCGGGTTCATTCCTGGGATTCGTCCCGGCAAGAAGACCGCCGAGTACATCGATCGGATTCTGACCCGGATCACCCTTCCGGGCGCGGTCTTTCTGGCCTTCATCGCCGTGTTGCCTGACACGCTGATTCGGCATTTCCATGTCCCCTTCTATTTCGGGGGCACCGGAATCCTGATCGTGGTCGGCGTGATGCTCGACACCTTGACCCAGATCGAGTCGCATCTCTTGATGCGGCACTACGAAGGGTTCATGAAGAAGGGTCGAATGAAGGGCAGAACGACGGTGACGCGTTGAGGGTGATCCTGTTAGGCGCACCGGGAGCCGGCAAGGGAACGCAAGCCGAGCTCTTGTGCAAGAAACATGGGTGGCGTCACCTGGCGACCGGCGATCTTTTGCGGGCGGCGGTAAAGGCGGGGACGCCGTTGGGAAAGCAGGCCGAGGCAATTATGGCCCGCGGGGACTTGGTGGATGACTCGCTCATCCTGGGGTTGATCGAAGAGGAAATATCGCGCGCGGGCGTGGAGGGGGTGGTGCTGGATGGGTTTCCGCGCACGCTGGCCCAGGCCGAAGGGCTGGATGCATTGCTGAAGAGGCGGGGCGAGATGCTGAGTCGCGTGGTCCTCTTGAGCGCCCCGGAAGAGGAAGTCGTGCGGCGCATGACCGGCCGGGGCCGTATCGACGACACGGCGGAAACGGTGCGGCATCGGCTGCAGGTATACGAAGAAAGCACGGAGCCCTTGGTGCGCTACTACGAGCCCCGGGGGGTGCTGAAACGCGTCGATGGGGTGGGGACGGTGGAGGACATTCACGCGCGGATCGAATCCGCGGTGGGAGCATGATGGTCAAGCTGCGATCAGCCGAGGAAGTGCAAAAGATCCGCGCATCGGCAGTGCTGGTGGCGGACACAATTGCGCATCTGCGTGGGCTGACGAAGCCCGGTATTACGACGGCGGAGCTGGATCAGAAGGCGGATACGTTCATCCGTGATCACGGCGGCCGCCCATGCTTTTTGGGCTATATGGGCTATCCCGCGTCGATTTGCATCTCGGTGAACGATGAAGTGGTGCACGGGATTCCGGGCTCGCGAGTCATCCGGGATGGCGACATTGTAGGACTAGATGTAGGCGTGGTGATGAACGGCTACAACGGCGACGCGGCGATCACGCTCGCGGTGGGCGACGTGCCGGAATCGGTGCGAAAGCTCTTGCAGGTGACCGAGGACGCTCTTTTGGCCGGTATCGACGCGTTTCAGCCCGGAAATCTGCTGGGCGACGTGGGATACGCCATTCAGTCGCTCGCGGAAAGTCACGGCTACGGAGTCGTGCGGTCTTTGGTGGGACACGGGATTGGGGAGAAGCTGCACGAGGATCCGCAGGTGCCCAATTTCGGGAAGCCGGGCACGGGGCAGAAGCTCCGGGCCGGCATGGTGTGCGCGATTGAGCCCATGATCACGATGGGGGGCTGGGAAGTGGAGACGATGGCGGACCAGTGGACGATCGTGACCAAGGATCGCTCGTTGGCCGCGCATTTCGAACATACGGTGGCCCTGTGGGACGATGGGCCGGAGATTTTGAGTGTGACCTCCACGTCGGAGGTCCGTTCGAGGACACGATCATGAAGGTGAAAGCCAGCGTGAAGCCCATCTGCGAGCACTGCAAGCTCGTAAAGCGTCAAGGCGTGGTGCGGGTGATTTGCAAGAACCCGCGTCACAAGCAACGGCAAGGTTGATTTTCTAGGAGGAGTCGAGCGTGGCACGTATCGCAGGCGTCGATCTACCCAACGAGAAACGGGTCGAAGTGGCGCTGACTTATATCTACGGCATCGGCCGAAGCCGGGCGCGCAAGATTCTCGAGTCTACGGGCGTGAACCCGAATGTGCGGGTGAAGGCGCTCACGGAAGACGACACGTCCAAGCTGCGCCAGGAAATCGAAACCAAGTACCGGGTCGAGGGCGCCTTGCACGCCGAAGTGCAGATGAACATCAAACGGTTGATGGACATCGGTTGCTACCGCGGCTTGCGGCACCGGCGCGGTCTGCCCGTGCGTGGGCAGAGAACGCGGACCAATGCACGCACGCGGAAGGGACCCAAGAAGACGGCCGGGTCCGGACGTAAGAAGCTGACCAAGACTTAATTTCGGTTTTTGGTCGGGAGGATATGTGGCTCAGGTCAAGAAGAAGAAAGATCGCAAGATCCCGGTGAACGGGGTCGCGCATATCAAGGCGACGTTCAACAACACGATCGTCAGCATCACCGATCCCGACGGGATGGTGGTGGGCTGGGCTTCAGCCGGGAAGGTGGGCTTCAAGGGCAGCCGGAAGAGCACCCCCTTCGCCGCTCAGCTGGCGGCCGAGAACGCAGCCAAACAGGTTCTTGCTTTGGGTATGCGGAAAGTGGAAGTCGTGGTAAAAGGACCAGGCGCGGGCCGCGAAGCGGCTATTCGTTCCCTGGCCGCGGCCGGATTGCAGATCCAGGCCATCCGCGACGTCACTCCCATTCCCCACAACGGGTGTCGCCCGCCCAAACGCCGGCGGGTGTAATGAGGTTTTTACAGGTTAGGAGCCCGGCGCCCACGTTGAGTCGGCTTCGGCTGATCCATCAGTGGACCATCGCTATTGGGCTCATTTCTGAGCGGGGTTTTGGTCCCCGCACGTTCGCAGGAGGTCATTGAATGGCGAGGTATCGTGGGCCCGTTTGCCGGCTTTGCCGGCGCGAGGGCGAGAAGCTCTTTCTAAAGGGAGAGCGCTGCCAAACCGAGAAGTGCGCGATCGAGCGCCGGGCATATGCGCCCGGCCAGCACGGACGGGATAGGCGGCTTCGGATCACGCCCTATGGGCTCCAGCTTCGGGAGAAGCAGAAGGCCCGGCGCATCTACGGAATCATGGAGCGCCAATTCCGTAATTACTTCCAGGCCGCGGCTCGGATGCCGGGAGTGACCGGCGAGAATTTGCTGCGGATCCTGGAGTCCCGCCTGGATAACCTCGTGTACCGCATGGGGTTCGCGCCGTCGCGGAAGTCGGCCCGCCAGCTGGTGCTGCATGGGCACCTCTCCGTGAACGGGAGGAAGGTCAGCGTGCCGTCCTATCAAGTCCGGCCCGGTGACGTCGTGTCCGTCCGGGAGGACAGCCGGAACCTGCCGTTGATCCAAGGGACGATCGAGAGCCGGGGCGGGCGGGATTTGCCTGACTGGCTCGAGTCCAATATCCGGACTCTCAAGGGACGACTGTTGCGTCTTCCGTCCCGGGACGCCATTCCGACCACGATCCAAGAAAACATGATCGTGGAGCTCTACTCGAAGTAGCCGGGAAAGTTATTTCCCAGGAGGCCATTGCGTCATGAAGTGGAAGAACCTCCACACCCCGAACACGATCGAGCTGGACGAAACGACTGCGTCCGACCGTTACGGGAAGTTCACCATCGAGCCCTTGGAGCGAGGGTTCGGCATCACGTTGGGGAACTCCCTGCGTCGCGTGCTCTTGTCCAGTTTGCAAGGCGCGGCGGTTACGGCGGTGAAGATCGAGGGCGTGCTGCATGAGTTCAGCACGATCCCCGGCGTGCTCGAGGACGTGAGCGAGATCATTTTGAACATGAAGCAGCTCCGCTTCAAACTCCACGCGGATTACAAGCTGAACGCGCGGTTCCAGAAAAAAGGGCCGAGCGAAGTGAAGGCGGCCGATCTGGTGGCCGATCCCGGCGTGGAGGTGCTGAACACGGATCTGCACATCGCGACCTTGAACAAGGACGCTGAGATCGACATGGAAGTGGAGATCTCGGGTGGGCGCGGGTACGTGCCGGCGGATCAGCAGGAGGGCGACGAGCGCCCGATCGGTGTGATTCCGGTGGACGCGCATTTCTCGCCGGTCAAGAAGGTGAACTTCGAGGTGGAGAACACGCGCGTCGGGCAGCGGGTCGATTTCGACAAGCTGACGGTGGAGATCTGGACCGACGGTTCGATCTTGCCTCGGGACGCGATGTCCTACGCGGCGATGATCTTGAAGGATCACTTCAGCTTGCTGGTGGACTTCCAGGAGCCGATCGAGCGGGAGGAAGTGCACGAGGAAGATCGGGAGATCCAGCGGATTCGCGACTTGCTGGAAAAGAGCGTCGAGGAGCTGGAGCTTTCGGTGCGTTCGGCGAACTGCCTGCGTGCCGCGGGGATTCGCTCGATCGGCGAGCTGGTGACGAAGACCGAGTCGGCCATGCTCAAGTACCGCAATTTCGGCCGGAAGTCGTTGAAGGAAATCAGCGACATTTTGGGTGAGATGGGGTTGCACTTCGGCATGGACGTGACACCGTACGTGCGTAAGACGGTGCGCCGCGCCGAACCGCTGCCGTCGATGGACGAGATGACGCCGATCATGGCGGAGTCGGGAACGTATTCGGCGGGGCCGGAAGATGTGGAGGAGGATGTGGAGGAGGATGTGGATGAGGATGATGATGACGACGAGGATCTCGAGGGACCTCTGGACGATGAGGAGGATGAAGATGACGATGAGGAGGATGACGAGATGATCGAGGACGAGGGCGAGAAGGATCTCGAGATAGGTCAGAGCACGGATGAGGAAGAAACGCCTGCGGGAACGTCGGGTTCCGAGGAGCTCTGAGCCTACTCCGTTAAGAGGGATCGAAGATGAAGCACAATCGTAAAGGTCGCGCGCTCAGCCGGACGGCCGAGCATCGCCGGGCGCTCTTGCGGAATCTGGTTACGGAGTTATTCCGGTACGAGCGCATCGAAACGACGCAGGCGAAGGCGAAAGAAGCGCGGGTCCTGGCCGAACGGCTGATCACGTTCGCCAAGCGTGGAGATTTGCACGCGCGGCGGCAGGTGGATCGGTACGTGCAGAGCCGGGAAGTTACGCGCAAGTTGTTCTCGACCATTGCGCCTTGGTACGCGGAGCGGCAGGGTGGTTATACCCGCATCATCAAGCTGCGGCACCGGCTGGGGGATGGGGCGGAGATGGCGTACCTGGAGTTAGTGAAGTCGGTCGAGCAGATGGCGGCAGATCGTAAGGCGCGTGAAGCGGCGGCGGAGGCGAAGGCCAAAGCTAAGGAAGATCGCCGTAAGGCTAAAGCTGAACGGGAAGAAGAAGCAGAGGCGGAAGCCGAAGCGAAGAGCTGACGCAATCTTTCCCGGGGTAAATGGAGGTGGACTTTGTTCCACCTCCATTGTTTTTAGGATATTGGAGCGATCGACTCAGCCTCTCATGCTGGCAATCATGCTGGCAAAGATCGAATCAGCCTCTCATGCTGGCAAAGATCGAATCAGCCTTTCATGCTGGCAAAGAACGACTCAGCCTCTCATGCTGGCAAAGAACTTAGCCCACGCTTGTTACCTTTCCAGATTTCCCGGGATATTCCAAGTTCCCAAATGAGTGCCGAAGGAGCCGTGCCGCGCACGTGTAACGCGCCTTCGTGAATGCCGTGGCGATGGTGTCCGTGACAAAGGGTGATGAGGTTCTTTGGGTCATCATCCCCCTGGTGAGAACGGAAAATGATGTGATGGCTCTCGAGCCTACGGCGTGAGGAGCATCCTGGGGCTTGGCATCGCCATTCATCACGTTCCTGGATCTGATTCAAGGCGGGTCGTCGAGCAGGATCCTTCTTACGCCACTCTTTTAACGCCGCCTCCAGGATCAAGATGGATGCAGCCCACACGGAAGGGAGGCCATGGCGTCGTTGAACTGCTCCTACAGCACGGTTCCATAAATGGATCACGGAATCGGGAGCCCAAAAGGTGATGGTGGTCCAACGGGCGGCCAACGTTGGCATAGTGCGAGGAGCCGATGCAACGTCCTGATCGGCGGCCAACGTTGGCACCCTCGGACAGTCTTCGCCTTCGAGGGCCAGGACGAGTATTTCTAGTAATGCCTCAAGCCGACGCAGAATCAACGTGTTGATCGCCGGATCTTCTTCGTGGTCTTGCCCGAGTTCTCGTCGGGAATAAGGCGAGTACTCCTGAAGTTCGGCTTCAATCTTCTCGTTCGTCCACCCAATGGCAATCAAGCCACCCATCAATGCACTTTCCAATTCTGGTGCAGGCAGAGGCCCAGGGAACCGCCGCCCGAAATCAGGGAGGTAATCGCGCAGGCGCTCCAAGAAATGAATTTCGCGTTCGAAGTGAAGGTGTGTCACCGACATTGCTCGCTGGATGAACGAATTAATGGTGCTCCCGCTCGCCACGCGATCGATGAGGTAAGCCTGGCCTAATCCAATCCTTCCTTGTCGAAAGGCGTCAAGTAACATGGGGCTCTCCTCAAAAAGCCATCCTTCGCTTAATAAACGGGCCGCGGTCCGTTCGGAAAATTTGAATTCGGAAACCAAAAATTTTCGGGGGGTTCCGTGCCCCGTCCAAGTTAGGAAACCTGCTCGGTGGATTTCCTTCAGCAACCGGACGAAAAGAATGCGTAGCGATCGGCCGGTTAGTTTCGTGGAGAGTAGGATCCTTACGCTCGCGGGGCCCCACTGAGGCGATTCTGCATGTTTTGCCACCAAGGCCAGCAGGCCTTCCGCCTCGGCCAGACAGGACATCAAACCTGCAATTGAATCAGGAGAGAGAAGCGGTGGCTCTTCCATCAACTTCGACTGCGATCCGCTGGCGTAAGTGTTTTCCGCTGGCTTCTTGAGCGTTCCTGCAACTTCTACTTCGACAGCCCCATCCTCAAGGCTCATCCAAACCGAAGACGCTTCGCTCAAGATGGCGTCCACGCACATGAATTTCGGAGCATGCCATCCCAGCATGCGGCGGGCCCAATCAACCCCATGATCCCAGGCCAACGCGGCGCTCGAGGGAGCGGAAAACCGAATGAAGCGCCCAGACTCTTCGTCCGGTAGGGATTCCGCATTAGTGTGTTCAAAAACAGCGCGTTGCAAATCGGCCACGGAACAGG
>Ga0207675_100002644_pt1 | contig 17688 bp, 16 predicted proteins | sample KBSSwiS42_FD_184305 | JGI IMG/M metagenome (GOLD analysis project Ga0207675, IMG submission 184305) | Switchgrass rhizosphere microbial communities from Kellogg Biological Station, Michigan, USA - KBS Switchgrass S4-2 (SPAdes) (version 2) | ecosystem: Host-associated > Plants > Roots >... | reverse complement strand
GTAGAAGCGAAGGCGGAAAGGGCGATAACGCCCGGGGTCTTCCAGGAAGGGGTTCAGCTCGTCAATACGTCCGCAGGTACTCGCAGACTTTTTCGACGAAGGGACCGACTTTGGCGACGGCAAGCCTCAGCTCGTCGGGCGTGGCATTGAGGGATCTGGACCAGTTGTGCAACGCCAAGGCATCGTGGATGTCTATGCGGTTGGGGTCGGGCACTTCGATGCAACGCTTCTCATCACTCATATCGGTTCGTCGCGCGCAGTCGAGATCGGAACCGGTATAGGCAACGGGGCGCGAAATTCGTTCGACGCCTTGTGCCATTTGTACCAAACGGATACCTGGGCTTCCAGTACCGGCTCCGGCCGGGTGAAGTCCAGCATGTTTCACGGATGGGCCGTGTGAGCATCATCATCGAGCCTAGCTGGCTCCTCCATTGCCTTGGCCGGAAATTTCGGCTCCCGCATCGCGGTATCGCTTCGCCAGTTGACGTCTCAGGTGCGGCAAAGGGTGCACGGCGGGGGGCGCCGCAGCGACGGTACTGCAGAAATCCGCTAGAATCGCTGCCTTTTTCCACTCGGTTTCGAGTCAATGTCGTTGATCGTCCAGAAATACGGTGGCACGTCGGTCGGTTCGACCGAGCGCATCAAGAACGTCGCGCGGCGCGTCGCCAAGTGGAAAGCGGCCGGTCACGACGTGGTTGTGGTGGTTTCGGCAATGTCCGGCGAAACCAACCGGTTGATTGCGCTCGCCAAGGAAATCCAGCCGCATCCCGATCCGCGTGAACTCGATGTAGTCGCGTCCACCGGCGAACAGGTGACCATCGGCCTGTTGTGCATGGCATTGATGGAAATCGGCCAGAAGGCGCGCAGCTACACCGGTGGCCAGGTGAAGGTGCTGACCGACAACGCCTATACCAAGGCGCGCATCACGGACATCGACGATAACGGCATCCGGCGCGATCTGGCGAACGGCTATGTCGTCGTCGTGGCGGGTTTTCAGGGCGTGGATGCCGAGGGCAACATCACTACGCTCGGACGCGGCGGGTCGGATACGTCGGGTGTTGCCTTTGCGGCGGCGCTAAAGGCGGAGGAATGCCAGATCTATACCGATGTGGACGGCGTTTATACGACCGATCCGCGCATCGAGCCCGATGCGCAGCGCCTCAAGACCATCACGTTCGAGGAAATGCTGGAGATGGCCAGCCTCGGGTCGAAGGTGTTGCAGATCCGTTCGGTCGAATTCGCCGGCAAGTACAAGGTGCGGCTGCGCGTGCTGTCCAGCCTGACGCCGCCGGACCTGCCGGTAGCCCAGGAGGCAACGTCGGGCACCTTGATCACTTTTGAGGAAGATTCAGACATGGAACAGGCACTCGTGGCAGGCGTTGCGTTCAACCGCGACGAAGCGAAAATCACGATCCTCGGCGTGCCGGACCGTCCGGGCATCGCCTACCAGATCCTCGACCCGATCGCGCTGGCGAACATCGAGGTGGATGTGATCGTGCAGAACATCGGCAGGGACGGAATGACCGATTTCTCCTTCACCACCCATCGCAACGACCTGAAAAAGACACTCGATATCCTGCAGAACGTTTGCAGGCATATTGGCGCGCGCGAAGTCCTCGGGGATGACAGGATCTGCAAGGTGGGCCTGGTCGGGGTGGGCATGCGCTCGCACGTTGGCGTGGCAAGCAAGATGTTCCGCGCGCTGGCCGAAGAAGGCATCAACATCCAGATGATAAGCACGTCTGAAATAAAGATCACGGTGGTGATCGACGAGAAGTACATGGAACTCGCGGTGCGCGTGTTGCATAAGACGTTCGATCTGGACCAGCCGCAACGGCCGTGAAAGGAGCCGTGACTGCGTGACTGTCGTGATGGCGTGAATGTCGTAACGGCCTTGACTGTCGGAAACGCTCTGAAAAACGATATTCACGACATTCGCGGATCACGATTATTCACGGGTTTTACGACAGTCACGTCGTCACGACCTTTCGCGCGCGAGCCTTGCGGCAAGCCTTGTTGCCGTTTCCCGCGAAACATGCAATCCGAGCTTCGTTCGTCGCCACAGTATGTCTTCGGTCGTTTGCGCCCATTCCTGGCGGATCAGGTAATCGATTTCCGCTTCGTACAGTCCGCCGCCGAAATCTTCGCCGAGTTCGCCCAGGTTGCGGGCACCGGTGAGCAGGCTATCGACACGGGTGCCGTAGGCGCGCGCATAGCGGCGCGCAAGAGCTTCGGGCAGCCATGGCGACGACCGTCGGAATTCCGCGAAGAACAAATTGAAGTCCGCGTTCGGAATGTCTCCCCCAGGCAGGGCGGCGCTGGCCGTCCATGCGGCGTTCATGTGCGGCAGGCTGTGTGCCAGCAGCGCCAGCGCTTCTTCGGCAAGGCGCCGGTACGTCGTGAGTTTGCCGCCGAAAACCGATAGCAAGGGGGCCCGCTCCGAAGTCGCATCGCATTCGAGGACGTAGTCTCGCGTGACGGCGGACAGGTCGGCGCTATGATCGGCCAGCAACGGGCGCACACCGGAATAACTCCAGACTACATCGGCGGGCGTGATGCCGCGGACGAAGTAGCGGTTGGTCATTTTGCAAAGATAGTCTATTTCCTCGCCGGTGATCGACGCGTCGGCTGGATCGCCGTCATATTCGACGTCCGTGGTGCCAAGCAGCGTGAACTCGCGTTCAAAGGGAATGGCGAAAAGGACGCGGTTGTCGGGGTTCTGCAGCAGGTAGGCATGGTCGTGCTCGAACAAACGTCGCACGACGATGTGACTGCCTTTGGCGAGGCGCAACAGGCGCGGCGATGCCATGCCGAGCGATTCGCGCAACACGTTCATGACCCACGGCCCCGCTGCATTCACCAAAGTGCGGCAGCGTACCTGCACAGCCTCGCTTCCGGCGGGCTGCAGCGTCACGTCCCACATGTCCGCGTAGCGTCGTGCAGAAACACATCGCGTGCGTGGCAGGACTCTTGCGCCGCGTTCATAGGCGTCGAGCGCACTGAGCACGACAAGGCGCGCGTCATCGACCCAGGCATCGGCGTAGGTGAAGCCTTTGCTCAGATCGGGCTTGAGGGGTTGTCCGGCCGCGTGGGTGCGCAGGTCGAGGCTTTGCGAGGGAGGCAACAGCTCGCGCTTGCCCAGATGGTCATACAGGAACAATCCTGCGCGAATGAGCCAGGCGGGCCGCAAGCTCTGGTTGTGTGGCATGACGAAAGACAGCGGCCGGATAATATGAGGCGCGGCGCGCAGCAGCACCTCGCGTTCCTGCAGCGACTTGCGCACCAGGCCGAACTCGTAATGCTCGAGATAACGCAGTCCGCCGTGGATGAGCTTGGTGCTTGCCGAAGAGGTGTGGGCCGCGAGATCGTCCTGCTCGCATAGCAATACCGACAGTCCGCGACCGGCGGCATCGCGCGCAATGCCCGCGCCATTGATGCCCCCGCCGATGATTAGCAAATCATAGACCGGGCCTTCGCCCGTAGATCCCGTCAATGCATACTCCTTCGATTGCGCCTGCGGCATCCTACACGGCAACCCAAAATCTCACCACGCGGAACTCATGATGAAATGATTCGCGATGCCGGTTTAGGCGCAGTACGGTGAGCAGCATGTTGTTGTCTGTACAATCGAGTGCAAACTTCCACACATGAACAGGGCAGGCCGTGGCTTACATTCTCGCTCTTGATCAGGGGACAACCAGCTCGCGAGCCCTGATATTTGACCGTGCCGGAAACGTGAAGGGCAGCGCGCAGCAGGAGTTTCGCCAGATTTACCCTCGGGCCGGCTGGATAGAGCACGATCCGCGCGAAATCCTCGCCTCGCAAACCGGCGTCGCGGCGCAGGCGCTGACTCGCGCAAGCGTATCGCCCCGGGACATTGCAGCCATCGGCATCACCAACCAGCGCGAGACGACGATCGTGTGGGATCGCTCGACTGGCCTGCCCATCCATAACGCGATCGTGTGGCAGGATCGTCGTACCGCCGCTCATTGCGATCAACTGAGGGAGGCGGGCAGTGAACCGCTGTTCACGCGCAAGACCGGCCTGGTGCTCGATGCCTATTTCTCCGGAACCAAGCTGCACTGGATTCTTGCCAATGTGCCGGGCGCTCGCGACAAAGCCCGGGCCGGGCAGCTCGCCTTCGGCACGGTGGACACTTGGCTCATCTGGCATCTTTCCGGCGGCAAGTTGCACTTTACGGATACGAGCAACGCGTCGCGCACGCTGCTCTATAACCTTCAAGAGGGCTGCTGGGACGAAGAGTTGCTCGAGATCCTAGACATCCCCAAATCGGTATTGCCCGAAGTCGGACCGTCGAGCGGGATCATCGCGCAAACCGCGGGCGACATTTTCGCCGGGCACATTCCAATCGCAGGTGTAGCGGGAGACCAGCAGGCCGCGCTTTTCGGCCAGTGCTGCTTCACACCGGGCATGGTCAAGAATACCTATGGCACCGGTTGTTTCATGTTGATGAACACTGGCGGTCAGCCCAGGGTGTCCCATAACAGGCTGCTTACGACAGCGGCGTGGACACGCGAAAACCGGACGAGTTATGCGCTGGAGGGCAGCGTGTTCGTGGGCGGAGCCGTCGTGCAGTGGCTACGCGATGCATTGGGTGTGTTGCGCACTTCGGCGGAAATCGAGCCGCTGGCGGCAAGTGTTGCGGACAGCGATGGCGTTTATTTCGTGCCGGCTTTCACCGGTCTGGGCTCGCCGCATTGGGACCCATACGCGCGCGGAACGCTGATCGGGCTCACGCGCGGCACCACGCGCGGGCATGTCGCCCGCGCCGCCCTTGACGGCATCGCCTATCAGGTGGCGGATGTTCTTGCGGCGATGCAGGCGGATGCGGGTATCCCCGTGACCGAATTGCGCGTGGACGGCGGCGCCGCCGCGAATAATTTATTGATGCAGTTTCAGGCCGATCTGCTCGGGGTGCCGGTCGTGCGGCCGCGCCAACTCGAGTCCACGGCCCAGGGCGCGGCTTATCTTGCAGGACTCGCGGCGGGCTACTGGCAGGACGAGGCGGAAATTAAATCACTTTGGAAAGTCGAGCGCGTGTTCGAGCCCTCCATGGAGGCCGCGCGACGCGCCCAATTTCTGGCCGGGTGGAAGAAAGCGCTGGGCAGGGCAAAAGACTGGGCCGACAAATAGCTGAAAGCAATCCGACATCGAAGAGGTCCGGACCGCGACCAATGGACGTCCTTTTTCGCCTCTACGCCTCAGGCAATCACTGTATTTAGCGATTGTAAATACCGCACGTAGTTGTCAGTGCCTGTCCTTTCAAGGTACTTTGTCTCCTCGTCGAAAAAGCAGGGTTCCGCTTTATATAAAGGCAAGTTCGGGTTCCGATGCCGACCATATCAACCGGGGATATCTTATGCACTCAGACCTTGTCATGAAAGAGCGGCAAAGATTGGCGGAACTGCTGACGCGGGAGCGTGCCGCGCTGATCCTGCGCTGGCGTCGTCAGGTGAAGGAATTGCGCTCGGCACGCCAGCTCGATACCCCGACGCTGATCGATCACGTTCCGCAATTCGTCAACGAACTGGCCTCGGCCTTGCGAACCGGTACGCCAGAGACGATCACCGAAGCCGTCGACGAGGCGCGCGGCGCGGCAAGTCATGGATCGCAGCGGGTCATAGATGGCTTCGATATCGTCGAAGTCGTCGCGGAGTACAACATTCTGCGCGAGTGCATTCACGATCTTGCGGCCGAGAACGGGCTGATCATCCAGGGGGAGATGTTTCACGTGATCAACCGGCTCCTCGACGGCGCGATCGGATCGGCAGTGCAGAATTTTTCCATTGCGCAAGCTCTGGAAGTGCAGCGCCGCCGCGAAGAGCACCTCGCCTTCATCGCCCATGATCTTCGCACGCCCCTCAACGCCATTGCCATGGCCGCGAGGCTGCTGACGCAAGGCGGTATGCCGGATGTAGCCATGCTGCAGAAGACCCTGAATCGTAATATCGAACATCTGAGCACATTGGTTAGCGAGGTACTCAAGGAGAATTCCAATCTGGTGACCGAAGTTGGCGTCAAACTGGAGCGGCGCTGGTTCGATCTGTGGCCGATGGTGGAGGGGTTGATTCACGAGTTGCATCCCATGGCGGGCACCGGCAGCACGAAGCTGATCAACGAAGTAGCGCCCGATCTGAGGGTCTACGCGGATGCCAGCCTGCTGGTACGGATGCTCCAGAATCTCATCGCGAACGCTATCGCGCACACCCCGCGGGGCGAGATCGTGGTCGGAGCCAAGGAAGCGGGCACGGGCAGTCTGGTGGAAGTCTGGGTGAGCGACAACGGCGCGGGCATTCCGGCGGAGAAACTCGAGCGCGTCTTCGACAAATACGAGACCGATAACAAGGAGGAGCACGGCGCCGGACTGGGCCTCGCGATCGTGAAGACTTTCGTGGAAGCGCATGGTGGCAACGTCAGCGTCGATAGCAAGCCGGATGTGGGTAGCGTTTTTCGCCTCACCTTGCCCAACGCGGTCGGCATCGGCAAGACCGACAAGCCAAGCCCTTAGCCTGGATATTTCACCAGGCCATCCCCGTTTGGTTGCAGTTTGGTCTGTGCAGCCGATCCAGCGGCGCCTGGATTGCGCCCGAATTTGGATTTGGGGAATGCGCGGATTCTGGCGGGTTCTGGCCGGCCATATCGGGTATGCCGGTCTTGCCAATAGAGACCTCGATTTCCGCAGTCTGAATCTGGCCAACGTGATCACTGGCGCGCTCGAGATGACGGAGCCTGTTCGGGAGAAGCGCTCGCGGCCGATCGACGTGCATCTGCCCGGGGCTCCGGTGTATGTCTCGGGCGACGCCACGCGTCTGACGCAGGTGTTGAGCAATCTTTTGACGAACGCGTTGCGCCATACCCCGACTAATGGGCGCGTTGCGCTGCGCGTCGAGCGAGCGGGGCGCACGGCCGAGATCTCGGTCGAGGATTCTGGAAGCGGCATTGCCGCCGAACTGCTGCCGCGTATGTTTGAAATATTCGTGCAGGGCCGGCAACGGAAGGATCGCCGCGCCGGGGGATTGGGACTCGGACTGGCCATCGTCAAGGCGCTGGTTGAACTGCATGGCGGAACGGTGAGCGCGCTCAGCAAGGGCGTGAATCGGGGCAGTACTTTTGTCGTGCGCTTGCCAATCGCGGAGAGCACGGTGTTGAGCGATTCCGGTCCGGACGTAGAAGCGGTTGATCCCCCGGTGCGCAGTGGCCGCATTCTGGTGGTCGACGACAATGTGGATGCCGCGGAGACTCTTGCGCTTCTGTTGCGCTGCGCGGGCTATGAGGTGCGTACTGCGGGGGAGGCCGAAACCGCGCTTACCCTGGCCGAAACATTTCCTCCCGAAGTCGCAGTGCTCGATATCGGCCTGCCCGGCATGGACGGATACGAGCTGGCGATCAAACTGCGCGCGCAATTACGCAATCCGGATTTGAAACTCGTCGCCCTGACGGGCTATGGCCGGGAGTCAGACCTGGAACGCGCGCTGAATTCCGGATTTGACGTGCATCTGGTCAAGCCTGCGAACCCGGAACGCTTGCTCGACGAAATCGCGCGGCTGCTGGCAAAGGAGAAAGGCAAAAAGGTGGGCCCCGCGCGTTGACGCGCGCGCCACGCATTCGCTTGCGCCACAGATCACGCCGCTTGGGTTTTTCGCCTTGGCATCGCTGCAAATCGGGCGCGGTACTCATGGGGAGTGGTTGCTATCTGGCGCCAAAAACTGCGGCGCAAAGTCTCCTCCGATCCAAAGCCGCAACGCTCTGCAATCCGTTTGATCGGCGCCCGGGTGCTGACCAGCAGTTGGCGGGCCGCCTCCACCCGCATTGCTTCTACGGCCCGCGCCGGGGTCTGCCCGGTTGATGCCCGGTAGTGCCGCATGAAGCTGCGCTCGCTCATTGCAACCCTGGCGGCGAGAACGGACACCGCCAGGTTCTGCGCAAGATGTCCGGCCATCCAGCTATGCAGAGCGTCGAAATTGCCGTCGCGGTATTGCAGCGACAGGGTAGTGCTGAATTGCGCTTGCCCGCCGGGGCGCTTCAGGAATACGACTAGGTCACGTGCCACGGCGATTGCGATCGCATGGCCCACATCTTCTTCGACCAATGCCAGGGCAAGGTCGATGCCGGCCGTGACGCCAGCGGAAGTCCACAGGGCACCATCCTGGACGAAGATCGGATCCGTCTCGATGCGCGCTGCGGGAAATCTTCGCGCCAGATCCGCACATTCCATCCAATGCGTGACGGCGCGCCTGCCGTCCAGCAGGCCTGCCGCCCCGAGCAGAAACGCGCCGCTGCAAATGGACGCGACCCGGCGCGCCTGGCGTGCCCGTCTCGCCAGCCATCGAACCAGACGCCTGTCATGCGCAGCGCCATGGACTCCGCTTCCGCCTGCCGCGATCAGCGTGTCGACGGGCGTTTTGTCGCCCGGCAATGGTTGCGCCGTCAAGCCGAGTCCTGCGGTGGTGGTCAATGGGGAACCCGTCGCCACCACGCGAATTCCATACGGTTTCGGCTGATTGCCTTTCGCGGCCCACTCGTTGGCCGATGCGAAGACTTGCAAAGGCCCGGCGACGTCGAGAAGTTGCACGCCGGGAAAGGCGACGATTTCCACCGCGCGAGATTTTGGCAGTTTTTGCGTGTTTTGTGGCATACCCGCCAAAACTAGCACGGGTACAGTTACGGGTCCATCACAAACAGGAGAAGGCAAATGGCGCTCGAACTCAGACCCAATTGCGAGTATTGCGATACGGATCTCCCACCTGGTTCGATCCTGGCCCGCATTTGCTCCTATGAATGCACTTTCTGTGTGCACTGTGTTGAGGCCAAGCTGCATAACGTCTGCCCCAACTGCGGCGGTGGCTTCGTGCCGCGTCCTGTTCGCCCGGCGACGGAATGGCGACCCGGGCTTTCCGTGGCAAAACGCCCGCCATCGGGCAAGCGGGTGCATTTGTCCTATGGCCTGGGAGACATCGAACTACTCTCGAACAAGCTCAGGGATATCGCTCCGGAACAGCGCTAGCGGCAACGCTTTCGCGGGGAAGTGGGAAATGGGTAATGGGCAATAGGTGATGGGTGGTTAATGAGCAAAGTCAATCACCCAATCACCCATCACACCCATTCCCCATTCCCCATTCCCCATTCCCCATTCCCCGTTCAGCGTCGCATCGCGTTTTGCAGGACAATGATCCGCTCCCACCTGAGCGTCCGCGCCGATGGACAACTCGGCGGACCGCCTTAGCACGCGATTTGTTTCTATCCAGCATCCCCGGAGAGAGTCGAGATGGCCGACGCAAGATCGTATAAATTTCTGATTGCAATCGATGGGTCGGAATCCGGCAATCGCGCCACCGAATATGTGGCACGGCAGGCCTCTAAGCTGCGGCCGTGCGAAGTCCACCTTGTGACAGTCCGGCCCGCGCGGATTCTTGAGTTACTTACGGACGCGCAACGAGACCTCGTGTTGAATGCGGCTGACGAGACCGATGGATCGCGCCAGATGCTCGATAGCGCCGGCATCGCGTATCGATTCCATGCTCAATTGGGTGATCCGGTACGCGAGATCATTGCGCTGGTGAACAAACTGGCGTGCGACGAAATTGTTCTGGGTAGTCGCGGCATGAGCACGATCGATGGTCTGGTGGTCGGCTCCGTGGCCTACAAGATCGTGCATGAAGCGCCAGTGCCGGTCAGCGTCGTTCCGAATGCTCACACTGCTGCGCAGCGCGACGTCAAAGACGGTGAAGGCGCGCATCGGATCCTGCTGCCCGTGGATGGCTCGGCGCTAGCCGCCAGGGCGGTCAAGTACGTACAGGCCCTGCGCGACGCCCGCACCGCAGTCGAAGTGCGACTTCTCAACGTGCAGCTTCCGATCCTCTCGGGCAACGTACGCCGGTTCGTTTCCCAGGATACGATCGAAAACTATTGGCGCGGTGAAAGTGAGGCCGCGCTGCAGGGCGCAACGCAAGCCCTGCAAGACGCAGGCATGAAGTTCGAAAGCAAGATGAGCATCGGACATGCCAGTGAGACGATCGCCAAGGAAGCGAATCAGTGGGGCGCGACTCGCATCGTCATGGGAACGCGTGGGCTCGGTGCGCTTGCCAGCGTCGTAGTCGGCTCGACGGCGTTGCAGGTCGTCCATCTGTCCGAGATTCCCGTCACGCTGGTGAAGTGAACGAGCCATCGGTTCCCGGAAATCCGGCGAATCCGATTTCGCGCGCAGTTGTCTATTTATTGGATTCTTTGTGCCCCTGCCCGAAGTTCGGATGTTTCGCCTTGCAGGCGTTGATCAAATCGGGACGCACCGACGGCAGAGGTTTTTTCGCCTTGCCGGGTTGGGCAGTCCCTTTCATGATGGGATCGATGCAATCCACCCAGAGGCCATAACCTTCCTTCGCTTCACCTTTTACAAATCCAGCCTTCTCGCATGCTTCCTTGATTTCTTTACAAGGCCCTTCGCTGTCGCGCTTGTCCTGCGCAAAACAGTTTGCCGCGAACACTAGAAAAGCAATTGCCACGATCGGTTTCATCGGTTCTCTCCAGTTTTTACGCTTCCGGGCTGGCCGGGTGGCGCGCTTACTTTGTCGGCCCAGCAAGCTCAAAAGTCACGTTGCAGGAAATCGCGACGCGAGGCCGTTGCCCCCGGTAAGCGTGCACATAGTGGTATAGCCAACCCGGAAAAACGAACAGCCGGCCGGTTCGAGGCTGTGCGGTAAACGTGGAACCGAGCAAATCCAATCCCGGCATGGGCCGCCCGCCGTGCCGCGGGTCGACTAGCGCGAGCAGCCCCGAATCGGGATGCGCACCTTCGTCTGCGTCCCCGGCGTCGGGGTAGTACACAGTGGACCAATGCGCATCGCCATGATCGTGCGGAATCGTATAGTTTCCATTGCGCATTACCATGGCCCATGCATGCACTCCCATGCGCATTGGCGGCAGTCCCTGGCTTCGCTCCCGCGCCAATGCGTCGACGGTTTCGCGGACCCGGGCGGCGACGTGCTGAATCAGAGTGCGGAAACTTGCTTCCGGGCGTAACGCCAGATCGGACTGCGAATGCCAGCCGCCTACGTTGCTGCGGTTGACGGAGGGGCGCGAGGTGGATTCGGAAACGAGGCGCGCGGTGAGATCTCGATTGACTTCGTCCATGCCCGGAAGGTCATACATGGACAGCGGGGTGGCAAAGAGCGGGAGATCGGGCATGACAATCCTTTTTTTCCACGCGATAACGAATGGGAAAAAAGTTGGTTGACATGATTCGACGCCTCGGTTGAGTGCAAGACTCCGCACAGCGCGCCGAGTCAGTATTTCACTTTGTCATGGGCACGCGGTCCACTTGTTGTCGGTAGCGGCGAACCGTTCGAAGATCGTTGGAAATTGTTCGAACAAATCTTTCGGTTAGAGAGCATTCTTAAAAGCCGCTGAAAAAAGTCAGCGCAGTCTGCGCGCCACTTGCCAATTTTGCGACGCCTACCAACCGGCGAGCCGGCTCCCGGATTGCTCCCGAATATCAAAGGTGAAATATCGCTATCATGGGCGCACGGCTTGGCCTCTTGCGCGGGGCGTGAGGCCAATTTGGTTTGTCATGCGTGTGCCGCCAGCGCGAGTGTGCCTCTTGGTGGCTCAAGTGAAGGTGCAGAAGCCATGGACGCCTCGACGAGACAGGTTCTCTTCACGGCATCCATTCGTATCCACGGATGCACAACTGACAGGAGTGACAAGAATGGCAAAGAAGAAAGTTCGCGGCAGCAAGGTGAAGAGTCTCGCCAAACAACTCGAGGAATCGATTGTCAAGGAAATAAAGCGGCTCCTGACCAAGAAGCGGCCGGTGCGCAAGGCCGCAAAGAAGGCCGCGAAGCGGGCAACCAAAAGCACCAGGACGTCCGGGAAAAAGGTAACGAAGAGAATCGTCAGAAAGGCATCGCGCAAAGTCGTAAGGAGGGCCGCCGGCAAAATCGGAAAAAACCCCGCGAAAAAGCAATAGCTCCTCCGATCACGCGGGAAACTTCAGCGGGAGCGCTGGCACGCTCGCGCTTCATCGCGGAATCGCTCGACGCTTTCGGTGCTAGGCCGCGCGTTGTTGCGCAATCGGCGAGAGATGGCCGAGGAACTGGTTGACGGACACTTGCCAGGAGAATTGTTCGGCGTAGCTGCGTGCCTTTTGCCGGGAGATTTCGAGCGCTCGCATGCAGGCGATGCCAAGGTCCTCGTGGAGCACGCCTACGCCGCTATTGCCTATCACGTCAATCGGACCCAGCACCGGGAAAGCGGCGACCGGGGTGCCGCAGGCCAGCGCCTCGAGCAGTACCAGACCGAAGGTGTCTGTCAGGCTGGGAAACACGAATACGTCGGCGGCGCTGTAGCAAGTCGCCAGTTCGGCAGGGCTCTTTATTCCGGCAAAGGAAACGGCCGGATAGCGGGACTCCAGTTGCGTCCGCAACGGTCCTTCTCCGACGACCCACTTGGTGCCGGGTAAATCCAGCTTCAGAAAGGCCTCGATGTTCTTTTCCACGGCGACACGGCCCACATAGAGGAATATCGGGCGGCCGCCTGCCAGCGCATCGCGAGCGCCGGGCACGAATGTCCGGGTGTCGACCCCCCGAGTCCACGCCACGGTATTGCTGAAACCGCGGTTTTGGAGTTCGCGTTGTACGCTGGGCGTAGGAACCATCAGCGCCTGCGAAGGGGCGTGGAAGTTGCGCAACCAGCGGTAGGTCAGGTCGATCGGAAAGCGGATGCGGGCATGCACGTACTCAGCGAATCGCGTGTGAAAAGCCGAGGTGAACGGCAGCTTGCGCTTCAGGCAGTAGCGGCGCGCCGCCATCCCCAACGGTCCTTCCGTGGCGATGTGGATCGCATCCGGCTGGAATCTTTCTATCTCACGACTGATGCCGGAATAGGGCAGCAGGCTAAGCCTGATTTCCGGGTAGGTCGGGCAGGGAATCGATTTGAACATCTGCGGCGTGACGAACTGCACTTCGTGCGACAGGCGATTCAGCCCTTCGCCGATCTTTCCCAGCGTGGTGACCACTCCGTTGACTTGCGGCGACCACGCGTCGGTGACAATCAGGATCTTCATGTCTGGGCTTGCCGCTCCCCGGGTGGATTGGCTGCCGCTGGAAGCAGCGGACGCCGGAGGTACTCGCCGGGAATATTCGTGTGACGCGACAGATCGAGCGAACGACGGGCCCGGCAACCGTGCCCGCCTGGCTGCATGCCGCAGATGCGAATCGAGCGATGACTGTTCGCTCGCGAGGCAGGAATCCCGCGCGGATTCAGGGCATGAGACCTAGTATCACGATGCCGGCATTGGACCAGTTAGATGTGACAGGCTTATTGCAATCGCATGGCGCACTGTCCGGTTCCCTAAAGCGATCACGCGCGGGTAACGTCTCTCCCGTCAGCCGGGATTGGCGGCTCCGATGTCGGGACCCGGACGGCCCCGCGGGTATTCGAGCGCGGCACGATCCCAGTTCGCGGTCCGGGCGGCGGCTTCGTAGGTGCTCTGGCAGAACGCGAGCAGGCTGGCGTCAGGATCGGCTTGCTTGCGCACGGCGTCATAGGGAAGCAAAAACTCCCCGAGCGTTTCGCTGAAGAAGGCTTGTCGAGGCTGCACGGCCACATCGCTGAAACCCGCGGGTTGGGGATAAGCATAGGAATAGAACGAGGCATCGACGCCGTTGCCCCCGGGCCAGAAGCCCGCGCTGCTGACCTCGTGCGAGTAGGCTTCCTGCATTACCGCATTCGCCAGGCCAGGGACTTTTCCCATGAAGGGCGGAGCGCGCCGACCCGAAAAACGCGTTACCGCGAGATCAAAGCTGCCCCAAAAGAAATGCACAGGGCTGCATTTTCCGATGAAGCCGGTGCGAAATTGCTTCAACACGCGGTCCACCTGCAGCAGCACGCGCCAGAAGCGGTTGGCGTAGTCCGCATCGTAGGCGGCATGCTGGTGATCCCCGTCGAATGGAACGGCCCCGGCAATTTCGCAGGGATAGGCCGTAATGGCAACGGGAACGCCCAATTCGGCAAGCGACGCCATGACCATGCCGTAAAACTCAGCGACCGATCGTGGCCGCAGATCGAACTTCCTTTCGGCGCCGTTGCTCACGCGGATGATGAGCACGTGCCCGACAAAGTCGAATAGGATCTCGAACGATCGCGATCCGTGTGGAATGGGCGAAGTGGTCAATCCCCGCGTGGTCAGGTAGAGAGGTACATGCCAGCTGTGGTTCTGCCACGGTGTCTGCGCGAGCCGGATCTTGCCCGCGACTTGTGTCCACAAGTGCAGCGTGGAACAGGTTTCCTTCCATGCGCCGTAGGGCAGGTCTGGCCAGTCTGCGGTTGCCGTATCGTTCATTTCGGTTCCACTGCGCCTTCCCCGCACGGGCAAACAGGAGCGTCCGGAATCGCGTCAATCTGAGCATCTTTGCGCCGTTGCCGATATTACCTTTCGCGTGCGCTCAATGGCAATTCCGAGTGGTACGGCATCGTGATTGCCGGCGCGATCCCGCGTGAGGGGTGTGAACGAAGAGCATGCCTGTTTAAAGCCGCGGAACCTGCGGCGCGGCTTGCATTCGGTTCAGACCAGGCTTAAGAGCTTCAGGAGCGCGACGGTTGATACTTCGATCCGACGCCCGGCATTCATTGCAACATTGGGACGTCTCCGGCAGCAATGCTGCTGGCGGACGCGACTCGCTATCGGAGTTGCTCGGATCGCCTAAGAGCCTGAGTGGCGGCATGCTGCAGCAGAAATTGGCGTGCAAGGCTGGGCCATCCGTCTTCATGGTAGCCATAATGCATGAGCATTTGTCTCAATACGAAGTCGCCCGCGGTACCGTTTTGGGACACCGACAGGCTGCGAATCAAAGACTCGGGGACGTCGTCTTCGACGCCATAGTGCACCCCGCGGAAGCACAGATCCACTCGCCCGGTGTCGCTCTGCTCCAGAAAAACACCGGTGGCAGCGAATGCCGTTTGCAGGTTGAGAATGGGAGCGTCATGCGGTTGAAACAGGCTTAGTTGGGATTGTGACGAAGACGGCTGATGCTGCTCCATGGACATCTCCCGATCGTCATGTGGAGCTGCCTCTGCGGCAGCCGGAGGACAAAAAAAGCAGGCCCGGAAGGAGATCGCCATCGCCAAAAGCCGGGCCTGGTGCTGCAGATTATCTGATCAGGGAAGAACAACAACGCGACTTAATCATCGGCCGCACGACCCGTCGTGCTCTGTGCGGTAACGCACATAGTGGAAAATTTATTTTGCGGCCTGATCGGGAGTATTTCGCGGTAGCAGGGTGCCGCGATCAGCGCACACTAAACCATTGAATGCGCGTGCAACGGGATCCGCGCTTCAATGTCGTTGAGCGCCGACACGGCTGCGCCGGGGATCTGGTACGGGGCCTGGCCTTGCCCGCCGGCCCGTAGATATCGCCGGTGCCAAATCTTGACCCTGAATGGATGATTGCCCTCGGGGGCTGGCCCCCATGGGAGGTCAGCCGTACCCGAGTTTTGTCCATTGCCGTCCACGCTCAATCGAGCGCAAAGGGTATCGAATCCCTCAGCCGCTGGACTCTATTCTGATACGGGAAAAATATTGATGCAGTTGTCTAGATAACAGATGATCGATCTGACCTGCTCTGGGCTGATAAATGAAAGGACGCCGGGGATAAATGCGGTCGTTGACCCAGTGTTCGGACCAGTCGGTCGTCGTGGAGAGGCATTCCTGCGAAAACTCCGCAAGGCCAAAGCGCTGCTCCTGCTCAAGACAACCGGAAATAAAAATATCCACGTACGATTGCACGATGGGGTAACGCGAGTCTGGCGTTGCCGCATGCTGCGGCAGGCTGACATAAATCCAGATCTGCGCACCGGTGTCCGGAATAAACTCGTTTGCCAGCGTCCTGATGTCCGAGGTCTCGACACCAGTTCGGCAATAGGACATTTCGCGCTTATCCGTTGCAGCGAGCTCCGTCTGGTCGACCTGATAGATCACGGCGTTCAGATGGCTTGCCTGGTCCGGCCAGACTCCCAGATAGGTCGCGCCAAAACCAACCGCTGCCCCCCTCGCGAACCAGCCGCGCCGGTATCCCTTGATGTCGACCGGATAAGCCGGGCCGGCTTGCGGTGACGTGCGTTTTCGGGACTCATCCTGCATCAGGCTGCCGTAGCCGATTATGTACTGCGTTCTGTATGAATCGGGGGAAGCGTTACATTCGCCGCCGATGGAGTTGCGGAGTGCCCGACTCGCATCGCTCGACGTAGCAGTTTCCGGAAGATTTTTACGGGCTCCCGGAAACTGCGGGTGCGCGGTCGTGCATGCGACCAGCCAGCTCACCAGGGCAAGAATTGCAATGTGTTGCCAGCGTAGTTTGAACATGAAAGTCGAGGAATGGGTAATGAGGAATGGGGAATGGGTAATGGGGAATATCCCTTCACCCTTCACCCTTCATCCTAATTCCGCGTCCTGATGAAATATCCCGGTTGACGTCAGGTGTGCAAGGGCGGCTCGAAAAATTTGGCCGAGCCGCCCCCCACGTGTCTGCTCCTACAACAGGAGGTCGTGCGAAGTTACCGGTGCGACGTCGGCGTGATCGCCCGTAACCTGCGGATCCGCACCGAAGTCGAATTGCGCAACACTGGTATCCTGGCCAGAAGTGGCGCTCTGGATCACAACGTTGCTGCCGGTTCCGCCGTCGAGCACGTCGATCCCCGCCCCACCTTCCAGCACGTCATCACCCGCACCGCCGAGCAAGGTGTCATCCCCCGCGCCGCCGATCAGGAGATCGGCGCCGTCGCCTCCATCGAGAGTGATCTTCGGCGCGTTGGTCCCGAGAGCCGAGGCATCGATGACATCGTCGCCTCCCAGGCCTGCGATATGAATCACGTCGGTGGGGTCGAAGTGATCGATGACCACCTCCGAAGCGAGGCCACCGACCACCAACGCACCGTCCGCGCGCATGGACAGGGAAATGACGTCGTTGCCGTTGGTGCCGTTGATCAGCACCGTATCCAACTGGGCATCGCCTGTGCTGCCGCCCGGAGTCCCTGCCAGATCGACGTTGACCTGCGTCACGCCGGTGCCGGAGAGGTCGTTGACCGTGATATTGTCGACTCCGCCCAGTGCGTGGAAGTCGACGTGCTCGACGCCGTTCAAATCCATGGTGATGTTCGCCATGTCACGGGTGAACAGGACGCGCCCACCGTTGGCTGAGATGTCGATGTTCTCTGCGATGTTGGCGCCGTTGAAGACCATCGTGTCCAGGCCATCCTGACCCTCGACCGTGTCGTTTCCGTCGCCCGGGTTCCAGACGAAGGTGTCGTCACCCGCGCCCAGCTGCGCGCTGTCGGCGCCGCGGCCGCCGTTGACCAGATCGTTTCCAGCGCTGCCGATCAACGTGTCGATGCCGTCGCCGCCGTTCAACTGCACGCCGATGTGGCCGGCAGTGAGCCCGCTCGCATCGATCGTGTCGTCGCCCGCACCGGCATTGATGACCAGCATGTCGTTAGCTTCGGCGTGCTCGATCATCACTTGCTCGGAGAGCCCGTTCACGACCACGGCGTCGCCCTGCAGGCCGAGCGTGATCGCGTCATTGCCCGAAGTAGCATTGACGATGACTTGATCCTGCGCGCCATCCGCGGTGTTCGGAGCACCTGCCAGATCGACGTTGACCTGCGTGACATCGGTGCCGGA
>Ga0207675_100002642_pt1 | contig 17690 bp, 15 predicted proteins | sample KBSSwiS42_FD_184305 | JGI IMG/M metagenome (GOLD analysis project Ga0207675, IMG submission 184305) | Switchgrass rhizosphere microbial communities from Kellogg Biological Station, Michigan, USA - KBS Switchgrass S4-2 (SPAdes) (version 2) | ecosystem: Host-associated > Plants > Roots >... | reverse complement strand
CTTTCCGTTCATCACTTAAAAAGGAGAGGCTCCGCCTCGGGCGGCGGAGCCGCCAAAAGAGTTGCGGGCTTGTCGGAAAGCCAGAGGCTTTCCGCACGGGAGGCGGCAAAACCGCAGCCAATGCCGACGCACTAGACTCTTTCTTAAATTGGGACAAAGAGGCAGGGAGGATACTCAGAACAAGATACCGGTATTGAGATCTTATGCAGGTCTTTGCAGGTAGGATCTCAACTGCGGCAACGTCGCTTTTCTCACTAACGCGGCCTTGGCTTTCCATTCCATTGCTCGACTCAACTCAACAATGAATCGAGTCTCGCCTGACTCCAACGCAGCGATGGGCGCTCCATCCTGGTAGAGAATGCGATTGCCGGTGTGTGCGGTGATGCGGTTACCAGGTGTGATGATTCCGACGACATTCAGTGGATCTGCGGCACTCACCGAAATCAAACTTTCCTGCGGACCCTGGCGTCGAATCGCCCTCAGCATTCCCACGGCATCAGGCAATGCGAACTGCTCACCGGAAATCCCAGCGACAAATCGGCCACCGCGAATCTCACCGCGTGCTTCAAGTCGATGGTAAACACGTAATAGGACACGCCATGGAATCGATATCCCTTCGCGCTCGAGCAGGCGTTTGAACACCACGCCATAGCGCTTCAACAATACCCATCCGACTTCTTCGGTCGTTTCAGAATCGAAGGTCTTCTGGCTCGAAGTCGAGATTGGCTCAGTTTCGCTGTTGGCTCTTTGCAGAATCGACCATCGACCTGCGCTAGCCATGTCGTAAACAGGCTGACGCTGCTTTCTTCTGGCGGCGGCCTGGGTCTTCTTGCTGCCGGGAGTTAACAAAGCACGCAAGCCACTAAAACTGTCAGAGACGACCACGCCATTGGCCACCAGTTCACCAAGCGATTCCTCAACCTGGCTGCGCAGTAGCTTTGTGTTTTCGGCGATGTCAGTAAAAAACGAAGCACCCCGGGATGAAAGGTACGAAAAAACAACTTGCGTCGTCGTCGAGAAGTCGGCTTCTTTCAAGTTCGAGGACGAGGAAGGAAACACAGAACTCCAAAGCCCAAAATTCTTCCGACGCAGAAGCGCTATCGGTGTGTTTCGGACGGGCGCTCCACTTCGTGGACGATCGTTATCTGATCCCGCGCGTAACGGTGGTGTCAGTCTCGCCCACACCACTTCGCCGGACAGGCACAAGGCATCGAGCCACGAAGGATCGTATTCAACCAGTCGACTCGGTAACAGTTCACCTTCCCACGCAGCCGCCGGAGCTTCAAAGCCTTCAAGCTGTTCGATGATTGCTCGCACACTTTCCGGGCCTTCCATCTGGTGCTCGGGAGCCAGCTTTTGCCAGGCCAACATGAATCGAACAAAGTCTGCGCTTGATACCGGCTCGATCTCCTGGCGCAGACGATTGAGCGTGTAACTGTGAATGCGAGCTAGCAGACGGCGCGCGCTCCATTCAGTCTCAGTGGCTCCTGGAGAAAAGATCCCGCGAATGACAAAACCTTCTGCTTCCAATTTCAAGAGAGCGGTCTCAATCTCCAGTTTGTTTAATCCCGATTGTTCGACTAACGTCCCAACAGTTACTGGACCCAACCCCTCAAGTCGTCCTCGGATTATTTCTACCAGCGCATCTTCAAACTTCCATTCGTAACGCGAGACGCTTTCCGGAGCGGCGATTAGGGGTTCAAGGTTGGCGTTCGGATAAATGACGCTGAGTTGGGGAAGACGTTCAGCGGCGATCCACAGACTATGAGCAGCTTTCTGATTGGGTACAGACTGAAGGTCTGTGCTAGTCACCAGCACCGCCGCACGACGGTCGCTTTTTAGTTCGTCGAAGTATTGTTGCCAAGAAGCGCCTTCTTGTTCCGTGATGAATCCGAGTTCAACTAAGGCATCGTGGAGTTCGTCGGCATTCCTGGGCTCGGGCCAAACCTCGTCACGTACTCGATCAATCGCCGCTTGATCGAGTTTACCCATGTCGCTCGCTTGTTGCGGATCCAGCCAGCGGCGCTGAAACACCGCACGTGTTCGACGTTCTTCAAGCGGAGCATCGTCGAGATATGCGTAAGGTCTGGCGTTCAAGATTTCCTGGGAGAGTGGAGAGGCTTCAATCACATCTCGCGCAAACAAGTGTTTCTCATTTCGTTCGATGGACGTGAGCAACTTCTCGAGTCCATCGATATCCATCGCTTCTTCAAGACAGTCTTTCACAGTTTGATCGACAAGCGGATGTGAAGGGATCTCGCGCTCACCGCCACCAAGATTTTCCGCACACGCAACCTGATCGGGAAAGATTGCCGTCAGAAGATCCTCGGCATCCATACGCTGTAATTGAGCAGGAATCTTCTTGCCGCCCCGACGTCGCAACACCGCGAGAGACCGCGTCACATTCCAACGCCAACGGATATTCCACATCGGCGCGTCGAGCAACGCCTGGCAAAGGAGCTGTCGAACGGTTTTTGAGTTTAAATAATGAAAGACTTCATCAAGTGGAAAACTATGTGTCGGCCCAAGCGACAACACGATCGCATCCTCGGTTGCCGCAGCCTGAAGTTCAAAGTTGAACTTCCGACAGAAACGTTTGCGAAGCGCGAGTCCCCAGGCTCTGTTTATTCGACTGCCAAACGGGGAATGCAGGACCAATTGCATGCTGCCACTGTCGTCGAAGAATCGTTCGAGGACGAGATTCTCCTGCGAAGGCATCACTCCCAGAACGATCTTCGCGCCTGCCAGGTATTCAACGATCTGTTCGGCCGCGCTGCGCGAGACTCCAACTTCGTCAGTCAACCAGCTAATAGCAGTGTCGAGGTTTACGTGAGCCGTCAATTTGCGTTCTTCGTTTAAGTCTTCAGCTGATTCACTGACTTCGGCCGTCGTAACTCGAGCAGCAACCTCCTCACGTAAGCGGGAGACTGATACAGACAGTTCCTCGGTACGCGCCGGCGCCTCGCCCAACCAAAACGGAATCGAAGGTGGCTGACCGTGTGCGTCCTCAACGCGCACTTTGCCTTGTTCGACTCTCAGCACACGCCATGAAGCATTTCCCAGTTGGAAAATGTCGCCCTGGAGACTTTCGATGGCGAAGTCTTCATTTACCGATCCAATTACGAGCTCGCTTGGTTCAAGCACAACTGCATAGTCGGCCGTGTCTGGAATTGCGCCGCCGGAAGTGATCGCGGCTAGCCTGGCATTTCTGCGACCCCGAAGGCGTTGGTTTACGGCGTCGTGATGAAGGTAGGTAGAACGTCGGCCTCGCTTGGTTGTGAACCCATCTGCCAGCATGCGCACAATGGAATCAAATTGTTCGCGTTCAAGATTGCGATAAGGATATGCGCGTCGAATGGTTCGGAAGAGTTCGTCTTCAGTCCACTCTTCAGCGCCCACCGCGGCAACGATCTGCTGAGCAAGAATATCGAGTGGTCGTTCGGGAATCTCAAGATGATCGAGTTCGCCACGGCGTACTGCATCGACGATTGCCACACACTCAACCAGTTCATCTCTCGACAGTGGAAAGATTCGACCTTTCGGGAAGCCCGCTACCGTGTGATTTGAGCGGCCGACCCGTTGCAGGAAACTCGCAATCGAACGAGTTGAGCCTAACTGGCAAACAAGATTCACGTCTCCGATGTCGATACCCAGTTCGAGTGATGCAGTCGCAACCAGGGCATTGAGTTCGCCGGCTTTGAGACGTTGTTCAGCAACCAGTCGTTGTTCGCGAGCAAGACTACCGTGGTGCGCGGCTATGTTCTCGTCGCCAATCCGTTCACCGAGATGGCGAGCAACTCGTTCGGCAAGGCGCCTGGTGTTTACAAAAACCAGTGTGGTGTGGTGCTGACGAATCAGGTCTGCGAGACGGTCGTAGACCTCGTTCCACACTTCGCCTGACATGACGGCTTCGAGAGGTGACCCGGGAAGTTCAATCGCCAGATCAAGTTGTCGTTTGTGACCGCTATCAATGATGGCGCAGTTGGGAACATTATCTGCGCCAATGTTTTCCGTCCCGACAAGGAAGCGTGCGACTTCTTCGATTGGACGTTGAGTAGCAGACAGCCCGATTCGTACCAGCCGAGAATTTCGGATTTCGGATTTCGGATTTTGGACTTCGTCCGAGCCATTGCCATTTCCGAAAGTAAGAAGACTCTGAGATCTGAGATCTGGGATTTGAGATTCTTTTTCGGAGTGCTGACGAACAAGTTGCTCAAGGCGTTCGATCGACAGCGCGAGATGAGAACCGCGCTTGTCGCCTACCACCGCATGGATTTCGTCGAGAATTAGTGTGCGAGCGGTTTCCAGCATTCGTCGCCCACCTTCGCTCGTGAGCAGGATGTAGAGCGATTCAGGAGTGGTGACAACAATATGAGGCGGACGCTTAGTCATCGCCGTCCGTTCGGCGGCAGGAGTGTCGCCGGTACGTACAAGGGTGCGAATGTTAATGTCGGGCAGCCCCATCGCCTTCAACTCGGCTTGAATGCCGACGAGCGGGAGTTGCAAATTTCGCTGAACGTCGTTGCTTAGTGCTTTCAAAGGCGAGACGTAAATAACATGGGTTGTATTGTCGAGTTGCCCCTGAACACCGAGTCGGACGAGGTCATCGATGGCTGAAAGGAAGGCCGCGAGAGTTTTACCTGAACCGGTTGGCGCTGCGATCAAAGTGTGGCGCTGCGCTTTGATTTGCGGCCACGCTTGCAGTTGCGGCTCCGTTGCCGCGGGAAAGGTGCGCGCAAACCAGCGTGACACCGCTGGATGAAAAATCTCCGGATTCATAAGGGACGGGTATTATACTTCCGCCGCCCAGAATTTGCATAGCTGAATCACAAGCCCAGCGGTGAAACACAGGCGGGGAAAGATAGACGGGGCGACACGGTGAGGGGGAGAGGGGGTGAGGTCGGTACCACAACGCGGTAGCGTGTTGGCTCGACCCACAGTCTGAGTTGAGTTTTTGATTGGCAAAGCCGGGCCACACGCTACCGCGTTGTGGTACTGACTCCATCGCTGACGGTTCAAATGACAAACCAGAAGCTCAACTTTAAGAACATCATCAAGAAGCTCAAGGCTCATTACGGTGAGCCGGCACCGCCCAAAACAACCGATCCCTTCGAGCTCATCATCCTTGAGGGCATCGCGTACCTCGTTGACGACGCACGCCGCGAAAAAGCTTTCGACTTACTCCGCGATACGGTCGGTCTTCGACCAATCGACATCCTGAACGCGACAAGCGAACAACTCGATCAAGCAACTAAGCTCGGAGGCATCAGTCCCCAGCAACGATCCACAAGACTTAAGGAGTGCGCACTGATCGCGTTGAACGAGTTTGGAGGAGACTTGAGAACGGCGTTGAAGCCGCCTTTCGCCAAGGCGATAAAGGCGCTGAAACAGTTTCCAGGATTCGGCGAACCGGGAGCGGAAAAGATTCTGCTCTTCACGAAGACCCATCCAGTCCTCGCCCTGGATTCGAATGGGCTTCGAGTGTTGTTAAGACTTGGCTTTGGTTCGGAGAAGAAAAACTACTCTGCGAGTTATAAATCGGCGCGAGAAGCAATCGCTGATCAGCTTGGCGACAACTGCGATGAACTGATCGAAGCCCACCAACTCCTCCGTCAACATGGCAAAACAATTTGCAAGACAAGCAAGCCACGCTGCGATCAGTGCTCGGTCAGCACAGTCTGCAATTTCTATCTGGGCCAATAGCGATTCGTCATTCAAACTGCTTACGGAAGTCTTCGAACTGTTTTTTGAGTGAGTCTACTTCTGTACTCAAAGCCTCGACCTTTTGTTCCAGCTTTTCAATCTGCTCGCTGCCTGAGCGCCTGGGTGCGGGTTGAGTTCGCTCCGCCTCGGCGTAGGCTTCGACATCAACCTCGCCCGAGAGTAAGTGAACGAAGCGCACTTCCTTCTGGCCTGGCTGTCGCGGAAGGCGAACAACGAGCGGCTCATCGCGCGTAATTAGGCCATTCAATGTTTGCTCAACTTCTTCGAGACCGGAAAACTCATGAAGCCTTGAAGCACTTCCGCGCAACTCTCCTGGGGTTTGTGCTCCGCGCAACATCAGGACGCACATTACCGCGACCTCAGCATGGTTTAGACGCATAACCTCAGGCAGTACGTGTTTGTACTTTGGAACGCGACTCGTGCTGCCATAGAAAACGTAGGTCAGGTTCTTCTCGCGCAGTGTTTCGAGGGCATGGGCAACCTGATCGTCGTTGTAAGAAGTAACTGGATGACGATTGTTCTTTTGATTGCAAGCCAGGGTGAGGGCATTGAGAGTCAACGGATAATACTCTGGTGTAGTCACCTGCTTCTCAACCAGTGCTCCAAGCACGCGAATTTCGATGTCAGTAAGAATAGTTGCCATAGGAATGATCGGTACCCTTTAGTGACGCCCATAATTTTCGGGCGCGCTCTTCTGGGACCGCAGGCGTCCTCGCCTGCCCGTCTAAAATTAGGGCGTCAAGATTGCTGCGAGTGCAGGCGAGGACGCCTGCGGTCCCAGAAGAGCGCGCCCTATTTCATAGCGGTACTACTAAAGTGATTCGCCAAGACTAATTGTAATTCTTCAATCTCTTCGTAGGCTTGCAATGTTACCCCTTCGCAGCCCGCGATCATTGCCGAGAGCGATGGTGTAATTGAAGGTCGATACAAACAGAGCACTCGCTTACCCCACTCAGTCGCTTTACCGATCTCAAATCCAACCCCAAGACTTGGCCTGGTTACCTCAGCGACCAGGTAATCACAACGCTTCAACCAATCAAGATCGCGATCGTATATTTCCTTGTCCGGGAGATCCTCACCGGTGACTGCGAGCTCTGAGCTGCCAATGTGCTCGGTCAGCACGTCGCCGTAACCTGACAACAGCGCGATTATTTCTCGGTACAAATACCAATCATCTCGTCCGCCACGAATTGAACCTGCGAAATAGATCTTCATAGCGAACGCGCCGATCACATGTGCTTACTTCCGACGAGTTCGGCGTCTTGGTTTGGCTAGCGGCTTCTTTGTTGAAGTCTCCGTTGGTTTCGCTTCCGTTTGCGGTGATGGTTTCGCTTGCGTTTGCTCGCGCAACATTGCTGCCACCACTTGTTCCGGCACATCCGCTTCCCAAACTATCTCGTTTTCCTTCGGCAGCATCTTGATACCTTTCAACACTGCCTGGGCCTCCTTACCTGGGATCGAGTCGATGGCAGGTTGCAGAACACTCGCGAGTAGCCCGTTGATAATCTTGGCCGTGTCAGGGTTATCGGTGTTCATTGCTCCACGAAGATTGAAGTTCGTGCCGTCCATTGTGATCGCAGCGTAGAAATCGCCGAAGCGCGTAGGGCAGTTTTCACGTTTCGTAGTTTGGGTCCCCATCATCCCGAAGCTTTTAGCGAAAGCGGTCAACGGAGAACCCGCCATACTCACTAACGCATTAGGATCTCGAAGCAGTGAATTCAGGACTTCTGAACTAATTCGTCCGTTGCCTTCCGATGCATCCACCGCTGCCTTCACGTAGTCGACGTTTCCAACTACGAGCGTATTTGAGTTGAGTGCCACGGCACCCATTTCGACGAACGACTTCAGTAACGGGTTTTTTTGTGCTGCTTCAGCGATAGGATCAATCTTCATGATGGTCAACGTCTTGGAACTGTATTTCTCGGTACGGGCGTTGTCCTGCAGGAAGGCGCCAGCTAACGACAGCATCGAATCGGCACTGAAGTCGCCGCTAACTACGGCCAAAAGATCTGGCGGTACAAAACTCAAATCAGCGGCTGGCTTGTGAAATCTGATCGCTACAGCAACGACATCGATACTTGCAGGATCGACACCGACGTTCTTTTTGATATCTACGAAACTGGCTCGCAACTTCGCGAGTTCCGTTGCACTAATCACCTTTGGCGCGGCGTCGTTAAGAATCCTTTGCGGACTCGCGTAAATGATGGTGTCGGCTTCCGGGAGTGACGCGAGAGCCGTGGTGACTGACTGTTGGTTGGTGTGGGCCGACTGTTTAGGTGAAGTCTGTGCTTGCGAAACTGAAACGATTAACAGCATCGCGGCGACTGTTCCAAGCCACCATTGTTTTTGAGCAAGGTTCATAGAGTGCCTCCTGACGAAGAGTCAGTTAATACTCGCATTAAAAGAGAGCGGGCGCATTAGGAAAAGTGTTAAGACCTTCGGTCATGGGTCTGAGATCCGCTTGGTCTTCGATGTGTCGCGGGTTCAGGGAAGTCAAAGGCCAAAGACCACAGACCAAAGACCAACTCTAGATTGTCTCCAACGCTTCTTTAGTAAAACCATCCCTGATGTTTCCTGTATTCAGTGTCGACATGGGTTCAAACAGCAAAACGTGACATTCTTCTTCCGCGACCGGGCAGTGTTCGACCCCGCGCGGGACGATGATCATTTCGCCTTCTTCGATCCACGTTTGCTGGTTCGCGTTTTTGTCATCTCGATAATCCATTCTGAACCGGCCCTTGATTACCATGAAGAGCTCATCTTCATGAGCGTGATGATGCCAAGTGAACGGCCCTTGAAACTTGACCAGCTTCACGTATTGTCCGTTCAGTTCACCAGCGATTCGTGGATTCCAGTGATCGTTGATTTGAGCGAGCTTTTCTTGAAGATTGAGTTTTTGCATGACTAATGTCCGATATGCTTCAGCTTGTCGTCTCCTCACAAAGAGTCAGCCAAAGATGAACACCGATAAGCACAGATAACATAAGACAGCGTGGGGCTAATAAGCGACGTTTCACCCTTCCAATTCGTGACATCTGTGTTGATCTGTGGCTCGTCTCCCCTGATGGCAACGACAAGACAGACGCATATCGGACACCATCCCCTACTGCATTACCTTATCAGCGGCTGTCGCAGGTTGCGTGTCATTTACGTGGATACCGTCAGACACCGACTCGATGTAGAGATGCCGGCCGGGTCGCTCGACTGGTTTGTCTGGATCAGCATTGCAGGAATACGAGCCTTCCGGTGCGCCAGAGCTTTTGGGTGTGACAGTGCACGTCACGACGTAATCCCTAATGGGTGTGCCGGCGCCATAGCGAGCGTCCAAAAATCCGCCATCCGACAACTGCTTGAGCGTTCCGTATTCGCCACTATTCGTCAGGCTGTAGGTCCGTTGGGCCAGGGAAATAGCATGCAAAGCTGCAAGCGCGGCAGTTTCGTCCGCTCGTGCGACGCTTTGCTGTAAGCCGCTCGTGTACGACTGGCAACTGCTCAACGATGACAGGAATACAAAGAGGATGATAAGTGTCGACCTGCGAACCATGGGGGGAGTCTCCTTATACTGAGGTTTGAATGATTGTAAACATCGCACTCGCTAAACACCTTCATTGTAGATCGTAAGTTCGATTTCTCCAGCGCCTCTCTGAGTCTTATGGCCCTCAGAAACTCGTGAGCCGTATTCGTCGGCAATCAATTGATTGCGGCTTTGCCGCGTCCCGTGCGGAAAGCCTCGGGCTTTCCGTTCGCTCCGTAGAAAAAGTAGAGGCTTCGCCTCGGGCGGCGCAGCCGCCAGAAGAGTTGAGGGCTTGACGGAAAGCCAGAGGCTTTCCGCACGGAAGGTGGCAAAGCCGCAAAGCATCACAAAGTTTCATCGCTGCGGTCACCACGGTGTCTCGTAGGAGTTCACCCAGAGGCGTAGAGATTTAGCACACACCCGGAGAAGGTGCTTTGTTAACCAACCTGGTGATAGCGGAAACATGTGAGGTTGTGATCGTTCACCATCCCAACTGCCTGCATGAACGAATAGCAGATCGTTGAGCCGACAAACCTGAAACCGCGTTTTGCAAGGTCTTTGCTAAGCGCGTCTGAGATAGGAGTTGTGACGTACACCGGCTGTCCACGTTTACGTTTGATTGGTTTGCCGCTGACAAAGTTCCAAACGTATTTATCAAAACTGCCAAACTCGCGCCTGACCTCCAAAAACGCGATTGCATTACTGACGGCTGAATTGATCTTCAAACGGTTTCTGACTATTCCCTCGTTTGTCAGCAAAGAAGCGATCTTTTGTTCCTCGTACGTTGCGACCTTTTTGAAATTGAAACGATCGAAAGCTTTGCGGTAGTTGTCTCGCTTGCGAAGGATTGTTTCCCAACTCAGTCCAGCCTGCGCGCCTTCAAGAATCAGAAATTCAAAAAGAACCTGGTCATCATGCTGTGGTACGCCCCACTCTTCATCGTGGTAGGCGATCGATAATGGTGTCTTGGCCCAGTCGCAGCGTGTCATGTTCATGTCCGATATGCTTTAGCTTGTCGTTGACCACGAAAAACAAATCAGCCACAGATTAACGCGGATGGACACAGATCTAAGAAGTGAAATATTAGGAGCCGAACTGGTTATTCTTCTGATCAGTGTCATCTGTGTTATCTGTGGCGCTTACTCCTTAATGTCAACGACAAGACAGACGCATATCGGACATTAGGTCAGGTTCACGCTCGCTCCACTTCGCACCGATTCATACACAGCCTCGACGAGTTTTACAGACATCAGGCCGTCAAATGCAGTTACTAACGGCGGTGTATTGTTCATGATCGCGTCGATGAACGCGCGGTCCTCCTGGAGATAGCCCCACTTTTCTTCACGCGAGAGCTGTTGCATCGACTGCTCAGTGAAGTGTCCCGCGATGTTTGTGCTGCAAATAAGTGTTTCCATTTCGCGCGTCACCAAAGTCGAGTGGTGACAAAACACTTCGACGCGCTCGAACGGAAACAACCAACTGGCATCGGCTGATGAAGCCAGGGTCGCATGTAATCCACTCGCAAACTTAAAGAGCACTGAAAAATCGTCAACCTCCGGATATTCATGCGTTGACCCGATCGCCAGCAAGCTATCGATCTCTCCAAACAAGAATCGCATCATGTCGAACATGTGAATTGTGGTCTCAAACAGAAAGCCTCCCGTCACCGAGGGGTCTCCGGTCCAAACGGGTTTCAGCAGTTCGCCACGATTCATTTTTATGTGAGCTGAATGCGGTTTATGAGTATCGTGAAGTAGTTCGCGGAGTGTCGCGTATACGGGAGCAAACCTGCGATTGTGTCCAACCTGAAAGACTCCTTTGCAGGTCCTGGCTTTTTCGAAGACCAATTGCGCGTCACTAGCTGTCGTTGCGAGTGGCTTCTCACAAAAGACATGTTTACCCGCTTCGGCTGCGGCGATCGCGAGGGGAACGTGTTTGGTGTTGGGCGTTGTGATGTAGACCGCGTCGCACGAATCAATGACTTCCTCAGCTGACGCGGCGACATTGGAGCCGAACGAGCGCGCAATTCGTTCCGCACAACCGGCAACAACATCGTGAACTGAACAAAGCTCCACACGTTCATCGTTCGCAAGTATTCCTGCGTGCACACCGGCTATGTAACCAGCGCCAATAATTCCGATTCTTATTTTGGTCATTTGGTCTTAGTTGTCGTTAGCCGCATTTGTGGAGACCGGCGCAACGCTTTCAAGGACTTTCTTTGTAGCTTCGTGTGCATCACGGGCAAGCTCGAGCGGATCCAATTCCCAGTATCCTGGCCGGAAGATCTCGATACTTGCCACCCGGTCATAACCAATCCGACCGAACGCTCCGATCATTGCGCGTAAAGGAAGAATCCCGAGACCGGGTAGTAGGCGATGACTGTCGTTCAACTCTTCACGAGGACGATCCTCGGCATCATTGATGTGAAAGACTGCCAGCGACTGAGGGTCCAGTGCCTCGATCATGTCGATGGTTGACCCACCGGCGTAAAAGTGAAAACTGTCGATCACTAACCCAAGGTTGTTGCGATTGACCGTGCGAACAATCTCATGAGCGAGATCGAGAGTTTGCACAGTACAGTCAGTCTGGCCCAGGAATTCAAATGCGAGCGCGACACCGTGTTGGTCAGCAATGTCACAGAGTTCATTGAGGACACGCACCGATTCATCGATTACTTCCGAGCGTGTTGCCCCAGAATCAGGTATCCGACCCGGTACGACGACGATCCATGGACAACCGATCTCTTGAGCAATCCTACTCAGAGTCTCGCATTGTTGCTTGATTGATTCATACGCTTGGGCGTCGCGGAAGGTGACATGCTCGATGGAGTTGATGCTCAAGGGTTGAAGGTTGTGTTGCGCGAACAGGGCCTTCAGATCCGCGGGCGTATTGTTCTTCAGAAATTCTCGGAGCTTTGAAGCCCAGATTTCCAGATACTCGAAGCCAGCCGCTTGAGCCACACGCAGATCGGTGACGAGATCGGCTCGCATAGTTGTGGCGCCATTGAGTGCTAGTTTCATCAGTGTGCGGAGGATATCAGAGAATTTTGAATTTCGGATTGCGCGATTTCGGAATTTTGTTTGGGTATTTTGTTAGGTGCCTATATTTACCTCAGCGTGGTCTCGGCGTTCTCTGAGTCCCGGCCTTATATAGAACGCCGGAGGACGCAGAAACGGAGCACAGAAATTCCGAATTCGAAATTCCGGTGGTGCCCTAGTTTGAATTTTCTCTGTGCTACCGCTGTGCCCTCTGTGTCTCTGTGGTGAAATCTAACTCAGAAACTCACTCAACCACAGACACAGAGGTAGCACAGAGGTTCCAAATTGGGGCACTACCGCATTTCTCCCTCGATTGACTTAGCACGCCAGTAGTTGTAAAAGCGTGGTGGCTTCCGAGACAACTAAATGACATCCCTTATCAATCCCGGTCCGTAGATCGGGATATTGATTTTCAGCACGAAAAGGAGACGACAATGGCCTTACGATTAGGAGATATCGCCCCAGATTTCACAGCCGATACGACTGAAGGTCCAATCAATTTTCACGAATGGATTGGCGACAGTTGGGCGGTGTTGTTTTCGCACCCGAAGGATTTCACCCCAGTGTGTACGACCGAACTTGGCTTTGTTGCCAAGTCAAAGCCGGAGTTTGAGAAGAGAGGTGTGAAAGTGATTGGTCTCAGCGTTGATCAGACCGATTCTCACAAGCGCTGGGCGGAAGACATCAAGGAGACCCAGGGGACAGCTTTGAATTTCCCAGTGATTGCCGACCCGGATCACAAGGTCGCTGAACTCTACGACATGATCCATCCCGAGATCAGTGATGTGTTCACCGTGCGTTCTGTGTTTGTGATTGGCCCGGACAAAAAGGTCAAACTCTCAATCACTTATCCAGCCAGCACCGGTCGAAACTTCGACGAGATTTTGCGTGTGATCGATTCACTCCAATTGACCGCCAAGTACAGTGTGGCGACTCCGGTGAATTGGAAAGATGGTGACGACGTGATCATCGTGCCGTCGCTGTCAGACGAAGCCGCGAAAGAGAAGTTTCCGGCTGGGTGGCAGGCTCCCAAGCCGTATTTGAGAATTACGAAGCAACCGAATAAGACTGAGGGTTCTGACACGGCCGCAAAGAGCGCGTAAGAACTAACGCTGATCTAAAAGAGAGCGCGGGTTGTTATTGCCTGCGCTCTTGCTATGTCCGATATGCTTTAGCTTGTTGCGGTGATAGGTAAGAGGTGCGCTGCATTATGGACGCACCTTCCGGATCACTGCGACAAGCTAAAGCATATCGGACATCACTCTCCAATCCTTGCTTCTGTTTCCTGATCAAAAAAATGTAGCTTCTCGGTCGCTAAGCTTAACCAAACCTTGCTCTCCAGTTCTGCGCGAAACTCTGCAGGTGCGCGCGCGATCAATCTATTTTCACCAACTGTGAGAAAGACAAATGTTTCGTTGCCCATTGATTCGGTAACGTAGACAGTTGCGGGTATTGCGCCATTCTTTTGAACCTTGTCAATGCGGACATGTTCAGGCCGGACGCCCAGAATGACTTGCGTCGTGTTCAGACTGCTTAGTTGCTTGTCAGTTAGTTCGATCGTGATATCCCTACTCTCAAAGCACGCCCCACTGATTTCTCCCTTAACAAAATTCATACTCGGACTTCCGACAAACTCCGCTACAAATCGATTCGCTGGTCGTTCGTAGATATTCATCGGTGTATCAAACTGTTGGAGCTTCCCTTTCTGCATTACCGCCACACGGTGGGCCAGTGTCATTGCTTCAGCTTGATCGTGTGTGACGTAGATAGTGGTCGTTCCGAGTTGATGTTGAAGTCGCTTGAGTTCTCCGCGCATTTGAACACGCAGCCGAGCATCGAGATTTGAAAGCGGCTCATCCATGAGGTAGGCGCGCGGTTCACGTACGATTGCACGTGCGAGTGCAACACGCTGGCGCTCCCCGCCCGAGAGTTGTTTTGGCTTGCGAGCCAACAGTGGCTCAATCTCGAGCATCCGCGCGACTCGCCGTACCCGATCGTTACTTACCTGCTTGTCCAGTTTTCTAACGCGCAATGGATAACCAATGTTTTCCGCGATCGTCATGTGGGGATAGAGAGCGTAACTTTGAAATACCATCGCGAGGTCACGATGTTGAGTCGGTACATCGTTAATGCGTTCACCGTTGATCAGGATGTCGCCGGAGGTCACGGTTTCGAGCCCGGCAAGCATCCGTAGCGTTGTCGTTTTCCCACAGCCGGAGGGTCCAAGCAGCACGATAAACTCACCGTCGTTGATTTCAAGGGAAAGATCCTCGACGACGAATGTGTTGTCGAATTGCTTGGAGATGTTATGGAATCTAATACCCATGGTTAACAAATGAAGTCAGTACCACGACGCGGTAGCGTGTGGCTAATGGTTGGCCTTATGGAGTTGATCACGACTATACGAGCCACACGCTACCGCGTTGTGGTTCTGACTTCATCCCTTCACCGCGCCCAACGACAACCCTCTAACCAAATACTTCTGCACTGCCAACGCAAAAACGAGTATCGGTACGATCGCTACTGCACCCGCTGCGCTCATCACACCCCACTTGATCTCATACTGTGTCACCCGTCCGGCAATGCCCACTGGTAACGTCATCGACGCATCCGTCTGGGTTAACACAAGGGCAAACAGAAACTCATTCCACGAAACGATCAGACAAAACACTGCTGTGGCAGCCAGGCCCGGCGCGACTAGCGGCAATACGACTCGCCACAAAGCTCCGAGCCGCGAATCACCATCGACAAGCGCCGCTTCCTCCAAATCCCTCGGCAGTTCAGCGAAGAAACCCCGCATCATCCACACAACAAACGGAAGATTGAAAGCGGTATACACGATAACGAGTGCGAGCCTTGTGTTGAGTAAACGCAGATCGCGCATCATCAAAAACAAGGGCACGGCAGTGACGATCGCTGGAAACATGCGCGTCGACAAAATCCAAAGCGACAATTTGTTGTCGAGTTTGTAAGGCAGTCGGAAACGGGCAAGGGAGTAAGCCGCGAGAGTACCGATTACTAAAGCGCTGAGGGTCGAGGCAATCGAGACAATGGCGCTGGTGATTAAGTATTGCAAAAACGACCTGGTAACAAACGCGTCGACGTAATGCTCGATGGTTGGTGAGAACAAGAGCCACGCCGGTGGACTGGCAAACTGATCGACTTCACTTTTCAACGAGATCGTTAGCATCCAGTAGACTGGAGAAACAAAGAAGAACAAAGCAACTAGAAGCAGAAGATATTTGCCGGCTCGCTTCATGCGGTCTCCTTCGTCTGCAGCAGCCGGATGTAGATTGTGCTAATCACATTAGTCAGTGCGAGCAACACAAACGACATAGCCGCCGCGTAACCAAAGTCGAAGAAGCGAAACGCTGTGCGATAGATGTAGAGGCTGATTGTTTCCGTTGCGAATCCCGGCCCGCCTTCGGTCAGTATGAAGATCTGATCGAAGACACGTAACAGATCCATTGTGCGCAGAAGAAGCGCGATGAGAATTGCGGGTTTGAGGAGCGGCAACGTCACATGCCGAAATGTTTGCCAGCGGCTCGATCCATCAATCAGTGCCGCCTCGTAAGGTTCCTGGGGAATTGCCTGTAAGCCTGCGAGCAAAACGAGAAAGACAAAAGGGGTCCATTGCCAAACGTCGACCACGATCACCGATAAAAACGCCAGGCGTGGAGAGGCTGTCCAAGTCAGGCCTTCGGTGTTTAGCCCAAACTCTTTCAGCGTTCCGTTGATGGCGCCAAAGTTCGCGTTCAGCATCAAACGCCAAACGACTCCTACGACGACCGTTGGCAACATCATGGGTACGAGCAACGTTGCGCGAAAGAAGCCACGACCGCGCATCTGGGTGTTTAGCAACAAGGCCAGGCCGAGTCCAATTGAGAACTCGAGAACCAACGCAGCTGCTGCATACACAAAGGTGTGGGCCATGGCGGTGAGAAAGAAACTGTCGGAGCCAAGCCGGGCGAAGTTTGCGAGCGTCCACTTGATTCCATCTGCAGTCTCTCGTTGAAGACTGATCGTGATCGAGTAGATGAGCGGATAGATTGATAGGGAAAGCAGCACCGCCAGCGCGGGTGTAAGAAGCAGTAGGGGAAAGACCAGTTCGCGTCTACTGGCCGCGCTGAATAATCTTTTCGATTTCGGCATTCGCCTGATTCATCGCTTCTTCGGGCGACAGTTCGCCACTGTTCGCCTTTGACAAGAAGATTCCAAACGCATTCTCGATCTCGTTCCACTGCGGTGTGCGAGGACGCGGTCGCGAACTCTCCAGGGATTTCAACTGTGCCGGATATGCGGGAAACTTCGAGACCAACTCTTTGTCTTGAAACAACGATTTGCGTGTTGGCGGGTTACCACGTTGTGCTGACAGTTTCATCTGTTCCGCACTCGTGGCCCAAAGTAAAAAGTCCATCGCGGCCTCAGCGTTTCGCGAATCTTTTGGGATTGCGATTAGCCAGTTACCGATTTCAGCCTGGCCGGTTTTAGTTGCTCCCGGTAGCGTCGTGAAAGCCATCTTCCCAATCACTTTTGATTTTGTCGCATCGCTGAACGAGCTGATCCATGCCGGCCAATTAATCGACATAGCCGCTGAACCTTGCAATAGGTGTGCGCCGACATCATCCGCATTGAAGCTCGCGTAACCAGGAGGCGAGTATTTGCCAAGTTCAAGCATGAACTTCAATGCCGCGATTCCTTCGGGAGTGTTTACTGTTGGCTTTCCTGCAGTGTCGAACATCTCGCCACCGAAGGCCCAGAAGATCGGCATGAAGTCGGCGACCGCCGCGTTGCCTTGCGCCGCGCGCATAACGTAGCCGTACGTCTTTCCGCCTTCGCTTTCTTTCTCCTGGATTGTTTTCGCGGCCGAGAGAACGTCGTCCCAAGTCAAGGGTTCCTTCAAGCTGTACTTCTCAAAAAGGTCCTTGCGATAAAAAAACAATTGCGAGTTCCCGACATAAGGGAGTGCATAGAGCGCACCTGTTTGATAAGGATTCCGACAGAGCGCTACAGAGGTGTTTACAAAGTCTGTATCTGGGCCGGATTGACCGCGCTTCTGAAGTAGTGGAGATAGATCAGTCAGAAACTGTTTCGTCGCGAAGCGTGGAAACCACGGATCATCGAGCATGATCAGATCGTAAGCACCGGTGCGTGCGTTGAGGTCTATGAGTTCTTTCTCGAAGAGATTGGTGTAAGGAAACTCTGCGATTTGAATGTGAACACCGGTCTGTTTCTCGTAGTCGAGGGCGGCTTGCTTTAGCGCATCGCCTTCGACGCCGGAGTTTACGGCCAGGGTTAACTGTTTAGAGTTTGACTGCTGGCCCGTGCGACAACTTGAGACTAGAACGACCAGGACCAGAAAGACCGCGACTGTGAGATACGCTCGATTGATTTGCATGAGTCGATTCTTAGAG
>Ga0207675_100002640_pt1 | contig 17694 bp, 17 predicted proteins | sample KBSSwiS42_FD_184305 | JGI IMG/M metagenome (GOLD analysis project Ga0207675, IMG submission 184305) | Switchgrass rhizosphere microbial communities from Kellogg Biological Station, Michigan, USA - KBS Switchgrass S4-2 (SPAdes) (version 2) | ecosystem: Host-associated > Plants > Roots >... | reverse complement strand
AGCCAGGATCAAACTCTCGTTATAAGTTTGTTCTCTGGAACATCATCAGATACTGGTTACTTTCGTATTCAGTTTCGATAATGACTCTTTCGAGTTTTGTACGCGAGCTTTATCGCTCGGCGTTTGACTCTCAAAGTAATTGAAACGGACACGCTCTATCTAGTTTTCAAACATCAATTCCAAATTGTCTTTGGATTGCCCTACAGACGAACTAAACTCGCCCCAAGCAAACGGGGATATTAACCAACGACCCCCAACCTGTCAAGCCAACTAACCCATTTAAGCGGATTATTTTGCAGACTAAAAAGCGCCGCCTGCTCCGATTCACTTTCGGAGAAAACGGCACATAGGATTTCGTGCTCTTCAATCCCCGCAATCCTCAAAAAGAGGAAAGCGCATTATAGGGAGATTAATCTACTTGTCAACTACCTCAACAAACTTTCTCAATTGCCTGAGGTTGTCCCTTTAACTTGGGCGAAGCTTAGATGCGTTAGTCATCTTCGCGTTGCCTGTTCTTTTCACTTAACGCCGACGCCTGTCACGCGGAGCAACCGCGGGAGCGTTCACCTTCAAAATTCCTCGAGCGTCTTTGTACAAACTGTATTGAGCGTCTTTCACACCACCGGAGTCATCCTGAAGTCGTAACACAAAACTCTTGTTGTCTCCCTGGCCTTCAACTTTTGCTGGTAAGTAACCCGTCAGATCCGGACTTCGATACGCAGTGTAGTGCTCCTGACTTCGCTTGTCGTATCCAAGCACGTAAATACGATCGAAATCAGGTTCGTCTAATGAATGCGGTTGGTTAGAACTGCTCTTCTCGAGAATCAACCAGCTACCTGGCTTTGATTCACGACCACCATCTTTATCTGTTGAAGAGTTATTGTCCTTACTATCTGCATCGAGCCGTTGCCATGCGACAAACTCTCTGCCCGTTCGATAGAAAATGATATCACTTGGAACGGCAAGTTCGACTTGCTTTCCATAAATCCAACCTGCGGGTGCTGGAGAAATCGCCGGAGGTAATCGCACCTTGTACCAAAGCTCGTTCGTTTCCTCCGGTTCAGTCGACTCGTCGTTCTGCCTGTTGTTGTTCGCTCGCGTTCCCGGCTGCGCGCTGCCTGCTTTTGGTGCTACGTCCGTCTCGATTGACTCAGAAGACTTCGGTTTGGCGACTCGTTTCCAGCTGATGATATCGAACGTAGATCCGCTATCGAGGCGCATCATGATGTTGTCGTTGCCGCTCCGATCCGGAGTCAATCGCAAATTGGAGCTCGCCCTCAACTGACCTGACGCTTGTGCCGAGATGCTCGAATCTTCCGCCGCCAGTTTCTTCGCCGCTTCAAGAACGTCATCAGGCATCACATTGCGCGCTTCAATCCAGCCTTCCGTTTTATCTTCGTCGAAAGCTTTGACGCGTAGCCAACGCTCTTTCCTTGTGTTGTCATTCGGATCTGGAACGTCTGTCGACTCGAGAATTTGGATGACATCACCACGGTTAACCTGCAATAGATCCGCGGCAACAACAGCCGTCGAACTTCGAATCTGCGCTCGCCGTGCAACAACCACGCCGGTCCTGCTACGTTGCGCTAACGTACTGCAACCGGCAAATGCCATCGCGAAGATAATTAGTATTAGTTTGACTTTTCTCATTCAGTACTTATCGTCGATATCCTAAAGATCTTAAGAGCCGAATCTGATCGGTCGTTGGATGGTTTGCTATCTTCAGATCGGTGAGTCTGCCTTCAGGTTGTAGGAAAAAACCGTATTGCCCGAGGGTCTGATCCAATCGCAATGTCTGATGTCCTCCAACATAAGACTTCAACAGCTCTCGGGTCGGTGGTGAAAATCCCAGCACCGACATTATAGCTTCATTCGCATCGACTGTCTTAGATACGTATTTGCGAAAGAGTTCGGCATAAGTGTCCGAGAGTTTAGATTGGCCGCGGCTCTCAAATCGAAGTCTCAAATCGTAGATGAACGCCACTAGCATCCCCTTGTCGTAAACGGTGGAGGTGGCGCTCGTCCATCGTTGCTCTGAAGCTTCAATTAAGGTCAAGCGATCCGGCTTTGTTCGATATGAATCATAAACGCGCGCCAGCGTATTGAGGTATTCATCAAAACTAATCACCCTTAGGTCTAGCGCAGTTATGAGAGCTTGATAAAGGGTGAAGCCCTCAAAAAACCAATCGTAGTCGCCCTTCAGGGTTAGGGCGTTCGGCACCCACAAGTGCAGAAGCTCGTGAGTGAGAATGACCTTCAGCTGCCCAATCCAATTTTTATAATTTGCGCGCGGGTCGATTAATAGTAACAAGGTGGAACCTCTCGCCTGGGCTTGCCACGAGTCTGGCCCACCCTTCGGAAGGGGCGCGATAAGCAACCGGGGGTTAGGCAGTGGGAAACGAGTTAGCTTTAAATACTCTTTAAGAACCTGAGCTGCTGCTTCCGTCACTTTGTTTGCGCAAAACATCCAGGTCCCGGACATTCCGACGTCGAGTTGCATCCCGCTGAACTTCTTGGAATACGTCCTAATCGATGGACTAACACTGATCACCGCATTCACCGGGTCTTCAATCACACTGTCCAGTCCCTGGCTAAGCAGAAACGATGGAAGCCGCCAACCCGGAGGCAGATCAAAACGAGCATTAATAGGACCATCCTGCGTGACCTCTGTCGGTAAGAGATCCACCAGCATCAGAACCCCGCCCTCGGCCGTTAGCCACGACACATGTGCCGGATTATTTACTCGGTCCAACGTCAATCGGACTTCATAAGTAACAGCGTCAAGAGGACGCTCTGCCTGAAATATTCCGGGAGAAATCTTTTTGACGGGGCTGGTTGCATCAGCTCGAAGATCTTGGACACGGTCCGCCAGTCCCAACGTGCTCGCATAGGAATTAATGAACGACCAATTCCAGAGCGGCTTTCGTGGACGGATGGAAATCTTGACCAAGTCAGGCGGAGAAACCTGAAACTTGACTAGCGCCGGTGTCGATTGGGCGCGGGTGGAAAAAGCCGCATAAAAGATGACAGCAAGGAGGAATGCAAGTTTCAGCAGGACTTTACCGGGCCCTTGCGGGGCTTGCTCGCATCTGATTGGGTGGGCCAAACGCAACAAGCGCTTCACACAAGATTGCTTTGTTGACGAAGTCAAACTAAAATTCCCAACGAATCGCCGAACTCTAACATAGCAACAATAAGGTGACCAACAGATTCAAAAACATACTCAGAAACGCGCGCGCTAGGGCACCGCGTGTAATTGGGTTCGCGCTGGTCGTCTTCATCCTTTACGGAACCACTGTTCAAGCGGCCCACAGGCATGGCCGGCCCTCGGGTCCAAACACCCATGAGACGTTTTCCATCGGCGATTACGGGTTCGACACCAATCGCACTGGCAAGGTTGGCTGCAGCGATTGCCTCATCTGTCAGTTACATCAGGGTTTCTCAACCACTCTGATCTCCGTTAAGTCCGATCTAAAGCCTTCGAGTCAACGCAGTAAGCTGTACGCTCCAACTCTCAATCTCACGCGGTCAGAAGCAACCGCGCCCCGAACAGGTCGAGCGCCTCCTAAAACAAATTAGCACCGCCCACTTTCGTGTGGTGGTCTTAACGCCAGACGAGAGCCAATTCGCGGATCACTTCTCTCCATCCGGAGACCAGTGCGTTTTGCATCCGCAGTCCACCAGGCAATTTGTTTTAGGAGATAAGTAGATGACAGCAAAGATTTCAATCAGAACCACAACGGTTCTGACGTTAATTCTATTGATAGCGCCGGCGATTTTTGGTCAGGCTCGAATTGGCACCGTACAAGGCACCGTGAAGGATCCCACCGGTGCGCTGGTACCAAAAGCCACAGTAACGCTGGCTCAACCAGTAACCGGATATAAACAAACAACCCAATCGGATCAGCAAGGCTCGTTCAAGCTCGTAAACGTGCCCTTCAATACTTACAAGCTGCGGGCAGAGGCTCCCGGGTTTCAGCCTGCCGAAGAGGCTCTCGATCTTGAGAGCACGATACCTTTGACTCAAGACCTGGAACTGTCTCTTGCTGAAACAACAGCGGCGGTGACGGTAACGACTGACACTCAAGTGTTGTTGGAAACAGATCGCACGTCATCAGACACCGATATTAATCAAACCATCTTGGAACGACCGTTGGGCGCCGCACCTTCGCGGGCGATCGAAAGCATCGTCGCTTCGACACCAGGCTTCGTAACAGACGACAATGGCCGCATGCATCCTCGTGGATCCGAATCGCAGGTGCAGTACGTGGTTGACGGTGTTCCTATTACAGACAACATGTCCGCGATTTTTTCAACGAGCCTTGATGCAAGAACGTTGAGAACAGTAGAAGTCCTAACAGGTGGAATACCGGCTGAATTCGGTGACAAGCTTGCCGGCGTCATTAACGTCAACACCCGCTCTGGGCTTGAAGGTCCGACACAAGGAGGCTTGTCGTTTTCCGGAGGAAGTTTTTCAACTGGCGAAGTTTCTGCCGACTTCTCTACTCATTCAAAGAAACTCGGCTTCCTCACAAACTTGTCAGCATCGACGTCGCAGCGTTACCTCGATCCACCGACCTTGGACAACTTTCATAACTTTGGCCGAACAGGCAAAGGCTTCTTCCGGCTCGACTATCAGTTTGATCAAAACAACAACATTCGAGGCGTTTTCACTTTCGGAGGATCAAACTTTCAAGTACCTAACAAGCTCTTCCAGGAGTTGGCCAGTCAACACCAACGCCAACAGCTGCGTGACAATTCTCAAAACATCACTTTTCAACACATCTTTTCACCGAACTCTGTCGCGCAGTTCTCATTTTTTCACCGGCAGGGCAACGCGAAACTGCTGAGTACTCCCGCATCGACCCCCGTCGTCGCCGACCAAGATCGAACTTTGCAAAACTACGGGGGACTGGCGTCGTTCTCGTTAACGCGAGGTTCCCATAACATCAAGTTCGGCGGTCAGGTAACGATTACGCCGATTGACGAGCACTTTAGTTTCTACCCGACTGTTCCGTTTGAAGATCTCGTTGATGAAGACGGCAACGTGTTTGCGAATCCCGTCAACAACTTCAACGCGGCACATCCGTTTGTATTCGACGGCTCTAAGACCGGGCGTACTCTCAGTGCTTATTTTCAAGATCGGTTCACGGTAGCGAAGAATCTGACTCTCGATTTAGGTGTGCGTTACGATAACTACAAAGTTCTGGTTAGCGAGCAAGCTGTGAGCCCGCGCCTTGGTTTGGCCTATTACATTCCAAGAACGAAGACCACACTTAGAGCGTCTTACAATCGGTTGTTCCAACCTCCTCCGGCGGAGAATCTCTTACTGGCGAGTTCAACTGAAGCGGCGGCGATTTCTCCACTTTCGGTATTGCGCGGGATCACTGTAGTCGAGCCGATTCTTCCGGATAAGCAACACGCGTTTGAGGCCGGCGCGCAGCAGCTCCTCTCAAACTACGTCCGACTCAATATGACCGTCTATCAAAAACGCATCAAGAATTTCTCTGACAAGGACCAATTCTTTGAGACCGGGGTGATTTTTCCAATTGCGATTTCTGAAGGAAGAGTCACTGGAGAAGAGGTGCGATTGGAGTCGACAGAAATCGAAGGCTTCCGAACATTCGTGTCATACTCGAACGCAAGGGCGTTTGGCGTCACTCCGATCAATGGTGGACTCTTTCTAGGTGAGGACCCCTCAGATTTATTCGTCCCTGGATTGAAGTTTGCCAACGACCACGATCAACGGAACGAGGTCCATTTTCAAGTTAGTTACAACCATCATCCATCTGGCTTGTATGCGACCTTCAATGGTCGCTACGACTCGGGCGTACCCACTGATGTCGAACCCGGTACCACGCTGGCCGATTTCGTTGCTGGCGGATTTGATCCGCGACTCTACAACGAAATTGACTTTCAGCGCGGCCGCGTTCGACCACGGACAGTTTTGGACTTCTCAGTTGGAGCCGATCTGATGCGCAACGATCGGGTGTCAATGAATATCCAGTTTGACGTCCAGAACATTACGAACGAGCTGTTTCTCTACAACTTCGAGTCGGTGTTCAGTGGAACGCACGTTGGCTATCCGAGGCTGTTTAGCGGGCGTTTGAGCCTCCGGTTCAAATAAATTGAACCGCCGTTTGCTACGAGACGTATTGCCGATAGGTACTCGCGGTTGAAATCCGTCATTTGGGCTCTGGGAGGCGCCGGAAGGAGTTTGACAGCTCACCAAGGCGCTTCTTAGAATACGGCTTGTTTATTAGCCGCATTCGTTCCTTTCTTGGCCCGCAACCTTGAGGAATTTGCCGTGACTCTGGTCAAGATAATCCTGATAACCATCATCGTGATCCTGAGCATTTTGCTTTTCGGTCGCTTCTACATCTAGGCCGAACGGCAAATATGTCCTTGCCCTCCGCCGCGCTTTACACCGTCTGCTTTATCTCGCGCGCTAGTCAATCCCTTTGTAACCTTCATTTCTATCTCGCAAAGTTTGCGCTTCTTTTGCTCGTGGTCTGTGTGCCTCAACCGGGGCTCGCGCAAACGAACTCACAAAAGCCGCAAGATGACGACGATGTAGTCCGCGTAAGCACGGACCTACTTATGTTTCCGATTCGTGTGCGCGATGGAAAGGGTCAAGCAGTCACCGGTCTAGTTGAAAAGGATTTGCGATTGGAGGATAAAGACAAAGCAACGTCGGGACTCTATTTTAAGAGCGGCGTTGACCGAGTCGCTCTAGTCTTCGCGCTCGATAGCTCAGGAAGCATTCAAGACGTGATCTTCCAACAGCGCGACGCTGCAATCGCCTTATTCGACCGGTTCAGTGATCGTTCAAGCATCGCAGTACTCCAATTTGCGGAAACGTCAGACCTGGTAGCCCCCTTCAATCGCGATTCGTCCGCCGCGGCCGAAGGGTTCCGCTTTCATTTTAGACACAATCAGGGAACAGCAATTTTTGATGCTGCTGCAGAATCAATTACTACATTTGCGTCGCTGCCAAAGGTGCGCTCGGAACGGCAAATCGTGATCCTGATCAGTGACGGACTGGATAATGCAAGCTCCATAAAGCCGAACTCGGTAATCGCCCAGGCTCTCGAAAAACGCATTTCGTTTTATGTAATCCACTTGCCTCTATTGGAGCCACGAGACGGTCATCTAGCCGTGCGTCCACCTTCGAATGGCTTTCGCGACCTTGCGGAAAAGACAGGCGGAAAATACTTTCTGATTCAAAATGTTCAGCAGGCACTCTCGTCCACTCCCATAGATCTGGCCCCTATCTTCAGAGCGATTGAAGAAGATCTCAAGAGTCAGTATCTTCTTGGCTTCTACATAAGCGAATCATCAAAGGACGGACGACGACACGTGTTTTCGCTAAGTCTGCTTCCTCCGGGAATCAAGTATTCGGTCGGCCCGCTTGGTTTTTCGCGTGAACACAAATTTCATGTTCAATCTCCAACTCCGACTAAGAAGTAGCCAAGTAGTTCATCACATACGTATAAGGTAAAGATTCAATCGGATGACTAATGAAAAGAACCTTCGTCGAATCCGCCGAGCACTTATTAGTGTCTCAGACAAGGCTGGTTTAATTGAGTTAGCCAACGCTCTCAACCAGTATGACGTAGAACTCATAAGTACTGGCGGAACCGCACATGTATTGCGCGCCGCGGGAATCACTGTGCGCGACGTTTCGGACGTAACAGGTTTTCCGGAAATGATGGATGGCCGAATTAAGACCCTTCATCCCAGAATCCATGGCGGGCTCCTCGCCGTTCGTGACAATGCGGAACACGTCGACGCCATGCGCGAACATGAGATCACTGCCATTGACCTTGTTGTCGTCAATCTCTATCCGTTCAAACAAACAATTGCGAGAGAGGGGGTCACCGTTGCGGAGGCCATTGAGCAAATAGACATCGGTGGACCCGCGATGATTCGATCGGCGGCAAAAAACCATAACGACGTCACGGTCGTGGTTTCTCCCGAACAGTATGAACGTGTGATTGCCGAACTGAAGAAAAACAACGGAGCAACATCATTTGAGATCCGACAGTCTCTTGCCACGGATGCGTTCACCCAAACGTCTTCTTACGACGCCATGATCGCAAGTTTCCTCGCAACAGCATTCGAGCGAGCGGTCCATCCGGTTTCAGGTGAGAATGCTGGCCTGGATGAGGAAAAGGTTCTCAGATTACACAAGCTCAACGATCTTCGTTACGGTGAAAATCCACACCAGAAAGCTGCGCTGTACACTATCGACGATTTATCTCCCTCAAGAGCCTCGCTTGCCCAGTCGAAACTTCTTTCTGGCAAGGAGATGTCTTTCAACAATTATGTGGACGCTGAAGCAGCGTGGGACCTTGTTTGCGACTTTGCACCAACTGCCTGCGCGATAATCAAGCATACAAATCCTGCCGGGGTGGGATTAGACAAAACGCCTGCCGAGGCATACAAAAAAGCACTCGCCACAGATCCCACGTCCGCGTTCGGTGGCATCGTTGCCTTTAATACTAAAGTTGACGAGCAAACGGCACAGGAAGTCACCGGCATTTTCACCGAGGTCGTCATCGCACCCGGATATGACGAGACAGCGCTTGAGATTTTGAAGACCAAAAAGAATTTGCGTGTGCTGCGGATGGGCACTGTGACACGCTCAACTGACCTTCAGTACAGACAGATCTCCGGTGGCATGCTGCTGCAAACTCCAGACGATTACCAGGTAACCGCAAAGGATCTAAAAGTAGTTACGGAGAAACAACCGACGGAGGAAGAAATCCGCGCGCTCCTATTCGCCTGGACCGTTTGCAAGCACACGAAATCAAATGCGATTGTTTACGCGCGCGAAGGGCAGACGATTGGAGTAGGTGCCGGGCAGATGTCTCGAGTGGATTCAGTTAAGATTGGTGCCATGCGCGCGAACCTTCCCCTCAAAGGATCCGTGCTTGCTTCTGATGCCTTCTTTCCCTTTCGTGATGGTATAGACGAAGCAGCAAAGCACGGGATTACGGCGGTCATCCAGCCAGGAGGTTCATTGCGTGATGCAGAAGTCATTGCTGCTGCGAACGAACTCGGACTGGCGATGGTCTTTACCGGCATTCGTCACTTCAAACATTAATTCATACGGGCTAAAGGCGGAACAAAATGCGACGTTTGGTGTCACTTCTCATCGTAATCGTGCTGTTCTCGTCGCTGGCAGTAAGCAGCGAACAATCCGGCGGCGGACAAACTGGAGGCGCGCCGAAGGGGAAAACGCAACGCGTACGGTTCGCTCGCGGCCGAACCACAGCGGTTCTGCACGGGAGTGTTGTAAGAGGAACGCAAGATAGATACATTCTAGGCGCACGTGCCGGACAAACAATGATCGTGCACATTACCTCGCGTGAGAAGAACGCTGTCTTTGCGATTCTTGGTCCTGACGCAACGGCTCTGCAGGGAGCCGAAGAGGGGACCGATGCTACGGATTGGACTGGTACTTTGCCGTTGAACGGCGATTACTCAGTCTGGGTTGGACCAACGCGAGGCAATGCCACTTACACGTTGGAAGTAACGATCAGGTGAACAACCATGAGTGAAAATGAAAACCTAATAAACGAAACTGCCATTCGCTGTCGCTATTGCGGACAACGTAATCAAGTTCGAACTGATACACGCGAGGCACGTTGTGGCCGTTGCCGGCTTCCGCTTTCGGACGCTTATCACAAGAAGTTTTCCAGTCTTGATAAGGACCAGTACATACATCCCGCAGATCGCAGAGCGCTGGCTGCTTTGAAAGCGATTCCTGGCATTGATTCCGCTTTGAAGAAGCTGCTCGAAGTTACTGGCGAGTCCGCAATTCGAGTAATCTTCACAGCGAGCGCCGTCAAGATTACTCCTCAGCAATGTCCGGACCTCTACGCAAAACTCCAAATCGCCTGTAGCACTCTTGGCGTCGATATGCCGGACTTGTACGTACAACAGAATCCGGTGATGAATGCCTTTACGGGAGGCGTTCAACGCCCCATCATCGTGCTCTATTCACAATTGATCGAGCGACTGACAGATGAAGAAGTCCTGGCCGTCGTCGCCCATGAAGTCGGACACATTCACGCCGAACACGTACTATATCTGACCGCCGCTCGCTTAATCGAGTTTCTCGCAAAAACAGCGGTGCTCGCATCGCCGCTTGCCTACGTCGTGAAGGAAATGTTGACGCTCAGCATGCGAGCGGCTTTACTCGCCTGGGCCCGACGCGCCGAACTATCGTGCGATCGAGCGGCACTCTTAGTTACTCAGGATGCCGATGTGATTGGTCGCACGATGATGAAGCTCAGTGGCGGTACGTTCGCGTCGCGCGTTGACTACGATCAGTTTCTCGCGCAAGCTCGAGATTTCCAGAAGAACTATGACGAGAAGGCGCTCGACCGTTTCTGGGCTGATGTCATTACTTCAGGCCTCAGCCATCCGTTTCCAGTTTGGCGTGTTGCTGAAGTAATGGAGTGGGTTGAAAGTGGCGAGTACAAAGCATTGATGAATGCGCCGGAAAGTGCTGCTGCATGACGCTCAAGTCTATGAAACATATGTTCCCTGGTTTGATGCTTCTTGCTTCGCTTATTACGGCGAATGCGCAAACTCCAAAACCATCTTCTAATCAGTCAACCGAACAAGCTCCTCACCCTTATGTGCAACTCGTTGAGCGTGCAAAGAAAGGCGATCCAACAGTCAGTTTCAAGGAACTACGAAGGGTCTTTGCCGATTGGCAATGCCAGAAGAACACTGATGCGCCTGATCGACAGGCCATGGTAGATGCTTTTAACAAGAAGGATTACGCCAAGGCTGTTGAACTTGTCGAAGGCGTTCTTGATTATGAATACGTGCAACGCGGTATACACCTCGCCGCAGAAGACGCATACCGTCATCTCGGCAACACGGCAAAAGCAGACGAGCACAAAGCCGTCGCCGAAAAACTTCTGGACGCGCTTTTAACCAGCGGAGATGGAAAGTCTGCGAAGACTGCCTTTTTTGTTTTGTCCATTCGGGAGGAGTATTTCATCATGTCGCAACTGGGATACAAGCCTAGCGGTCAGGCGCTTGTCTCAGAGGGCGATCGGATGTTTGATGTTCTTTCAGGAACAGACAGTAAAACTGGAAACCCAGTTTCGCTGTACTTCGACATCACTAACTTCTTTGGCGGATGTGATTCTAAACCGAAACCGAAACCGTGAGCCTACATGCTACTTAACAACAAAACTGGAATCATCTTTGGTGTCGCCAACAAACGTTCTATCGCCTGGGCCACAGCGCTCGCACTCAAAGAACACGGTGCCCGACTGGCTTTTACGTATCAAGGCGATCGATTGAAGGAAAACGTCGAAAGTTTGACGAGCGAATCGATGCCGGATTCGTTGGTGCTATCGTGCGATGTAACCAAACAAGAAGAGGTTGACGAAGCCTTCAAACGAGTCGGACAAGAGTTTGGACGGCTCGACTTTTTGATTCACAGCATCGCCTTTGCACCTAGAGAAGCACTCGGCGGTGAATATCTCGACACGAGTCGCGAAGCTTTCCTGACCGCGCTCGAGATCAGCGCGTATTCCCTGCCTCAGCTCGCGCGCGCAGCGGCTCCACTGATGACCGAAGGTGGTAGCATCGTCACGATGTCGTACTACGGCGCGGAGAAGGTCGTAGCCGGATATAACGTTATGGGGGTCGCTAAGTCAGCGCTTGAATCGAGCACCCGTTATCTGGCAAAAGATCTGGGTCCCCGCAACATCCGCATCAATGCAATCAGCGCTGGACCAATACAAACTCTTTCTGCGCGCGGCGTTTCGGATTTCAGCTCAATGCTGAAACACCATGCAGAAAAGGCGCCGTTGGGCCGCAACGTAGAGGCGCGCGAAGTGGGCAATACGGCGGTGTTTCTGTGTAGCCCGCTATCCACAGGAATTACCGGCGAAGTAATTTACGTCGACTGTGGTTACAACATCATGGGGATTTAAGTGGGACTCAACTGAAGGATGTCAAAAGATAACTCAGAACTAACGCGACCTCCCGGCACGACTCAGGACGAACAACTACTGGAGAGTCCCCGGCCTGACGAGTTTACCCACACAGACACCTGGCGCGTATTTCGAATCATGGGTGAGTTTGTCGTAGGTTTCGATGAACTCGCAACTTTGACGCGCGGCATCTCTATTTTCGGCTCGGCTCGATCGAATCCCAGTGACGCCGATTACAAAGCCGCCCAAGAAACAGCTGCTTTACTCTCGCGCGAAGGGTTTGCCGTAATAACTGGCGGTGGTCCTGGCATTATGGAAGCCGCCAATCGCGGAGCGTTTGAAGCAGGCGGGCTCTCGATCGGATGCAACATCGAGCTGCCTTTTGAACAAAGCCCGAACGCATATCTGACCCGCAGCTTAACGTTCAAATACTTCTTCGTCCGAAAAATGATGTTCGTGAAATACAGTCTCGGGTTTGTAATCTTTCCCGGCGGCTTCGGTACTCTCGATGAGTTATTCGAAGCACTGACGCTGATCCAGACAAAGAAGATTCGGAACTTCCCGGTGATTCTGTTTGGACGCGCCTACTGGGCAGGACTAGTTGATTGGATCCGCGACTACATGCTACCGCAGGGCAAAATAAAGGAAGGCGACCTGCGACTGTTTCAAATCACCGACTCACCCGCTGAGGTTGTAGAGATCATGAAGCAAAGTCAGAGCACGATTGTTGAGGTTGCTGAAGATTTTTACGGAGCTCCATCCATCGAGAAGTAGAAGCAGATGAACGAATAGGGGCAGGAGCAGCGGCAGGAGCACCGATATAGTCGTGCTCCTGTTTACTGCTCCTGCCCCTACTCGTTCATCTGCTTCTACTTCTCTTCTGTAAGCCAGCGAAGATAGGGCTCAGATCCAGCCACGATGGGCAGGGCTATAATTTCGGGAGTGTCGTAGCTGTGAAGCGCACGGACCTCGCGTTCGAGTTCATCGAATCTTCCGTGAGTTGTTTTTGCAATCAAGAGAATTTCGGGCTGTCGTTCGATTTTTCCCTGCCAGCGATAAACTGACTCCATCTCCGGAAGTATCTGAACGCAAGCGGCGAGATGAGCGCCCACGAGCATGTCGGCCAGTCTGATTGCCTCCTCACGGGTCGGGGCCGTAATTAAAACGACAATTGCATCGCTCGCCCTATCAGCCATAAAACACTCAGGCGTGGTGAATTAATCTTCGTCCTCACTAACAATACCGCCAGTCAGCGGAGTTGTATCGCCGCCGAAGAACGCGCTGTAAACCTCTTGCGCGCGATCGATGTCGCGCTCATCAACGAAAATTACCGCACCCTCAGACGTCGAAGACAACAGCGGGGAAAACGCATCCGCTCCGCCTGACTTAACTGCCGAGCGAACGCCGTTCTTCAGCAAGATATCGTTGACCATTTCCGCCTCGGCAGGCGAACCAAGTGTATGAAAGAGCAGGAACTTGGCTTCACTGCTATCGCGTGAATTTTCAGGCGTTAGTTGATCGACGAGTGCAGTGTCGTCGTCAGGACAACGAGTAATTCCAGATTCGTATTCGGCTTCACAGACTGGACAAAACATGATGGACCCTCAAGATCTGATTCTGATTTTATTCCCTGGTCTTCGGTCTTGGGTCTTTGGTCTTTGGATCGCCTGCTACGACAAATACCAAAGGCCAAAGACCCAAGACCAAAGGCCTACCAATTCATTTGCTCGCCTGCACCGCACGCTCAAACGGTATCTCCTCAAAATACGTCATCCGTTTGAATGCGCGAAACCGGTCATTGATTTCGTCATGTGTCAGGCGACGCACACGATTGGTGCCAAACTCTTCCACATTAAACGAAGCCATCACCGATCCAAAAATCATCGCACGTCGCATCGCCGCTTCATCTATCGTTTGCTGACTCGACAAGTAACCCATGAAGCCGCCCGCAAACGTATCGCCCGCACCTGTTGGATCGAAGACCGATTCAAGTGGATAAGCGGGAATCGCAAAATAGTTTTCCGGAGTGAACAGGGCGGCACCGTATTCACCGCGCTTCACAATCAACGCCCGAGGTCCCCAGGACAAGATCTCGTGTGCGGCCTTGATGAGGTTTGGAATGCCGGTCAGCTGACGCGCTTCTGCATCGTTGATGATGACGACGTCGACCCCTCTGATCGTGCGCAACAACGAATCGCGGGTGTGCTCGATCCACAGGTTCATTGTATCGAGCGCTACAAGTTCCGCGTCGGGCATTTGCTCGCGCACCTCGCGCTGCAAATCCGGTTGAATATTTCCTAAGAAAAGAAGACGCGACTTCTTAGACGCTTCGGAGAGTTTGGGCTTGAAGTCGGCGAATACATTTAGTTGGGTATCGAGCGTGTGCGCGACGTTCAGGTCGTAGTCGTAACGGCCCTGCCAGCGAAACGTCTTACCGTCGGGAATCTTTTCGAGATCGCTGGTGCCGATGCCGTGTTCGTCGAATACGCATTGCTCGGCATCGGAGAAGTCACCACCAACGACACCGACAATACTGACCGGACAAAAGAAACTAGCCGAGATTGAAAAGTGCGAAGCTGAGCCGCCAAGCATCTTGTCGCACTTACCGAAAGGAGTTTCTACTGCGTCAAACGCAACTGAACCGACAACCAGAAGAGACATGTTTTTAGTGTTCGTGTTTAGGGGTTTGGATTTGGGTCGAACTGGGTTTTGTACTTAGGTTTTTGTATTTAGCTTTTTGTACTTAGTTCTTTGTACTACTGCTGCTGCCTGCCTTCTGCCTATTGCTTTCTGCCTACTGCCTACTGTTTAGCGCTTCGGCCTGTTGCATCAAGAGCGGCTAGTTCCTCGCGCGCCTGCTTGCTGAACTGACCGTCAGGATAGTCCTTAACGAGTCGCGTTAAATACTCGCGCCCTAATTCACGAAACTGGTCGGGCGTTAAGGTGCGCTTCTTTCCACCTTCAACGCTCACATACAACGTCGGTAACTGCTTACCTTTGTTCTCCGCGAGCCAAAGACTGCTCTGACCGGCCATCAAAAGTACTTCTTCGATGCGTGTAAAATTCGGGTTGCCGGCGATGATCTCTTCCAGACGCATCAGAGCCGCAACGTAAGCCTTCTTCAATTTGAAGTAGTTTCGCGCCACTTCCAAATTATGCAGCGAATCTCTCTCGAGGTCTGGATCTCTGACTGTAGATGGATCGGGACCAGTGCGGACACTGCCTTGTGCGTAGGTCGCCGGCGCTGCGACAAGAATCAGAAACAGGAAAGCTATCGCCACTACCAATCTATTACTCATAAAAGGCCTCATTTCGAAATCTTACTGCTGTCGACCATACTTTTTGATGATCGCTTCCAGCTTTTGTGTTGTCGCGGGCGGCCAAAGATCAGGCGCCGTAAAGATCGCGTTTTTCAAAGCGGAGCCACACTTGCACGTTCGTTCCGAGTTTGCAAGTCGCTTTATCGACTCCCGCAGGATCAATTGCGCGTTCCGCACATTCTTATTTAGATACTCGATAACGGTCTCGACACTTACAGCATCGTGGCCGGGATGCCAGCAATCATAGTCAGTAACTAGCGCCAGAGTCGCGTAACACATCTCCGCCTCGCGAGCCAACTTTGCCTCCTGAAGATTGGTCATACCGATGATATCCATTCCCCAGGATCGATAGACGTTCGACTCCGCGACTGTCGAGAACGCGGGACCCTCCATGCAAAGATACGTGCCGTTGCGGTGAACATTTACGCCAGCAGCTTTGCATGAGTCCTCAAGTAAGTCGCCCAGCGCTTTGCAAACCGGATGCGCAAAAGAGACATGGGCCACGATGCCATCGCCGAAGAAGGTCGACTCGCGCACCCGGCCTCGCGTGCGATCAAAAAACTGATCGGGAATTACCATATCAAGTGGAGCGTATTTCTCCTGCAACGATCCAACGGCTGAAGCAGACAATATTTGCTCGACACCTAGCAATTTCATCGCATAGATGTTTGCGCGAAACGGCAACTCTGTTGGAGTGAAGCGATGCCCCCGGCCGTGGCGGGGAAGAAACGCGACGCGTTCACCTTCCAGAGTGCCGACGATAAAAGCATCGGAAGGATCGCCGAATGGAGTTTCTACTTTTATCTCTTCAACATTCGACAGCTCAGGCATCTGATAGAGTCCGCTGCCACCGATGATTCCAAATCGAACCTGCGACGTCATTTCTTTTCCTTAATTGCTTTCAAACGGGATGGCTTTGATCCTGTTGTCTTCAATCACCAAATGACAAAGTGGCGCCTCCGGATCGTGATAGAACAAACATAGCCAATTCTCTTTTACCGCCTTCGGTAACAATCGCTTCTTTGCTTCCAGTGTCTCCAAAGGAAAAAGATCGTAGCCCATGATCCAAGGCGGACGAATGTGAGCCCGCATCGGTACTAAATCTGCAAACCCAAAAATTGTGTTACCACCTCGGTCGAGCCGCCAACATTGCATCGATCGATTGTGTCCGGGCTCTGTCTGCATTCGCAGTCCCGGTACAACTTCATAATCACCCTCTTTCGTTTCTAACTGACCTGACTCACGAAGCGGAACCCAGTTGTCCATCAAGTAACTCGCTCGATCACGTTCGCTCGGCATGTCAGCATGCTGGAGTTCAGCTGCGGATACGAAATAACGCGCATTCTTGAATGTGGGCACAACCTCACCGTCGACATTCCTGGTCGTGTTTCCACCGGCGTGATCGAAATGAAGGTGCGTATTGACTACGATTGTGATTTCGTCGGCCGCTACTCCCGTCTTAGCACGCAACGTCTCGGCGAGCGGGCGCTCACGTTCGATCCCGTACATCGCCGTCTCACGAGGCGTCCATTTATCACCAATGCCTGTTTCGATCAAAACCTTCTCTTCACCTGTATCAATGAACACGCAGTTCATGGTCAGGCGAATACGATTCTGATCGTCGGGCGGACACACCTGCGCCCAAAGATTTCGTGGGACCACTCCAAACATCGCGCCGCCATCGAGACGAAACTCGGTATCCGGAATGACCTCCACCCGGTAATCGCCGATTTGCATGAAATCCTACCTGACGGTGATTAGTTGTTCCGCTTCTTCGGTTGATTCTTCGCCGGTGGCGCAGTCTTCGACTTGGCACCTGGAGACGGCGCTTCTTCAGGTTCTTCCAGACTCGGTTCGGTGCCTGGTGAGAAACCCGGTGGTAACTGCGGCGCTGGTTGTTGCTCCGGCATTTTTACCTGGTAGTTTTCAGCAACCTGCACATGCGACCTGGCGACGATGTCGTCAATAACCTTGCTTGCTTTCTCTGCTTCGACAGCGGCGCGTGCCTTATCGCGCGGGGATTGTGGTGGTCCAAATGGCGTGCCTTCGCTAAACAGAATGTGACGGGCATGAAGTTTTTCTACCGGCTTACCATCCTGCGTCTCCGTTTTTCGCTCTTCAAGTTTGATAATGTGAAAACCAAACTGGCTTTGCACGATGTCACTAATCTCTCCCGGTTTAAGTGCGTAAGCAGCTTTCTCAAACTCGGGTACCATCTGACCTGGTCCAAACCAGCCAAGGTCTCCGCCTTTTTCTTTACTACCGTCGCTCGAGAACTCCTTGGCGAGCTTCGCAAAGTCTTCACCGGCTCGCGCACGCTTCAACACGTCTTCGGCTTCAGCGCGCTTTTTCTTGCTGGTGTCGAGTTCAGGATGGTTCGTGAGATAGGTATCGATCTCCTGATC
>Ga0207675_100002639_pt1 | contig 17699 bp, 15 predicted proteins | sample KBSSwiS42_FD_184305 | JGI IMG/M metagenome (GOLD analysis project Ga0207675, IMG submission 184305) | Switchgrass rhizosphere microbial communities from Kellogg Biological Station, Michigan, USA - KBS Switchgrass S4-2 (SPAdes) (version 2) | ecosystem: Host-associated > Plants > Roots >... | reverse complement strand
CTGCGTTTTTCGACCTTCTTCGTTTCTCGTTTTAGTGCGTGTTTACCCACCGTACTTCCTCGCAATGATGATTCCGAAAATTATGTGAAGTCCGCCGAAGCCTGCCGCCAACAACCAGTTCGCCCAGGGGGGCGAGACAAAGAGTGCGATCGCGCCGAGCACCATGAAGCAAATCCCCATGAGCGGCACGATGCTGACGGAAAACATTCCCCCGGTAACAACCCCCGTCCCATAGAGCAACAGCCACACGCCGGGAATTACCGATGTGACTCGCAATTTGAAAAGTACCGCTGTCAGCAGCGCGCCAACGATCAGCGGTGGAGAAAGACTGAACGCGACCTTGCGCGCAGGTCCGGACAGCAGGGGCGTATCCGTTGCGCGCGCTTTGCGGTCGAGAGTCCAGCCGGCAATCAGCATTGCGATGAGCGCCTCGGCCAGCCAAACGAACAGCCATCGTCTGGCAGTCGCTTCATGTACGGCCAGATACGAGGCGATGAACGCGGTCACTCCGACCGCCACCTGACCCCAACCAGGCACGGCAGTGAACGCGGACGCGCGCTCCATCGTTTCGCGGATGAAGCGGATATTGTCCATGGCGCGATCGTGCAAGGCGGCTGGCTGAACGCGTTCTGAGACAGGAGTCATTCGATTGCACACTAACGCACACCCCGAAACGATGTCAAGTACTTTGTGGAATAAAGGGCACGCTCGTAAACGAGGCGGAATCCTACAAATTATTGGCTCGGGCTTGGGATTTGTCTGCGGACCGGGGCGACTTAGATCGGTGGGCTGTCGCCGGCGTCGATTGTTTCTATCAGCTTTCGCCAGTCGACGCCGAGCCGGCTCTGCAAAATTCGCACGCAACGATTCCACCGGAGAATCGCGTCGTCATTGCCATGCGGCCGGATCGCTTCGGCGCTTTCGAAACAACCTAGGGCCTTTTCAAAAAGCGGCGCCACGATATAAGGTGGTCGCCCGGCCGCGAGTTGCGCCTTCGCTTGGCGCTCGTGAAGGATGCCCGCGTAATAGACGCGTTCATATTCATCTTTCAGACTTTGGAAGGCAGCGTTTGCTTCGCTCTGGCGATCCGAAGAATCCCCGGCGAATTGGTCGGTGATGGAAAGTCCAAGCAGACGAAGGGCGGTCTGATTTTCCGAATCGATCGCCAGAATGTCGCGGCAAATGGATTCAGCCTCACCCGGCTCATTCAGATAGCGATACAGCTCAACCTTCGATATTGCCTCGGGAATGCCATCCTTCGAGATCGCTTTGATTTGGAAATCCATGGCAATCCTTTTCGATCAAATTTACGGATTCCAGTGCGTCGAGATTATCAGCACCTTCCTTTGCGCGACAAGCGCAAAACCAGATCAACCTTTCCGCCCGGCCAGCTTTCGCAAAAACCAACGCACTGGATCGTAAAAGTCGTCAATCACGCGCTCTTTGAGCGGGATGATCGCGTTGTCGGTGATGTGAATGTCTTCGGGGCAGACTTCGGTGCAGCATTTCGTGATGTTGCAGAAGCCTATGCCGAGTTCGTTCTTCAACAACTCCGTACGCGATAGAGAATCAAGCGGATGCATTTCCAGGCCCGCCACGCGGACAAAGAAACGCGGCCCGCCGAATTCTTCCTTCTTTTCGTGATCGCGCAGCACGTGACAGACATTCTGGCAAAGAAAGCACTCAATGCACTTGCGGAACTCCTGCACGCGATCGACTTCGCGCTGATCCATTTTCCACTCTGCGTCCGGCCGCGGCGTGAACGGCGGAATCTTCTGATTGACGCGATAGTTCCACGAAACATCGGTTACCAGATCCTTCAGCACGGGAAACGCCTTCATCGGCTGAACACTGATGGGCTCATCGAGCGGCAACGCATCGAGGCGCGCCTTGCAGGTCAGGCGCGGCCGGCCATTAACTTCGGCCGAGCACGAGCCGCACTTGCCGGCCTTGCAATTCCAGCGCACAGCGAGGTCGGGGGCCTGGTGCGCCTGAATGTAATGCAGCGCATCGAGCACCACCATGCCCGGGGCGATTGGCACCTGGTATTCGAGCAACTCGCCAGTTTCACGGTCGCCACGAAATACTTTGAAGGTTGCGTCAGCCATTTTGTCTTCTGCTCCGGTTTAGACCACGCTCTTGACGGCGGCAGGCGGACCAGTCCCCCTGCTAAACTGGCGATTAGCTTTGGTCGACGATCTGTTTCAAGTCTTCAGGCATCTCCGCGATCGTTCGATGACGCAAACGCATAGTCTCGCCGTCACGCGCGATGATGTTATTCAACTTACTCCACTGCTCGTCGTAGTTTGGATAATCAATCCTGCTGTGCGCGCCGCGGCTTTCTTTCCGTTCCAGCGCGCTCAACGCCACCGCTTCAGACACGGTTAACATTGATTTGAGATCGCGGGCTAAGTGCCAACCTGGGTTGAAAAGTCGCGAACCATCAACACGAACCTTTGCCGCGCGCTGTTTTAGTTTCTGAAGTTCATTAAGACCGCGGTTCAGATCTTCTTCATTACGAAAGATGCCCACGTAGTTCTGCATCGTTTCCTGCAAGTCGCGATGTACGTCGTACGGACTATCACCGTCGGTGCGCTCAAAAGGCTCGAGCATTTCGCGCGTGCCGTCCTTTACCTGCGCGTCGTCAATCGCAGTCGGGCCGGCTTGCTTGGCTTGCGCGGCGGCGGCGAGTCCGGCGCGTCGACCGAAAACCAACAAATCAGACAGCGAGTTTCCGCCAAGACGGTTGGCGCCATGTAAGCCGGCCGCGGCTTCACCGGCCGCGAACAAACCAGGCACATTTGTCTGGGCGCTCTCTGCATCAACGCGAATTCCGCCCATCATGTAATGACAGGTCGGGCCGACTTCCATTGGTCCTTTCGTAATGTCCACGTCGGCCAGCTCGCGGAACTGATGATACATGCTCGGCAATTTTTTCTTCACGTACTCGGCAGGTTTGTGCGAGATGTCGAGATAAGCACCGCCATGTTCAGTGCCGCGTCCTTCCCTCGCTTCAGTGTAAATCGCGCGGGCGACGACATCGCGAGTGGATAACTCCATCTTTTTCGGATCGTAGCGCTGCATGAACCGTTCGCCATCTTTGTTGGTGAGAACGCCTCCTTCCCCGCGCACGGCTTCGGTGACCAAAATGCCCTGCACGCCCGGCGGCCAAACCATTCCGGTGGGATGAAACTGCACGAACTCCATGTCCATCAGTTCCGCGCCCGCATCGTAGGCCAACGCCATTCCGTCGCCGGTGTATTCCCATGAATTTGAAGTGATGCGCCAGGCTTTACCGATTCCGCCCGTGGCGATCACGATTGATTTGGCTTTAAAGACAATGAAGCGGCCGTTCTCTCGCCAGTAACCCAGCGCGCCGGCGATGCGCTCGCCGTCTTTCAGCAAGCGCGTGATCGCGCATTCCATGTAGACATCGAAACCCATGTGCACGCCCCGGTCCTGGAGGGTGCGAATCATCTCGAGCCCGGTGCGATCGCCGACGTGACAGAGCCGCTTGAAACTGTGGCCGCCGAAGGCTCTCTGCAAAATATTTCCGTCGGCCGTCCGATCAAAAAGCGCCCCCCATTGTTCGAGTTCTCTCACACGCTCTGGAGACTCGTGTGCATGAATCTGGGCCATGCGCCAGTTGTTGAGGAACTTGCCGCCGCGCATCGTGTCGCGAAAGTGCGTGCGCCAATCATCGGCAGCGTCGACATTCGACATGGCCGCCGCGATGCCACCTTCAGCCATGACTGTGTGCGCCTTGCCCAGCAGCGACTTGCACACGACGCCGACGCTCGCGCCCTGGGCCAACGCTTCGATCGCCGCGCGCAACCCCGCGCCGCCGGCGCCTATGATCAAAATGTCGTGCTCGCGGGTTTCGTATTTTTCCGTCACAGTAACCTGATGTCTTTGATAACACCCGCCGCCACCAGCCGCACGTACAAATCGGCGAGCCCGACGGAAAACAAACTCAGCCAAGCGAAGAGCATGTGCCGTTCGTTGAGAAAGGAAACTCCGCGCCAGGCAGCATGACGCCGACCGCCGGCTACTACGCACGAGAAGCAATCGACATTACCGCCGACGATGTGTCGTAAAGAATGGCAAGACAAAGTGTAGCTGGTAAGCAAAATGATGTTCGCCAGCAACACCAGCGAGCCGATTCCGATTCCGAAATGTTTGCCGGTTGCCGACGGAAACCAGAACGCTGAAATCGCGTCGTACCACAGAATAATCAGGAAAACGATCGCGATGTAGAGAAAGTAGCGATGCAGATTTTGCAGGATGAAAGGAAACCGAGTCTCGCCACTGTATCGATGCGCGTGCGACTCGCCCACGCCGCAGCCGGGTGGATCAAGAAAGAACGCGCGATAATAAGCCTTGCGATAGTAATAACAGGTGGCGCGAAATCCGAGCGGCGCCCACAGAATCAAAATCGCCGGGGAAAATGGCCACCACCTTGTCTTGATTAGCGGAGAATAGAACGGCGAAAGATATGACCCGAACTCATAGTAATTGTTTTCGAACGTTCGCCAGGTGGCGTAAATGCTAAAAGCTCCCAATACCAGCACGACGGGGATCAGCTCGACCCACCACGCGTCGCGACGCATTGTGGCGCCGAAGCTGCTCTGTGCTGCTGTGCTTTCTGACTGAGCCATTCGACTTTGCAGAAAAGCTTTAGCTGTTCAAATCGGCGTGCATTCTAACATCAGTGAGTGATACTTCCAGACTGTTTTTGTGAGTTCCTGTCGGTGTGCTGTGCTGGCGGGACAGCGCTCCCCGTTATGGAACCAACACCACCTTGCCGATGTTTTTTCGGTCTTCCATGTAGCGGTGGGCGTCAGCGATTTGCCCAAAGGAAAACGCGCGATCGACATGCGGACGCACCCACCCCTCTGCGACACCACGCATGATCTCTTGTGTCCAGCGGGCGACCTTCTCGCCCTCGCCCCACATGTGTCCAAGATTCAAACCAAAGACACCGCGGTTGCGATTGATTAACTTGATTGGATTGAACCTCGGCATCTGCGCAATTGCTTTCAGCGCGCGCAGCTTGCCTCGGATTCCTGACGCGGAGGCGACCGACATTCCGAACATTCCCATGCGCCCCGTAGAGCACAACGCGCGATAGCTCTTTTCCCAGTTTTTGCCGCCAAGTGGATCGATCACAAGTTCGACGCCGCGACCGTTGGTCAGTTCCAATAGCACTGGTAGCCAATCCTGGGTTCGGTAATCGATCGCATGCTCCAATCCCCGCTCTTTCAGGAATTGATGCTTGGAAGGACTGGCGGTTCCAAAGGTCTTCGCGCCGATGTGCTTGGCGATGTCGAGCGCCGCCAAGCCAACACCGCCACCCGCATTATGAATCAGCACCGCTTCATCTTTTTGGAGGCCGCCCATCGCGACGAGCAAGGCCCACGCTGTCAGATAATTAACCGGAATTGCCGCACCTTCTTCGAAACTCAACTGCTCGGGTCTCTCGAAGACTTGCGCTTGTGGGACCGCGACAAGTTCGGCCTGACCGTTGAATCGCGTCATCGCAATCACTGACTGTCCAACGTGATTGCGATCGACTCCCTCGCCGACAGATTCGACCACTCCCGAGACTTCATAGCCCATCACACATGGCTTCGGCGGCCCGTCGGGATACAGACCTTGTCTTGCGAGAATGTCCGCGAAATTCAGACCGGCAGCCTTCACTCGAACCAAAACTTCACCTTCTGCCGGCGTGGGATCGGGGCGCTCTTCGACCTTCATCACAGAAACGTCGCCGTTTGTGGTGGTAATAATCGCGCGCATGGGAAGACTAATCCTTGATCCGCTCTAAAACGCCTTTAGCGGTAGGTTCGTAGGTGGATCGGTAATCCAACTTTCCGTCTGGTCGTAGTTGAAATTCTTCTCCGGGACCCGGCTGACATTTTTCGCGATCACTCTGGCCGTAGAAACGAACCACGTTAAATTCAAAGGTGGGATCATGAACTCGCTCAAGAGTGATTTCACCGTAGCACGGCACGTTTGAAACGCTGATAGATCCGCACGGCTGATTGATGCCGCACGACTTTCTGACGTCAAGTGAGATCTCGAATTCCTGACCCATATTGTCCGTCGCCTTACCTGCCCATTTGCCTGCAATCGCGTCGGCGTTAATTCCCGCGGCCGTTTGCGCGGGAGTGGAAACGCTCGCAGTAGCAACAGGTGTCGCCGCGGCCGTCGCGGTGGGCCTTTGCGGCGCGAGATGAATGATCAGCGTAACAATGCCAGTAATCAGTGCTGCCGCGATCGTGCTGATCGCGACCCAAGCTTCCTTGCTCAGTCCCTGGCGGCTTCCGCCGCCGTTTGCGTTCGAGGAGTTTTCATTTTCAGCCATAGTCAGGTTGTCTCTTTATCGATTTGTGGAATTGCGCACCAAACATAAGGGCAGCGACGAGCGCTGCCCCTGAGTGCAAATCGAATCTGGTGTTGTGAAAACCTATTACAAGACTCAGCCTTCGGCAGCTTTCGCCTGTTTGTTTGGCTGTGGGACGACACGGAGGTAAGGCTTGATCGTCTTCCAGCCGTCGGGGAATTTCGCCTTCGCCGCTTCATCGTTAAGCGCCGGCACAATGATCACGTCCTCACCGTCTTTCCAGTTCACTGGCGTCGCAACGCTGTATTGCGCCGTCAGCTGAATGGAGTCGATCACGCGCAGCACCTCGTCGAAGTTCCGGCCCGTCGACATCGGATACACAATCATCAGCTTGATCTTCTTGTCCGGTCCAATGACGAACACATTGCGCACCGTCATGTTATCCGCTGCGGTTCGTCCTTCGGATGTTCCGCCCGTCGCCGCCGGCAGCATGTCGTACAACTTTGAAACCGCCAGGTCAGTGTCGCCAATCATCGGATAATTCGGCGCGTGGCCGGTCGCATCTGCTATGTCATTTGACCAGCGCGAGTGATTCTCAACCGGGTCAACGCTGAGTCCGATGACCTTCACGTTACGCTTGTCGAATTCAGGCTTGATGCTGGCCATGTAGCCGAGCTCGGTCGTGCAGACCGGCGTGAAATCTTTTGGGTGTGAGAAAAGCACTCCCCAACTGTCGCCGAGCCACTGATGAAAATCGATTTGACCTTCGGTGGTTGTCGCCGAAAAGTTCGGCGCGGTATCTCCTAAACGTAATGCCATACTGATAATCCTCCCTGAAAAGAAACGTAGACCAACTAAAGCGAGGTGAACTCTGATTATTCCGGAAAACCGTGGTGAGGTTTTTAGTCCCAAAACGCGGGCAAGTCAAGGCGTTTGGACTAACTCGGTTCGACCGCGACAATCGCGATTTTGTTCTTGTTAGCAAGCGCGAACATTTCATCACCCTCGAACATGAGTGTCTTGCCGGCCGTGAGACACAGACAGGTGGCGCCCGCATCAATCATGGTTTGGATCGTTGAGAGGCCGACCACGGGAACATCGAAGCGCATGTCCTGGTCGGGCTTCGCGATTTTCACGATCGTGAGACGCCCGCGCGCGAGTTCGCCCGCGCGACGAATTACGGCATCGGTGCCTTCCATCGCTTCAATCGCGACACACGCGCGATCGCGAACCACGATCGTTTGGCCGAGATCGAGACGGGCAATTTCATGCGCCACTTCCAGCCCGTATTCGATGTCGCCGCGTTCGCGCTCGTCGGGCGCTCGTTTCGTCAACGTGCCGGCCCCCGGCAAGTAGTCGTTCAGGAAATGCGTTGAGTCGATCAGTTCGATGCCTTCACTCGCCAATTCGTCAGCGACTGCGCCGATCAAAGCGTCCGTATTCTTGCGGGGCAGCCGCAGCAGCATCTTCACCATGCGCAGATCGGGAATTGAGCTGCTGAAGATCTGCACGTGTTTGACCTGGCCCGCCATGATCGCTTTTTCCACCCCTTCATTTTTGAAAAAGCGCAGCATCTTGCCGAGTTGACCCACACCAACCCAGGTGACGTTGTCAGCAACTGTTTCGATCTGTGGATCGGTTTCTTCGCGAATGGCGGCGACCGCCACTTCAACGCCGGCCTTGCGCGCACCTTCCAGCACAAGGAACGGAAACGATCCATTTCCAGCGATTAGTCCAAGCTTCATTGTGGCTTCGAGGTCTTTATGTAGCCCAGGCGTTCACGCCTGGGAATGAGACCCAGGAATCTATCTCTATAGCCTCCTTCAGGAGGCTTCGTAAAGCGCAGCAAAAAGCCCCATAAAGGGGCTGCTCAATTTCAATCCTTCGCAGCCCCAGGCGTGAACGCCTGGGCTACATAAAACAAAATCTTGTTACTTCACGACTCCACGTTCTGATGACTCGATAAACGAAACGAGTTCATCCACTTCCGGAACGCCATGTATTTCCTGACGAATTTGTTCGACGGCCTGCGACGTATTGAGTTTGGCCGACAGCAGCAAATGAAAGGCGTGATGAAGCGCGTCGATCGTTTCCCGAGAGTAACCACGCCGCCGCGCGCCCACTTTGTTCAATCCATAGCACTTCGCGTGATTCCCAACCGTCAGCGCGAACGGTAACGCATCCTTAACTACGACGGAATAGCCTCCCACATAAGCTTCGCGACCAATGCGACAGAATTGATGTACTCCAGAGTAAGCGCCGATATTCGCGCGATCGTGAACCGCGACGTGGCCGGCGAGAGTGGCTGCATTGGCCATGATCACTTGATTGCCGATCACACAATCATGCGCGACGTGCGCCTGCGCCATGAGAAAACAGTCGTCGCCGATTTGTGTGATTCCGCCGCCGCCCTTTGTGCCGCGATGAATGGTAACGAATTCGCGAATGCGATTGCGACGACCAATCACTGTCTGTGTTTCTTCGCCCGCAAATTTCAGATCCTGTGGCGGCAGACCGATCGAGACAAACGGGTAAATGTGCGAGTCATCGCCGATCGTGGTGCGCCCGTCGATGACACAGTGCGACTCGATGTGAACACGATCACCCAACTCAACGTGGTCGCCGATAGTCACGTACGGACCGATTAAACAATCGCGGCCAATGCGCGCACCCGGACTGACTATTGCAGACGGATGAATCCCAGGGGACTGCGACATTTGCGTAGATGGAGAACTCATGTGGAAGTCTTATTCCCGATTGGCAATCACACTGGTCAGCTCTGCGTCGGCACAGACCTCGCCATCGACCTTGGCCTCGCCGCGCATGCGTTGAATGCGTGAGCCGGTGCGCAACGCGGTCACTTCCAGCACCAGCGTGTCGCCGGGCACAACCGGACGTCGAAATCGTGCTTCTTTGATTCCGGTAAACAGCACAAGCTTCTGCTCACGATCTGCAATTTCGCGCAAAGCCAGAATCGCTCCGCACTGCGCCATTGCTTCAATCACCAAAACGCCCGGCATTACCGGAGCGCCTGGAAAGTGGCCTTGAAAGTACGATTCGTTGATGCTTACCTGCTTAATGCCCACGACGCGCTCGCGCGGCACCAGTTCAATTATTCGGTCCACAAGCAGAAACGGATAGCGGTGCGGAAGAAGTTTCTTGATCGCTTCAGAATCCAGGAGAGTTTCCATACGTGTTGGATTGGTCAGACCTTGAGGCGCCAGTGCGAATCCAGCTACGGTCGTGGTGACGCGGCTGTTGTGGTCGCGGGATTCTTGCTGTTGTATTCAGCGATAAAGGCTTTCGTCACGTCGACACCGTCAGCCGTATAGACGAGCGGCACTTGACTGCCGTCGAGAATCATCATGATGCCGTGCGCTTTCCCAAAGGTATCGAGCGCTTTGCCGACATCCTCCTGCAACGGACCCAGCAATTCGCCGCGGCGCCGTGCATAATTTGCTTTCGCGTCTTCACCCTTGCGATCGTAAGCCTTTTTCTGATCGTCGAACTGATCGACTTTCGCCTGAATCTGCTGAGGTGTCGCGGCTGGAGTGCCCTGCTGCAGCTTGTTGATTTCGTCCTGCATCGTCCGCAATCGCGCCGCAGTTTGCGTCAAATCATCCTGTATCGGTTTGAATTCAGCATTCAGTTTATTGATCACGCCAGCGAACCGGGCAATACCATTGGTGGGATCCTGGAATGCCTCGGAATAAATGACCGCAATTTTTCCTGCGGGAACAGGCGCCTGTGCCCCGGTTCCTTGCGCGCGCACAAGCCCCGCACACATCAAAACCAACAATAGTAAGAAGCCTTTTTTCATCTCTCTCAAACAGTTACTAAGTCGAAATGCGGAGATGGGCACGGTTTGCCGATCTCCGCATTCCAAACGAAACGCACGCGATGCGCATCGGTTTACCGTGGCGTAGTCAGGGACGCGGTCGCCGGATTCTTGCTGTTATAGTCCGCGATGAAGGGTTTGGTGATGTCGAGGGCATCACTCAATGCAAAAACTCCCTGAACTTTCGACACATCGAGAATCAAGTTAATCCCGCGCGCCTTGGCGAAAGTCTCGAGCGCTTTCCCAATATCGTCGTAAAGCGGAGGAAGCACTTCCTGCATCCGCTTATTGAACGCGGCTTCAGCATCTTCAGCTTTGCGCTGGGCATCTTTCTTCATTTGGTCGATCTTGTCTTGCTGCTGCTGGGTAACTTTCGCATCCTGCACCGGAGCAGCTTTCTGTAGATCGGCCGTCGCTTTATCGATTTGCTGTTGCAAGCCCTGAAGCTCAGCGCGGCGCGGTTGGAATTCCGCATCCACGCGCTTTAGCGCATTTACGAATTTGGTGATGCCCTCTTTTGGATCCGCGAATGCGGAGCTATCGATCACCGCGACTTTGCTATCGGGCACGTTCACCGAGGTGGACGACGCCGTCGGCGCGGGGTTTGCCGTTGGACGGGCAGGGGTGGTTCCTCCGCCTTGACCGGTACGGGGTTGCGCAAATGCTGAAACCGCCATTACCGCCACGAAAAAAGCGACCGCGGCTGTCGCACGAAATATCTTCATAAACTTCTCGTAATACTCCTTAAAATCTCAAAGGCGATTGAACTGACTCTTTAGTTGTCCCGCTCGCCGGTTTGGTTCGCCTGCGCGATCACACGCACAGGTTAGATTAACTAGAAGGTTCGGCCCACGCTAAACCTAAAGGTGGTTTTTTGCTCGTTGAAAATGAACGGAAAGCCGTCAATGAACTGGTCTTTCCGCGCCCGAGGATTATAAGCATAAATCAGGCGAAAAGGCACGTTGAGAATCGGCACCTGGAAGCGAACTTCCGCCCCGAGACTGCTGTGAAAATCACCGATGCCGGCAAATTTGCTTTCGCCCAGCCGCGCCACTGTGTTGGTTTGCACCTCACCGCGAACGAACACTGGCTGGAAACCAAACGGCATTTGCGTGTTTGGATCGAACATTCCAGTCTGAGCAGCGTCCAATTCAGCTTGCGACACCAAACGATTGTCGCGAGCCACCAGGCTGAAGAACGGTGAAACCGCAAACTGTGGATGCGCACAGAATACAGCAGCACTCAGCGAGACGGGCGCGACTCCGGTCGCCAACCGCGGACAAGGAATGAACCCGACGGTCTGCAGGAATGGTTGATCGGCAAGGAACTCACTCGAGTAACTCTGATCACCTTTCGTTCTTAGGTTGAACGACGAACCGATATCTACAAAAAAGGCCGCCTGCACCGCCCTGCCGACCACGGGAATGCGGTATTCAAAATTGCCGAGTAATTGTGTATCACCGCCGATGCGTGTCCACACGCGACTCAGCTTTGCTACGTTGTCGCCCGTCGAACCGGTGAAGAGTCCAACATTCGCCAGTGAAGCCGGCAAACCGGTGTCGGCGGTGGCCCCCGTGGCGAATCCCTGCGTTGATAGAAAAACATTGCGCGACGTGAGGTAAAAGTCGAGCGGTGCAAAGGGGCTGATACCCCGTGGCGGGTACCCGCGAATCGAAAACTCGTCTCCGAGGAAATATCTTTCATAGATCGGAACGCCGTCGACGAACGCGAGTGAGTTTGCGTTTTTGACTTTGTCGGATACGCCAAACAAAGATCCGACCGTTCCTGCCTGAATGCGGAAGCCAAACACATGAGGATGATCCGTCCTCTTGTTCCGCATTGGATAGAACTGTGTGAACTCGATCGACGGCTGATACGTACGGACATCGCCGAGCAAACCGGCGAGCGCCATCCCAATCGATAATGAACGGCCGGACGTCGGATCAATGCCGCCTTTGTAATCGCGCGCGTCATAAACAAACGTACCGGTGACACGGCTGGTGATGATGTTCGGCTGCCGATAGACGACCGGAATGAATAGGTTGGTGTTACCCGAGGCATTTACCGGTGGGTCTTCAGTGCTGGAAGTGCTAAACAGGTACGAAAGTCCCACGCGCGAAAACTGGGTAAACGGACGCTTCCGATAAAACTCGGACAACGGCGCGCTCGCAAAGAGCGACCCCCCGAATGACTTACGAGTAAAGAGATTCTCAGCGCTGGTATTGAAGAAATCGAGCGAGTTACCGAAGAGTCCCTGCTGCGCGTTGAGGTTCTGTGACAACGAGGTGCCTTCACCAAAGAATTTTTGCGAGTAAGCAAAGATCTGGAATCCGGCGGTAATCGGGCGGTTCTTAACGTACGGCTCAGTGAATGAAAAGCTGAAGCTCCGTTGGCGATTGCCAGCTGCCAGGTCGACCGAGAGCACTTCGCCCCGACCAAACAGGTTATTTGTCGAGTAGTGCAAACCAAAGAACGATCCGCCGATGCCGGACACGCCGCCGTTGAACGAGATTTCCTGACGTCCCTTTTCTGAAACTTTGACCGTGACGTCGACCAGCGCTTCCTCTTCGTTCGTGCGGAAGTCGGCATCCTTGTCCTTGTCAATCGGGTTAAAATACCCGAGCTGATTGAGACGCACTACTGAATACTCAAACAAGCTCTGGTTATAGATGTCGCCTTCGTTAATGAGCACTTCGCGCCGCAATACGTTGTCACGCGTGAAAGTGTTGCCGGTGAACTCCAGTCGGCGCAGGGTGAACTGTTTACCTTCGTCGATGGTGATCAGAAAATCGGCGATGCCTTCGTCCGTGTTCTGCGGATTGTCTTTGAAGGTTGGCTGAATCTCGGCCGTGTACTGGATGAATCCCTGCGCGCCGTATGCCTTCTTCAAGTTTTCGTAAAGCGCTTTGCTGATCGCTTCGCCGTTGGCAATATCACCTTTGTTAAGGCCAATGAAGCCTTTGATAAGTTGCTCGGAGAAGATTGAGTTGCCTTCAATCTTCAGATCGCCGACCCGATAGAGTCTGCCTTCGTTGATCGGGATGGTGATGCGTAGTGTTTCGTCTGTCGAAGAGAGAAAAGGCAATGGCAGAATCGGAAAACCGGTGTGATGCCGGCCGAGACCCTCGATCCGGGGCTCGCCATGACGCGCCTGCAGGTAGCCCTTCGATCGCATATAGTTATCAACCAGATGCAAATCGTAGTCGAGCTTCTCGCGATGCAGAATGTCCTGCTCGCGAATGCGCGAGAACAGGCCGGCTTCTTTCACGTACTTCATCTGGCTGCGGAGAGTGCCGCTTTTGAAAACCTTGCTTTCAAAATGGATCTCACCTACGCGCACGCGGTCGCCTTCGTCCACATTGAATGTGATCGCGCTCGAGGTTGCGGAAACCTTTTCGACGCTGGCATTAACAACGGCGTTGGGATGGCCTTTGGCGGCAAGTAATTCCTTGATGACGCGCTCCGCAGTTTTCAGCTTTACGGGATCGAGAATCGCTTCTTTGGAAACGCCGACGCGGCGCTCGCGAAAAGTCTTTAAGACATCGGATTCGGCAACGCTGTGCAACCCTTCGAACTGAATATCTCGAATGATCGGGAGTTCTACGACATAAAAAGTAACGATTACGCCACCGCGAGGCCCATCCTCAATCGTTACGCGTGTCTGGACTTTGTCGAAGAAACCGAGCGCGAGAATCGTCTGCAAGTCGCGCTCGACCTGGGCCGCATTGAAGGGATCTCCGGCACGCGTCTGGACGTAATACAGAATGTCGTCCTTGCGCAGACGCCTATTACCGATAATGTCTACGTTTTCAACGAGGCGTTGCGGCTGGGGCTGTTGCTGGGCGTACGCAGAGTCTGCGAAAGCCAGAGTGGAGATGGCGATGATTGCGCTTAGAACGGCAAGCCAAACGACGCGATATGAATGCATAAGTGCCGGTGTCACAAGCCCCGCGCAAGGCATGGGCGACTGTGCTAGCTCTCGTGAAGGCGTGGAATAGTCACGCTTCAGAACACTAAACCAATCTCAGCGTTTACTTCGGGAAAACCGTAACACAAACCGCGGCGTCACGCAGCCTGGGGAGCACTTGGATTCACCGCCGCCTTCGCTCGTTGCCAGTTTCCAATTGCACAAAGCGGCGCATTATAACGGGAAAATAAATCGAAAGTCCAAAGTGGGGCACACTTTGGACTCATAGAAACGGTTACAAATCTCGTACTTTACTGCGTCAGTACTTTACTGTGTCAGAAGCAAGTCGCTTGATTGCTCTAGTCCTTCTTCGTCGATCATGATCGAGCGGAAGCTGAGTTCACCACCGTCAACATACATTTCCACGAGCGAAGCATCGCCGAGCTGGCCCTGGATCAGGGCTTCGGAAAGCGGGTCTTCAACATATTTTTGCAGCGCCCGGCGCAAGGGTCGTGCCCCGTACGAACGATCCGAGCAAGTCTTACCCAGAATCCAGCGCTTCGCATCGTCCGCCAACCGTACGATGAAGCCGTGATTGGTCATCGTGTTGTTGATTTGATCGATTTGAAGTTGCAGCACGTTGAGTAACTCTTCGTCGCCTAGTTCATCAAAAACGATGATCTCGTCCAAACGATTTATAAACTCTGGATTGAATGTTTGGCGCACCGCGCTCATCACCATCTCTTCCATCTTCGCGCGCGAAAGATCGTGCGTACCCTGGAAACCGAGCGACGCCCTCTTCTGAATGAAGCGCGCGCCGATGTTCGAGGTCATGATGATGATTGTGTTTTTGAAATCGACCGTGTTGCCGAGCGCATCCGTCAGAATTCCGTCTTCGAACACTTGAAGCAGAATGTTGAAGATGTCCGTGTGAGCCTTTTCGATTTCATCGAACAGCAGCACCGCGTACGGCGAACGCTTCACGCGCTCGGTCAATTGCCCCCCTTCTTCGTGACCGACGTAACCTGGAGGCGAACCAATCAGCTTCGAGACCGAGTGCTTTTCCATGAACTCTGACATGTCGAAGCGAATCATGGCGCGCTCACTGCCGAACAAAAACTGCGCCAGCGAGCGAGCAACCTCCGTCTTGCCAACGCCGGTGGGACCAAGGAACAGGAACGATCCGACTGGCCGATGCGGATTTTTCAAACCGGCGCGAGAACGGCGAATCGCGCGTGACAGTGCCGAGATTGCCGGACGCTGCGAAATGACGCGCTTATGCAATTCAGTTTCAATGCGAAGCAGCTTCTTGGATTCTTCTTCCTTCAGCGAAGTGATTGGAATACCGGTCCAGCGCGCGATGACTTCCTCAATATCGCCACGCGTAACCTCGCCAACCACAATCGGGTCCTCTTCTTCGATCGGCGCCTGAGCACGACCGTAGGTCGCCCGCTCCCATTCCGTTAGCGACACATTTAATTCGTCCAGGTTTCCCTGCTCTGCGCGGACACGTAGTTTCACGCGCGCGCCCGCTTCATCAATTACGTCAATTGCTTTGTCGGGTAGGAAACGGTCGGGAATGTAGCGGCTCGATTGTCGGACGGCTGCTTCCAGAGCATCTTCGGCGTAATGCACCTGATGAAAACTCTCGTAGCGTTCGCGCACGCCGCCGAGAATTTCAACCGCTTCGTCTTCGGAAGGCGGCGCAACTTTCACTGCCTGGAAGCGTCGTTCGAGTGAGCGATCCCGTTCGATCGATTTGCGAAACTCGGCTGGCGTGGTGGCGCCGATACATTGAATCTCGCCGCGCGAAAGCGCCGGCTTCAGAATATTCGCGGCGTCCAGAGATCCTTCGGCCGATCCCGCGCCGACCAACGTATGCAGCTCATCTATGAAAACGATGTACTGCGGGTTGTCTATCAGCTCGCGCATGATTTGCTTCAGGCGCTCTTCGAACTGGCCGCGATACTTTGTGCCAGCAACGATCAAACTAATGTCGAGCGAAAGGATGCGTTTGTTTTCGAGGAACGAAGGGACCTCGCCGCGCACAATCCGCTGGGCCAGCCCTTCGACGAGGGCCGTCTTGCCAACGCCGGGCTCGCCGATCAGCACCGGATTGTTTTTGGTACGGCGACACAGAATCTGCACCACACGCTCGATCTCACCCTCGCGACCAATCAAAGGATCGAGACGATCGTTGGAAGCGTCCTCCGTCAAGTCACGTGAAAACTCGAGCAAGTGCGGAATGTCTTTGCGATGACGAGCGTCAGCACCACTCTGTCGAGCGATTTCGTCACGCACTGCGTTCAGCCGCAAGCCGCGTTCAAACAGAATCTGCGCGGCCATCGAACGCTCTTCGCGCAACAGACCGAGCAGCAAATGTTCGGTGCCGATGTGCCGATGCTGCAGACGATCCGACTCTTCGTGCGAATAATGCAGGACACGCTTTGTCTCTGGAGCTAACGGCAGTTCTACAGAAGTGGGAATTCTTTCGCGAAGCAGCGTGCGCCCTTCGATTTCGCGGCGAATGGCCTCGATCGTGATTTGCGCGCGTGGAAAAAAGCGGCCGGTAAGCGTCTTGTCTTCGCGCATGAGCCCGAGCAGCAGATGCTCCGGCTCAATTGCGGGCGCGCCGAACTGTGAAGCTTCGTATCGAGCGAAAAAAATTACCCTCCGCGCTTTTTCTGTGTAGCGTTCGAACATTTGTTTTAACTTTTTATGATTGCCGCCGCGTACCGCACTTCAAAACCACCACGCGCGGGCATTATAACCTAAGCACCAAGCCCCTAGAAGTACCATGTTTTTCGGATTGCAATTCACACTCGCGGCGTACTGGCATAATCAGCCAACCTTCCGCCCATTGATATGACCCTCGCGTCCATCGGGAGGAAGCACTTCTGGAACACAAAACAAGTGAGCAGTCCGCCCCATTCTCTTCTGTTAATCTGACTCTGTCATCGTTCAGCATGACTGACGGACCCTGCTTGCAGGGACGCTCGTACGCCGGCCTAATCCATCCCATTTCAACAACTTAATCAATTCGGGCCGAATGGCACATCCCTCGCACTACTAGGCGATGCCCGTGGAGTCTCTCCGCCGGCGATTTTGAAAGGTCTCCGACGATGATGAAGATGAAAAGAACCCCAGCAACCCCCGTACTCACGTGGCTGACGCTGGCAGCACTAGTGGTCCCCAGCGGCGCCGCCATCAGTTTTAGCCGCACAGCCCACGCGCAAAGCTCTGAGGCTTCATTGACTGCGACGAAAAACAGTCAGTTGGCGCTTTCCAAGTATGCCGTCGATCTTACTCAGCTCGCCGCGCAAGGAAAGCTCGAAACGCTTGTGGGTTTTGATGCAGAGATCAATCGCGTCATGGCGACGCTCGCGCATTCAAACACCAAGGCTCCAGTAGTCCTTAGCGAATCCGACGTGAATCGCGCAGCGGTCGCGCGCACACTCGCCATGCGAATTGTGGCAGGTGATGTACCTGACACATTGCGCGGAAAGCGGGTACTGAGCTTGAGTCTCGACTCGCTCGCGAAAGGCGCCAAGACCAGCGAGCAGTTCGAGCAACGCCTGCAGAGCGTATTTGCCGAGGTGGCCGAGGCT
>Ga0207675_100002638_pt1 | contig 17700 bp, 15 predicted proteins | sample KBSSwiS42_FD_184305 | JGI IMG/M metagenome (GOLD analysis project Ga0207675, IMG submission 184305) | Switchgrass rhizosphere microbial communities from Kellogg Biological Station, Michigan, USA - KBS Switchgrass S4-2 (SPAdes) (version 2) | ecosystem: Host-associated > Plants > Roots >... | reverse complement strand
CGGCGCAGATCTTCCAGGCGTTCACTGATGTTGAATCCTTTGTTGCCATCCTGCTCTTGCATAGCCTTTAAAACCTCTTCGGCTTTCGCGCATTGGACAGCGTGTGGGGAGAGGCCACGCTTCGTAAGACAACCGCACGAGCGATAAAGGCAAACGCGGTTGATATTCTGTTTACTACCTCGTGATACGCCTCACGCGCGCGTGAGCGTGAGCTGCGTCCTCGAAGCATCAGTTCTCAATGAGCGGGTCAACGGAACCTTCGGAACCTTCGCGGAGGGAAACACTTTTGGAAGCGACCACCAATCGCTTCCTTGGGATTGCAGTATACCACAGGGGTTAAGTACCCAAGTCAATGCTTATTTTCACGAAAGAACCACGTGTGGGTGAAGAAGCCGCGCACCAGCATCGTAGCGACCAATGGCTATCAACTGCTCATCCACATCGCACATCTTTACGTTTTCACCATCCGCCCAATCAGCCGCTGCAACCTTTATCTCCTTTCCCTGACGAACATTACGTACGTCCTGCCCGCTTAGATGCATGAAAGGGAGTTTGGAGAGCGCTGCATTGGGAGGCACCAGCAACGCACCAAGCGCTTCTTCAGCAAAACGCGTCTTCAGATCGTCGAGCGTGGCTGCCTCCGAAATAGCGAAGGCGCCAACTCTGGTGCGACGCAACTCAGCCAGGTGTGCGCCAACAGACAAACGCTTTCCGAAGTCCTCCGCCAGCGTTCTCACATACGTTCCCGAAGAACAGACCACGTGTGCGCGAACGTCAAACGTTCCATCCAAATTGTCTTTGATCAGTTGACCGTCTGATCTGATAGCGGTGAACTCATGAACGCACACACGAACTGGCTCACGGTCCACCACTTCACCACGACGGGCGAGTTCGTAAAGCTTCTTTCCCTCCTTCTTTTTGGCGGAGTACATCGGCGGCACCTGGTCTATCCAGCCACGCAGACTTTCAAGCGCTTCTGCGATGTCCTGTTCGCTCCAGTTTGTTCGGCGGGCGCTGCTTGGGCCATCAATTGGCGTTCCGGTGTAATCACCGGTGTCGGTGGCGTAGCCGAGCCTGATGATCGCGTCGTACTCCTTGTCCTCACCAGTGAGAAACTGAGAGAGCCGAGTGGCACGGCCAAGTAACAAAACAAGAACTCCGGTGGCGAACGGATCGAGTGTCCCCGTATGACCGATGCGGCGTTCGCGAAGAATATGACGCACGCGGGCGACTACGTCGTGAGATGTAAGACCCGTTGGTTTATCGATTACTAACAATCCTTCCATACGTTCAGTACCTCTGCCTGTACTTCTTGTGCCTCTTTGTGGCTCATTTTAGTTTGCGGATCGGCGATTGGCGATGTGAGAATCGGTGTCGCATGACGCCAGACGAATTGCGCCAACGGACGTTTAACCGCGCCATCAAGTTGCTGACCGTGAAGCCGCGTTCAGAAGCCGAACTGCGCGAACGGTTGTTGCGGGGCCGGAACGCGAACAAGGCAGTCGTGGAGACGGTTATCGCGCGCTTAAGGGAGTACGGTTACCTAAACGACCAACGCTTTGCATACAGTTATGCGTCGCTAAAGGTGAAGCAGCGTCCGCTCGGGCGTCGCCGTCTGCAAAGGGATTTGAAGTTGAAAAAGGTGGCCGGCAGCGTGGCTGACGAGGCGCTCGAATTGGTCTATGCCGAAACACCTGAGGAACAACTTCTCGATGCGGCAATCGAGAAACGTATCCGGCTGCGCGGCCGCCCTTCGAATCGACTGGAAGCAAAAAGTCTGTTTGACCATCTGTTGCGGCAAGGTTTTCCGTTTGAGCTCGTCAGCGAGAAGGTGCGATCGGTCTCGCGGGCTGAGATCGACGAGGAATAGGAGCGCCGTGCTACACTCGAACTGATATGACTGGTAACGAAGTACGCGAAATTTTTCTGAAGTATTTCGAGGAACACGGGCACACGCCCGTGCGTTCCTCGCCGCTGCTGCCTGCAAACGATCCGACGTTGTTGTTTACCAACGCCGGCATGAATCAGTTCAAAGATACTTTCCTCGGACGCGAAAAGCGGGAGTACAACCGTGCGGCGTCGTCGCAAAAGTGCGTGCGCGCCGGCGGTAAACATAACGATCTCGACGAAGTGGGAAAGACTGCGCGACATCACACCTTCTTCGAGATGCTTGGCAATTTTTCCTTCGGCGATTACTTCAAAGAAGACGCGATCAAGTATGCGTGGGACTTGCTCGTCAACGTTCTAAAACTCGATCCCAAGCGTCTGTGGTTCACCGTGTATGGCGGCGATGCTGATGTCGCTGCCGACGAAGATGCTGAACGTTTATGGGCGCAGGTCGGCGCTCCGCGCGATCGGATCCTGCGTTTTGGACGCAAGGACAACTTCTGGCAGATGGGCGAGACTGGCCCGTGTGGTCCATGCAGCGAGATTCATTACTACATGGGCGACAGTGCTGACGACACGGAGAATTGCGCGGCCAACGTCAATGGACCAGGCGATACGATCATGGAGATCTGGAATCTGGTCTTCATGCAGTTTGACCGCAGCGAGATCGAACCGGGTCATTACAAACTCGAGCCGCTTCCCGCGCCTTCGGTCGATACCGGCGCCGGACTCGAACGTCTGGCCGTCGTGCTACAAGGCGTCAAATCAAACTACGACACAGATCTAATCCGGCCGATTATCGAGCGCACGGCCAAGCTGGCCGATCGACACTACGAGCCGGAGACCAAGGAAGGTTTTGCGATGCGCGTCATCGCGGACCACGCGCGGGCGGCCGCTTTCTCAATCGCCGACGGCATTCTACCCGGCAACGAGGGACGTAATTACGTGCTGCGTAAGATCATGCGTCGCGCTATCTACCAGGGGCATCACACGCTCGGGCTGGAAAATGCGTTTTTCAATGAGGTGACCGATTTCGTCGTCGATTTGATGAGCGATGCTTATCCCGAGCTGGAGATGCACCGTGAGTTCTTCGGGAAAATGGTGCGGCTCGAGGAAGAGCGTTTTCGTTCTACGCTGACTGTTGGGTTGAACAAGCTTGACGAGTTGTTCACCGCGAGCAAGGGCGAGATGCCGGAGTTCAAGGCTTTGGCGAGACTCTACGACACGTTCGGAACGCCGCGCGATTTGATTCGCGTCGGTCTCGAAGAGCGCGGCTTTGTTATCGACGAAGAACAGTTCAACCGTGCTTTTGATGAAGCGCTGCAAGAGCTTCAGCAATCGACCACCGCCGGCAGACATGAGAGCAAATCCGCTATCAATCCCGCGTACGAAACGCTGGCGAAACGCGTCCCTGGATCCCTTTTCAAAGGCTATGAGACTACGAACGTCCCCGACGCGAAGGTCGTTGCAGTAATCCAGGGTGACGCAGTTGAGTCGCTGGGCGAAGGGGATAAAGGCGAGATTGTGTTGGATCGGACGCCCTTTTACGCTGAAAGCGGCGGACAAGTTGGTGACGTCGGTGTGCTGGTTGGCCCATCGAATGAGGTGGCAGTGGTTAACGATACTTACTCACCAGTTCCGGGTTTGATCGTGCACAAGGTGGAAGTAACCGAAGGCAGTTTTAAGGTTGGCGATGTCGTTTCAGCCGAAGTCGATGTTGAAAAGCGAAACGCGACTCGCCGCAATCATACGGCCACGCACCTGATGCACGCGGCGCTGCGCGAAGTTCTCGGAACGCACGTCAAACAAGCCGGATCGGTTGTGGCGCCGACTTACCTGCGCTTCGACTTCTCACACTATCAACCGTTAACTCAAGTTGAGAAAGAAGAAATTGAGCGCCTCGTTAACTATCACATCTTGCGCAATGAGCCGGTGCAGACGGACGAGATGGCCATAGAAGAAGCCATGCGCTCCGGCGCCATGGCGCTCTTTGGTGAGAAGTATGGCGAGAAGGTCCGCGTCCTTTCGATTAAAGGTCTGGAAGGAGTCTTCTCCAAAGAACTCTGCGGCGGCACGCACGTGCGATCGACCGGCGACATCGGTCTGTTCAAGATCGTCAGCGACGAATCGATCGCTTCCGGCGTTAGACGAATCAGGGCCATCACGGGCGCCGATGCCTACGAAAGATTTCGTGAAGCGGAATTGCTGGTAGACGAACTCAGCAGCGGACTGCGAACGTCGCGAACGGAATTAGTGAACGCTGTTTCTCGTTTGCAGGAAGAGCTGAAGAAGTCGCGCCGTGAAGCTGATGAGTTGCGGTTGAAGATCGCGAGTGGCGGTTCGGCAACGAATGGCGACGAGTCGCGAGAGATTGCGGGCGTCAAAGTATTGGCTCGGGAAGCGAGTGGACTCGATGCGCCGGCCATGCGACAACTCTCCGATACGCTGCTGGCGCGAATCAAATCCGGTGTCGTAATACTCGGGCGGAGTAGTGAAGGAAAAGTTTCGCTTATCGTTCGCACATCGCCTGACTTGATGAGTAAGGTTCCGGCCGGCCAGGTTCTTAAGGAACTCGCGCCAATCGTCGGCGGCCGCGGTGGCGGCAAAGCAGACATGGCGGAAGGCGGCGGCAAAAGACCGGATCAGCTGCCTGCGGCGCTGGAGCAAAGTTATAGTGTCGTAGAACGATTACTGACGTCTTAACCACAAAAAGCACAAGAGGTTATTGAAATCGCTCATACCTCTTGTGCTTCTTCGTGGCTAAGCGCTCACATGCTCTTCTGTTTTTCAGTGAGAGCGATGTTCATTTTTTCGAGAGTGACTTTATTGAGTGTTCCGGTCACTTTCAGTCCTTCAGCCTGTTGATACTTGCGCAATCCCTCACGCGTCGCATCGTCAAGCTTGCCGATCTGTTCCCCGTTGTAAAAGCCGCGGGACTTGAGTATGCCCTGGGCCTGGTTGATCTGTTCCTTGGTGGCGCGAAACACGGGACCCCGTTTTGTGCCCTGTTTGGTGTTGGATTGAGCTGAGAATGTTGCGGTCCGTGCCATCGCTCCAGTCGTGAAGAGACAGAGCAAGAGTGAGAGTGTGAGAAGTTTCTTCATTTGTTTTCTTCCTTTTGTGAGGCGCGCTGAAGCGCGCGGTTTGTGGTTAAAACGGGCCTATCATACATCCCCTGTCAACATATCCGCCTAAATCCGCATCTAAAACTTGTTGGCACTGGTTAAACCAGCATGTTACTATCAGGTAGCCTCATCTGGCGCCTCTCGTAATAATATGAAAAAAGTCCTTGTTTTTTTAGCGGTTCTGCTTCTTTCGGCTGGCTTCGCGTCAGGCCAAACTGGCTACCAAATCGACAATTTCGACCTTCCTAATGCCGTCCGAATTCAGACGCCCAGGGTCGAGACAAAGTCCCAGCCAAAACGCCTCCTGAAGCTCACATCTATGCCCGTCAACCCGTCGTTGGGCGGATTTACTACCGGAAACTCCGAGGTCGATAATTTCATCGTCGAATCAGGCAAGCGCAATTCGGTAGACCCGCTTTTGCTCTACTCCGTCATGCACCAGGAATCGAGCTTCAAAGCGCGCGCGATGTCTCACAAGGGCGCCAGTGGACTGATGCAGTTGATGCCGCCGACGGCTGTCAGATTCGGCGTCACCAACATCTGGGATCCAAAGCAGAATATCGAAGGCGGCGCGCGCTACATGCGCTTCTTGCTCGACCTGTTTGACGGAGATGTGAGCCTGGCTTTGGCCGGTTACAACGCCGGCGAGGGTGCTGTGTTGAAGTATGGGCTTCGAGTCCCGCCGTACAGCGAAACGCAGGAATATGTTCGTCGTATTGGACGGCGATACAGTCTCATTCGCAATCCCGAAGCCGTGGCGAACGCGAGTCAACTGAGCAACGAGCAATTGACCGCTGCGAAAACAAAAGAATCCGCGCCGTTGAGTGTTTACGAGCGCAGCGTGTTTATGGCGCGGTTGCCGGATGGCCGGCTTCAGTTGGTGAGCCAGTAGAATAGGTCCTATACTCTTCCAACAACGAGGCGGAACCTTTCGAGGTGGCCGCCTCGTTTTGTATGATACGAATGAGGGAAGAATCGATGACCTGTTCAGTCTGCGGAGCGTATGTCACGCCGAGCGTACGTTTTTGTTCAAACTGCGGCGCACCTGTCGATCCCGACCAGACACGCATCGCACGGCTACAATCTCGAGCGCTTGAAACCACAGTCGATCCCGACTTGGAGCGCACCATCTTTACCGTCCGGCCCACGATGGTCTTCATCAAGACAGGTTACGCGCTGGCGGTCCTCGGCGGCATCGCGTTGGTCTTCCTCCTCGCGAGTCTCAGCATCCCGGCTTCCATCTCCATTCCACTCGCGTTGGCGTTGTTACTGATCCCGGCCTACTACCACATCCGTCGAAACATGATTCGTTACACCGTAACGGACGCCAAACTTCAGATCGATACGGGCCTGGTAGCGCGCACTACTCGCAACATCCCGTTGAGCAAGGTGCAGGACGTGACCGTCTCAGCCAGTATTCCTCAACGACTGCTCGGCTTCGGCGACATCATCGTCGACAACGCCAGTGAGATCGGCGGTTCGACCGTGATGCACAACATCAGCAGTCCACGTCACTATGCGGATCTTCTTTTGCGCGAACTCAGACGCTGGCATTAAACTGAAGACGTGTTTATTCATTTTGCGATTTCGGCAGTCCTTTTGTTCGCTTTCCCAGTGGCGGCGGGAAAGTTCAAACAGGTGAAGGCAGACGGGGATCATTACGAGTACATTAGCAGCAATGGCGAGCGATTCGCGGTCGATGTCACTCAGGTTGCGTCGGAGGCAAAGGCGTACGAGATGCTCAGTCTCGCGGCCGCCGAGGCGCGCGCCAACGAAGGTGTGGAGATTGGAAATGCAGTCGGCACGGCTGGATTTTCAAGCAAGGATCGGATCACCTTTTACAAAGGAAATAACGTTGTCAGAGTAAGCAGCCTGAGACCGGGAGCGAACCCAACGAACCTGAACGCCCTCGCGCAGTCGTTGAGCGAAACGCTCGACAAAGGTGACGGCGAGATTCCGGTACTGATCAAGCATCTACCAAATCCCGAGGAGGCCCAAAAGAACGCCGTCTATTTAAGCAGCTTCGATACCCTATCCACGCTCGGGCCGCAGCAACCAGTACTAAGCGCGGTTAAAGCCGGCGGCAATGGCGACGCCGCTCTCGCAACGATCGGAACGAGCAAAATCCTCGTTGTTGAGTTCAACACACCACAACTCGCGACAGAAAACGAACAACGCATCATCGCTCGAATTCACGAACTCTGGAACATGGGTCAACCGGCGCCCACCGCTTACAAGCGCGTCGGCAATTACTCCGTTTTCGTCTTTGACGCGCCCAACGAACAGACTGCGAAACAGTTGATCGAGCAGGTGAAGTACGAACAAGTCGTTTCGTGGCTCGGCGACAACCCAAACATCCTGCGCGAAGCCGAAGAGCGATACATCAACACGACCTTGGGCGTGCTGGTCGCAGTTCTGAAAGCCTCAGGTTATGCACTGGTCGGTTGTTTCGGAATTGGTGGACTAATCGGCGCGTTGCTCTTCACTTACCGCCGTTCACAACAGAAAGCAGTCACGGCCTATTCGGATGCTGGTGGAATGTTGCGGTTGAACCTCGACGAGTTGACGGCCACAGATAGACGCAAGTTAAACGGATAAATCGACCGGCAAACAGTCACAAGAACAATCGGCGACTCAGCGGACGCACAAAAAATGCGGGCTGCTGACCTTTCCTGGAGGGCTCCCCCAAGCCCCGTCAGGACGACAATCAGCAGCACCGCTATTATTGCTCTTCTACTGCGTCACAAGCGTTGCTCCGTTCCCCCAAAAGAGTCAAACGCCTGCTTTAACAATTGTGAGAGGATGCCTCCCCCAAAGCCTCCACTCACCGCAGTTTTCTGAGCCTGACCCGATTTACCCTTATCTACCCTTCTTGTTCTGCGGTCTCTTTGGCAACGACCGTGCCAGCGATCCCCAATCCACCAAAAGGACGCTTTTGCGAGACGTTTGGGCCACGGATTAACACGGAAAGAGTGAAATAACCGTCAGAGTTGTACAGGTTCAGTACAACACCTACCGTACAACCGAATGATAATCGCTCGCTGACGGTAGCGCGTTGATTAGCTGGTCCATCTCTTCGCGGGTGTTGTAGAGGTGTGGGGCGATCCGTAGGCGATCACCGCGTGGCGCAGTGATGATGTTTCTCTGTTTGAGGTGGCTGTAGAGCGCCATTGCGGATAGCCCACCGGTGTGGCGGATGCATACGATTTGGGACTTTTCGTCCCGTGACCGAGAACTGACGATGTCGTAAGGTTTCGCGGCGAGGCCTTCACACAAATGGTCGGTCAACTCCTCAAGATAGGCCGCTATCCGCGCCGGCCCATATTCGTGCAGCAGGTCGAGACTGGCTTTGAAACCATGAATCAGTGCCGCGGGACCGGTTCCGGTTTCCCACGGCAGTGTTCCGCGGTTCCAACCCTGATCGAAATTCGAATAGTCTTCCGGGTTCGGCACGCTTACCCAGCCCACGAGGGTCGGTTGAATTCGTTCGCGCGCGCGATCCGAAACGTACAGGTAACCCACGCCTTCGGGACTGAGCAGCCACTTGTGGCCGGCGCCCGCTGCCACGTCCACCAGCTCAGCTTCGACATCAAGCGGGATCACACCCAGCGACTGAATTACGTCTACAACCAATAACGCGTCGTGCCGACGCGCCAGTCTTCCCAACCGCTCCAGATCGGCTCGGAATCCCGACGCGAACTGTACGTGGCTGATGGCCACCAACCTCGTGTTGTGATCGATCAGGTTCTCGAGTTCGGTGAGGTCGATTCTTCCGTCGTGTTCTTCACACATTCGCACCTCGACGCCGAACACGTCACGAATCCGAAGCCACGGGTAAATGTTGGACGGAAACTCACGGCGAAACGTGACGATGTTGTCGCCGGCTTTCCACGTGAGTCCGTTGGCGACGGTTGACAGTGCGTCGGAAGTATTGCGAACGAACGCTACCTGCTCTGGGCGCGCGCCGAGCAAGCGAGCGAGGAGTTGGCGCGCTTGTTCTTTCACCGCCAGCCAGCTATGGAAATTGAGCGAGCCGTTCTCGTGAACGTCCCTGAGTTGAGCTTCAACGGCCTGGATGGTAATTGTTGGCGGCGGTGAGACCGCAGCGTGATTCAAGTAGACCGCGCGCTCGGTAATCGGAAACAGCGCGCGTAATTCGGGAGTCATTGCGTGAGCTACCTTCTGGCCGCGCCTTCGGCGCTCCCTTCAACTCAAAGTGACTGCGGACCTTACAACTCAAAGTGAGCGCGGATCTCGCCGACGACGTCACCGAGTCGATTCAGCACGGGGAAGTACGCGTAACGCGCTACCGCCTCGAGCGACTCGTCGCGCAACACGCCGAGTTGTCGTAGCGACTCAACGACGACCGTCGGCCGCGCGCGCCAGTCGTCGCCGTCCTCGATCTTCAGCGCGAGACCCAAACCTCGAGGCCACTGGTCGCATGGCTTGATACCCGCGGTGTAAACACCGTCGGCCCCGACCTTCGAGACCACACGGCCCGGCGCAGCACGCATGATCTCTGTATCGAGCCGATCGGAAGTGCCGCCAATCAATTCCGGATACGCGCTCATCACACGAACGATTCGTTCGCATGCGGCTCGCGTAGCCTCGTCAAAACCGGCGGGCGGCGAAACGAGGCGCGCGTACGAAAGCGCCATCGCCTTTATAGTTATTCCAAACACCGGAACTCCGCAGCCATCCGTCGCCACTGCCAGATCTTCAACCGGTATGTCTGCAAACTGCGCGACGACTTTCCCAATCGCGAGTTGCACGGGATGTTCGGGCTTAATGTAGGTTTCGGCCGGCGCGCCCAGGTGAAGCGCCAGCGCCAGCATTCCGGCGTGCTTGCCCGAACAGTTGTTGTGTAACACGTTCGGCGCCTCCCCGCGCTCGCGAAGCTCGCGCGCGAACTCAACGCTGTAGGGTTCGTGAATGCCACACTTTAGCGCCTCAGGACCAAGTCCAATCTTGCGCAGCATCGACGCTACTATTTCGGTATGAATTGGTTCGCCGTTATGTGAGGCACACGCGAGCGCGACCTCCTGATCGGTAAACCCAAACCGATCCGCAGCGCCGGATGTAAGTAGCGGCATTGCCTGGAACGGTTTTGCCGAGGACCGAAGAAACGTGACCGTTTCCGGAGCGCCAAGGTACGCGACGACATTGCCGTCAGGCTCGACCGCGACGACATGGCCGCGGTGTCGCGATTCGGTGATGCCTCCTCGCCTGACTTCGACCAGCGGTTCGGCAATTGGGACTTGTTGGGATCGTGTGCCGGCAGATTGTTCAGCAGACATTTGCGCGAATCTTAACACGCAACCCTACTGAAATCATTTGCATGCGAAACTAGTTTTTGGCTGCGTGTGCAGTGCGCTTCCTGCCGCCAAAGCTAAGCACTGTGAGCTTGATCATGCGCTTGCCAAACCGCATTGCCTCGCGCGAACTCGGCGTCCAGATGTCGATACGCCGCCCACGAACCATGCCGCCGGTATCGGCGACCAGGTATTCACCGCTGTAGGGCCCGGCTTCGAGTCTGACGCGGGAACCCAACGGCAAAACCCGCGGGTCAGCCGCAATCAAACCTCGTGAAACCATCTGCCCACTGGCGGTCCGTCCGCGCAGACTATACGCGGTCGCGAGGTAAGAGGCCGGCGGTACTACGTAGTTTTCTTCGACGGCAATTTTGCCGCCCAGGTCTCCCCGTGGGGGAAGTTCGAGCGCCACTGGAGCGATCGCTTCTGCGGTGGTTTGGTTTGGCTTGGGTTGTTGAGATGGAAGAGTCTCTGCGGAGAGAGTACTGTTGGAAAACAATAAAGAACTGCTTAGAAGTGCAGCACCGATTAGCGCACTTCCGCTGACGATTGAATAGGCTTTCAAGTTCGGGTCTCCGTTCCGAGTTATTGCTTGCCCTTCAGCGTCCTGCGCGAGTCCGTTCTTTCCTATGACTCGTCCCCTGGCTCTAGGAGTCCTGTTGACGTCAGCCGAGGTTGGGGGCTTGCATCCTTGATGCGGTGCGCTGAAAGTACTGATTCACTAAACTAAAAAACGAGCAATAAGCTCGTTGTTCCGGGTAGGAGGCTAGCATAGGGGTGGGTGTGAGTCCAGCCGGAACGTGTTAATTCTGTGAAATAAGCCACTGAAAACGCATAATACACACATTGTATTTACATTGTGGAGGGCGTTGCCACAAGAAGCACAAAGAGACAGAAAAAATGGTTCCAGGACTTTTTTGGACTTTTGTGCCTTTTTGTGGCTTACAGGGCGAGGAAGTTCTCGACTATGCGGCGGCCCTCGGTGTGTTCTTCGTCAAATAATTCCGGGTGGAATTGCACACCGTAAACGCGTCTGCCCTTCTGTTGCATGGCCTGGATCGCGCAGGTTTCATTGGAGGCGGTGCAGCGAAAACCATCCGGCAACTGCTTCACTTCGTCACAGTGTGAATGCCAAACGGTAACCGCCGGCGGCAGCCCTTTGAACAAGCCCTCGCCCCTGTTCTGAACCGGGAAGAACCCACGTTCCCGCTTCGCGCCTTCGTAACCTTCACCAGGTTCGAGCCGCTCCATCAATCCAACCTCAGACCCGTAAGCCAGCCCGATCTGCTGGTGTCCACCACAAACGCCTAGAATCGGTTGGCTAGCTTGCTTGATCACCTCAAACACACCCGCCAGAGACTGCGGCGTGTACTTGTCCCACGGATGGCTCTGTCCACTGAGAATTATGTGCGAAGGTTTCAGACTGCGAACGCGTTCGAGCGATACGCTGTGAAAAGGCTCGGTAAGGATTTCGAGACCCGGAATCAAACGACCCAGCACCGCGCGAATCTCACGCGGGCTGGCGCCTTGACCGTCAATTGTGTTGTCGACGAGATAAACGAGCAAGGTTACTTCAAACAGTAAAGCTTCCCATTGAACGCGCCTATGTAGATTCGCCCGTCAAGAATTGCCGGCGTCGCGTTGATATTATCACCGATCTTCAACTCGCTGATCTGCTTCCCGTCGTCCGCCGCCACCGCATGTAGCCAGCCGGCTTTGTCACCAAAGATCAGGCGCCCAGCGACCAACGGCGACGTTCCCCAAATCGGTCCGCGCGCCTTGTATCGCCAAACTACTTCACCTTTGTCAGCCGACAGCGAGTAGAGGTACCCGTTACTCGAGCCGATGTGCACTCTTCCATTCGCAACTATCGGGCTCGCCCAGAATCCGGCTTTATCCTTCGTCGTGCCGCCGGTCGCTTGATACTTCCAAACCAACTCACCGTTTGACTGCCGAAAGCAATACACGTAACCGTTCTCTGCCGCGGTGTAGACCATCCCGCCGGAAACGGCCGGAGTTGAATCCGAATCGGCTCCGACCTGCGCCTTCCAAACCGTCGAACCGTCCGCGAGATTCAAACAGTAGAGCTCGCCTCGCTCGGTTCCGATGTATGCGCGGCCATCATCGACAGAGAAACTTCCTTCCATCGAACCGAGCCGTTCTGTTTTGTAGATGAGTGCGCCGTCTGCGAGGTTCAACGCGTAGAAGAAACCGTCTTCGCCACCGAAATAGACGCGGCCATCGATCACCGCCGCCGAACAATCGACCTCGAATCCGGTCTTGTACTTCCAAATCAGCGATCCGTTGCGAGCGTCAATGCAGTAGACGTAGTGATCGAGGCCGCTCGCAATCAAACGATCGCCGGCGATAGTTGGCGTGGCTTTCAGACTGTCTTCAGTTTTGAAGCTCCACAGCAAACTTCCGTCTTTCTTGTCGAGACAATACAGATGCCCGTCGGCTGAGCCGAAGTAAACATGCTGCTCGTCGACTGAGGGCTGCCCCGGCCAGCTTGAACCGCCCCACGGATCCTCGTGCAACCGGCCCTTGATCCACTTCGTTTCAAACTCCCAAACGACTTCAAGCGGACCGTCTGACCAGGGGCCTGTGCCGTAGAAGTCTCGCGACGCATTTCCCAGCCACATCGGAACAGAACTCGGCGGTTTTGGTGGTGGCGGCGGCTTGGCTACGGTCTCGGTAATTACTTTTCCGCCGCACGCAGAGGTCCAGCAAAGTATCGCAAGAAGGAGGATTGTGGAGAGAGTTTTGAACACGGTGTTTAGGCCAACCAATCGCCGCTATAGACTAATTCAGCCGTTCCGGTGATTACAACCTCGCCATCAGGACGCCAGTGGACCCGGACTTCGCCGCCTTCCATCACGACGCGCACGTCGCGATCGGCCTTTTCGTTTACCATCGCAGCCACTGCGCCTGCGCACGAGCACGTGCCGGAAGCGGTAGTTTCGCCGACGCCGCGTTCCCAAATACGCAGCTCGATCCGGTTTCTCTCCGGGACGCGAACGAAGACGACGTTGGTGCGATCGGGAAACTGCGTGTGCGTTTCGATCTTCTTTCCGAGTTGACGCCAGTTGAGTGCGTCGAAGTCGTCCACGAAGATGCAGCAGTTTGGATTTCCTATTTGCATCGCCGTGATCGGAACCGGCTGGCCGTCCACCGGCAAGATATACCCGATAACTTGATCGAGTGGCGGCGAGATCGACATCGGGATCGAAGGCGAGTCAAACTTCGGTTGGCCCAACTCTGACTGGAAGATAAACCTCCCGGCATCGTCCTTTTCGCGCAGGAAATATCTTTTGAGGCCCGTCCTCGTACTCAATGTGAGCTCGTCTTTCGCCCAGAGTCGCGCGTGATAGAGATAAGCAACCGCACAACGAGTTCCGTTACCGGAGAGTCCGGCTTCACTGCCGTCGGGATTGAAGATGCGGCATTGGAAATCAGCGTCAACGGTTTGCGATTTGGAGATGATTGCAATGCCGTCGCCACCAGCGCCGTAATGACGATTGCAGATGCGCCGCGCGAAGTCGCCAAGATCTTCAATGCCGCTCAACTGTTCGGCTTCGATGACCAGGTAATCGTTTCCGAGTCCGTGAAACTTAGTGAACCTTGGGGGCATCTTTTGACTCAGGTTTATCGTTGAAAGAGGCGAGCAGGACTGCGATGGGATCGATGCATGCCGTCCGCGGATCGAAATCGCGTGGATAATTGTTCACCATGATCGAAAAGGCGAGTTTCTCGCCGGCCGCAGTTGTGACGTAACCAGCCAAACTCGATGCCGAACTCAGCGAACCAGTTTTTGCGCGAACATTGTTCTCCGCAGGTGTTCCTTTCATACGGTTGCGCAACGTCCCATCAACACCAGCTATCGGCAGAGCTTCACGAAACGCGTCGGCGTATCGATGCTTGCTCATGTATGTCAACAACTGCACCGAAGCTTCCGCGGTAATCATGTCGTTGCGCGACAGTCCGGAGCCGTCGTTGAGCACCAATGCTTCCGGGCGAATACCCACGGTTTTCAAAAACGATTTGACCGCTTCGATGCCGAGATCTTCAGACGTCTGATTGAAGATGGAAGTAGTCGCGGGCGGCGGCGTCACTTTGCCGAGGGTTCGCAGGATTAATTCTGTGTACAGGTTTTGGCTTGGCTTTAGTGTCTGCGCGGCGATGATGCTGAACGGCGGGGATTGCAGCGTGGCAATCTCGTTTTGGACCACGGATGACGCGGATGAACTCGCCTGGGCCGGGACCGTTGTGATCAGTGACGGAACGGCGACTTCGCCGGTGGCTCGAGACTTACCCGTGATCACCACTCCTTTTTGTGCGAGTGAATTCCGCAGCAGGTAAACAAACAGCAGCGCCGGATGCGAGATTCCGATGGCGCCTGTGTAGCCTCGGTCTTCGAGTGGAATAGTGCCGGTGATGATTATCGTGTTCTCGCCGAGCCCGCGATGGATCGACAACTCGCGCCGCATGCCTTTTGCCGAAGTCGTAACGCGATTGACGATGGTGAGCAACGGATCGGGCGGACCCGTGGTAATCAACGCCGGCTGGCCCACCGCAGCACCAGGCTTTACGAACAGATCCAGAGCGTTGTCGTTGACGGTTAATGGCGTGACTTCCGCACCGTAGTACCACGTTAAATCTTCCCACTCCCAACCTGAACCATACTTTGGTCCAACGAAGTAAGTCTCGTCACCGACGAGATCGCCTTCAACTCGTTTCACTCCTGCGGCGACGATGCGCGCGGCGAAGTCGTCAATCGGTTTAAGGTAATCACCGTTGTTGAAACGCGCGGCGATCGTCGGATCGCCCCGGCCGTAGATACGAAGATCGCCGCGCACGACTCCGTTCGAATCCGGACGTGAGGGTGCGAAAACGGACGTAGAAAACCGATAATCAGGCGTGAGTCGATCGAGCGCGGTCGCGACCGTGTAGATTTTCATGTTCGACGCGGGTCGCATAAGTTTCGTGGCGTTTTCTTCGAATAGGATGCGACCCGTATCGAGCGAAGTAACCTTGATGCCGACCATTGTGGGCGCCAGTTCAGGTTTCGCGAGTATCTGTGAAATCCGCGTTTGTAACTCAGCAACTGTTTTTGGCCCCGGACCCGAAGCCGGTGCGGGGGTCTGCGCCAAAACAGCCGCTGCGTAGATTGAAAAGACTAAAAGTAGCGAAAGTACTCGTCGTGATCTGTTCATAACCTTTTCATCAACTCGCTAAACCGTGGATCGTCACGCAGCGACGCCCAATTTGGATCGTTGTCAAAACACGGCCGGTTGGCATTACCCAATGCAATCGATCGTTCGAGCCACTCAAACGCTTCGCTTGGAATTCCCTCGAGCGCGTACACCGACCCGATCGAGTAACTGATGTCCGCGTCCACTTCGCCATTTCGCTTTACGTCAGGGTTGAGCTGCGCCAAAGCTTCGTCGTGCTTGCCTTGGGCGCTCAGAAACATCGCCATGAACGGGCGAATGCCGTGCATGTTTGGATGCCTCTCAACGACACTGCGCATCAAATCGGCGGCGGCGTCGGTTTGCCCAGTGTAATACAAAGCGAGCCCTCGGAAAGTTTGGACTAACGCATTGTCGGGTTCTCCCGCGTTATCGAGTTGCCGAAACACTTCGTCGAAGTGGCCCATGTACATGTGGACCAGCGCTCGACTGTAACTCGCCACGACGTGCGCTGCCGGATCGAGGCGCACCAGGCGATCGTAGCTATTCAGCGCGCGGCCGTATTCGCCCTTCAAGCGATGCAACATCGCCTTCACAAAGTGGACCACTGGTTCATTAGGAGCCTCTTTGCGAGCGCGCTTGACCTCTTCCCACGCCTTCTCTTTCTTGCCACGCCACAAGTAGACAAACACCATAGCATGCGCGCTTCGACGATGTTTGGATCGATCGCCAGCGCTTTGTGAAATGCTTCCTCGGCGCGTTCGTAATCTTCCGCCCCGCCAAATCCTTTGAACACACGATTGACGTAACTCGCGCCGATGCCGTCGTAAGCCAGCGCGAAGTTCGGATCGAGTTGAATGGCGCGTTCGAAGTGCTCGATGGCGGCGTCGCAGTCTTCTTGTGAAAGCGTACGAAAGATGAAACGTGCGAACAGGTCGCGACCGCGGAGATATTGTTCGTAGGCCGCCGGGTTTTGCGTCGCAGCCTTCGCAATGCCTGACTGTTCGGCCGGACTCAGCTCGACGCGAAGACCTTCGACGATGCGCTGTGCGATCGTGTCCTGAAGCACGATGATGTCGGATGCTGCCGTGTCAATACGATCGCTCCACAACAACTCGCCCGAGGCCACGTCGATGAGCTGTGCCGTAACTCGGAAACGTTCCCCGGCGTGCATGAATCCCGCCGTCAGAACCGCATTCACATTCAACTCTTGACCGATCTCGCGCGGATCTCTTTGTTGCCCCTGGTAGCGCGCGATCACAGACGAAGGCCGCACTACGAGTGAACGCACGCGGGCCAACTCGGTGATAACGGCGTCGGCAAGTGAGAACTCATAGAAACTCGCGGATGGATCGTTGCCCAAATTCCGGAAGCAGAGAATAGCGAGACTCTTTTTCTCCTGATCGGCGATCGTAGTGAACGGCGTTTCGTGAATGCCTGGTTTCGATGAACTCACGACGTTGGGAGATGTAGTTGGTGCTTCACTTCGCGTAATCGATTTCAACCAGCGCACCGCACGTGATACCGGATTGGCCCCCGCGAGGTGACGCGGCGGTTCGGGAACGACGCCTTGATACCCCGTCGCGGCCGCGTCGAGTTCCTGAAGCACTTGCCGCAATTCGTTGCGGAAGTCTTCCATGTTCTGAAAACGATTTCTCGGTTCCTTGGCTAACGCGCGATCTACGATCTGTTGGAGGCGTGGTGGAATTTGATTTCCGCGTACTTCGGCGATCGGGCGTGGTGGATCGTGAAGCACGGCGTGGCGAACGTCGATTGTAGTTTTTCCGCGAAACGGCCAGGTGCCGGTCAGCATTTCGTAAAGCAGCACTCCGAGCGAAAAGATGTCCGCGCGCTTGTCCACGCGATCGCCGCGCGCTTGTTCGGGTGCGGCGTAAGTCGCGGTTCCATAAGGCACGCCGACTTCGGTGAGTTCGGTGCGGTGAATACCGGAAGACGCGGCTTCGGTGTCGTCGAGGAGTTTGGCCAAACCGAAGTCGAGCACCTTCACCTGGCCTTGAGCTGTGACCATCACGTTGCCGGATTTGATATCGCGATGAATGATTCCGCGACTGTGTGCGGCGGTGAGGGCGTCGGCGACCTGTAAACCGATCAGGAGCGCAGTTTTTAGTTCGAGTGGGCGCCCGGCGACGAGTTGGCGAACGTGTTTGCCTTCAACGTACTGCATGG
>Ga0207675_100002637_pt1 | contig 17704 bp, 11 predicted proteins | sample KBSSwiS42_FD_184305 | JGI IMG/M metagenome (GOLD analysis project Ga0207675, IMG submission 184305) | Switchgrass rhizosphere microbial communities from Kellogg Biological Station, Michigan, USA - KBS Switchgrass S4-2 (SPAdes) (version 2) | ecosystem: Host-associated > Plants > Roots >... | reverse complement strand
CCGCTGGAGCACGACTCGGAGCGTCCGCCGATCCTTCGGACGCTCGCGCCGCTGCCGCTGCAGCTCGGGTTGCGGCAGCCCATCTGGACCAGAACCTGGTGCGCGCGGCGCCATCGAACGTATCCGGCGCCGGCGCGGGGCAAGGTACGGTGTCGCGTGGAGCGCTGCTCTCCGCCTCGGCCGGCAGCGGCGGCGGGGCGCCCGGGATGGCGCTCTTCGCCAGTAGAGCCAGGGGTCCGAGACGCAGGGTGCGCCGGCTGGGCCAGGCGCCGTTCCAGGGGCTGAGTCGCACTCGGCCGGCTCTCAGCATCTCGACCAGAGCGGCGAGGCCGAGTTCGTTGCCGTACTCGGCGTGCACCACGTGCTGGTTCTCGACGAACAGGCGTCCCGTCCGCTCGGGGCTGGCGACGCACAGCGCGCGGCCGCCGGGAGCGCTGCACGCCGCGAGCATGGCGTCTGCAACGGTCCCCCAGCCAGCGTCGCCGTTGCTCGTCGATCGGAGGTGGACCCTGGAACGCAATTTCATCTTTGCCATGTCTTCTCCGCGCGCAGGTGGTTGGCGTGTCTCTTCCTTCTTTGTGTTCGGCGAAATCCGCCGGGTGGCAGACGATTGGAGATCGCGCTCGATCAGCGCGGCGCGTTCCAGCTCAGCGCACGCGCCGAGTGGTCTTGCCCAGGGTCCGGGGCGCGCGCGTCCGCGCCTCCGTCCGGCGCTCGGCCGCCCCGCGATCTTCGCCGCTGAGATGGTGAATCGAGGCGGGGGATCGAGCAGCCCCTGTGGGCGCCGGGCGCGAGCCTTGCGATGCTTGCGGGTGAGCAGCCCGCACGCGCAGCACCTGCCAGCACAACACCAGCAGGAAGCCGCAGATCCAGCCCAGCACCAGCGCACGGAGCTGCGGTGTGACGTCGGGGAGCACGGCCAAGAGCGAGTGCGCTCGCGTTCGGAACGGGCGGCGCGGTCGCAGCTCGAGTTGCGGCTCCAGCTGGCGGCCGAGCGGATTCGCGGAGAGCTCGTGGCGCATCCTCACGGCGCGCCGCAGGCGCCCCGGCACGCCTCGTCCCGTTGCATGCACTGAGCGACGGCGCTCGCGCGATCGGCGGCAGGTCCGGCGCTCGGCTCGCGAATGCTGGGTGCACGCCCGCCGGGTGCGCCCTCGATCACCCCACGACAGTCGCCGTCGGCGTTTCCGTTCAAGCAGGAGACCGCATCGGCACCGCCACAGTAGCAAGCCATGCCGCTACAGCCGCTGGCTCGGCCGCAGGCGAGGATCTCCATGCAGCCTGAGGTCTGCACGCAGCGCTGGACCTCGTCCGTGCACGCACTGCACAGGCAGCTCGCGCACGCGTCTGACCCCGCACAGGCGACGCAACTCTGCTCGAAGGAGTCAGCCGCGGTATCGGGATTGCAGCTGCTGGGGTCGGTGACCGCCGCGGGAGCGGGGTTCAACTTCGGATCCGGAAGCTCATTCGGCGTGCCGTTGGCGGTGCCGCCGGCGGCGGCGTTGCTCGGTGCCGTGTCCATGGCGACGGTGCTGGCGGCGGGCGCTCGAGACGCGCCAACGGCCACAGGCGCTGGAGTCTCCGAAGCGGCGCCAGCTGGAGGGCTGGCGGAGCCCGCCGGCTCGGCGTGTGGGTCCCCAGAGCCACACGCGGCGGCGACCAGGCTCAGCAGCAGGCTCATCCCTGCGCCGAGCTGGCGCGGCGCACGCTCGAGCAGGTAGCCGCGGCGGGCTCGCGCCTGGGCACGGGAGCGCTCGGCGCTCACTCCGGTTCGCGAACCGACCGCGAGGGCTGAGGACCTACCGGAGTGAGCGCGAGCAAGTTGCTTGGTGCTCATGCCAGAAGTCCCCCGTCGCAGCGGCGTGCGCGCAGCTCATCCAGCATGATCTGGGCGGTTCGCAAGGTCACGTCCCGTCGCTCGGACAGGCCACGAGCAACGAGCTCGACTTCATCGTCCAGCGCACCCGCCGCAGCGGCGACACTGCGCGCGTGCAGCGACATGTGCCCGCGCTGGATGCCGAGCGTGGCCAGGGCCCGCAGCGCAGCCAGATTGGAGGCCAGGCCGACGCTGGCCGCGAGCAGGGCGAGCTCGCTCGCGGAGCTCACCCCCGAGAGCTGCAGCGCCAGGCGTGCGCCGCCGTGCAAACGCAGCGTTCCACCCACCACGCCCAGGGCCAGCGGCAGCACCAGTTCACCGGCCAGGTGATCCTGCTCGCGCCACCAGCGCGAGAGCGGCCGATAGCAGCCCGAGCGGCTGGCATAGGCGTGCGCGCCGGCCTCGACCGCGCGGAAGTCATTTCCGGTGGCGATCACCACCGAATCGATGCCATTCATGATGCCCTTGTTGTGGGTGGCGGCTCGGTACGCGTCGCGCTCGGCAAACTCGGACGCGCGCACGATCCCGCTGATCACTTCGTCCCCGGAGAACTGGCGCGCCGAGCCCAGCTCGGAACGAACTTCCAGATCCGCGCTGTACGCGTGACAGCGTACCCGGACACGGCGACCATCACACAGGTTGGAGAGGATTCGCAGCCCGAGCTTGCCTTCCGCGAGGCTCGCGATGCGTGGACCCAGCGCCTCGGCGATGGAATTGACCAGATTGGCTCCCATCGCGTCGAGGCATTCGATGTGCAGGTGCACGACCAGGTAGCCGTCTCCGAGATCGCGCACCTCCAGGCTGCGCGCGCCGCCGCCGCGGGCTACCAAGCTCGGCTGCGCGCGCGCGCAGAGCTCCAGGAGCTCGCTCGTCGCGGCCAAGATCCGCTGCTGCGCGCGTCCGATATCGGGCACCTCGTACAGCTGCACTTGCGCAATCATCGAGCTGCCCAGCGTCTCGGCTGCAAATCCTCCGCAGGCGCGCACGATGCGCGCCGCATTGGAGGCCGCCGCGATCACGCTCGGCTCTTCCACCACCATGGGCGCGAGCTGATCCAGGCCGTTGATCCTGAAGTTCAGGGCGATACCGAAGGGCAGTGCATAGGTACCGATCGAGTTCTCCACCATCTTGTCGGCCGTGATCGACTCGAGCCCGCCGTTGGCGATGCAGCGCTCGAACTCCGCAGCTGGGATGCCGGCGCGCTCGCCGAGCATGCGCCGCCGTTCGGGGACGGAGAGACGGTGAAAGCCAGGGATGCGCGAGTCACGAGACATATGGGAGGATTCCTTTGAGAGAGCCTCCGGCACACAGACGTATCCAGCGACCTCGTGCAGCGGAGCGCCGGAGGCGGCCGTGGCAGAGACGGGAGAGCGGCCGGAAGGCGACTGAGCAATCAGTGGTGAGGGGGCAGGCTCGGGTGGCAGGCGGCGCCGCGCTCCGTCGCGGTTTGTGTGCTCTTTGGGTACGCTCGCAAACACAACCCGCGCGGCCCTGGCTCAGCGCGACCTCGACGAGGCGCACCGCCACTGTTGTCGCATGCTCCCTCATCTACGAGACGCGACCGCTCTCCCTCGGCCTGCTGGGTCCCCCCTTTCCGTCATCCGCTGCGTCGCTTGCGGAGCGCGCGGCGAGCACGTCGTAGGTGAAATCGCGTGGGTGCGCTCGAACGTGCGCGCGTTTCGAGATCGCAAGTTCGCGATCTGGCGCTGCGATCGCTGTCATAGTCTGCACGCCCGCGATGAGGTCGATCTCGACGAGTACTATGCCGACTATCCTTTCTTCTCGGTGCGCCCGGATTTTCGCTTGCGCCTGCTGTATGACAACCAACTCCGCCGTCTGCAGCGCGCGGGCCTGAGGCGCGATCACGAGATCCTCGATCACGGCTGCGGAGTCGGGCATTTCCTCCGGCATCTGTCCGAACGAGGCTATCGGCACGGCGGCGGGTATGACCGATACGCTGCGGCGTTTTCCGATGCTAGCGTGCTCGCGGGAACCTACGACTGTGTGCTGTCGCAGGATGTGATCGAACACGTGGCGGATCCGCGCGCGCTCCTCGTCAGCCTCGATGCGCTGTGCAAGCCGGGCGGGTTGATCGCCATCGGCACGCCCAACGCCGACGCCATCGACTTGCGCGTGCCCGAACGGTACATCCACACGATTCACCTGCCGTATCACCGGCATATTCTGTCCCGGCAGGCCTTGCTGATGGCCGCCAGCGAGCGGGACTGGCGGCTCGAACGTTACTACCCGACGCAGTATGCCAACACGCGCGTCCCCTTTCTGAACTCGCGTTTCTACCAATTCTATGCCGAGCGCCTCGACGCCACGCTCGATTGCTTGATGGAAGCACCGCGACCTGGCGCGCTCGCCGCTCGCCTGCCGGAGGCGCTCTTCTGGGCACTGGCGGGCCACCTGTACGCCGAAGAGACCGACGTCATGTTCGTGTTCCGGAAGTTGGGGAAGGGGGCGGCCGCGGCGCATCGGCCACGCTCCGCCTGAAGTGGCTGAAGTGGCTGAAGTGCTGAAGTGTGCGAGATGGGCGCTGGGGCGCGCGCTTCATTTCGTCGAGCTTGGGCGCGTGTGCTGCCACATTTCAGGTGCTGGCGCGCACCGTTAATGAAATGGTTGTTGTTGCCCGCCCGCTGGTCTGCCCTACTGTGCAAGAGTCTCCGGCGAACGGGGGCGCTTCCAGGCCGGGAGAGCTTCCGGGTCTGACGAGAGAGCGAGAGGTCCCGTCGAACGGGCAGGTCAGCGACGCGGCGCTCGCAGGGCTGGCCGTCGCGGGTGACCGCAACGCGCAGCGCCAGCTGTTTCAGAGGCTGAAAGGCGCGCTACACGCCACACTGTACCGCGTGCTCGGCTCGAACGCGCACATGGAAGAGCTGCTTCAGCGAGCGTTCCTCGGGGTCTTTCGCGCGCTGCCCTTCTATCGTGGAGAAGAGCAGCTCACGCTGTGGGCCGATCGCATCGCCCTGCGTGTTGCCGTCCAGCATCTGCGCGAGTGCCGCTCCCTCGAGGGCGATGACGGCAGCTCGGAGCCAGGGCCGGCCCTGCGCTTGGTGACGTCGAGCGACGACGCCGCGGCGCACAGCCGCGCCGTGGCACGGCTGTACGAGCAGCTGCGCCGCCTCGAGCCCGAGGCTCAGATCGCGTTTGCTCTGTTCGAGCTCGACGGTCGCTCGCTCGCGGAAGTGGCCGCGCTCACCGGGCTCAATTTGACTCGAGCGCAAGCTCGGATCAGTCGTGCTCGCGCCCAGCTCTGGGCCGCGGCTCGCCAGGACGACGAGCTCGCCCAGTGCCTGCGGGAAGAAGAAGCTGGGCAGCGCTGAGCGTGCGCTCGTGGCGCTGTTACCAGCTGCTACGCCCCTGCTTCGTCAGCGCGGCCGCTGCACCACCGTCTCGCAGCCAAATTCCACTTCCACCCGCGCATGCCGGATGGCGCTGCAGGTACCAGCGCAGAGCTGGATGGTCTGGGGCGCAGCGGGGTTGTCGTAGTGCCAGCCCCCCCCGCCGCTGCAAGTGCTGGCGGTGCCATCGAACGTCTTGCCGACGAGCTCCGCGTTCGGCGCACCTTCGGGTTGGATGCGAATGTTCACGCGCGTCGGGTCGACGGGTCCCTGGTCTCCCTGCTGTCCGATCTCGAAGGCACAGGGCGCTGCCGACGTCCGGATGGCGTCGAGGGCGGCCGCAAATGTGCCTCTCAGGTCGCTCTGTCCGTCCATCAGGAAAGCTTGGCTGGTACCCCCCGCCGCCGCGACCTGGTTCAGCTTGTCGAGTGCGCGCCCCACGCCGATGACGAAGGTCTGGATCTGAGCGGGCCCGGTCGCCGCTGCCGCCGCTGCTTGGGCAACGTCGGCAACCCCGTTGGGCAAGCAGCCCGTGGGCTCTCCGTCGGTGGCGAGCACGGCCACGACTTTTCGGCCCGGATGATCGTGAGCCCAGCCCTCGAGGTACTGGTAGGTGCCCTCCAGCGCGGGGCGAGTCGGCGTGCCACCGGCGAGCTGGTGCGCCCCGAGATCGGCGACGAGGCGCTGCGGCGCTGACTCGAGCGCGAGCGGGACCGCGGGAGCGGCGTAGTCGGAAGCCGTACAAGAGCCGCCGAGATTGGCGATGCACAAGTTGATCACCGGAATACACAGGCAGCCAGCGTCGGCCGCCGTGCAAGTAGGGGGCACGCCGCTCGGAAAGTAGCCAATTCCCATGTTGATGGTCGCGTTGGCGGGGTCAGCCGCAAAGGCCGCCAGGGCACCGCTGATCAAGTCCCACTTCACGCCGCTCGCCGTTGGCTCTGCCATCGAGCCGGACGAGTCGACGATGAAGTACATGTCTAGCGGCAGCCCTTCGGGTTCGATGACGACGCCGCCACAGACCTGGTCTGGCGTCAGGATCTCCGGCGATTCATCCACCAGGCCATCCGTGACGGACGTGGTCTTCGACGGGGCGCTCGAGCCGCGCGCCGCGCCGCCACCGGCTTCGTTCGTTGCCCCGCTACCGGACGGCGTGCTGCCAAAATCCGGGGCCGGGTCGGCGGTAGCCGCGCAAGCTGACGAGCCTGCAATGCCAGAGAAAAGCACCAACAATCGAGCGTTGATCATGATTGTACCTTCGAGCTGTGTGGCAGCGGCCCGGCGCGATTTCGAGACCCGGAGCTGCGCGAGATCGGTGGTCTGTCGGGCACTTCGAGTGGCGCAAAAAAAGCACGCCCCTGGGCGAATCGCGCGCGCTGGAGTCGACGGCGCAGCCGTGCGCTGTCTGCGCTCGCCTTCAGCCGGGGAAGAGCACGCTCCGGAGCTCGGCAGCGGGCAACGTCGTGCTCTCGCCGAGCGGCGGCGGGGTGAAGGGCACGTAGCCGTGTCCTCGCCATTGCATCCAGATCCAGCGAGAGCTCTCGAGCGGTTCGCGAAAGACCACCAGCGCCTCGCTCGGCTGACCGCTGGCCGAGCAGCGGCGCACTTGAAACTCCGCTGACTCGGTCGAGATGCGTTCGCCGACGCGCGGTGCTTCCTTCGGGCTGCGCAGCATCCACTGGCTCGCGTTCGAGAGAAAACCCGACTCGGGGCGTACCACCAGGCTGCGTTCCCCCGCGCGGGTGATGGAGACGGCGCTGGTCGCCGTCGCGAGCCAGAGCAGGTGTGCCGGGCGCTCGCGCTGGCTGAAGGCGCGATACGGTGCCAGGTATGCCGCGAAAGGATCGAGCGGTGGATTGATGAGCACCAAGGTCTTGTCGGCGATCTCTGGCCCGCTCGGTAGCGTCGCATCTGCGCTGTCCAGCAAGTGCGCAAAGTGCGCCACCCCCGCGCAGCGCAGCGCAAACAACACAGGTGCAGAAACCAAATGCAGACTCGCGATCAGAGCCGGCTCCGCGAGCGCGCGCCGCTCGCGCCGCCTGCGCCAGCGCTCCAGGCAGAGCTCGGCGAGCACCGGCATGACTCCGATCCCCACACCCAGGAGCAGCCGATCGTGAGGGAACGTGGCGCACATCGGCAGGGCCGCCAGGGCAGCGCCGGCGAGCCAAAAACGGGCGGATCGGCTGCGCCGCAGCAGCGGCCGGCAGCACAGGACGAAAGCGCCGAGCACAGCCAGCGCCAGGCCCAGGATCAGCGGCTGCAACCCCGGCAGCAAGAGCGGATACAGCTCCCAGAAGTCGGACCAGGGCAAGGCGAGCTGCGCGAGCGCCAGTATCGGGAAGCGCTCGGCTGCGGCTCGAGCAAAGTCGAGGGGCGCGCGCAGCGGGTCGACGTACAAGCCCGAATGCAGAGCGCCGTAGCCGAGCGCTGCGTACGCGCTGCGCCAGGCGATCAGCACGAGAGCGTACGGCAGCAACGCACGCGCTCGCACGGCGAGCGCGCCGCGTTCGAGGAAGCACGCATGGGCCAGTAGATACGCGCAGGTCACGAGAGCCGCTTCGCCCGCCAGCAGCCCCGCGGCGAGCGAGCACGCCGCGAGCCAGGCGGAGCGCGGCCGACCAGCGCGGCGCCAGTCGTCGTGGAACAGCAGCGCCGGCAGCGACAGCGCCAGGGCGAGGATGGCGTTGCGGTTGGCGATCCAGCTCACCGTCGAGGCATGGGCGTCATCGAGCGCGTACATCCAGAGCGCGAGGCACGCCGTCCCGGCCGTGGCCTCGAAACGCCTCAGGCACCGCCCGACGACGTACAGCAGCAAGGCGTACCAGGCCAGGTTCTGCAGGTGCGCGGGGAACGCCGCGTCCGGCCACAGAAGATGATCCAGGTAGTGGCTGAGCGACGCCAGCGGTCGAAAGAACGCCAGCAGCGCCTGCGGATGAGCCCACCAGGGGAAGACCCCCTGGTCGATCAGCTGCCGCGCCTGTTCCGGGTCGCCGCTCGCAAACCGGAACAGATCGAAGGGTTGATACGCGATGCCGGGCAGGCCGCCGTCTCGCCGCAACATCAACTGTTGGATCCAGTCATCTCCGACCCAACCCGTCCACAGGCACGGGCTCGCCAGCGCGAGAGCGACGGCGATGCAGCCGGCCATGCGCAGCCGCTCGGAGCGCGTGGCTCTGGCCAGAGCGACACGCAGCCCGAGGACCAGTGTCGCTGGAGGGACGTGCGCCTCAGTAGTGCCGTTCGAGCACATACCAGCTGAAGGCACGAAACATCACCTTGTACTGTGACTCGTCGAGCAGCGGATCCAGACGCGTCCACGCCTCTTCGACGCCGCGGCGAGCCAGCTCCTGGCAAGCCTCCAGGGCGCCGATACACTCGAGCTCTTCGACGATGGCGCTGATCGTGGAGGCGTCTCGAGGCTTTGCGTGAATCGCCGCCCAGAGCGGCCGGCGGCGCGCTTCGGGAGCGAGCGCGAGGGCCTTGGCCACGGGCAGCGTCAGCTTGCCGTTGCGGATGTCTTCGCCGCGCAGCTTCAGGTCTTGCTCGAAGCCGCGCAGGTTCAGCACATCGTCCGTGATCTGAAACGCCAGCCCCACCGCTTCGAAGAAGCTGCCGAGCGCGTCGACACGCGTCGAGTCGGCCCGGCCGAGCAGGGCTCCCACCCGGGCCATCATGCCCGCGGGCACCGCGGTCTTGAGCCGGTGGACGAGCAGCACGTGGCGCTCGAGGTCAGCGAGACGCCCGTTGGCCAGCGAGTCCTCCACGAACGGCGCCGGGTCATCCAGGTCGAGCGCTTGCCCGGCGTGCCCTGCGCGCAGCGCATCGAAATAGAGCTGATAGATCTCGAGCTTGGTGATGACCGGCAGCGGGTCGCCGTGGACGGGCGGCTCGGCCAGAAAATACGCAGCCGTCCCGGCGTTGATGGCGCAGGCGGTGCCGTAGATCGAGTGGCAAGACGGGCCGCCGCGGCGCACGCTGGAGTCGTCTTCGACGTCGTCGATGATCAGGGAGCCAACGTGCAACAACTCCGGCATGGCCAGCCAGTGCAAGAATCGCCGCGAGTCGCCTCCGACCACGTCGATGCAGGCCAACGCTGCGTACGAGCGCCAGCCCTTGCCGCCGCGATCGGCGATTTCCCGGATCGGCCTCACTATGCCGCGGACCAAGGCACCGGAGCTGAACTCCGGGAGAGAATCGCGATCGAAATCGCTCGCTCGAGCACCGTGCACGCCGAGCGCCGAGACCAGCGTCGGCGCGGCCTCGCTGGGCAGGCAGGCAGCCAGGCGGGCGCGGACCTCCTTGCCTACGGCGCCGAAGAACTCGTCGAGGTTGTTGAAACGGAACCCCTTGCATTCCACCCAGCCACGGCCACGGACACCGCTGCCGTGCACGACTCCCGTCACCCGGACCCGCCCCTCCCAGAAGCCGGGGTCCGCGATCACCGTCAGCACCTCCTGGTCGGGAAAGTCGGCAGCGATGTTCAGCAGCACGCCTGCCGATGGAATGCGCAGGCGGAAGCCGATCGGGTACTCGATGAACGAGCGGGTGCTTCGCCAGCTGCGACACTGTTCGAGCTCGGCATCGGCGTATTCGTGCCGCACTCCGTCGCTGTCGACCAGGATCGTCCAGCGGTCCAGGACTTCGCCGGTCGCGCGCCGACTGATGAAGAATACACTGAGCTCGCGTCCGTCCCCGAGCTGCAGCGACAGCCAGCGCCAGGTGGTCTCGCCGCGCGGCGCGCGCGCCGGAGCGGAGCCGCTACCGAGCTCGGGTACGAACCCGAATTCGTGATCATACCAGCCTGAACCGGTCAGCAGTGGCTTGATGGCGCCATTCTGCCGGAGGCTGCCCGACACGTCGCAGCGCGGAACGAAGTAGTAGAACATCAGCTCGTCGCCGACGCCGTGGACGACGCCGTCATTGCCATGACGCACCGCGGGTTTGCGCGGCGAGAAGACCAGGTTACAGCCGACGCGCTGCCGTTCGTCGTAGAGCTCCAGCTCGTAGCCCTGGGCGGTCTTGCGGAAGGTATCGCCGCCATAGTCGAGATCGAGCTCTCGAGCAGCGACCAGTGCAGCGCCCGTGAACGAGCGGGTGGGGCCGGGCACGATGCCGCGCGCAAACACCTCGCGCAACGCGCGCCGGATGCGCTCGTCCTCGAGCCCAGCGCCAGCGTCGAGCTTCTCCAGCCCGAGCGCCGCCGCCGCCGCGTCGACGGCTACCTTGGAGAGGTAGCGCTGGTTCTCCGGATCGGTCAGGGCCCAGGCGACCGAGTGGGTGTATTGCAGCTCACCCCGCTCGTTGCGTCCGCACGCCTGACGAAAGAATGCAGCAAACAGTCCCAGCTCTCGTCCCTCCACGGTCTCGAGGTGCGCGTTGACGTACCACCACTCGAGGCTGGCCGAGGCATGCGGCAAGTCATGGATCTGAAGGTCGATCGGCCCTGGTTCGGGCCAGTCCGCGGGCAGCGTTCGAGCCGCGCTCGTCGCAGGCGGTGTCGATTTCGCCGTCAACGGCAGTCGTTCGCGATGGGCAGAGGAAGGTAAACTCCGGGCTGGGCGCATGCGTGCCTTTCGGGGTGCGAGGGATGCCCGAGTCAGTGTCGGGCAGGGCAGCGCGCGTGGCGGCAAAGGTCCATGGTCGCGTCGAATCTCGTGCACCGTTCCAGAGCAGAGCGGACAGCCCCGCGAAGAGTGCGGAGGTTTGGCGGCGGCGAATGGCCGGGTCGGGCGCACGACGCCGGCGGGCCAGCGGCGAGTTGGCTGCCACCTGCGCAGGCGCCGCCTCCACTCTCGGAGTGAACAACTGATGCTTCCCGAAAGTGATGCCATGAACACGCCCGAGATCGAACAACGAGGCGCCCCGGCGCCGCACACGTCCAGGTGGTACGTGAAGATGCCGCCCCGGACTGTGGTCTTGAGTCTCGAGCAGCTGGACGTCGCCTTTCGGCAGGGGCTCATCGACAGTCGCACCCTGGTCGCGAACGATGCCGTGCCCACCTGGACCTCACTGGGCACACTCGCGAACCCCCCCGAGGCAGCCGCCAAGCCCAGGCGGGAGCCGATCACGGAGACGCGCCGGCGCGCCTTCGCGCCAGCGACCGAGTCTGCCATTGGACCCGAGCGCGGACCGGCGCAGGCCAGCCCCTCGCAGCTGCCGGTTCCTGCCTGTGGTTTCGCACCATCCGCCGAGCTGAAGCCGCAGTCGCCACGCCTCGCTGCCGTGTTTCAGGATTGGCGGGCTGCGGCGCTCGCGGTGCTGCTCGCGCTCGCTACGCTACCCGTGGGCTATGGCATGCTCCGTTCGAGCAGCGCGCTCGAGGACGGCTCGCCGCAGCAGTTGCTGTCGGTTCAACCCAGGCTCGCCGCGGCCCCGCTGCACGAACCGCAGCCGAGCGCGCTCATCCGGGAAAACCGGACCTCCGCGCTAGCTGTCGAGCAGCTGCCGATCGTGCGGGCCTCGGCGCTGCCGCTCGCGCCAGCTCGGCAGCAGCGGCAGCAGCGGCAGCACACGCGCCCGCGCAGGTCCCAGCTGGCGCGCAGCGATCGCCCCGTCACCGAGACCTGGAACGAAGCGCTGGCGCGCAGCACTCGATAAAAGGAGCTCACGATGAAACAGATGGCAATTCGGATTGGAAAACACGCCAGCTACGCAGTGCTCTCGTGCTGCGCCTGGGCGTGCTCCGGCGACTCGGGTTCGCCGAGCTCGACCGAGAGCGGCACACCCGGAGATCCTGACGCGCCGAAGGGCTCTGCAGCGACGCCGGCGACGCCGGCGCCGAGCCCGGCGCCGGCGAGCGGTGCGCCGACGCTGGCGCCACAGGAGGGGTCGAGCGCGCCCATCCTGGCCAACGGCAACCCGCCGACGAGCAGCACGGGAAGCTCCGCTCCGGCTGGCGCTAGTTCCGGAGCCGGGGGCGGGAGCAGCGACCCGGCGAACGGTGGCTCGACCCCGAGCGGTAGCTCGACGCCGCTGATCCGGGGGCAGGCTCCGAGCGTCGAATCCGCGACGCGCGAGGGTCCGTTTGAGGTCACCACGTTCAGCACCGGTCTGCGCGATGGACCGGACTATGGAACCCAGACGATGCACATGCCGGAAGGAGCCGAGCCGCCCTTTGCTGCCGTAGCCATCGTTCCAGGCTTCCTTGCCGCCGAGTCCTCGATCGCAGCGTGGGGGCCATTTCTCGCCTCCCACGGCATCGTCACGCTGACGATCGGAACCAATGCGCCCACCGATTCTCCTGATCTGAGAGCCCAGGCGCTGCTCGATGCACTCGCCACCATCGAGGCGGAAAACGCGCGATCAGGCAGCCCACTAGCAGGCCAGATCGACGTCGAGCGACTGGGCATCATGGGTTGGTCGATGGGCGGCGGCGGGACGTTGATCGCTTCTTCCAGCACGCCGAGCTTGAAAGCCGCGATCACCCTGGCCGCCTGGAGCCCGGGAGTCAGCTTCAGCAACGAGCAGGTCCCCGTGCTGCTCTTTGCTGGCGGCTCCGATGGGGTCGCCGGCGGACAGTCGCAGGGATTCTTCACGAGCATTCCCGATGCCACGCCCAAGATGCTGTTCGAGGTGCGTGGCGGCAGCCACAGCGTGGCGAACAGCCCGAGCGGCGGCAACGGCGAAGTCGGGCGCTACGGCCTGTCCTGGCTGAAGGTGTTCCTGGAAGGCGACGAACGCTACCGCGAATTTCTCGTCCAGGAGCCCACGCAAGACTCCGACTTCCGCCAGAACCTGAGCACGCCCTGAGAACACCCCAGCCAGCGGGCGCGGCAGCTGGTCCGCGCACGCGGCCGCCCTGGCCAGGCGCCGTCCCGATCCGGTGCGCCCCCGGTTCGGGGCGTTCCTGGTCAAAGCTCCTGCTGGCTCGTCGCGAGCTGCAACTCGGAGCAGGCGCGGAGCCACTGGCAGGGGCTGGCCCCAAAAGCATTGCCTCGGCGCTCACACGCTAGCTCGTCTCGATACACGCACGCGTTCTCATCGCCTTCAAAGATTCAAGACAGGAAGAAACGAAATGCCTTCAAGGAATTCGCTCTGGTCGCTGATTCGCGCTGCCCTCCCCGTGGTGCCGTGGCTCGCCCTCCTCGGGGCGTGCAATCCGGCCGCCGATCACAAGCCGGATTTTCAACTCACTGACACGTCCGGCACGGCAGCTCCGCCCGCCGCGGACGTCGGCTCGCAGCGCTCTTCCGCTCCAGCGAGCTCGGGTCTGGTCGATCCGGGCGGTGCGCCGGCGGCCGCTGCCCCGGCCGCCGCAACGTCCTGCAGCAGTAGCCGAGCGGAGCCGGAGTTCATCCGTCAGCCCGTCGACATCGTCGTCGTCATGGACAACTCCGGGAGCATGTCGGACGAGGCGCAGTCGGTCGAGGCCAACCTCAACGTCAACTTTGCGCAGACCCTGGACGACAGTGGCGTCGACTACCGCCTGATCCTGGTTTCACGACACAGGTCCTCGGACGGGCAGCGCACGTCCGCGTGCATCACCAAGCCACTGAGCGGACTCGCCCAGTGCCCGGCGGATCAACCCGCGTTCGGTCCGAGATTCTTTCAATACAGCGTCGAGGTGGGCAGTCACGACTCGCTCAGTCTGCTGCTCGACACGTATGACGGAACCCAAGCCGATGAGTTCGACCTCGCCCCGAATGGTTGGTCCAAGTGGTTGCGTGCCGACTCCAGGAAGGTGTTTCTGGAAATCACTGACGATGAGTCGCGGACCGAGGCCGCCTCCTTTCTCTCGGATCTCATGGCGCTGGCGCCCGAGCAATTTGGCGCCAACGGCGCCCCGACCAAGCTGGTCTGGCACAGCATCATCGGGCTCGCCGCAAAGGGTGTGGCCACGGAGCCCTATCTTCCCGCAGAGCCCGTGCAAGATTCCGAGTGTCAGGGCAACAGCGTGTTCAGCCCCGGCCCGACCTACCAGGATCTCTCGCGCCTGACCGGAGGCCTGCGCTTTCCGATCTGCGAGTTCGACGGATATGATCGCGTCTTCCAGGCGATCGCCAGTGACGTCGCAACGCGCAGCCAGCTCGCGTGCGGCTTCGCGATTCCTGTGCCCCCCACCGGGCAACGGCTGGAGCTGGACAAGGTGGCGGTCGCTTATACTCCCGGCGGCAGCGCCGGCGTGCAGATGCTCGGTCAGGTGACGGACGCGAGCAAGTGCGGCGACGATGCGTTTCTGATTCAAGGCAACGCCATCGAGTTGTGCCCCCAGGCCTGCACGAAGATCAATGCGGATGCCCGCGCCGCCGTGGATGTCGTATTCAGCTGCGCGAGCACGCTGATCCTGCGGTGAGCCCGCTGCCGTGGCGGCTGCGGCCGCTCCTCATCGTCCTGCTCGGTTGCATGCTGGTGACGCCCGCCATCGGCCCCCGGCTCGTCCTCGACGACTTCGTGCTAGCGCTGCACGGGCGCGGCGACCCCATCGCCACGGGTCTGCCAGCTGGGGGCGGGTTGTTTACTTTTGCCAGCGGCGATCGCGACCAGAATCGGCTGTTGATGGAGCAGGGCGTGCTGTTGCCCTGGTGGGCCAGCACGCAGCTCGAGATCGCGTTCTTCCGACCGCTGAGCGCGTTCTTTCACCGCCTGGACGCCGCGCTCTGGCCGGATTTCCCGGCGCTGATGTACCTGCACAGTGTGTCGTGGCTGGGGCTCGTGCTCTATCTCGCGGCCAAGCTATACCAGTTCATCGAGCGAGACTCGCTGATCGCGGCCGTGGCGGCCGTGCTCTATGCGATCGACGACGTGCACGGGCCGGTCGTCTCCTGGCTGAGCAATCGCAACGCGCTGATCGCCGCCTGCTTCGGGCTCGCGGCGCTCTCGGCTCACGCGCGTGCACGCGCTACCGGCCATCGTCCGAGCCGCTGGCTCGCACCCGTGTGGCTCGCAGCGGCGCTGTTTGCGGGAGAGTTCGGCCTCGGCTGCGTCGGCTACCTGGCGGCCTACGCGCTGTTCTTGGATCGCGACAGTGCCTGGCGCAGAGCCGTCTCGCTCGTGCCCCATGCCGGTGCGGTGCTCTTCTGGTACGCCTTCTATCGCTCGAGCGGTGCCGGAGCCCGCGCGTCCGGCCTGTACCTCCATCCGCTCCACGATGCCGGGGCATTCGCTTGCGCCCTGCCTCGCCGGCTGCTGATCCTGCTCGGCGCCGCGTTCGGTCCCGTGCCATCGGATCTCTTCTTGCTCGACCCTCCCGACTCGCCCGCGCTCTGGCTGGCGCTGGGCGGTGGTGTGCTCTTGCTCGCGACCGCGGCCCTCGGACGAGCTCTGCGCAGCGACGCGCGCGCACGCTTCTGGCTCGCCGGCATGCTCTCGTCGGCGCTGCCCGTGGCGGCCACGTTCCCGAGCGATCGTCTCTTGCTACTCGTGAACCTGGGGGCCTTCCCGTTGCTGGCGCGCATCGTCTTGCCCGTGCTCGAGGTAACGCCCGTCACGCTCACGCTCTGGCGGCGTCTGCTCGCGCTCGGCTTCTTCTTCATTCATGCCATTCTGTCTCCGCTCGCGCTGCCCTGGCGCGCCCTGCAAATGCAGATTCTGGGCCGCTCGCTCGAGCATGCCACGGCCTGCCTGAGCGACATACCGGACATCACCGGACGTACCGTCGTCATCGTGAGCACCCCCGTCGACTTCTATGCGAGCTATATCCAGGTCGAACGAGCGTGGCGGCGGCTGCCGCGGCCCAAGCACCTGTACTGGCTCGCGAGCGCCAGCAGCGAGGTGCAAATGACTCGTATCGACGCGAGCACGCTGCTGCTGGAGCGCGAGCAGGGGTTCTGGTCCACGCCGCTGGAGCACTTGTACCGGGCGGATAGCGAGCGCTTGCTCCCTGGCGCGACGATCGCGCTGCCTCAGATGAGCGCCACCATTGAGCGCGTCACGGCAGCGGGCCTGGCCGAGTCGATCCGCTTTCGCTTCGAACAATCGCTGGAATCTCCCGAATACGTCTTCCTGTCGTGGCAGGGCGAGCGCTTCGCACCGATCCGCTTTGGTCCCCCTGGTCCCTCCGGTCCGGCGCTGCGGCTGCGCGCAGCAAATCTCGTGCAGACCCTGGCGCGAGCGGCTCTCGCCCCCGGGGCCGCGCCGCAGCTCGAGCAATTTCCCTGAGCGGTGCTGCCACCCGGGCGAGGCTGAACGCCACAGATCCTGCAAGACGAGAGCTCGAAGCCTCGTCATTCAACCCGTGCGAGGTGCCTATCGATCATTGAAAACGCCATGCCGCACGCCCGCGGACCCCAAGGTGTCCGCCTCCATGACGGGGTCCGCGGGCAGTTGCCGGTAGGCGAGGCAGGCGCTCTGGGGCAGCGCTCGCGAGCGCTCGAGCTCAGCCCTCGGGCCTGGCCTCTGAGGGCGGGATTTCCGCCTGAATCACCACGTGGGTAGGTCCATCCGGGGGTATCTCGGCGCGGGCTGCCCGCCGTACACGTGAAGGCGCCGAGCGAGCCGGCCATCCCTCGTACAGCCCTCATGCGTCACCATCGTCGGAAGCGATCGAGCAGCTGCGTTCGTGCCTGCGTCTTCGCGGGCTGCTTGGTCGTCGCCACGAGAATCCAGGCTCAGACGGCACCCGGCCGCATCAGCACGCCGCCCTGTGACGCCGGCTCGTCTGCCGACCCAGACGCTCGCTGTCCGCGCTCGGCGCGCCGCCTGGTCGTCATGTTCGCCGGCCATCCCACGCTGGAGCGGGCCATGCGCAGAGCGCTGGTCCCTTGGCACATGCGCGTCGAAGTGATCGACCGGAAGTCGCCGGGCTCCAGCATGCCGCGCTCTTCGCTGCGCGCGCGCGAGCTCGTCGCGGAGCTCGGCGCGGACGCGCTGGTCTGGATCTCCACTGGCCCCGATGGCACCGCGCTCTGGGTAGAAGACGCCCAGACTTCCAATCTCATCACGCGCGCCATCGCCGATCCGCCGTTCAACGAGCCGCTCGCAGCAGCGCTCGCCCTATCCGTCAAGACCATCCTGGCCTCGTCGGGGTTGGCGCCGCCCGAGCCGGCCGAATCCGCAACCGATCGCCAGGGCGCGGCTGAGCCAGTGGCGACGCAGAGCAGCGCAGAGCCGAGCAGCGCCAGTCCGGAGCAGCCCGAGCGCGTGGAGGTGGACGTTTCCTCTGACGGGCTCGTGCCGCCCGCTGCGCGAGTGCCCGAAGCGGCAGCGCCTGCCTCGGCACCCCGCGAGACTGCTCAGCCCCCGGCACCCGCTGCGAGTGCTCAGCTCGTCCTGTTCGGGGCAGCTCGCTTTGGGGCCTTTCGCCCGGCAGAGACCGGCGCTCGCTACGGTCTCGAGCTCCGCTGGTTCCCGCGGGCGGAAGCGGAAAGCTGGGAGCGGCTTCTCTGGTGCGCGGCCAGCGTCGAGACGAGCACGCCCTGGACACTCTCGCGCAGCACCTTTCGCGGACAATACTGGGAGCTCGCGCCAGCTCTTGCCCTGGGCATGGGGGGCAGCGAGGCCGGCGGATTGCACCTCGGAATCAGCTTCCAGTTTGCCCTGCACT
>Ga0207675_100002633_pt1 | contig 17724 bp, 15 predicted proteins | sample KBSSwiS42_FD_184305 | JGI IMG/M metagenome (GOLD analysis project Ga0207675, IMG submission 184305) | Switchgrass rhizosphere microbial communities from Kellogg Biological Station, Michigan, USA - KBS Switchgrass S4-2 (SPAdes) (version 2) | ecosystem: Host-associated > Plants > Roots >... | reverse complement strand
AAGGATCGAGCGTAAAGGCAGTCACGCCCGTGAGATGTTTCATAACCGCAAGAATGCGCGCATAGAGCCAGGCAGTTTCACCGTCACGAAAGGTGTAGTAGAGATTGAATCCACTCTCCATGCGTTCGAAAAGCGAAAGCCCTTCAAAGTAACCAATCGGGACCCCGTTCTTGTAGATCATTGCAGAGTGATAGGCGCGAAGCGGTAAGCGTTTTTCAGGAGGCAATGTAAACACGACCAGCTCAACGCCTCTACCGAGAGACATTTGATAGACCGATCGAGGATCGCCATTGGTGAATCCGTAGAGTTCGCGATAACGGACCGTCGAGGCGTTACGAGCGACGTCGAGTGCGAGGGTCCCTTTTGAGAGTGAAAGTTTTCGAGTAGGGGGCGTGGGTCGATTGAATTCCTCCTCAAGTCGAACATCACGACGCGGAATTAACGGATCCTCGTGGAAAAATATCCTTTTGATCGGCACGCGAAGTCCAGTTCGCGATTCGCGATAAGAGTAACGCCACTCCAGGTAAAGTTTTTGTGAGTTGTAGAGTTGCGCTTGCTGAGTTTCCGTCAGTCTCAATCGTCTGAAGCGTCCGATCAGCCAACGGACTTCCGTCTGACGTCCTCTTGCGTTACGCAACCACTCTCGAAAAGGGATGTGAGCTTCGACAAACGCATCTTCCTCGAGAAGCGGCAGAAATGTTGGCCACATCTCTCCAATCCGGTTTTCATCCTCGAACCATTCCCAATAGAACGAAAGCGCTGCGGGCTTCAGTTGCGCCAACCAACTAACGATCGGAAAGGTAAAGGTGTCAGTTACGGATAGGCCCGCGATACCCGACACTTCGGGGTGCTCAAGTGCAGAGACATCCACGTCGAGTTCGCGGAGATGCTCCACGCGATCAGGGATATCACGCAACAGCTTCTCGGTTTGCTGCACAACGGATGCGTTATGCGGATAGGCGCGGACGAAGAGGAGAAGTTCGTGAACACGGACTAGAGATTCGGGGTCGTCGATTTTGACGCGCGCGAGCTGCCGTAACACTGAATAGATCTGGCGAGCGTATGCGGCTCCGAATTGGCTCTTGAGTGCGTCGAGTTGTTCGAGTAAGTGGGTGACTGTTGGCACGATTGTGGCGATGCGTCAGTACCACAACGCGGTAGCGTGTGGCTCTAGACCGGGTAGGATTGACAAATTCTGCGAGCCACACGCTACCGCGTTGTGGTACCGACTTCATCGGGAACGACTGTCATGAATCTACGCTCGCCGAATAAACTTTGCGGCAATCCAGCCAACCAAAATCAACCCGGACAAAATAATCCAGCTGTTGCGATCGCCATAGGTAACGCCTGGATAGTGGTTGCTGATCATGATCAAGACGACTGGCACCGCCATGAAAGTGTTTTGTTTAGACCGCAGTTTTGCCTGGGCTGATAAGCGCTCATCTGGTTTTTGCCCGGCATTGAGTGCGGCAATCATCTTACGTTGTGCAGGTAGGATCCGTTGCCAGACATTCGCAGCCATGATCGTCCCAAACGTTGCGCCAACGTGGATGTAGGCTGCGCGAGCACTGAAGACCTGCGTCAAGGCGAAGCACAGACCAACAATCAAAATATAAGCAACGACAGCGAACGCGACCTCGTTTCGACCGAGTGGCGAAAGCATCAGCAGGTCGTAAACAATCCAACCGACTACCATAACGCCAATACCAATTCCTACTGCTGCTCCAAGGCTGAGCTCGCGAACGTCAGCGTCAATAAGTGCACCGCCGCCGAGGTAGTAAACGACGACGAGCAGAGCAAACCCGCTCAACCAGGTTGTTCCAGCTTCCCACTTGAACCAATGCAGTGTTCGTGAAGCGAGGTCGGGAACCTTTCTCTTTTCGACTACATAAAAACCACCGCTGTGGACCATCCAAATCTGTGCAGGGATGCCAGTATTTGCCACAGCCTTTTCTTCCTCAGTCAAACGCGCGTCGAGCCAGGTGAAGTAGTAAGTTGTTCCTACCCACATGATGCCGGCAAACACGTGTATCCAGCGGAAGATAAGGTTGAGCCATTCGCTGAGGGTCGGGTCGAGATGCATGTTGGATTAATGAGAGCTTGATGCTTTGAGCTTGGTACTTAGTTCGCATTTTAACGGAACTACTGAACCCCGAAGAGCTAGAGCGAACAAAGAACGGAGTACCAAGCTCAAAGCCCTAACTTCCCCTATACGTCGAGTAGCCGTACGGACTGATCAGCAGTGGTACGTGATAATGCGTTGAGGCATCTTCAACTTTGAAAACTACCGAGACCTGTGGATAGAAGCAATCAAGACTCAAAGAAGAGAAATAGGGTTCGGTCTCGAAAACCAATCGATATGTCCCATCGTTCACAGGCTGCGCAACAAGAAAGAAAGGCTTGACGCGTCCATCGGCGTCAGTCCAGGCATGACTGAGTTCGGTCCATGTCTCATCAGTGTTCTGAACTTCTAGACACACGGCAACTCCACTAGCTGGTGCGCCCCGCGCGGTGTCGAGAATGTGGGTGGAGATGGTGCTCATGATCGCGTTTTGATCTTAGGCCTTAGGTCTTTGGTCTTTGGCCTTTGATTCGTTCGCCGCGCTGAAGTATCTAATCAAATCGATTTTTTGCAAAGACCAAAGATCAAAGGCCAAAGACTATTGATGAATCAACTTCCTCAACCTCAACTCCGTAATCTTTGCTTGCTCGGCTGCAGCAATTGGCAACTCGGTAGTGGCGTCGTTTCCGATCCGCGTCTTAAGGATGCTCAACATCTCTTCTGACGATTTCCCTGTCGCGCAAACAATGTAGATATAACCAAACCTGGCTTCGTATTCATGGTTGAGCGTAGCTAATTCATCGAGTGTTTTCGCGGCGGAGTTTTGGACGCCCGATTGCTCCTGGCCCGACCACGATTGGGCTTGCGAAGAGACCTCTGCGGCTGCTCTTCTTTCGCCTATCTTTGGATGGCTGCGAAACGCTTCCAACCAATCGTTTCGATCCAGTTCCCACCAAGTCTCACTGGCTTTAGCGGTCAGCTCTTCAATGTCGGCGAATGGTCTGTTCTCGGTCATTTGGTGCGCCCACTTCATTGAACCACAGCATTTCAAGAACTCGGTCCCCGCCTCCGAATCAGACAGAGCATTGAGCCAGTCCATATCATGATCGGAATCATTGGTCATATATCATTTGACATTTGTCAGTTGGTCATCTGGATCGGACCCTTTGCTACTCCCAAATGCATTACGTCTTCCTCAATTGACGAAATGAAAAATGGCAAATGATATATGACCAATGATTCTTCGGTACGCCGTCGCCCTCGACCAGCTCTTTCCCAGTTCACAGACTGAAGTCTGTGCCACTCGCTACGCCAAGCTGCCGTATACACGCAATCGACTCACACCACCATCAGGAAAAATATTGAAGCGCAGATGAGAAACCACACCTGCGTCTAATAACTCTTGATCGAAATAGTGTCGCGTATGCGCCTGGAGTTTTGTGCGCGCTAACACATTATTCCAGGGCACAGAAGAATCAGTCAGACTTTCAACTGCTAATCCCTCGGCGTTACATGCTTCGAGCAAGCAACTTTCAGGAAAGTTTCCTTTGAAATGTGCTGTGTCGATCTCGATGTGATGCAGTCGTCCAGGAGCGCCCAGTTTGATGATGACCCAGTCGTGACCCGGACCACGTCGACGTTTTGTTTCCCACCCATCGCTCATGTTGGCGGCGCGACCCGGCATGATCAGGTTATGGCGATGTCCGAAAAACATGTCGCTGCAAGAAAGAACCAAAGCACCATTTTCCACGGCAGCGAGATCAATAAACCCGCCAATCCTTTTGAGCTTTTCCCAGTCAGGAACCACCTCACCGTAAACCCGCAGCCTCGCTACGCCACCATCAGGATAGATTTTAAAGCGAAGATGCGTGACGCGTTCGTTGTAATCGATGGGAAAGGGATTGCGTGAATCGCCACTGAGCGGCATCTGCGGCAGGATTGGCACCCAGTTCACGGAATCGTCCAGTAGCTCGGCTTCAGTGGGGAGACCATCGAGCGTCGCGGCTTCGAGTGAACAATGTTCGGGGTAGTTACCGCGAAAGAAGCTGGTATCAACTACGACCCCTCGAATTATTCCCGACAGCCCGAGCCGAATGATGCACCAGTCGAATCCCGGTGTTCGCCGTCGTCGACTCTCCCAACCATCCATCCACTTACCACGATCAGTGTATTTATCTTCAACGAAGATTGGCGAAGACGCCTTTACGAGATTTTCCTTTTCAGCAAAGAAGTCGTCGTTGGTGAGGAGAACTGCGCCGCCGAGTCGTTCCGATGCCAGGTCGATAAGTTCGGTAAAATCCATCCTTAACCTTCCGGATAGAAGACGAAGATTGTGCAACCAGTCTTCGATTGCGGGATGTGTGATGAACCAACAGGGTTGTGAATGAAAGAACCTGCCGGATAATCGCGCACGCCGTCGTTGAATACACCCGAAACGACATAAACCTCTTCAGGACCAGGCTCGTGAACATCGAGTTCGTCCCAGCATGCGCCGGCATCGAGTTCAACAACCTGGGCCAGCGCGCCGTTCGTTCCTCTCCAGAGAGTCTTCACGCGAACGATGCCACCAAACTTCTCTTTTACCTCGGCGTCTTCAAGACCAGCCCACTCAATTTCTGCCATAACAACCTCACGAATTCAGAAGAAACTCACCAGCGGCGAGACCGACCATTTCGCGCCCATCATATATCTTTCTGCCGCGAAGAAAAGTCTTTTGCACGACACCACTCAACGTTTCTCCGATGTACGGACTTATCTGATGTCGATGCCTTAAGACTGATTTATCAACTTTGAATTCCGCCTCGGGGCTCCACACTATTAGGTCCGCGTCAGAGCCCGGAGCGATCGATCCCTTTCGGTGTTGTAGTCCAACCTGTTCCGCTGGCCCGAGACAAAGCCATCGCGCCAGGTCGAGTAGCGAGAAACCCCGTTTGTTTGCTTCGGTCCAAATCACAGGCAGCCGCAGTTGAAGCGAAGCGATTCCTCCCCACGCTCCAAGGAAGTCGCCGCTCTCAGCAAGTTTCAGCTCTCCCGGACAGGGAGAGTGATCTGAAACAACTATTCCAATCGTTCCGTCGGCAAGCGCCTGCCAGAGTTGTTCCCGATTTTCGCGCTCACGGATAGGTGGGCAACACTTAAACTCGGTTGCTCCAGCCGGAATTGTCTCTGCGGCAAAATGAAGATAGTGAGGACAAGTCTCAGCGGAAATCTTCACGCCTTCAGCCTGCGCTTTGCGAATCAAAGGAACGGCGTCGGCTGATGACAAATGGACGATGTGAACCCGTGTGCCAAACTCTCGACTCAAACGAATCATTAACTCGATAGCGTCATTCTCTGCCTGCCTCGGTCGCGACTCGAGAAACGCAGCGTAGTCACTCGCTGAATCCTCGTCGGGTGCTGCTTCATCAATCGGTCCGGGTAGCTCGGCGTGTACGATTAAAAGCGAATCGAGACGCGAAAGCTCAGGCATTGCTTCTCGTAGATCCGCCTCGGTAACGTGCGGAAACTCATCAACACCAGCCGGGACAAGAAAGCACTTAAAGCCAACGACGCCGTCTCGCTTCATTAGTGCAAGCTCTGACGTGTTGCCTGGGATCACACCTCCCCAGAAACCAACATCGACATGACATTTGTTTTGCGCAGCGTTCAGCTTCGAGTGGAATGCGGCGGAGGAAGTAGTTGCGGGAATCGAGTTGAGCGGCATATCGATGAGTGTTGTTACGCCACCTGCTGCCGCTGCTCTGGTTGCTGTTTCAAACCCCTCCCATTCTGTTCGACCTGGCTCGTTAATGTGAACATGAGTATCGACGAGACCGGGCATAACCACGGAGTCGTCATCCGCCTCTATCAGTTCACACCCTTCAGCGACTTCTGCAAACTCTCCGATGGAAACAATTCGACCGTCGCGAATATGGATCGAGGCCGGCGCAATGCGATCAATCAGAACAACACGCCGGCCTCTTATGATTAGATCCGTTTCTGACATTGAAGATCTAGAACGTTGGCGGCGGAGGCGGTAAGTTAGTGATCTCGCCGGTTGCGCTCAGGCCAAACACTTGCTCGTACGCGATTGCGGAAGCAGCTAAAGTTATGGGCAAGATAAAGAATACGCCCACGTAACAGAAGCAAACTCCGACGACGCTCAGGAGGCCGCCCAGAAGATTCAAGCCGAAGAGTCGCCAGAAGTTGGAGAACGCGGCACGAAAACTCAATCGGACGGCGTCAAAGCCTTGCATGTTTCGGTCAACGATCAGCGGATAAGCGAACGCAAATCCGATTGAGATCAGAATAACGATCAACAGAATAACGATGTAAAAGAGAATGAAGATAAGAAAGAACCCTATCCCCGCAATCGGTGCGGCGTCTTGTCCTGCGGCAGCCGTCGCGAACATTGCAGCAAACATTCCCACGTAGAGAAATATGTAGGCCGCGATGATGACGCCCATTATGGGGATGACATGAAGGAGTGCCGCAACCACGCTCTGGCCGAAGTAGTCGAAGCCTTTGAACATCGTGCCAAACTCAATCGGGAGTCCTTTGCGTTTACGGAAGAACGTCAGGTACATACCGCACATCATTGGTCCCATCAAGATTCCCAGTGGCACCGCAGATCCGATAATCATTCCGACAGCGCAGAGTCCAACAAACAGCCAATACTGGTCTTTAATCAACTCAAAACCAGCTTTGAGACATTCGATAGGTTCGACTGCGCCACGTTGAAAGGTAACTTCCGGGTAGTTTGTCATTGGGGTTTCCTTCGCAGGGGTTCTAATTTTCGGTTATTGACTTTGGAGCTTTTCCAAAAAGTCTGCAAGTAGATTTGAGGCGACGCGCAAGCGATACGAAGCAGTCGATCGAATATCGTCGATGGGCTTGATTTCATTTGCCAGGGTATCACGGCCAAGCTTGATGGTTGTTTCACCAAAGTGTTGGCCTCGAAGTACCCCCTCTGTTTGTGTGCAGCGGACGACTATTGGTGCAACGCTACCGAAAGCAATCCTCAAATCAGTGATCACATCGTTGTTCTTTAGTCCGGTTGCGGCCAGGCACACTTTAGAAATTGCCTGCGCCTTTCGCGTTCCAACCTTGCGGTAGTAATGGTAACGGTTAACTGGCTTTCGTGGGAGACGAACTTTAGTGAGCAGTTCATCCGGCCGGATCTGCATCTGTTTATATCCGGTGTGAAACCCCTGGTAAGCGAGCCACCGAGGTCCGGAGGCTGAAGTAAGTTCAACTTCAGCATCGTATGCCAGCAAAGCAGGAGGCGAATCCGCGGCGGGGGAAGCGTTCACTATGTTGCCGCCAATCGTGCCGCGATTTTGAATAGCAAGCCCACCGGTTTCACTGGCGGCCTGACAAAGCATCGGAAACTCCTCGCGCAGGATCGGATGAGCTTGTACATCAGTGTAGGTTGTAAGAGCGCCCAGGGTGACGTGATCGTCAGTAACTTCGATTTCGCGGAGTTCAGCGAATTGCCAGATGTTTATGTAGCTGCGATGACTCAGATTTCCTGACTCGAGCAGGACCATCAGATCGGTGCCGCCGGCAAAGGGTTTCCAAACGCCAGGTTCACTTGCAAGCAGGTTGAGAGCGTCTGCGAGTGACGCTGGGGTCGTTAACGTGTAACTGGGGATGAAGCCTCGCATTTGTTGACTTAGAAATACGGCCACAGATCAAGACTGATCAGACAGATAGGTTTCGATTGAGTTGGGTCAGCGCGCTTCTTTCTGAATCTGTTCAGTTTGTTTGGTCTGCATCTGCGGCTTGTGTTTGATCGTCCTTGCGACTCTTAGGCGAGTGGTCACTCGCATCGTGTCTGTCATCTTTGAGGCGCGCTTTTCCGAGCGACAAACAAAGCCTTCGCAATTGCGAGACGCGTCTTAAGCGAGTCGCTATTGCCTCGCCGGACATATCGATATTAGTCGGTTGTTCGTCCACTTTGAAGTTTCCTGATGTCGTCGATATCCTGACCACTACTTCTCAAACTTTTCAGAGCTATGAGTCCTTTGCGAGAGACAACCGACAGCGGGTGATTTTCCCAGACCGTCTTGAAACGAGTTTTCCAAACGTCTTCGATCACGGGCGTCACAAGAAGCAAATCCAGCGATAACAAATCGCCTGAATCACGGTCGATTTTTGATATTCTTCGAATCTCGATAGCCCCACCCTTGAAGCTCAGATCTTTGCCTCGAATTGTGTAGCCTAGATCGGACGCCAGAGACAACAGCTCCGTCAAAGAGTCTGACAACACCAACAAGTCGATGTCGATCGTTGCTCGAGGCGAGCCATGCACAGCCAACGCCATCCCGCCGCACAACGCATAGTCGACTCCTCGTTCATCCAGGCTGGCGACAAGGTTGAGAAATTCGTCGTAGATATCGAACATCGACTAATCAACTCTGACAACTACGAACCACAGATTCAAATATCTTCATATAGCCAGTACAACGACACAGATTTCCTGCCAACCCGGTTCTAATGTCTGCTTCAGTTGGTTGCGGGTTTCGGTTTAGTAAATCCACTGCAGCCAGGATCATTCCGGGAGTACAAATGCCACACTGAGCTCCGCCGTGATCGATGAACGCTTGCTGTACGTTGTGAAGTTTGCCTTCAGTCGCTACACCTTCGATCGTCGTTATGCTGCTTCCGCTCGCTTGTGCAACTGGAACCAAACAACTATTCACAATCCGACCATCAAGGATCACAGTACACGCGCCACACTCACCTTCGCCACAGCCTTCCTTTGTTCCGGTGAGTTGAAGTTCTTCACGTAGTACGTCGAGGAGCCGCGACATGGGAAACGTCTCGACGCTTCGTGACTCGCCGTTGACCGTGAAGTGTATGGGCGTTTTGTCAGACATAGTTGCTTGACCGCGGTTGGGGCCAAGCATAACATGTAGCCATGGTTGATTGGAGCAAATGCCCGGCGGCTGAGCGGGATGAAGAAAGAGTCAGCGGAGCTTGGGTTTTCCGTGGTACTCGAGTGCCGATCTCGGCTCTGATTGAGAACCTTGAATCGGGCGCTTCCGTTAATCAGTTTGTTGAATGGTTTCCGGGTGTTTCAATCGAGCAGGTTGTTGAAGTCCTCACGTTCGCAGAGCAACATAGTTTGACCGAAGCATAACCGCTTCCTCACGATCCAATGAAGATTCTTTTTGATCAGGGTACGCCTGTGCCCTTACGTAACTACCTACAGTCGCACACTGTCACAACAACTTTTGAATTGGGCTGGTCAACCCTGAAGAATGGTGAATTACTCGATGCGGCAGAGGCAATTTTCGACTGTTTTATAACGACTGATCAGAATCTTCGGTATCAACAGAACCTGAGTGATCGGAAGTTGGCTATTGTGGTACTTATGAGCACAAGCTGGCCCCGTTTAAGAGAATCGATTCCGAAGATCGGTGAAGTTGTGGATGAGGTGAGGGCTGGCGAATATCGGGAAATCATCATTCCGTAAACAGACTTTCCATCAACATCTCCGGCATTAGGGGCACATGATTGAAACTCACGCCAGTTGCATTCTCGATCGCATTGAGAATCGCTGGGGCGGCTCCATCCATCGGTAACTCACCGATTCCCTTTGCTCCGCCGGGGCCATACGCGTATGGATTCTCTTCAAAGAAAACCCTGATCGGCGGAATGTCGGCCGGTGTTGGAATGATGTAGTTGGTCATCTGGTTGTTAGCCATTCGACCGTCTTTCCAAACGACATGTTCGAAGAGAGTGAACCCGATCGCTTGCGCTACGCCGCCTTCAATCTGTCCCGCGGCCAATACTGGATTAAGCACTCGACCAATTTCCTGTAGCGCGACGAAGTCTTCCACGCGCGCTTCGTAGGTGAGTTCATCATAAGAGACTTCTGCGACATAGACTGCCCAGGCAAAAGCTCCGTAAGCGTCGCCTTGATATTTCTCGTCGTCCCAGCGGACGTTTGGTGGCGGTTGATACGTGGCTGAAGTTTTCAAGGGACCAAACTTCGCGATGTATTCGGCGCAGCCTTTGACCCAGTTGGACTGATTGTAGCCATCACTTAGTAAGCCACTCCCAATCAACGTTTGCTTCAAACCCAACACTGCTGACTCAACGAGTTTTCCAACGACCATCGAAGTTCTCGATGCGACGGTCGGTCCGCTGTTTGGGACTTTGTTTGTATCCGGCTGAACGACTTCGATCAGATCGAAATCCAGGCCAAGTGCTTCAGAAGCGATCTGCGAAAAGATTGTGTTGGTGCCCTGCCCAATCTCGGTGCTTGCCGCCAGCACCTGGACCTTTCCTTCGGCGGTGGCTTCAGCTCCAACAACCGACTGAAGGTAAACCTCGCCTGACCCGGTGAAGCCTGCGCCGTGCATGAACGACGCGAAGCCGATGCCTCGCTTCGTTTTTGGCGGATGCGCACCCAGTGCCTGTTGGATGACGTTGCGAAACATGTGGGTCTCAGCTTCGCTCTCACTGATCTGTCCCACGTCGACCAGTTGTTGCACGAGTGACTGGTCTTTGGTAGCGAGAGCGATCTGATTTTCACGAGCAAACCGTTCCCGCTTTTTGTGGTAATCGCTGATTTCAAAAGCGCGATCCAGGAGGCCATTCATGTCCACGCGTTCGCGAATGACTTGGTTGGTCGCAGTCGTTTCGCCTTCATGGATGAAATTCCGCCGGCGAAACTCGTCGGGTGTCAGTCCAAGCGCACCGGCGACTTTATCCATGTGACGTTCGAGCGCAAAGATACTTTGCGGTGCGCCAAAACCTCGAAACGCTCCGTGCGGCGGCACATTCGTCGCTACAGCTTTACTTTTGATTCGCACGTTTGGACAAACGTAAGGACCAGCGGCGTGGATCGTTCCGCGCGACAGAACGACTGGCGACAACGTGCAGTACGCACCGCCGTCGATCACGAAGTCGATTTCCATTGCCACGAGTTTGCCGTCTTTTGTTACTCCGGTCTTGTGACGGGTCCACGAAGGATGTCGCTTAGTAGTTGCGACCATGTCTTCAGCGCGGTCGTAGATCATCTTGACGGGCTTGCCTGATTTCCACGACAGCAATGCAGCGTGCCCCGCGATCAGCGATGGATATTCTTCTTTGCCGCCAAACCCACCGCCGGTTTCGGTTTGAATTACGCGTATTTGATGTTCCGGCAGGTTGAATAACTTGATTAAGGCTTTGTGAACATAGTAAGGACACTGCATCGAACCCCAAACTGTTACACCTTCACCCGGTTTTGCGATGGCGATAGCGCCATTGTTTTCGATGTAGAGTTGTTCCTGCGCTCCGGTCTCATACTCACCTTCAACAATTAGATCCGCAGCCGCCCACGCTTCATCGATGTTCCCTTTATCGACCAGAAACTTCTTGAAGACGTTGTCTTCGCCCCAGATGATCACGTTCTTTTTTAGCGATTCCGCGAGTGAAAAGATCGCGGGTAGAGGTTCGATGTCGATCTTCACATGACGACGAGCTTTTTCAAGTAGGTACTTGTCTTTGTGAGCAAGGAGCAGAACTGGTTCTTCCGGATGATTTACAACACCGTCGGCGAGGTAGGGCTGATCGTCAAGAATGAGTGCGACGTGATTCGCTCCCGGGATGTCCGTCGCCGTCACAATTACAAACTCGTCCCACGGAAGATCGCCTGCAAACGAGATGTTCTTGATTGTTCCGCGCGCAGCGGGACTTCGGACGGTCACGCCATGCAGCATGTCTGGGAAGTTAAGGTCGTCTACATAAAGCGCCTGGCCAGTGACCTTCTTCCGGCCTTCCTTACGAGGAATTGATTTGCCGATTGTTGACATTGGGAAAGGGTCAGCCACAGATCATACGGATGAACACAGATAAGACAAACCAGTAATGCCTGATCTGCGTCATCCGTGGAAATCTGTGGCTACCTATGGCTTTGCGATCACTAACGGATTAGTTTCCATCTCCCTTCGATAAAACACGCGGGGACGCTGCACGCTTCGTTTCTGAGGATCGCCGGTATTTGTCTCGCCTTCGGTAAATGCAATCGCGAGCCCGACGCCCCGACCTTCGTTCATCTTTTGCTCCTGCATTTGTGGAACGCGTTCAGTTGCGAAGTCGAGCCACTCACGAGCGATCAGCACTCCGTCCTTCGGTTCTTTGTCCGCTACAGAAGTCTTCAGTCCTTCCTCAACGAGTGCGTACGTTAACAAACCATGCCCGAGTTGCGCGGCTTCGAGGGCAGCTTGAAAACTCTGTGCGGCGGTCAGAATGTACATGCCTTTCTCATATGCGAGTTGAGCGAGGCCTTTCGAATTCATCGGACCGCGACGTTTCTCTTCAGCTTCAAGCGCCTGGCCTGAATTGCAGGCGTCGATGATCAATAACAGGTGTCCGGCATCAAGTCCTTCGACGGCGTCTTCCAGTTCCACATCGGAAATGCTGTGTGAAAGAATCGAGTTGAGACCCTGTTCATTTAACTTTGTTCGTTCGCCTGTGTAACCAAGGTCGTGCGGGATCAAATAAAAGCGTGCTGCTTGTGCGGTGCCGTGGCCAGCATAATAAATGATCACAGTGTCTTCCGGCTCGACCCGTTTCAGTCCATCGAGAGCGGACGCTTTCAAACTTGGTGGACCGGGAGCGCCGCTCAGTCGCTTCAAAGCGTCCAGGATGTTTGCCTTGGTTGCGTTCTCATTGATCAGTGAAATAACTTCGACACGGTCAAACTCGCCGATCTGAGTTTGTCGAGCGCGCGTTTCATCGCCAAAGCTTTGTGCGTCTGCAACTGCGTACTTCAAGTTGTATTGCTTGTTTTCGTATTCATTGATCCCGACAGCGATAATGTAGGCCACCCCCTTGCGCTTGAGCGTTGGAGCACCGGTCAACACCAACGGCGCATCTTTGCTCTTCACGTTGTCTCGATTAAATGCGTAAGCGACGAGCCGGTTTGGACCCGCGGTGACCGTGATTTCTTGCTCGAGAGAGACGTTTGACTGACCATTCAAGATATCACCATGCCAAACCTTCACTAATGAACCGTTACGAAAGAGTCGCACGTCTCGCGCTCCCGAACCTTTCTCGTTGTCCTTGTCGGGAGGGGCGTCCGTGATGTCGATCTTAACTTTGACAGTTCGTGAGGTTATTCCTGTTGGTGGGGCCTCGCTTGGTAACGAAAGCTTCACAACCGGTTGGCGTCGATCTTTTTTGGAAATGTCCTGCGCAACATGCGGGCGTCTTCCGGCAAATATTTCAGCGAGTAGACCAGGGTAGTAATACTCATTGAAGAACCATTCGATCGGGGCGACGTTGAATGTCTCCTGGTTGTAGCGCCAAAGAATCTGGTTCCATGTAACTGGTGTTCCGTCAAACAATCCTTGTGGGGTTACGACCATCCACTCGCCACCGTCGTCGAGTGAAATGAGTGTTAACAGATGTTCGCCCGTGTTTGTGTCCCAAAGAAAAGTCGCGCCGTCTTCCGCTGCAGATGCTAAGAGATGATTGTCCGGGCTGAAATCCATCGACTCGATAAGCGCGGAGTGACCTGTAAAGGTTTTCAGCTCACGTTGAGTGGCGACGTCCCACAGTTTTATTGAATTGTCATTACTGCTGGTGGCAAGCATCTTCCCGTCGCGACTAAACGCCACCTTTGTAACTGCCTTACCGTGACCTTTTATGGTTGCGATCTCCTGACCGGTTGAGACATCCCAAAGTTTGACTTGTCCAATCGATTCGACCTTGAGGTCCTTCATCAGTTCAGCAGGATCTTGCGGCGGTTTGGAATTTTTCGGTCGCTTTTGATTTGCCGCTCCGCTCATCATTGCCGCGATATCAATATTCGACTTCGCGTCGTAGCCACCAGTCGCGAGCAGCCGTCCATCGGAACTAAAAGTCACTGAGGTGACTTTGCGACCCATCGTGCCGGACGACAATCCGCCGATCATGTTGGTCATCATATCGCCCATCATCGCGCTGAGGTCGGCAACGTTCGGCATGGTTGGTCGTTTACCAGGCTGCGGCATCTTGATGATGTCGGTCATCGTTTTCATCGGCGACGAACTGAGGTCACGAAGCTTGCTTCCCGACTGTAAATCCCAAAGCGAGACAGCGCCCATTAAACCAACCGTTGCGATCACTTTGCCATCGTTACTGAAGGACGATTCCGCGATTGATTCATCGGTGACGATCGAACGGAGTTCGGTGCCAGTCTTCATGTCCCAGATTTTTACGCTGCTGCCACGCGCCAGCGACCCAGCTGAAACCTGGGTATCGGCATTTGGTCCGTACCTCACCGCGAGCATCTTTCCCTCCGCGCTAAAGTTTGCTCTTTCAACGACGCCGGGATTGCCTGAAGGAGACAGCGCGAACAACTGGCGACCCGTGTTTGCTTCCAGGATCGTCAACACCGGATCGTTCGCTTTCATGACCGCAAGCAAACTACCGTCAGGGCTTTGAATGGGAAAGGTTTTATCCAGCGATGCCGGCGAAACTCGCAGGCCTCTGCCTGTACGCAAGTCCCAACGTGTGCGTCCCCCGGCCGCGAGTTGAGTGCCGTCAGCGCTGAATGCGACGTTGTAGGCCATGTTTGTCCGGCCATTCATTTTGGAGAGTTGCTTGCCGGTTTCTGTTTCCCAGATGATCGTGTCGGTATCGAAGCCGCCGGTAGCGACCTTTTTGCCGTCGTCACTGAAAGCTACGAATGCGCCAGCCATCTGTATAGCGAATGCACCGCTGTTCGGAACCTTTAACGAGGGCAATTCGCGGAGCGTCGCAACTTCCCATATCCGAACATTGTAATTGTCAGATAGCGAGAGCAGGCGTCCGTCCCGGCTGAACTTAACGGGACAAAACTCTGTACTGGTAGTCGCTAACTCTTTCGAGTCTTTACTTGTCAGATCCCAGAATTTGAAGTGCTTGTCGACAATACCCGCGACGAGTAGATGACCGTCTGACGAAAAGGAAAGGGATAAGCTATCGATCCGGTCACCCGGCAACTTCACTCGACGAGCATCGCGCCCGGATGACAACTCTATGAAGCGGATTTCATTCTCAGGATCGTTGGCAATCAGCGCGAGTTGTTTACCGTCGGGTGTAAGCGTCAATCCGCCATCAGTCCCGGTGAAGCCTGTGAGAGGCGACGACACATCAACTTTCAGGAGTTCAGTACCAGAGTTAATGTCCCAAACTCTAATGGCATCGCTGAGGGTGATGAGTCGATTGTCAGGGGTAAACGCCATGAAGTAAACGCCAAGTGAGCCGCCGATTGTTCCCTGGGTGCCGGTAAGAGTCTGTAGCTCGCGTCCGGACGCAATCTCCCAAACCTTTACTGCGTTGTCACCTCCAGCGGCAGCAACAAAACGATTATCAGCGCTGAAAGCAACGACTGGCGCGATGGCTACGCTTGCAGTGCCGGTACTCAGTTCTCGCAACTTCCGACTGGTCGCCGTTTCCCAAAGCTTAATCGCGCTGCTGCGAAAACTACCGGTCGCGAGAAGTCTGCCGTCAGGACTAAAAACGAGTCGGGTCGCGCCAATCAGATTGCTATATCCCGTTTGAAGGACGAGTTCAGGCTTGGCTTCTTTTGCTTGTTGGCTTGTTTGATTTGAAGAAGTGGAACCAGTGCTTTGAACTCCGAGACCGCGTTTGTCAGTGGGACTTGGACTAGCGTTTGGAGTCTGCGCGAAAGTTCCTACAGAGGAAGCGAAACAGATCGCGAGCGCTAGAAGAAAACCAAAACGAGTTTTCCGACTGTGGGAGGTCTTCATAAATCACCTGTGCTTGATATTTTGTATCTCTCTGCGAGATCTGGTTATCGGCTTTGCCGCCACCCGTGCGGAAAGCCTCTGGCTTTCCGTCAAGCTCGCGCCTCTTTTGGCGGCTGCGCCGCCGGAGGCAAAGCCTCTCCTCTTTCTAATGGGCAATCGGAAAGCCTGAGGCTTTCCGCACGGGTGGCGGCAAAGCCGCTGGAAATTCTGACATGAAAAACCTGTACTTAACCGCCGCCCTCTAAAATCGCACGTGCTCCAGAAGCAACAACCCAATGGAAACGAGGGCGAGGACAAACATTACTGGATGAATATCACGACGGCGACCGACGAGGAGATAAAGGCCGACGTGGGAGATGAATCCCCAGAGAATTCCCTGGGTGATTGAAAATGTCAGGGGGATGAGGATTATAGTCAAAAACGCCGGTAGACCCTCTTCAATTTTTGAGAACGCAATCTGCCCGACACTCTTAAACATCGATGCACCCACGAGAATCAAGACTGGTGCAGTTGCATAAGGTGGAACCATTCCGGCCAGGGGTGCAAGAAACAAGCAAGGCAGAAAACAAAGCGCAGTAAAAACTGAAGTCAAACCCGTTCTACCGCCAACATTGATGCCGGCGATGCTTTCAATGTAGGCAGTGCCTGAAGATGTGCCAGCGACTCCAGCGCCCAGTGTTGCGAGTGCATCAACAATCAATCCCTGTCGAAGATTCCGCGGGTTGCCTTGTTCGTCCAATAAGTCCGCCGCATGCGCAACGCCGATAAATGTCGAAATCGAATCAAACAAATCCGTAAAGAGGATAGCGATGATCGCGGGCAGCAGTGAAAGTTTGAGGGCACCTAAGATATCGAGCTTCAGAAAGACCGTCTTGAAATCGGGAGCGCTTAGTAAGTGTTCCGGGGCTTTGATCATTCCCAGCGCCAGGGCGATTAGAGTCACGATGAAGATCCCGGCGAGGAACGAAAAGACACTACGCCGGATCACCAGGATGAGTGTGATCACCAGGCCAACGATGGTAAGTAACGCTTCCCTCCCAAGTAGTCCGAGTTTCACGAACGTGACGGGATCAGAAGCAATCAAGCCAGAATTTTTAAGGCCGATGAACGTGAGAAAGATTCCGATACCTGCGGCAGTCCCGATTCTAAGTTCAGTGGGAATCGCCTTGGCGATCGTTTCGCGAATCGGCGTTATCGAGATCAAGAAAAATAGAATGCCGGCCCAGAAGACAATGCCGAGTGCCGTTTGCCACCAAACTTTCTGAGTAAGGATGATTGTGAAAGTGAAGAAGGCGTTGAGGCCCATGCCCGGCGCAACCGCGAAAGGCAACTTCGCGTAAACACCCATCAGCAACGTCATCACAAAACATACGACAACGGTTGCCGTTAATACGCCGCTGAACGACATCCCTGTGCCGGGCGTGGAAAGAATCGCAGGGTTCACCACAACGATGTAAGCCATCGTGAAGAAAGTGGTGATGCCGGCGATTGCTTCAGTACGAATGTTGGGCTTAGCGTCGGTGGTTGTCATAGAGTCGAATCAACTCGTAGGGGAATGGACGAGTCGGGGAGTCTATGACACGGCAAGCGCCAAGTCTAGAAATGCGAACGACAATCGCCGCACTAGAAAGAAGAAGTTAGGAAGAGCGTGGCAAGGACGCGTCAGTGGATTGAACAAGCTGGGAAGGGGGCAAGCGGAAACTAGGACGGCTCACGATATTGACCCTGAGAGCGCCCCCGCTGAGGTTCACTTGGGCCAGCCGAGATTCTCATATGGCGACTCAGCGGGGGCGCGCTAAGTATTACTATGGCGAGACGTCCTAGTTTCCGCTTGCCCCCTTCCCAGCTTGTTCGACACACTGAGACGTTCCCGGCCCACTCTTCACAGCGTGTTCGACGCACTGAGGCGTCCTTCTCGCCCTTCACTTTTCTGATGTGGATCAAAAG
>Ga0207675_100002629_pt1 | contig 17763 bp, 13 predicted proteins | sample KBSSwiS42_FD_184305 | JGI IMG/M metagenome (GOLD analysis project Ga0207675, IMG submission 184305) | Switchgrass rhizosphere microbial communities from Kellogg Biological Station, Michigan, USA - KBS Switchgrass S4-2 (SPAdes) (version 2) | ecosystem: Host-associated > Plants > Roots >... | reverse complement strand
GCCAGCGCGAGCACGGTGCTCGCGATGGTACTCGGCACATTGTGTGCCTACAGCCTGGCGCGCTTTCGCACCGGTGGGGAGCACCTGTCCAACTGGATCATCTCGCAGCGCATGGTGCCGCCGATCGCGGTGGTGTTCCCGATCTTTCTCATCTACGTGCTGTTCGGCTGGGTCGACACCTACCTCGGGCTGATCCTGCTCTATACCGCGTTCAACCTGCCCTACGTGATCTGGATGATGCGCGGCTACATCCTCGACATCCCGATCTCGCTGGAGGAAGCCGCGCGGGTCGACGGCTGCACGCGTTGGCAGGTGTTGTGGAAGGTGGTGTTCCCGATGGCCCGCGCGGGCCTGTTCGCCACCGCGATCCTCACCTTCGTCTTTGCCTGGAACGAGTTCCTCTTCGCGCTGGTGCTCACGCGCACCGAGGTGACGACCTACACGGTGCAGGTCACGCACTACTTCGGCGGGCAGTCGGGCTTCTGGGCCAAGATCTCCGCGATGTCGGTGCTGGGCACGCTGCCGATCTTCGTCGTCGTCGCCTTCATGCAGCGCTACCTCGTGCGCGGCATCTCGCTCGGCGCGGTGAAAGGCTAGGGAATGGTCCGGCCCCCAGGCTCGCTGCGCTCGCTGCCTCCCGAGGGAGCGCGCCGGCACCTTCGGGCGGCCAGGCGGCACTGACTTGGCCGACCTGCGCATCACCGGCCTGCACAAGCACTTCGGCAACGTGCACGCAGTGCGCGGCGTCGATCTGCAGATCGCCGACGGCGAGTTCACCGTGCTGGTCGGTCAGTCGGGCTGCGGCAAGAGCACGCTGCTGCGCGCCATCGCGGGGCTCGAGGACATCGACGCCGGCACCATCGCCATCGGCGGCAACGTCGTCAACGACGACCCGCCGCACCGGCGCGACATCGCGATGGTGTTCCAGAACTACGCGCTCTATCCGTACATGACCGTGTTCGAGAACATCGCGTTCGGCTTGCGCGCGCGCGGCACCCCAGGCGCCGAGGTGCAGACCAAGGTGCAGCAGACGGCGCGGCTGCTGGCCATCGATCATCTGCTGGCACGCCACCCGCGGCAACTCTCGGGCGGCCAACTGCAACGCGTGGCGATCGGTCGCGCGATCGTGCGCGACGCGCGGCTGTACCTGTTCGACGAGCCGCTGTCGAACCTGGACGCGCAGCTGCGCGACGAGATGCGCGGCGAGATCAAGCGCCTGCACCAGGAGCTGAACAAGACCATGGTCTACGTCACGCACGACCAGATCGAGGCGATGACGATGGCCGACCGCATCGTGCTGATGCGCGACGGCCGCGTCGAGCAGCAGGGCGCCCCGCTCGACCTCTACGAGCGGCCGGCCACGCGCTACGTGGCAGGCTTCCTCGGCTCGCCGCCGATGAACTTCATCGAAGCGACGCTGTCGTCGCGCGACGGCGGCGTGCACTTGTCGGACGGCTCCGTGCTGGAGCTGCCTGCCGCGCGCCTGCAACGCGTGGGCGACGGCCATGGCGACCGGGCGGTCGTGCTGGGCGTGCGCCCCGAGCACATCAGCCGCGCCGCGGTGAACGGCCTGCGGCCCGGCGTCGTTGCGCACCTGGCGCAGATCAATCTGGTGCAGCCGACGGGCGCGCGCACCTACGCCACCTTCGGGCTCGGCGGCACGGCCGTGGTGGCCGAACTGCAGGCACACGACGTCTCGCAGCCGGGCGAGCGCGTCGAGCTGGCGATCGACATGAACCGCGCCGTGCTGATCGATCCATCCACCGAACGGGTGATTTCCTGAGGGGACCGCCATGACCTCCGCGAGCGCATCGCGCGCCATCAAGCTGTGCGGCACCGAGCAGCCCGACGTGGTCGGCCGTGTGCTGAGCGCAGGCCCGCTGTCGGCCGAGCTCGACAACGGCAACCTGCGCTACATCAGGGTCGGCGGCATCGAGGTGCTGCGCTCGCTCGCCTTCCTGGTGCGCGACGAGAACTGGGGCACGTATGTGCCGGCGCTCTCCGACGTCGCCGTCGAGCAGCGTGTCGATGGCTTCCACGTGAGCCTGCACGGCACGTGCAAGCGCGCGGGCCAGCAGATCGGCTACGACGTGCGCATCGACGGCCGCAGCGACGGCAGCCTGACGTTCAGCGGCGTCGCGACGCCGGCCACCGACTTCCTCACCGCGCGCACCGGTTTCGTCGTGCTGCATCCGTTGCGGGGCGTCGCGGGCCGGCCCGTGGCGGTGGAGCACACCGACGGCACGGTGGAGCGCTCCACCTTCCCTGCCCTGGTCGATCCGGTGCAGCCGTTCCTTGCCATCCGCGCGCTCACGCACGAGGTGCGGCCAGGTCTTTCCGCCACGGTGCGGATGGAAGGCGACACCTTCGAGATGGAGGACCATCGCAACTGGACCGACGCTTCGTTCAAGACCTACGTGCGGCCGCTCGCACTGCCCTGGCCGTACACGCTGCCAGCGGGGCAGCCGGTGCGCCAGTCGGTGAGCCTGACGCTGTCGGGGCCGCTGCCGAAGATGGATCGGCAGTCGGGCGACAAGCCGGTGTCCGTCGCGCTCGGCAAGACGACCCGCGATGCGATGCCCAAAGTGGGCCTCGGCTTGCCCGCCGAGGAGCTGGCGGCGACGCTGGGCTCGATCGATCTCGTCGCGCGTGCCGCGCCCCGCCTGCTGATCTGCCAGTTCGACCCGCGCGCGGGGCACGGTCCGCACGAGCTCGACGGCTATCGACGCGTGGTGGAGCGCACCGGCGCCGAATGCGAGCTCGAGGTGGTGGTGCAAAGCCTCGACGCGTTTGCGGAGGAGCTCCGGCGCGTCGCCGCCCTGGTGCGCGAGGCGAAGCTGCCGCTGGCCGCTGTCGCCGTGTGCCCGGTGGGTGATCTGAAGTCGGTGCTGCCAGGCGGCCAGCGCCCGCCAGCGCCGCCGCTCGATGCGCTGTATCGCGCCGCGCGCGCCGCCTTTCCCGGCCTGCAGCTGGGCGGCGGCATGTTCTCGTTCTTCACCGAGCTCAACCGCAAGCGCCCGCCGGCCGAGCTGCTCGATTTCGTCCACAACGGCACCTGCCCGATCGTGCACGCGGCCGACGACCGCTCGGTGATGGAGACGCACGAGGCGCTGCCGTATCAGGTGGCGACCGCGCGCCGCTTCATCGGCAAGACGCCGTACCGCATCGGCCCCAGCGCCATCGGCTGCCGCGACAACCCGCACGGCGCGACATTCACGCCCAATCCGGACAACCAGCGCGTCTGCCTGGTCAAGAGCGACCCGCGCCAGCGCGCGCTGTTCGGCGCGGCGTGGACGCTGGCGTACATCGCCAGCTTTGCGCCCACCGGCGTCGAGGCGGTGTGCCTGGGCGCACCCACCGGAGCGCTCGGGCTGATTCACAGGTCGGGCAGCGGCGCGACACCGTACTACGACGCGCTGGGTCGCAGCGCCGTCTATCCGGCCTACCACGTCGCCGCGGGCCTCATGCGCGCGGCCGGCGCCAAGCTCGTCGCGGCGACGTCGTCGGACGAGGCGCGCGTGCGCCCACTGGCCTATCGCAGCGCAGGCGCCACGCTGCTGTGGCTGGCCAATCTCACCGCACGCGACCAATCGGTGCAGGTGGACCACGCAGGCGTCGATCCATTCGGCATCGTGCTCGACGAGGCGAGCTTCGAGCGCGCCGTCACGGACCCGGCGGGCTTCCAGACCGACGTGTCGCCGATCGACCTCGGGCAGCTGAGGCTGCGCCCGTACGCGGTGGCATTGGTCTGCCTGAAAGACGCGTGAGGCCCGGCATGCTCGCCCTGGTCGTCGAATTCCGCATCGATGCCGCGCACGTCGACGCGTTCGATGCCGAGATCACCGCCAACGCGCGCGCGTCGCTGGCCAGCGAGCCCGGCTGCCGCCAGTTCGACGTGTGCCGCGACCCGGCGGATCCGACGCTGTTCTTCCTGTACGAGCTGTACGACGACGAGGCGGCCATCCAGGCGCATCTGCGCTCGCCGCATTACTTGCGCATGGACGCCGCGACGGCATCCTGGGTGCATGGCAAGGTCGTGCGCCGCTACGTCCGGGCGCAAGGATAGCGGGGGACGGACTGCGCCGGAGGTGTCCAGCGCCGGGGGGCAATTCGGTCGCTTCGCCGACTCAAACCACCTCGACCGCCAGCGCGACCAGGAAGGCCATCAAGGCCGTGCCGGCCAGCAGCACGTACATGGTCTGGCGAAGCCAGCACATGTCTTTGGTCTCTTCGGAGTCGCAGGTGTCGATGCCCATGCCGGGTTCAACGCAAACGGCGGCCACTTGCGGTCATGCGCCTCACGCGGGTGCGACCGGCGCCGGGGGCCCGGTCAGCGCGCCTGGCCTTTCGAGGCACCGACCGTCTGGATCACGACCCCCAGCGCCGCGACGATGACGATCAGCGCGCCCCAGATCGCCACCGTCAGGAACGGGCTGAAATCGAGCAGGTTGAACGCCGAGGAGATCACCTGCAGCAGGATCAGCGCCATGACCAGGCCGCCCACCTTGCCGAAGCCGCCGAACGGATCGACGCCGCCGAGCACGGCCGCGAGGATCGTCACCAGCAGGTAGCTCTCGCCATACGCGGCGTTGGCGGAGTTGAAGCGCGCCATCATGACCAGCGCGGCGACCACCGCCAGCAGGCTCGACAGCAGATAGACGCCGAGCAGGACACGCTTGGTGTCGACGCCGGAATAGCGGGTGGCCTTCTCGCTCGAGCCGATCATGTAGACCTTGTGGCCAAACGGGGTCTTGTTCAGCAGCACCGCCATCGGAATGCACAGCGCGAGAAAGATGATCAATGCGACCGGCACCCCCGCGAGCGTGCCGTTGCCGAGAAAGACGATCGGGTCGGGAAAGCCGGAGATCACGTTGCCGCGCGTGATGCCGATCGACAGCCCCTTGCACATCGTCATCGTGCCGAGGGTCGCCAGAATCGGCGACACGCCGAGGTAGGCGATCACGAAGCCGTTGATCAACCCGACGATCGCGGCGACGGCGACGCCCGCGAGCACCGCGATCACCTGCCAGCCGACCCACATGAAGCCGTGCGCGCCCGGCACTTGCGTCGTCATCACCCAGGCCATCGTCAGCGCGCACAGGTTGGCCGTCGCGATGATCGACAGGTTCAGCCCGCCCGACAGCAAGGCCACCATCATCGCCAGCGACAAGATGCCGAGCTCGGGCAGCTGGAACGCCATCGACTGCAGCGCGCCGACGCCGACGATCCGCTCGCCGAGCAGCAGCCCGAACACCGCCACCAGCGCGAGCAGCACCACGGTCAGCATCGGTACCGTGCCGCCGTGCAGGAACCGCAGCAGCAGGAGTTGCGGTCGGGCCGCCCGGGTCTCGATGCTCATTCGTGGCATCGCCTCAATTGATCGCCTTGGCCGCGCGGCGCCGGCGCTCCGACCAGGCCGTGATCGACACCGCGCACAGGATCGTCAGCCCGACGAACCATTGATTCCAATACGACGAGACGCCGACGAGCACCAGGCCGTTCTGCAGGATCGCGAGCAAAGCGACGCCGAGGATCGCGCCGAACACGGTGCCGACGCCACCCGTGAGGCTCGCGCCGCCCAGCACGACCGCCGCGAGCACGTCGAGCTCCTTGCCGACCAGCACCGTCGGGGTCACCGACTGCGCCAGCTGGGCTTGTGCGAGCGAGGCGATGCCGGCGACGAAGCCGAGGTAGCCGTAGACCAGGACGTTGAGGCGGAAGACATGGAAGCCGAGGCGCTGCGCGGCGTCCTTGTTGCCGCCCATCGCATAGATCTGGCGCCCGACGTTGGTTCGGTTCAGCAACAGCCAGGCGGCGGCGAAGGCCAGCACCAGCACGAGGATCTGCAGGTTCAACGCATACGGCACACCGTTGGCGTCCTCGTATTCGAACCACGAGATGCCATCGCGAAAGAACTTCGGCAGCGACGTGATGTACCTCCCGCCGGTGGTGAAGATCAGCAGGCCGTAGAAGATGTTCAGCGTCGCGATCGAGACGATGATCGACGAGATGCGCAGCTTGGTGATGAAGACGGCGTTGATCAGGCCGCACACCACGCCCACCGCACCGGCCAGCGCGAACAAGGCGAACCAGCCGAGGCCGTGGCGGATGCCGAGGGTCAGCGCGACGTACTGCGCCACGGAGGCCGTCGCCGTGAAAGAGATGTCGATGCCGCCGGCGACCAGCACCACCAGCAGCCCGGAGGCCAGGATGCCGACGAAGGCGTTGGACGTGAGGAGGTCGAACAGGTTCTGCAGGGTCAGAAAACTGTCGGTCGCCAGCGACAGGACCAGCGCGAGCGCGCCGATGACCACCAGCAGCCAGAACTCGTGGCTGCGCCGGAAGCGCGCCAGCGCGGGCGCGAGCGTCGCGCGCGACGGGGCGCGGCTCACGCGCGACTTTCCTGCCGCGCCGCACCTGCGGCCGGGCACCTAGGCATCGACCACCGCCTGCAACTGCTCCTCCGTGGAGGTGTGCGGGATGCATTCGCTGACGAGGCGCCCGCGGCGCATCACCACGACGCGATGCGCGTGGTAGAAGACCTCGGAGACCTCGTCCGAGATCAACAGAATGGCGACCCCCTTGCCGGCCAGCGCACGCACCACCTCGTAGATGCCGTCCTTGGCCGCGATGTCGACGCCCACCGTCGGGTTGTCGAGGATCAGGAGCTTGGGTTGCGTGGCCATCCACTTGGCGAGCACGACGCGCTGTTGATTGCCGCCCGACAGCGTGCGCACGGCCTGCTCTGGATGCGGCGCCTTGATGGCGAGCTCCTCGATCCATCGTCGCGCCGTGCGCTGGCGGGTCGCCTCCGACACCAGGCCCCATCGGTCGGGCAGCTCGTCGAGCACCGTCACCAGGATGTTCGAGGAGATCGGCTGCTCCAGCACGAGCCCGAGGTTGAGGCGGTCCTCGGAGACATACGCGATGCCTTCCTCGATCGCCTGCGCATTGGTCTTGAGCGCGAGCGGCTTGCCGTTGAGCTCGATCGTTCCGGCGCTCGGACGGTTCATGCCGAACAGCGACAAGGCGAATTCGGTGCGGCCCGAACCCAGCAAGCCCGTCATGCCGAGAATCTCGCCCGCGCGGATGTCGAGGCTGACGTCCTCGTACTGGCCCGTGCGCGAGAGATGGCGCACGCTGAGCACCGTGTCGGCCTGCGCGGAATCCGCCGCCGAGGTGCGGTACGAGAACGACTTGCCGGTCATCAGGGTCGCGAGCTTGCGGTTGTCGATCTCGCGCGCATCGAATTCACCGACCTTCGCGCCGTCGCGCAGCACGGTGACGCGCTCGGCGATCTCCATCACCTCGTCGAGCCGATGCGAGACGAAGACGATGCAGATGCCTGCGCGCTTCAGGTCGGCCACCAGGCGCACCAGCGCGTCGACCTCGTGCCGGGTCAGCGACGCCGTCGGCTCATCCATGATCACGAGCTTGGCGTCGGCCGCCATCGCGCGGCAGATCGCGACCAGCTGGCGATTCGCGATCGAGAGGTCTTCGACGCGCGTGTCCGGATCGAGCGCAGCCCCGATGCGCGCCATCGCGGCCTCGGCCGTCGCGCGCAGCGCGCGCCAGTTCACCAGCCGCGGGGCGCCAAGGTGGCCGGCCACCGCGATGTTCTCCGCCACGCTCAGGTTCGGAAAGAGCGACAGGTCTTGGTAGATGACCTGGATGCCGCAGGCGGTCGACTGCACCGGGTCCAGGTGCGGATACTCGCGCCCCTCGATGACGATGCGCCCGCCCGGTTCGGGGCGCAGCACGCCGGCAATGATCTTGATCAGCGTCGACTTGCCGGACCCGTTCTCACCGACCAGGCAATGCACCTGGCCCGTGGGCAAGGACAGGTCGACGTTGCGCAGCGCGACCACGCCGCCGAAATGCTTGGAGATTGCCTGGAGATCGAGAAAATTGGCCAAGGCCGGGAGCCGGTGACGGCGTCGTCAACAAGACAACGGGCGAGGGGACACCTCGCCCGCAGCGTTGCACTCCAATGTGCTCAGAGCCCGCCAGCGATCAACCCCGCGACCGTGTCGTTGTTGATGCGCATGATCTTGTCGACCTTGATCAGCTTGCCCGGCACGTCGACCGAGGCTTTGCCGAGACCGGGTATCTCGACACCGTCCTTGATCTCCTTGCCGTCGAGCACGAGCTTGGCCACCGCCACCATCGCATAGCCGGCGTCGGTCGGGTTCCACAGGAAGCCCTCGCGGATGATGCCGTCGGCGATCAGGTCCTTGGCCTGCGAAGGCAGCACCGTGCCGACGACTGCGATCTTCTTGCCCAGGCGCTTTTCGCGCACCGCGTTGCCCGCGCCGATCGGCCCGTTCGAGCCGAAGCCGAGGATGCCCTTCAGGTTCGGGTAGGCCTTGATCACGTCGAGCGTGGTCTTGTAGGCGGTGTCGATCTCGTCGGCGCCGGGGTAGCGGTCGGCGACGAGCTTCATCTTCGGATAGTTCTTCTTCTGGTAGGCGATCGCCGCATCGGCCCACTTGTTGTGCAGCGGCGTCGTCAGCGTGCCCACGTAGACCACGTAGTCGCCCGCCTCGCCCATGTCCTTGGCCATGCGCTGCATCTGGACTTCGCCGAAGCGCACGGAGTCGATCAGCTCGACGTTCCAGTCGCGCCCTTCCTGCTCCGGCCCTTCGTGCGTGATGACCTTGATGCCGGCCGCCTGGGCCCGCTTGAGCACGGGCTCGCAGACCTTGACGTCCAGCGGCACGAGACCGATCACGGTGACCTTCTTGGCGATCAGGTCCTCCAGCAGCTTGACCTGCTGCGCCGGGTCGACGTTGGCAGGGCCGATCATCGACGCGTCGATGTTGAAATCCTTCGCGCCCTTCTTGATGCCCTTTTCGACGGCGTTGAACCAGGGAATGCCGGCGATCTTGACGACGGTGACCATCGTCGCGTTGGCGGCGAATGCGATCTGGCTCGTGAGGCCGGCCGTACCGGCCAGGGCTGCACCGCCCAAAGCCTTGAGCGTCTTGCGTCTGTTCATCTGATGTCTCCGTTGGCCCTCGCTCGCGGCGAGGTTTTGTTTGTCGAAGAAACTGGGCCGATCGATGCTATTGCGTCCGCGCACGCTTGACAAGGCAGGGTTGCGCCGAGCGCCACCGCGCGCGGCGGGTCTCAGTCGGTCGGCGCCGATGCATCGAGCAACCCGGCCGACTTCAGATCGCGCCACAGCGCCGGCGGCACCGCGCGCTCGGCATCGGCCACATTCGCCTCGATCTCCGCCGGCTTCACCGCGCCGAGCACGACCGTGACGACCGCCGGGTGCATCATCGCGAACTGCAGCGCAGCGCGCCGGATCGACGTGCCGTGGGTCGCGCAGATCGCCTCGATCTTGCGCACCCGCTCCATGATCTCGGGAGGTGCCGCCGCGTATTCGAACTTGGCTCCGGCGACCGCCCCGGTGGCGAGGATCCCGGAGTTGAAGACACCCGCCAGCATGACTCCCATCTTCTTCTCGAGGGCCAGCGGCAGGAATTCGGCCAGGCCGTTCTGGATCAGCAGCGAGTAGCGCCCGGCCATCATCGCGACGTCGAAATCGCCGGCGCGCGCGAACTTGACGCAGGTGTCGGCCTCGTTGATGCCGAACCCGATGGCCGCCACGGTCTTCTCGCTGCGCAATTTTTCGAGCGCGCGGTAGGCGCCGTCCATCGCTTCCTTGAAGCGGCTCCCCGCCTCGGCGCCGTGCGTCCAGACGTCGCAGTCGTGGATCAGCAGGATGTCGATCGCGCTCAAGCCCATGCGAAGCAGCGAGTGCTCGACCGAGCGCATCGTGCCGTCGTACGAATAGTCGAAGCGCGGCGCGTGCCCGTAGCCGCCGACGAACCCCGGCGAGTAAACGTCCTTGTTGCGCGGCGGCGGCTTCGCGAAGGGATCCATCACGCGCCCGATCTTGGTCGACACGATGACGTCGCTTCGCTTGGCACGACGCAGCCCCGCTCCCATGCGCGATTCGGCAATGCCGTTGCCATAGTGCGGCGACGTGTCGAAGATGCGCACGCCGCTCGCGAGGGCCTGCTCCACCGTCGCGATGCTGGTCTTCTCGTCGAGCACCTCGTAGATCTCGCCCATGGGCGCCGTGCCCAGGCCGATGACCGAAAACTCCAGCTGCGTGGCGTTGCGGGTCTTGAATGCACGCGTCTTCATGACGGCTCCTCGCGGAAAGAGGGTCTGTGCGGCGTCGCGCCGACCGATCGGCGGACCAGCATAGCGCACATCGCGTGTGCGACCGAGCAAGCGCCGGGCCGGTTGTGCACGCCGCACCGGCGTTGTAGAAAGGCCGCCGGTGCACCCGCATCCGTGGATGCACCCGCGCCGGCGCGACGGCCACCCGATCGAAGACTCGCATGAAGACGCTCCTGCTCGGCATCGACATCGGCACCTACAGCAGCAAGGCCGCACTGGTCACGCCTGTGGGCGACGTGCTGCGCACGGCCGTCGTGCCGCACGGCATTGCCACGCCGGCGCCGGGTCATGCCGAGCAGGACGCCGACGCCGTCTGGTGGCACGACCTGGCCGCCCTGTGCAGGCAACTGCTCGACGGCGCACCCTACCGCGGCAGCGACGTGGCGGCCGTCGCCGTCAGCGCGATCGGCCCGTGCCTGCTGCCGCTGGACGAGGCGGGACGCCCGCTGCGGCCCGGCATCCTCTACGGCGTCGACGTTCGCGCTGCCGAGGAGATCGCTGAACTCGACGCCTTGATCGGCCGCGCGGAGATCCAGCGCTTCTCGCTGATGAGCCTCACCAGTCAGGCCATCGGCCCGAAGATCCGCTGGCTGCGCCATCGCGAGCCCGAGGTCTGGCGCCGCACGCGGCGCCTGACGACCGCGAGCGCCTATCTCGTCTGGCGCTTGTGCGGCGAGCACCGCATCGATCGGCACACGGCCAGCCACTGCATGCCGCTGTACGACCCGCGCACCGGCACGTGGGACGAGCGCTACGCACCACACGTCGCACCGACGTCGATGCTGCCGACGCCCGGATGGAGCGACGAGGTCGCGGGCACGGTCACACGCGCCGCTGCCGACGCGACCGGGCTCGCGATCGGTACGCCGGTGGCGATCGGCGCCGTCGATGCGCTGAGCGAGGCGATCAGCGTGGGCGTCGTGCGCCCCGGCGACCTGATGATCATGTACGGCAGCACCACCTTCTTCATCCTGGTGCAGGACACGCCGACGCCCGACGAACGCATGTGGACCGTGGCGGGCGCCTATCCCGGGCAGTTCAATCTGGCGGCTGGCATGAGCACGACCGGCAGCCTGACCCGCTGGTTCCAGGACGAGCTCGCGCGTGACCTGCCGCCGCGCGACGCGAGCGCGCTGTTCGCCGCGGCAGCGCGCGTCGCGCCGGGCGCCAACGGCCTGGTCTGTCTGCCCTACTTCAGCGGCGAGCGCACGCCGCTCAACGATCCGCTGGCGCGCGGCGTGATCGCCGGCCTGAGCCTCGCGCATTCGCGCGATCACGTCTTTCGCGCCATCTTGGAAGGCGTCGCGTGCGGCGTGCGGCACAACGTGGAGACGCTGGCGCAACTCGGCGCGCAGGTGCGGCGCGTCGTGGCCGTGGGCGGCGGCGCGCAGACCGACACCTGGCTGCAGATCGTCTCGGACGTGTCGGGCCTGCGCCAGCAAGTGCCGGCCATCACGCTCGGGGCCTGCTATGGCGACGCGTTCCTCGCCGGCTGCTCGGCGGGCCTGCTGCGCCGCGATCAGATCGCCGAATGGGTGCGTCCGGGCCGCAGCATCGATCCCGATGCAGCGCTGCGCGCCACGTACGACGCGCTCTATGCCGACTACCTCGACCTCTATCGGGATTCGCGACGGGTGGTCCATCGCCTCGCCGGCCGCCAGGGCTCGCGATAGCCGATAGCATCCACGCGCAACGCGAAAGGCGCACATGAACAAGCTCGGAGTCCACGCACTCGTCTGGGTCGGCGGCTGGAGCCACGCAGAGTGCGAACGCGCGATCGCGCAGACGGCCGAACTCGGGTTCGACCTGATCGAGATTCCCGCGCTCGACCCATCGTCGATCGACAGCGCCTTCACGCGCAAGATGCTCGATCGATACCGGCTGGGCACGACCTTGTCGCTCGGCCTGGATGCGTCCACCGACATCTCCAGCGGCGACCCCGACACGCAGCGCCGCGGCGAAGCCCGGCTGCTGCACGTGCTGTCGGTGGCGCGCGACATCGGCGCGACGCACGTGTGCGGCATCCTGTACTCAGCGTTCCAGAAGTACTTCGAGCCGCCGACCGAGGCCGGCATCGCGGGATCGGTCGAGGTGCTGCGGCGGGTCGGCGAGAAGGCGGCGCAGCACGGCATCACGATCGGGCTGGAGGTCGTCAATCGCTACGAAAGCAATGTGCTCAACACGGCCGCGCAGGCGGTCGCTTTCGCCAAACGTGTGGCACTGCCCAACGTCAAGGTGCACCTGGACACCTATCACATGAACATCGAGGAGGCCGACCTCGAATCCGCGCTGGTCGACACCGGCCCGATGCTCGGCTATTTCCACATCGGTGAATCCGGGCGCGGCTACCTCGGCGCCGGCAACATCGACTTCGACCGCGTGTTCCGCGGCCTCGCCAAGGCGGGCTACGAAGGCCCGATCACCTTCGAGTCGTTCTCGTCGGCAGTCGTCAACCCGCAGCTGTCGGGCATCCTCGCGATCTGGCGCAACCTGTGGGAGGACGGCGCCGACCTCGCCCGCCACGCGAAGGGCTTCATCGAGAGCGGCGTCAAGGCCGCGGCCGAAGCGCACGCGCGCTCCGCGCGCACGCAGTGAGCTGGGGGATCGCGATGGAACATCGACGCCTGGGTGGGGCGGGCCTGAAGGTCCCGGCTTTCAGCCTCGGCACGGCCACGTTCGGCGGCAGCAACGCGTTCTTCGAACGTTGGGGCCAGACGCAGGGCGCGCAGGCGCAACGCATGGTGGATCTGTGCCTGGACCACGGCGTGACGCTGTTCGACACCGCCGACGTCTACTCCGACGGCCTGTCGGAGCAGGTGCTCGGCCAGGCGCTGAAGGGCAAGCGCCACGCCGCGCTGATCTCGACGAAGGCCAGCTTCGCCATGGGCGTCGGCCCGAACGACAAGGGGTCGTCGCGCCATCACCTGATGCGCGCCTGTGAAGCGAGCCTGCGGCGTCTGCAGACCGACCACATCGATCTGTACTTCATGCACGGCTTCGATGCGCTGACCCCGGTCGAGGAGACGCTGCGCGCGCTCGACGACCTCGTGCGCAGCGGCAAGATCGGCTACATCGGCGCCTCCAACTTCTCGGGCTGGCACCTGATGAAGTCGCTCGCCGTCTCGCAGCAGCATGGCCTCGCCCGCTACGTGGCGTACCAGGGCTACTACTCGCTGATCGGGCGCGACTACGAGTGGGAGTTGATGCCGCTGGCGCTCGACCAGGGTGTCGGCACGATGGTGTGGAGTCCCTTGGGTTGGGGTCGCCTCACCGGCAAGATCCGACGCGGGCAAGCCGCTGCTGCGGGCCGGATCGCCACGGGCGGCGCGGTGGGCGGCCCGCCGGTCGACGACGAGCGCCTCTTTCGTGTCGTCGACACACTGGATGCCATCGCGCGGGCGCGCGGCAAGACGATCACGCAGGTGGCGCTGAACTGGGTGCTGGGCCGCCCCAGCATCGCCAACGTGGTCGTCGGAGCGCGCGACGAAGACCAGCTCAAGCAGAACCTGGGTGCGCTCGGCTGGGCGCTATCCGACCCGGAGATCGCGCAACTCGACGCGGCGAGCCAGCAAACGCCGATCTACCCGTACTGGCACCAGAAGGGCTTCGACGAGCGCAATCCGAAGCCGACGACCTGGTAGCGCAGACATCACGGTGCCGGCGCAAGGCGACGTGCCGACAGCGCTCGCAGCAGGTTCAGCGCGGACTCGACCCTCGCAGCGGCGACCCACGCGTCGCTACCCGGCGAGTCCATGCCCGGCCGCGGCCAGCACCACGAGGCTGCGCCCCGGCAGTTCGAACGCGCCGCCGCCCTGCCCGTGCCAGCCACCCTGGCCGCGTGGATGCGATGTGTCCAGCACCACCTCCCACACGCCGCCGGGCAGCACGAACGGCACCGCCGCCGTGTCGCCGTTGATCAGCATCAGCAACGGTGCGGCGGCACGGCCCGGGCGCCCGATCAGGCAGCCAAAGACGCGTGCGTCGTGCCTTCGCCATTCGTCGCCGGTGAGTGGCGTGCCGTCGGCGCGCAGCCACGCCAGATCGTGCAGGCCATGGCGATCGGTCAAGCCGTCGTACCACCGCTCGCCCAGCGGCAGCGCCTGGCGGCGCAACGCCAGCGCACGCGTGGTGAATGCCAGCAGGTCGGCGTCGACTTGCGCCCAGTCGAGCCAGGTGGTGTCATTGTCCTGGCAGTAGGGGTTGTTGTTGCCCTGCTGCGTGCGCCCGCACTCGTCGCCCGCGCTCAGCATCGGCGTGCCCTGCGCGAGCAGCGTGGTGGCCAGCAACGCGCGGCGCAGGCGGCCACGCAGTGCGTTGATCGCCGCGTCGTCGGTCGGGCCCTCGACGCCGCAGTTGCTGCTGTGGTTGTGGTCGTGGCCGTCGCGGTTCTGCTCGCCGTTGGCGTCGTTGTGCTTGTGCCCGTAGCTCACCAGGTCGCGCAGGCAAAAGCCGTCGTGCGACACCACGTAGTTCACCGATTCGACCGGTGAACGGCCGCGCGGTTGGAAGAGATCGGAGGATGCGCACAGGCGCAACGCGAAGTCGCCGCGCGTGCCCTGCTGCTGGACCCAGAAGGCGCGCATCGTGTCGCGAAAGCGGTCGTTCCACTCGAGCCAGCCGTTGGGGAACGCGCCGAGCTGGTAGCCGGCGGGGCCGACATCCCATGGTTCGGCGATCAACTTCAGGCGCGACAACACCGGGTCTTGCGAGAGTGCGACGAAGAACGCCGCGTGCCGGTCGAAGCCGTGGTCGCCACGCCCGAGCACCGGTGCCAGGTCGAAGCGGAAACCATCCACGTGCATCTCGGCGGCCCAGAAGCGCAGCGAGTCCAGCACCAGCTGGATCACGCGCGGCTGGCGCAAGTCGAGCGTGTTGCCGCAGCCGGTGTGGTTTTCATAGTGGCCGCGCGCATGCGCAGGCAGGCGGTAGTAGCTCGCATTGTCGAGGCCGCGCCACGACAGCGTGGGGCCGAGCTCGTCGCTCTCGGCCGTGTGGTTGTAGACCACGTCGAGGATCACCTCGATGCCGGCGGCGTGCAGCCGCGCCACCATGGCGCGGAACTCATCGCGCGCCGACACCCCTTCCTGTCCCGACGCGAGCGCCGGATCGGGACAGAAGAATCCGATCGTGTTGTAGCCCCAGTAGTTGGACAGGCCCATGGCCACGAGGCGTTGCTCGTCGAGGTGCCGATGCACCGGCAACAGGCAGACCGCTGTCACGCCGAGCTGCTGCAGATGCGCGATCGCGGCATCGCTGGCCAGGCCCGCGTAGGTGCCGCGCAGGCCCTCGGGCACCGCCGGGTTGCGCACCGTGAAGCCCTTGACGTGCAGCTCGTAGAGCACCGTGTCGGTCAGCGGCGTGTTCAAGGGCCGATCGCCGCGCCAGTCGTAGCGATCGTCGACCACGCGCGCCTTCAGTGCGTAGGCCGCGTTGTCGCTCGGATCCGGATGACCGGGGTGGCGCGGGTCGGCGCCGAACTGTTCGCGACGCCAGGCGAAGCGGCCGACGATCTCGCGCGCATACGGGTCGAGCAGCAGCTTGTTCGCATTGAAGCGATGGCCGCGCTCGGGCCGCCAGGGCCCGTGCGCGCGCAAGCCGTACACCAGGCCCGGCCCGGCATCGGGCAGGTAGCCGTGCCAAACGTCTTGGCCGTGCCCGGGCAGCGTCACGCGCTGCAGTTCGCGCGCGCCCTCGGCATCGAACAGGCACAGCTCGATGCGTTGTGCGTGCGCAGAGAACACGGCGACGTTGACGCCTCGGCCATCCCAGTGGGCACCCAGCGGCCACGGCTGGCCGGCGCGGATCGCGGCGGTCATGGCGGCGCGTTCTCGAGTCGATCCGGCTGTGCCGGGCGACTCGACCCCCTCGGGGGCCAGCGGCGCACGCGACGCCGGGGGGCGCTCACCAGGCGACCTTCGCGCTGATCGCGATCCAGAGTGAGCGCGTGGGAGCGGCCATGCGCGCTCACGGGTTCGGCGTCACGTTCCAGATCTTGGTCGCGTACTCGCGGATCGTGCGATCCGACGAGAACGCGCCCATGCCCGCCACGTTGGCGATCGCGCGGGTCGCCCATTGCTCGGGCTGGCGGAACAACGCGTCGACGCGCCGCTGCGTCTCGACGTACGACGCGTAGTCGGCCAGCAGGAAGTAGTAGTCGCCGCCCCACAGCAGCGAGTCGATCAGGCCGCGATAGCGTCCGGGCTCGTCGGGCGAGAACAGGCCGGCGGCAATCGCATCGAGCGCCGCCTTCAGCGGCGGCTGGCTTTCGTACAGGCGCATCGGCTGGTAGCCGCTCTTGCGCTGGGCCTGAACCTCGGACGTGCGCAAACCGAAGATGAAGATGTTGTCGTCGCCCACGTGCTGCCGGATCTCGATGTTGGCGCCGTCGTCGGTGCCGATGGTGAGGGCGCCGTTCAGCGCGAGCTTCATGTTGCCGGTGCCCGAGGCTTCGGTGCCGGCGGTGGAGATCTGCTCCGACAGATCGGCGCCCGGCATGATCATCTCGGCCACCGAGACCCCGTAGTTCGGCACGAACACGACCTTCAGCCGGTCGTCGAGTCGGGCATCGGCGTTGATCACCTGGCCCACGTCGTGCACCAGGCGGATGATGTTCTTGGCCATCGCGTACGACGACGCCGCCTTGCCGGCGAAGATCACCGTTCGAGGCTGCCAGTCTGCGGCGGGGTCGGCCAGCATCGCCTGATAGCGCGTGACCACGTGCAGCAGATTGAGCAGCTGGCGCTTGTACTCGTGGATGCGCTTGACCTGCACGTCGAACAGGCTCGACGGGTCCACCGCAATGCCGGTGGTGCGGTGGATGTAGTCGGCCAGGCGCGCCTTGTTGGCACGCTTGATCGCGGTGAACTCGTCGCGGAACGAGCTGTGCGACTGGTGTTCGGCCAGCTTGCGCAGCTCGTCGAGATCGAGCCGCCAGCGCGTGCCGATGCTGCGATCGAGCAACCCGGCGAGACCGGCGTTGGCCTGCGCCAGCCAGCGTCGCGGCGTCACGCCGTTGGTCATGTTGGTGAAGCGCTCGGGCCACAGGCTGGCGAAGTCGGCGAAGATCGTCTTGACCAGCAGGTCGGAGTGCAGCGCCGACACGCCGTTGACCTTGTGGCTGCCCACGATCGACAGGTGCGCCATGCGCACGCGTCGCTCGCCTGACTCGTCGATCAGCGACAGGCGGGCCAGGAAGCCCAGGTCGTTGGGCCGCCGTTTGGCGGCGAAGTCGAGCAACTCCTGGTTGATGCGGAAGATGATCTCCAGATGGCGCGGCAGCACGTGCTGCATCAGCGCGACCGGCCAGGTCTCGAGCGCCTCAGGCATCAGCGTGTGGTTGGTGTAGGAGAAGATCTGCCCGCACATCGCCCAGGCCTGCGCCCACGGCATCGCGTGCTCGTCGCAGAGCAGGCGCATCAGCTCGGCTACGCCGATGGCGGGGTGCGTGTCGTTCAGGTGGATCGCGACCTTCTCGGCGAGATTCGCAAGCGAGCCGTGCTCGTCGAGATGGCGCGCGATCAAATCCTGCATCGACGCGGCGACGAAGAAGTACTCCTGCCGGAGCCG